>Ga0209475_10000071_pt1 | contig 364317 bp, 290 predicted proteins | sample tdDd471_FD_187128 | JGI IMG/M metagenome (GOLD analysis project Ga0209475, IMG submission 187128) | Marine sediment microbial communities from the Atlantic coast under amendment with organic carbon and nitrate - tdDd47.1 (SPAdes)... | ecosystem: Environmental > Aquatic > Marine > Coastal >... | reverse complement strand
GTTTCCCCCAGGCTGCACTGGGCGTGTCTGCGCTCTGGCGTGCAGGGTGTTACTATGAAGCGTCACGCTCCACACTGCAGGCCGAGGCCCATTTTGACCGCGCCTTGGCACTGCATGACCGTCTGATGGCCAGTGGCGGCGAGGGAGACGGCTATTATGCGGCCGATGCACTGCTTCGCGCAGCGGAGATCCGTAAGGCCCGCTTTGCAGCCATTCGCTTTGTCACGCCGTCGACGCTGAATGATGATATTCGGTCGGCCAACACCCAGCGTCAGGCGCTGGCTCAGGATTATGGTCGTGTGGTGGGTTTCAAGACGACCCATCTGCCGGAAGCCGCCTATCGCCTCGGAGAGATTGTTGAGTTGATGGGCGTGGCCTGGTCAAAGCAGATGCTGCCTGGACAGGGCGCCGCCGAACGTGCGGTCAAGCTGCGTGAGGTGGGACAGGGGGCCGCCCGTTTCTACAACGAGGCGAAGCGAAGCTATCTTCAGGCCATTGAAGTGCTGCATCGCGTTGAAAATGAGATACCTGCTGCTGAGGATTCATCAACTCTGGCGGCCAATGATTCTCTGCAACTGGCCATTCTCACCTGGCGAAACAGGGCCGAGGCCAAGGTATCAGAGATGCTCTACCGCATGGCCGAGGTGCAGGCGACGCCCATTGAGGGATTGGTCGATGCGCCGGTTCCGGCCGATCTGGATGCCGTAGCCGCACTGGAGTACCGTAATCAGGTGCTTTTCCGCGCCGTGAAGCCTCAGGTCGATGGCGCCGTGGCCGCCCATTATCACAACCTGACCACCAGTGATTCTCTGGGCGTACACAACAGCTGGAGCGATTTATCACGAAGTCGTATTGCGGTGTTGGGCCACCTTTTATCGGATCACTATCGTCAATTGACCGAGGATGTGCTGAGCACGTTGAAAATCAATACAGATCGCTACGCTGAGACGGTGCTCAAGGAGACGCGGCAACCCGAAGAAGCCCTGATGACATCGATTATCAATTTAAATGCACTGATGAAAACCTATGGGAAAGCGGCACTGCTCTTTGGCCGAGAGGGCTTGTCTGCGCTGGATGCTGCCGGCATCAATGGACAGCGCGCCTATCAGCAGTCGCTGGCCCTGGCCGCCTTTGCTGCGGGCATGGCCGACAGGCTCAAGGTTGACATGGCCACAGAGCAGGGGCGCGTCAACGTGGCGGATTCACTCTTTAACGTCGATAACAGTCCCTTCTATGAAGAGGCATTGACTGTTTTTGAGGACAATGTGTTCTACGCGGAAGAGAATCAGAAGGTCCTGCTTGAGGCCGGTTTTGAGGTGCTGAACGGCCGCGCTGTTGCACAGACGCTGGCCAATGCGCTGGGCGTTCGCCTGGTCATGTTGGATACCGCCTATATAGAAAAGATGGTGCTGCCGGTTGAAGAGTTGGTGGTCACCGCCGACAGCAGCTGGCAGGTGAGAACCGATTATGTCGATCAATGGGCGATGACGCCGAACAGCGAGGGCTGGGACCATCCCAGCGTGGGACTGGGCGGCCGTCTGGTATGGGTTCGGTCGGTTGTAGGGGCCGGGGCAACCGGCTCTGATTCGTTGTTTATACGAAAAACCTTTGATGTGCCGGGCCACCCGTTGAGTGCGCAATTGCGATTCATCGGGGGTGCGCCGGAACAATGCCTGGTGAATGGTGTTGAAGAAGCAGTGGTTGATTCGAGTGGAACCCCCTGGGTGGAAATTCATCTGAGACGGTCTGAAAACCGGCTGGGTTTCAGCGGCAGCATGGCGCAGATGGCTGCTATGGGCGCGGAGATTCGCATCAGATATATTCCGTTAAACGGGGGATTGAATGGAGGGCGTGGTGTTGAGTAAACGGGGAATGACAGTTTTGGTTGGTTTGTCTTTGCTGTTGACCGTGGGGACTGTGAAGGCTCAGAAAGTAGAGAATGGGAAGGCAGATACCACCAAGACAGTGGTCAAGCCACCGGCGAAGAATGGTGAAATGGTGCTGGAGGATATCAATATTCAGGGCAGAATTGACAAGCCCGGTGTGATTATTGTCCCCAAGCGCGTGGAACCGGAGCTCAAAGAAAAAGAACTGGACCGCAGTTTTAAAAAGGAGCTGCGAGAAGGCGTGGGCGAGATTGGCCGGCCGCAGAAAGAGCTGAGAAACGTAGACAATGTGAAGAGTATAAAAAAAGCGATTGAACGCAAGCGAAAATAGTTGTATCTTTTCGCTCAATCAAGAATGTGATGGAGGTAATGTATGGCTGAATTTTGGCATAGTTTTGTTCCCGGCACAGGAAGCGGCTGGTTTTTCATGTGGGTGCTTCTGGTCATTGCGGGATTCATGATTGCCATTGCCATTGAACGGGCGCACTATATTTATGTCCGTTCCAATATCGATGCAAACAGGTTCATGGCCCAGATCCGCAAACTGGTGGCTGCCGGAGATTTTAAGCGCGCCATCAATGTCTGTCGTTCCGTCAGGGGGAAGGCCCTTCCGGCCATTATCATGAGCGGACTGGTGAAGGCTGAAAAATCTCAAACCCCCAGCTTCAGAGGCATCCAGAATGCGGTGGATGAGGGCACACTGGAAGTGATTCCCAAGCTGCAGGCCCGGACCAACTATCTGGCGATGATTGGAAATATTTCCACGTTGGTCGGCCTCATGGGCACCATTTACGGACTGATTCTGTCATTCCGTTCTGTCTCTGCACCGGGCATTGATGTGGCTGAAAAATCAAGGCTTCTGGCGCAGGGTATCTCCACGGCCATGAATACCACTTTGGCCGGTCTGGCCGTGGCCATTCCCGCCATTCTGCTCTATACCGTGCTGCACAACAAGACCACACAGATTATCGATGAGATTGATGAGCACACGGTGAAGCTGATCAACCTGATCACCCACGAGGAATAAGGCTTATGGCGTATCGGCCATCAAAAAGGCAAAAGCACGGCGCAGACGATGCGCAGGCCAACATCACGCCCATGATGAATCTCATGGTGGTGTTGATCCCCTTGCTCCTGACCTCGGCAGAGTTTGTGAAGCTGGGTGTGATCGAACTCAACCTGCCGCCGGCGGCCAGCGGACCCGAGGCCAGTCGACTGGAGCAGGTGCCGCAGGAGTCGATTAAGCGGCTGGACCTGACGGTGACGATCACCGATCGCGGTTTTTTCATCTCCAGCGCGCTGGCCGTTCTGAGCGGCGCTGTGGAGGGTGAGCCCACCATCCCGATGACAACCGGAGGTGACGGTGCACACGTCCATGATTTTACGGCGCTTTCGCAAAAGCTTCATGAGATCAAGGTTGCCGCCGGTGTCAATTTTCCAGACACCGAGCAGATCATACTGCTGGCCGAAGACAGCGTCAGCTACCAGACCGTGGTCTCCACCATGGATGCGGCGCGCTCCTTCAGACTCGAGGGTCGGGAAGTGGCGCTTTTTCCTGAGGTTTCACTCTCTGCAGGCGTATTTTGAGAAGGCGGGAAGCCTGATTTTATAGAGGAAGTTTATGGCGTATATTCCATCGCATAAGAAAAAACACAGACACAATCAGGGCGAAGTCCGGCTTCAGTTGACCTCCATGATGGATATGTTTACCATCATCTTGGTTTTTCTGTTGAAAACCTATTCCACGCACGGCCAGCTGGTGAATCCGTCCAATGACCTGACACTGCCCTCCTCGCGCATTCAGGCCATCCCCGAATTGGGGTTGGATGTGACTGTGTCCAATGACTGGATTCTGGTCAACAACAAACCGGCCGCCCGCACCGACGACGTACTGGCCTCTGAGGATTATCTCATCCCAAGCGTACAGCAGGAGATGTTGAAATATGCCACAGAGGCAGAGAAGATGGAGCGGACTTACGGCGCCAAATTTTCGGGTAAGGTGACCATTCAGGGGGATAAGAATATTCCCTACAGGTTGCTGATGCGGGTGATGTACACCTGTGGACAGGCCAAACACCCGAATATGCGGCTGGTGGTTTATAAGACAGAGGAATAATGCAGAGTTCAACCAATATTTTGACAGGGAGCTACCAGAAATCCTGGTTCGACGGATTTGACCTGCGCTTCTTTCTGATTCTGCTTGGGGCGATCTTGCTGGAATCCCTGGTGGTGGTTTTGATGACGCAGCAGCCGGTTGAGGTTTACTCCGAGAAGGAGATTGCCCGGCTTCAGGCTCATTTTGCCAGTTTTGTACTGGGTGAGACTGCGCGCCCTGAGGCGACTAACGGCGCCTTGGCCGCAGGAACTCAGGGCGGTGATGTGGCAGAGTCAGAGGCCGAAGAGGCCCCCGTTATAGAGGATAAACCCGCTGGGGAAGACGGTGGCGGTGAAGGCGGTGAAGGCCGTGAAGCAACAAGTGGAGCAGGCCGACAGGCGGCCCGTGCGGCTGCGGCTTCGGCAAAGCGTGAAGCCATGACCCGTGAAGTGAGCAACAAGGGGCTGCTTCGCATGCTGACCGGTACAGGCAGCGCCGCCAGTGGCGGGGCCGTGTCCGATCTTCTGGGTGCGGGCAGCGGCTCAGGCAGCGGCAACCTGGATGAGGTGCTGGCCGCGGCCGGCGGGTTGAAAACAGGCGGCACGGCCGGTTTGGGCGCAGGCGGCGGGCAGGGTGGCTCAGCCCGTGGCGGTCGTTCAGGCGATAAGGCTTCTATCAACGATCTGGTCTCAGATCTGGGGGGCGCACGGTCACAGTCTATGGAGCGCAAGGGTGAGCTGGCCGTTGAGGCGCCCGCTGATGTAGAGGGCCGTGGACAGCGCAGCGTTAACCGCAGCCCCCAGGAGATCCAACGCGTAATCATGGGGCATCTCAAAGCCATTCAGTACTGCTACGAGCGTGAGTTGAAACGGAATCCTGAACTCAAAGGCAAGGTGACAGTGCGGATTACGGTGCATCCCGAGGGCCATGTTTCAGCGGTCACCATTGTCACCTCCACGCTGAATAACGAGCGCGTGGAGCGTTGTATCAGGAGCCGCATTCTCAATTGGAAAGACTTTAAGCCCATTGAACCCTCAGAGGGTGACGTGATTTTCAGGCAGAGTTTTACTTTCGGATATTAGCTTCAATGCAGCCCGGTTCGTTTTGAACCGGGCTTTTTAAATTCCCCCTTGAGTTCTCCGCTTATCATCTTGCTTTCCCGTCTGCAAATCGTTATCTTGTCACCTTCAACAATCGTTACATTTCAAAGCCAATATGCAGGAGCAATCCTTTGGGACATAGAGCAGAATGGCGCAGGAGCCATACATGCGGTGCGCTGCGCAAGTCCGATGATGGGCAGACCGTCATCCTGATGGGGTGGGTGGCCAGTCATCGTGATCTGGGCGGTGTGATTTTTGTCGACCTCCGCGACCGTTACGGCATCACACAGGCGGTGTTTCATCCAGAAACCGATGCCGAGATGGCAGCAGCCGCCTCCCGTTTGAAGATGGAGACGGTGATTGCCGTTGAAGGCCGTGTCGATGCCCGTCCGGAGAATATGGTCAACGCCAAGATGGATACAGGGGCCATCGAGCTGAACGTACAGTCTTTGCGTGTGCTCAATGAATCCAAAACCCTGCCCTTTCTGATTCGTGATGACATCGATGCCTCAGATGAGTTGCGGCTGAAGTACCGCTATCTCGATCTGCGACGCCCCTGCGTACAGAACAATATGATGATTCGCCATAAAACGGCGCAGAGTGTGCGCCGTTATTTCGATGAACAGCAGTTCATCGAGGTGGAGACACCCACCTTAATGAAATCCACGCCTGAGGGCGCCCGCGATTATCTGGTGCCCAGCCGTGTGCACAAAGGCCGTTTCTATGCACTGCCGCAGTCTCCGCAAACCTACAAGCAGCTGCTGATGGTTGCCGGATACGACCGCTATTTCCAGATTGTGAAATGTTTTCGCGACGAGGATCTGCGTGCGGACAGACAGCCTGAATTCACGCAGATCGACGTGGAGATGTCCTTTGTCAATGAAGATGATATCATGCATATCATCGAGGGGCTCATGCGCCGCATTTTTGATGAGGTGCTGGGCGTGGAGATCACGGCGCCGTTTCGCCGTATGCCCTATGATGAAGCCATGGCCAAATACGGGGTGGACAAGCCCGATCTGCGCTATGGCATGGAGATAGAAGACGTCAGCGACCTGGTTTCCGACTCGGGTTTCAAGGTCTTCGACGGCACCGTCGCTTCAGGCGGGCGCGTGCGCGGACTCAAGCTCGAGGGGGGGGCACCGCTCTCCCGCAAACAGGTGGATCAACTCACAGACGCCGTCAAACCCTACGGTGCGCGGGGGCTGGTCGTCATTCAGGTCAAGGAAGAGGGCATTGCCTCACCTATTGCCAAGTTCGTCTCAGCCGACCTGCTGGCCGCACTCTGTGAACGTTTCGGCGCCGTGACCGGCGATGTGCTTTTTCTGGTGGCCGATCAGGACGCCGTCTGCTCTAGTGCACTGGGTTTTCTGCGGACGCACCTGGCGGATCTGCACAACCTGGCCGACGCCAATACCTACGTTCCGTGCTGGGTCACGGATTTTCCACTCTTCGAATACGATGAAGAGGCCAAGCGCTACGTGGCCATGCACCATCCCTTCACGCAGCCAAAGAGTGAAGACGTCGACCTGCTGAAAAACGATCCCGGCAAAGCCCGGGCCCGCGCCTATGATCTGGTGCTCAATGGTTCAGAAATTGCCGGCGGCTCCATTCGTAACTATCGCAGCGATGTACAGGCAGAGATGTTTGAGGCACTGGGTATTGACGCTGAGACGGCGGGCAGCAAGTTCGGTTTTCTACTGGAAGCCTTGGAATGCGGCGCCCCGCCTCACGGAGGGATCGCCTTTGGTTTGGACAGGCTGGTGATGTTCCTGGCCGGTGAGACCTCCATTCGTGAAGTCATCGCCTTTCCCAAAACCACCAGTGCGCTGTCACTGATGGACCAGGCGCCCTCAGAAGTCGACAGGCGCCAATTGGAGGAGCTGGGGCTGTCTTTACGGCCGCGCAAGGAGTAATCGACTGAAAATCAAGGGCTAATGCCCCATTACAAATGTTTTTTTACTTGACAATAATGATAAATTTTGCTATACTTTTTTTTAAGTTATAGCCACATCAAGTTCATCTAAAAAGGAGGTGTAGGGAATGAGAAGAGGTGTTCGGAACACTGTTCTGGCGCTGCTCTCTTTCGTCCTGCTCACAGCTTTCCTGACAACGGGTTGCTCCCGTTACGCCAACGAGGAACAGCTGACAGCTCTGGACGAAACACAGGGTGCTGCCGTCGCCGCTGAATCGCGCGTGGCCGACCTGGAGAAAGAGAAAGCAGAGCTGGAAGCCAAACTGGCTGAGAAGAAGGCTGAGCTGAAGAAAGTTCAAGACGAGAAAAGCAAGGTTCTGGGCAAGCTGTAAGCTTGTTTCAGGATTAAAAGGAGGAAACGATGAAAGTGACTGGTAAAGCTTTGATCCTTCTTCTTGCTCTCTCAGTTCTGATGCTCGCCGTCACAGGCTATGCTCAGGAAGAGCGCAAGATCAAGAAGGCTGATTACAAACTGCAGCTGGCTGACTGGCAGGCACGCGACACCGCCGCCAATGACAAAGCTGTCACCCTTGAAGGCGAAGTGGCCTCTTTGAAAAAAGAGCTCGACGCCACACAGGGTTCCATTGACGCAACATGGACTGAAATTTACACCGCCGTCGGTACAGACGCTGCCGGTGTGGATGCCTATCGTCAGAACCTGGCCGGTATCGACAGCAAGATCGACGGCCTGGCCGCCATCTCTCCGGAAGATCTCTTCCGCCGCAGTGCTGAAGTGGATGCCCTCTGTGCCGAGCTGAAAATGGCCAAAGAGAGCAAGATCGGCAATCTCACCGAGATGGAAAACAAACTGGCCGAGCTGAAAGGCAAATTGACGGCATTGAAAGCTAAAATGCCTGCCAATATCTTTGACCAGTACACGGTTGCTGAAGGCGATTATCTCTGGAAAATCTCCAAGAACGAAGAGATTTACGGCGATCCTTTCCAGTGGATTCGTATCTACAACGTCAACAAAGATCAGATCAAAGATCCCAACCTGATCTTCGCCGAGCAGGTGTTCAATATCGCCCGCGGCGTGGCCAAGAACGAGCACCTGGTTGCCAAGGGTGAGTATCTCCAGTCTATTGCCGGTATGGCCAAAGTGCTGGGTGATCCCACCAAATGGACCAAGCTCTACGAAGCCAATAAAGACATCATTGAAGATCCCAGCCTGATTTATCCCTATCAGGTGCTGACCATCCCCAAGCAGTAATGCATGAGGACGCACCGCCTCTCTGAGGTGGTTGGATTCAAATGATGACTTGATTCAATTGATCTTCTGCTCTCAGCGTCACGGGCCTTACGGCCCTTGACGCTGGGGCTTTTTTTATGGAGCGGGTGTGCAGAGAAAAATATCCATTAAAGGACTCAATCAGCTCTCCCTGCTGGGAACACAGGACAGCCACCTCAGGCTGATGGAAGGTGCTTTTGGCGCTCGTGTGGCCCTGCGTGGAGACGAGATTGTATTGACCGGTGAAGAACAGGCTGTTGATGCTTCCGAAAAGCTGCTCACAGAGCTGATCTTTCTGCTCAACCGCAACAGTCGTCTTAACGAGAATGATGTGGCGCAGTGTGTCGGTTTGGTGCGCGGGAATGCCGGGTCGGTCAGCCAGGATCTCGATCCGGCCTCACCCATTGTACTCTACGGCAAAAAGGGGCTGATCAAGCCCAAGACACCGGGACAAGAGGCCTATTTCAAAGCCGTGGGCCGCAACGACGTGGTCTTTGCCATTGGGCCGGCCGGCACGGGTAAAACCTACCTGGCCGTGGCCATGGCGCTGGCACAGTTACGTGAGCAAGAGGTCTCAAAAATTATCCTCAGCCGCCCGGCCATTGAGGCGGGTGAGAGCCTGGGGTTTCTTCCAGGCGACTTGATGGATAAAGTGGATCCCTATCTCAGGCCGCTCACCGATGCAATATTTACCATGCTGCCCTCCGAGCAACTGCAGAAATATGTGGAACGCAAGATTATAGAAATTGTCCCCCTGGCTTACATGCGCGGCCGGACACTGAATGATGCCTTTGTCATTCTCGATGAGGCGCAGAACACCACCACCACGCAGATGAAGATGTTTCTGACGCGACTCGGCGTCAATTCAAAAGCTGTGGTCACCGGTGATGTGACGCAGATCGATCTGCCGCTTACGGCCAAATCGGGTTTGGTGCAGATCCGTCAAATTTTAGATGGCATAGAGGGCATCGCCTTTGTCGATTTAGAGCAGCGCGATGTGGTTCGGCACCGGCTGGTGAAGGAAATTATCCAGGCCTATGAGGTCTTCCATACCACCCCCGATCATGAGAATGAGGCATAGTACGATGAATTGGCCCTGGAAAATCTCGGTATCGCAAAATCGTAAACTGAAAGCCCTGCCTGAACGCTACGGTGTTTGGATTCGTCTCAGTATTGCGCTGGGACTGTTGGTGCTCCTCGTGTTGATGTTCCCCCGTGGCAAGGCCCCGCAATTTGCCGATCTGAAAGAGGGAAGCATCAGTGCGAGGCGCATTGTGGCGCCATTCAGTTATGAAATTCTGAAAACCAGTGAAGAGTACAATCAGGATCTGGAGCAGGCAAGACAGAGGGTTCTGCCTGTCTATCATCGGCAGGAGCGCGCCTTTCAGGAGACCAGTGCCCAGGTGGATGCCTTCTTCAGGGAGATCTATCAGGCACGCATGAATGCGCAGCGTCCACAGGCCGATATTGACAATATTGCAGATACTCTTTTTGTTCAATATCCCTTCACCATCCTCGAGACGTCGGCACGCCGAGAACTCATTCTGCCCGATACGGACATTGATCACGAAGATGTGGCTGCACTGCATAACCAAATAAAGACGATTCTTCAGGATTTTCTTGCCGTTGATATTCTCAACACCAATACCCCTGTGGGGGCGGCTGCCCAGCAGGTGTTTGTGCCTGAGGGCGAAGAAAAAAATATTATTAACCACAATGATTTTTTTATTCTTTCTGAGGCGAAGCAGGCGGCAGGTGCCCGGCTTCGCAGTGAGGCCAGTCACTCTGTCGTGCTGAATCAATTGGCTTTCCGTGTGGTCGACCGCCTGCTTCAACCCACGCTGCTCTATGATGAAGCTGAGACGCAGCAGCGCATGGACGCTGAGATTTCGCGCGTGCCTATGAGCAGTGGATTCGTCTACGAAAACGAGAAAATTGTCGATAAGAATGAACGCATCACACTGGATATTCGCAAAAAATTGGAATCACTGGCTTTGAAGATGGCCGAGAAAGGCATGCGCGAGGGAGGAATTCATCGCCTCATACCCGTACTGGGGCGTATTCTCTTTGTGGCGGCGCTTTTCTTCATGCTGGGCGTCTTTATCTATCTGGATAAGCCGACGATACTCCATGAGACCAAATCCTTTCTTCTCATTGCGTTGATCCTGCTTCTGATCAGTGTCATTACCTTTGTCCTGCACCGCATTGAGGCCTCAGAATACCTGATTCCCGTGGCCATGGGCGGTATGTTGCTCTCCATGCTCTTTGACGCCAAGCTCGGCTATGCCGGCGCCGCAGTGATGAGCCTGTTGGCCGGCGCCCTGTGGGGCAATACCTTCAGTGTGGTTCTGGTGACCTTCGTCGCTGGCGTGGTAGGGGTTTTGACCACGATTCGTGTGAGAAACCGCAGCCGGCTGATTCAGTCCATCTTTATCATGACCGGGATCTACATACTTCTGATCACCTTGATGGGTTTCATGCGTCTTGACAGTTTCCGGCAGCTTGCGGGACAGTGGCCCTACGGCGCGCTGAGCGGTCTCTTGCTGCCCATCATCACATTCGGACTGCTGCCGCTCATCGAGTCCAGTTTTGGCATTACCACCGATTTCTCTTTGCTGGAGCTCTCCAATTTTAACCATCCGCTTTTGAAAAAGCTGTCGGTGGAGGCCGCGGGCACCTATCATCATTCCATTATCGTCGGCAACCTGGCTGAAGCAGCGGCGCAGAATATCGGCGCCAATTCGCTGCTGGCCCGTGTGGGCTCCTATTATCATGATATTGGCAAGGCGGAGAAGCCCGAATACTTCGTGGAAAATCAGCTGCCGGGGGAGAACCCGCACGGCAAGCTGACGCCGCGCATGAGTGCACTGATCCTCATGAATCACGTCAAAAAGGGGCTTGAGCTGGCCAATCAGCATAAATTGCCCCAGGATATCAAAGATGTCATTGTGCAGCATCAGGGCACCACGGTGATGAATTTTTTCTACAATAAAGCCCTTGAGAAAAATGACGCCGGCGATGTCAGTGAAGAGGACTATCGCTATCCGGGGCCGAGGCCGCAGTCCAAGGAATCGGCTATTGTCATGCTGGCCGATGTGGTGGAGGCGGCCAGCCGCACGCTGAAAACCCCCACGCACAGCCGTCTCAAGGGACTGATCGGTGAGTTGGTGGACGGTCGTTTCAAAGAGGGGCAGCTCAACCAGTCGCCATTGACACTGAGAGATCTGGAGAAAATTAAAGAGAGTTTTCTGACCATACTGGCCGGGACATTCCACGCCAGAATTGAATACCCCGAGAAAGAGGACGCGGCCCAGGCCAGGGCGCAGAAGAAGGAGGAAGCCCATGGTTGAAGTGTTCATCGAGCTTGAGGCGCCCGGGCTGAAGCCTGAATGGGTGGAAAAGGTTGCACAGCGCGTCATCGGCGGGGAGACAAAGCAGGATCCCGGTGATCTCACGATGGTGCTGGTCAATGATGGTGAGATTCAGCGCTTGAATCTGACCTTCCTGAACAAAGACTGCCCCACAGATGTGATTGCCTTTCCCCTTGAAGACGATGAGGATACGGTGTGGGGCGAGGTGTATATCTCTGTGGAGCGCGCCCGCGTGCAGGCCAGGCAGTTTCACGTGCCCGACGATCATGAGCTGGCCCGGTTGATTATTCACGGTGTGCTCCATCTGTTGGGGTATGATGATTTAGTTGAAGAAAAGAAAGTGGAGATGACTGCCAGAGAAGAGCATTATCTTGAGCTGCTCGCCTCAGACGGTGTCGTCTCTCTGCCGGATACGCATCAAGCATAGGAGGGTGTCCCGCCTTGGACGTTGACCCCTGGGTTCAAATGATTGTATTTCTTGCGCTGATTATTGTCTCTGCCTTTTTCTCGGGCTCTGAATCGGCCTATTTTTCTCTGACCGAACTGGACCTGGGCCGATTGAAAGACTCGGCCAAACCCACGGCTTCGCAGAAGGGGGTCCTTGATCTCATGAAGCGGCCGCGCCGCCTGTTGCTGGGCATTCTGATTGGCAACACGGTGGTGAATGTGGCGGCGGCCACAGTGGCGGCGTTTTTTATCCACCGGTTCTGGCCGCAAGGGTCGCTGGCCTTCATACTCGAAGTGGTGGCGGTCACACTGATTCTGCTCATCTTCAGTGAAGTATCGCCCAAGATTCTGGCTGTCAAACAGCCACAGCCCTTTGCAGAGTTTGCCGCCTTGCCACTGCGTTTTATTGTGGCGGTGCTGACCCCGCTGATTCTCATTTTTGACGGTTTGACACGCCTCTTTGCCCGGTTGCTCCGTGTGGAGCGTGAACTGCCATTTGCCGATGCCGGTGAGCTGAAAGTCCTCCTGGAGGTAGGGGAGGAGAACGGGGCGCTGGATGAGAATGAGCGCGAGATGATTCACTCCATCTTTGAGTTTAAGGAAACCGTCGTGCGTGAGGTCATGGTGCCGCGTACCGATATCGTCCAGGTGGATAAAGAGACCTCCATTGAGGAGGTGTTGAAACTGGTCAAGGACAAGGGACACTCGCGGATCCCGGTTTATGAAGAGAGCCTCGACCAGATTATCGGCATTCTGCATGTCAAAGATCTGCTGCCTTTCATGAATGGGGGGAAGCCCATTCCCGCCCTGACCGCCCTGGTGCGCAAAGCCTATTTTGTGCCAGAGAGCAAGATGATAGATGAGCTGCTGCGAGAGTTTCAGCAGGAGCGCATCCACATGGCCATCATCGTCGATGAGTACGGCGGTACCGCCGGCCTGGTCACACTGGAAGATGTGATTGAGGAGATCGTCGGAGAGATCCGCGATGAGTACGATGAAGAGGTGCCGCTGATCGACGCGCTTGAAGATGGCAGCTGGCGCGTGGATGGCAAGATTCCCATCAGTGAACTCAATGAGGCGCTCGAGGCGGAACTGCCTGAGGAGGAGGAGTACGACAGCCTGGGCGGTTTGATTCTCAGCCTGCTGGGGCATATCCCGGAGGCCGGTGAGTCGGTAGCCTACGCCAATCTGCTTCTGGATGTTGAGGCGGTGGAATCACAGCGCATTCAAACCGTCAGGGTCACGCGGCAGCCCCTGCAGAAAAATGCGGAACAGGACGACTAGCCCATGCTCAAACCCGTAAACCGTGCATTGCGGCCACCCTCTATCGGTCGGTGGACGCCACCGCAGATCATTGTGGCGAGTTTTGCCATGATCATCGTGCTGGGCACGCTGCTTCTGATGCTGCCCTGGTCGGCAACCGGACGTTCTTTGAACGTCATCGAAGCGTTGTTTACCTCGGTCTCGGCCACCTGCGTCACCGGGCTCACCGTGCTGGACATCAGCCGTGTGCTGACCCCCTTTGGCCAGAGCGTTGTGTTGCTTCTGATTCAGCTGGGCGGACTGGGGTTGATGACGTTCTCCACCTTTTTTCTCTATATTTTCGGCCGCAGGGTCTCTCTGAGGCATCGTGCTATTATCGATACCACCTTGAGTCATTCACCCATTCACGACATGGGGGCGCTGCTCCGTCGTGTGATGGGATTGGTGCTGGGCGTTGAGGCCATTGGCGCCCTGGGTCTGACCGTTGGCTGGCTCTCGCGTTATCCTTTGAAAAAGGCGCTCTGGCACGGTCTTTTTCACTCAGTCTCCGGGTTCTGCAACGCAGGGTTCAGTCTGCATGCGGACAGCCTGGTGATGATTCGTGATCACTGGGGCATGAACCTGATCTTTATGGTCTTGATCATTCTGGGCGGGCTGGGATTTATCGTGCTCCTCGATTTTCGTGATTTTTTCCGTAAGGACCGGTCGCCGGTGGGTTTTCTGACCTTTCACTCCAAGGTGGTGCTGGCGGCTGCCGCCGTATTGATCGTAGTAGGAACCGGGGGCTTCTATCTGGTGGAGCGTCACAACACGCTGGCTGGACTGCCCTTGAATCAGCAGGTGCTGGCCGCTCTTTTTCAGTCGGTGACGGCGCGCACGGCCGGGTTTAACACCCTGTCAATGGGCGCCATGAGCAATGCCGGCTGCTTTTTAATGATGTTTCTGATGTTTATCGGCGCCGCGCCAGGGTCATGCGGCGGTGGCGTGAAAGTGACGACATTCGGCATTATTCTGGCGATGTTCTATGCCCGGTTGAGAGGATTTGAAGAACCCCGGCTCTTTCACCGGCGGCTGGACAAACCCACCACGGGCAAGGCGCTCAGCATTGTACTGGGTGCAGTGGCTCTGGTGGGCGTGGTTTTCATGATGCTGCTGATCAGTGAGTCGGGAAGCGTGGCGGGGGAGGAGAGGGCTGCCTTTCTCTCACTCTCCTTCGAGACCATATCGGCTTTTGGCACCGTGGGGCTCTCCATGGGCGCCACACCCTCGCTGAGTACGGCGGGCCGGCTGTTGATTATCGCTTTGATGTTTATCGGGCGACTGGGCCCGCTGACGCTGGCTGTGGCGTTGACAGGCCGTCGCCCGCGTCGTCCTTTTCGCCTGGCCACAGGCGAAATCATGGTCGGTTAAAAAAATACAGGAGGCGCGTTGCGCAGTTTTACCATTATCGGACTCTCCAGCTTCGGCACTTTTCTGGCCACTGAACTGACCCGTCAGGGGGTTGATGTGCTGGCCGTCGATATCGATGAGGAGAAGATTGAGCGCATCAAACATCTGGTGCAGAAAGCCATTATCGCCGATGCCACCGATCCGCAGGCGCTGGCCAGCCTGGCGCTGGAGGAGATGGACGGTGTGGTGGTGAGTCTGGGGACCATCGATTCCAGTGTGCTCACGACGCTGCATCTGAAAGAGTTGAAGATCAAGAATATCATCTCCAAGGCACTCAGTGAAGACCATGGCCGCATTCTTGAGCGTGTGGGCGCCTCGCAGGTGATCTTTCCAGAGAAAGACGAGGCGCTTCGTATTGCCAGAACCCTGAGCCATGAGAATATTCTCGACTCCGTCCCCCTGGCCAAGGGGTACAGTATTGTCGAGCTGGTGCCGCCGTCCTCATTTTTACGGAAAAGCCTTGGCGAGCTGGATTTGCGGCGCAGATACGGGGTGCAGATCATCAGTGTCAAGGAGATGGTGCCAGAAAACATTGTGCTGGTTCCCACCGCAGATTACGTCGTGAAAGACAGCGATGTGCTGGTGGTGATGGGCCGTGATGATGATTTGAGCAAACTGCCGCAACAATAAACGAAGACGTATAAATAATTTGATTTTCAGGTTGAATTGTTGTATCTTTGAGGCTGATTCTGCATGCTTTGGAATCGGCCATATGCGAGAGTGGCGAAATTGGCAGACGCGCTAGATTTAGGATCTAGTGTCCTATGGATGTGTGGGTTCGAGTCCCTCCTCTCGCACGACAGACATAATGAAAAGAGACCACAGGAAGAGTGAGAATGACACAGATGGCAACAGAGTCCTCCGCTTTCTGTGGTTTTCGTGTACATCAAGAAGTAAGGAGTTGTGATTGAAAGTCACAGTAACCGATTTAGGGGAATGCAAAAAACAGATCGATGTCGAAGTCCCCGTTGAAGAGGTCAAACCCCGCCTTAAAAAAGCATTTAAAAAATATCAGTCCCGCGTTCATATTGATGGATTCCGTCAGGGCAAGGTGCCTATGTCCATGGTGGAGAAACGCTTTGGCGATGCCATTCGTGCCGAGGTGGCCGATGACATGCTGCAGCACTATTTCAAGGCCGCCATCGATCAGGAGTCTCTTGAGATTGTTGCGCCGGGCGCGATCAAGGATTTTGTCTTCGAAGAGGACAAGCCCTTCAGCTTCAGTTCTGAGATCGAGGTGGAGCCTGAGGTTGAGGTGACGGACTATCAAGGCCTGAAGCTTGAGAAACAGGCCGTAAAAGTGCTGAAGAAAGATGTGGACCAGACGCTGAAGATGATTCAGGACCAGCGTGCCGAGCAGAAAGAGATCAAAGTGGGCGCCAAGCAGGGTGACTTTGTCGAGGGTGATGTGCAGGCCCTGAATGCTGAGGGCGTGGCCATTGAAGGCGAGAAGTGGGAGAAGCGTGTCTTTGAACTGGGCCAGCCCCCCATTGGTCAGCTGGTTGGCGATCAGCTCGACGGCATCAAAACCGGTGAGACCCGTCAGTTCACCATTGTCATGGGCAAAGAAGAGACCGGTCAGGACGAGGAACGCACCGATCAGTATGAGATTACAGCCACCTCAGTCCGCAAAAAAGTACTGCCCAAGCTGGATGATGCGTTTGCCAAGGGCCTGGGTGAGTTTGAAACACTGGACGCATTGAAAGAGAATGTGGAAGCCCGGATCAAGGACCAGCGCCAGGAAGAGTCTGAAAAAGCGCTGAAAGCCGAACTGATAGACGAGATCATCCGGCGGAATGACTTTACACTCCCCGAGGCGATGATTGACAACGTGCTTAACGCCATGTGGGAGGATGCGCAGAAGAATCCCCAGGCGCCCACACAGATGCCCGAGGATCAGTTTAAAACCGCCCGTCGTCCCGAGGTGGTCTGGAACCTGAAGTGGAGCAAGCTCTGGGAGGCCATTGCAAAGGCCGAGAATATTGTCATCTCCGATGAGGAGCTGCAGGGCGAGATTGACAAAGTGGTGAACGCCACGGGCAAAGAGGACAAGAAGTTGAAGGCCTGGTTCAAGGATACCACGCGTCGTCGCCGTCTGCAGGAGAACCTGCTGGAAGACCGTGTGGTGGCTCTGATTAAAGAGTCGTCCAAGATCAAAGAAGTTGCCAAGAAAGCCCAGTAAAACCCGCCTGAGGGGTGTTTACAGGCCTTTTCATATCAAGAGTGAGGAATGACATGAGTCTGGTTCCCATCGTCGTTGAGCAAACCGGCCGCGGAGAGCGCGCCTACGATATTTTTTCCCGTCTGCTCAGGGAGCGCATCATTTTCATCGGCACCGCCATTGACGACGCCGTGGCCAGTCTGGTCATCGCACAGCTGCTCTTTCTGGAGGCTGAAGATCCTGAGAAGGATATCTTCATCTACATCAATTCACCCGGCGGCTATGTGGCCTCGGGGCTCGGCATCTACGATACCATGCAGTATGTACGCCCCGACGTGGCCACCATCTGCATGGGCCAGGCCTCCAGCATGGGGGCCCTGTTGCTGGCCGCCGGCGCCAAGGGCAAACGCTCCGCGCTTCCCCACGCCCGTGTGATGATTCATCAGCCGCTGGGCGGCGCCCAGGGCCAGGCCACGGATATTGAGATTGCCACCAAGGAAATTCTCACCCTTCGGGAGCGGCTCAATGACATCCTGGTGCATCACTCCGGCCAGCCCCTGAAGAAGATTGAGCAGGATACGGATCGTAATTTCTATATGTCGGCAGACGAGGCCAAAACCTACGGTATTATTGATGAAGTCATGGTGCGCAAGCCCAAGGCCAAGTCGAAAAAGGAATCCAAGTGAGCGAAAAGCAGCAATATATCTGTTCCTTCTGCGGACGGTCCAGTGAAGAGGTAGACGCCATGGTCACCGGACCCGGCGTGAATATCTGTAATGAGTGCGTCCGCTATGCGGAGGAGATTATCCGCAGTGACATGGCCCACCGCTCACTGAAGCTGGTGCACCCCATGCCGACGCCGCAGGCCGTAAAGGCCGAGCTTGATTCCTTTGTTATTGGCCAGGATGAAGCGAAGAAAACCATCGCCGTGGCCGTGTACAACCATTACAAGCGGATCAACGCCAAGCAGGACGAGGCGGAGGTGGAGCTCTCCAAGAGCAATATCCTGCTCATCGGCCCTACAGGCACCGGCAAGACACTGCTGGCACAGACGCTGGCGCAGTATCTGGAAGTGCCCTTTGCCATTGCAGACGCCACCACGCTGACCGAGGCCGGCTATGTGGGGGAGGATGTGGAGAACGTGCTCGTCCGCCTGCTTCAGGCCGCTGACTATCGTCTCGAACAGGCCGAGCGCGGCATTATCTATATCGATGAGATTGACAAGATCGCCCGTAAGGCTGAGAGCTCCTCTATTACCCGTGACGTCTCCGGTGAAGGTGTGCAGCAGGGCCTGTTGAAGCTCCTGGAGGGCGCGGTGGTCTCTGTGCCGCCCAAGGGCGGGCGCAAGCATCCGGAGCAGGCGCTGATCAATATCAACACAAAAGATATTCTGTTTATCTGCGGGGGCTCTTTTGAGGGGATTGAAAAGGTGATCTCCGGCAGAATCGGTAAAAAAGTGATGGGCTTTGGCGCCGAAGTGACGGCGAAAAATGAATTGCCGCTCGGTGAGGTGCTGAAGATGGCCCAGCCCGACGATCTGTTGCGTTTCGGTTTGATTCCTGAGCTGATCGGTCGTCTGCCTGTGCTGACAACGCTGGATGCGCTGGGTGAAGAGGCGCTGCTTCGTATTCTGAAAGAGCCCAAGAACGCGCTTTTGAAGCAGTACAAGCGGCTCTTTGAAATGGACGATGTCACGCTTGAGCTGAAAGAGTCGGCGTTAAAGGCCGTGGTACGCAAAGCCATGACAAAAAAAACCGGTGCACGTGCATTGAGGTCTATCATGGAAGCAGTGATGTTGGATATTATGTATGAGCTGCCCTCTCTTGAAGGCGTGGTGCATTGCACCATCAATGAGGCTGTGATTGAGAAAGGCCGTAAGCCCGCCTATAAATATGATCAGGGCAAGCAAAAAGCCAGTGCGTAATAATTTTCGAAAAAAATTGAAAAATACCAGCTTTTTTTTGTCAATATCAATGTATTTCGCAAATCTTTCAATTTGAAATCTTAAAAGAGAATTATTTGCTATCTGCCTGCTTACGTAAATTGAAAAAAACCTTGACAATGTCGGGTTCTTTTCCTATAATGTGTCTTATTGTGAGCGGATACTCTTTCCTTGTATAAATGTAAAAGAATGCTACAACCCCAATATTCAGTCTACTAGAGCGATTCATCGAGACTGGTTCCTAAATCCATTTGGTGTTTAGGGCAACGCCAATTGTGGATGAAGAACCTTTTCAATTGAACTTCCAATTCGGGAGGGGAAATGAAACGTAGCCATCTTATTGTCCAGAGTGCCAGGGCCTAGCCCGAACTTTGTGCCGAGATGGCTTTTGTCGTTTTTATACCGAATAGACACCGAAATGAGGAAGGAACAGATTTTAAACAGTTGGTTATGAAAGGAGGTGATGTCGGGGAGTTAATCGGTTATTAGGTGGAGGGGTTTTGTGAGGTTTGTTTCATGTCAAGATCTTCTTGACGCAAAAGTATGTGCCAAATTTTTTAGAAGGAGGCATCTTTATGAATTCCGGAAAATTATCAAAAACCATCCTTAGTCTTCTGGTGGTTGCCTTATTGGCTCCGGGCCTTCTCATGGCTGCCACCGGTAAGATTCGCGGTACGGTGGTTGATGCCGAGACGAAGGCGCCGCTCTTCGGGGCAAATATCGTCATCGCCAACACCTCGATGGGTGCTGCCAGTGACGTGAATGGTAACTATATCATCCTTAATGTTCCTGCGGGTCGGTATTCCGTTGTGATTCAGTACATGGGATACAAAAAACTGACCGTTGAGAACATTATCGTCGCCGAAGGTATTACAACATTCCATGATTTCGAGCTGGAACAGTCCGTGCTTGAGGGCCAGGAAGTTGTGATTATCGCTAAGCGTCCCCTCATTGAGAAAGGCGAGACCAATGAAGTACATCGTCTGAGCTCTGAGGATCTGGAAAATATGCCGATTCGTGGTGTGAACGCTGCTGTTTCCTCCATGGCCGGTGTTGTCCAGGATGGTGGTAACCTTCACGTGCGTGGCGGCCGCTCCGATGAGATGGCTTTTTACGTTGATGGTGTGAACGTGACGCGTCCCATGGGTGGTAACAATAATACCATGAGCGTGATTCAGAACGCCATTGAGATGGTTCAGACGCAGACCGGTGGTTTTAACGCCGAATTCGGTGGTAAAATGTCCGGTGTGACGCAGACAACCATTAAAACAGGTGGCCCCAAGTATAAAATCACCGGTGAAGTTATCAGTGATGATTTCTGGGCCATTAAAGACGATCGTGGCGCCTATGAGATTTTAGGCCTGAACGAGGTTTACTCCTTTGGTTACAATGATTACATTCTGACCGTGGGTGGACCCCTGATTCCCGGTAATGACAAGATTCGTTTCTTTGTCGCCGGCCAGTCCTACAACCGCGCCAGCAATGCCTCATGGTATGAAGGCTTCCAGCAGGATTCTCTGCAGCTGATTAAAACCTGGTATGACCGTGATGTGAATGCCGTGACCGATACGCTGGATTTCTTTGTAGATTCCGCTCCCGGCCGCATTCCCGGCAAACGCAATGTGGGTTGGATTGTCAACTCAAACTTGGTATTTGATCTCAAACCGCTGCGTATCCGCACTGGTTTCAACTATGCCTATGCCAAAGACCGGACCTCAAACACCTATCCTGGTGCCTTTGATGATGTCACGGGTGGGCGTCAGCCTTATGTTGATGAGTGGAATACCATTACCGCTTACATGAACTTGACCCATACACTGGATCCCACATCTTTCTATACCTTTACGGCCAGCTACTGGAACCGTCTCTACGAAGGTTATGATGGCAAGTGGGGCGATGACCTGATGAAATGGGGTAACCCTGAGTTGAATCCCGCACTGCTGGATGCTTCTCTGACGCGTTCATACCCGTTGCCCTTTGATGATCAGTTCACTGTGAACTATCCCGGTACACCCTGGAACACGTATCAGAAGAATGATGAGACGCGTCTCCAGTTCAAATTTGATTTCACGAAACAGTGGGGCAAAGCCCACGAAATCAAACTGGGTGCCGAGTATCAGCAGGAAACCATCCGTCGTTACTCAATTGGCGCACGCGCGCTGTACAACCGTATGTTTGACGTGACAGATCCTGCCACCGGTGAGATGAGAGAAGAATACACCGAATACGATACTTACGCCGCTCTGTTCCCCCGCATGGTGGGTTACGACTGGCTGGGTAACGAAGTCGATAAAGACATGATTGTCGGCACCAAGCAGGGTGTGGCTGAAGAGACCATGATCAATATTCGCAATAAGCCCATGAAACCGGTTCACGTTTCGGCTTACCTGCAGGATCAGATTGAGCTTAAAGATCTGATTATCAACGTAGGCGCGCGTTTGGATCATATCCGTAATGGTTGGTGGTCAATTGTTGATATGACCAATTTGACTGAAGCCCCCGGTGGCGTCCTGTCCGATGAGGACATCGGTGATGAGAAAACATTCACCTATATCAGCCCCCGTATTGGTTTCTCCTTCCCCGTGACCGATCAGTCGGTTTTCCACGCACAGTTTGGTAAATACGTCCAGGCTGCCGATCCCACAGAGATCTGGGGTATGCGCGGTTACACGGTGTACTTGAACCGTATCTTCAAAGCGGGTTACTTCTCACCGTCACCCAACCCGAATCTTGAGCCCGAGCAGACCACAAACTATGAGTTCGGTTTCCAGATGCAGTTTGGTCCCAATGCCTCTCTTGACATGACGGCATTCTACAAAGATACCCGTGATCTGCTGACACGTCGCTCCATCATTCCGCAGACCACTGCCTACCGCGCCCCCACCATGACGGTGAATGGCGATTTCGGTACGGTTAAAGGTTTCACGGCTACATTCAATATGCGTCGTACCTCACGTATCCAGAGCCAGTTGATGTACACCTATTCTATTGCTCAGGGTACAGGCTCCAACGTGGGTTCGCATAATGATATTGCATGGTCCGAAGAGAATCCCAGATTCCCCAAAGTGATCCAGGCTCTGGATTTCGATATCCGTCACACTGCCACAGCTGTGATTGATGTCCGCACCCAGGCTGAAGATGGTCCTGAGTTAATGGGCACGTATCCTCTGGGTAATATTGGCCTGAACCTGATGTTCAATGTCAATTCCGGTGCACCTTATACACGTATCGCCATTGATGATGCCTACTCTGAGGTTTATGGCTTCAATACACCGCAGCCCCTTGGCGCGCCGAACACTTCGCGTCTGCCTTGGCTGTACCAGCTGGATGCTCGCTTGAACAAGTCTTTCACCGTTGGGCCGGTGAAGATGACAGCTTACCTGTGGGCGCTTAACTTGCTGAATACCAAGTCCTTCACACAAGCTTTCCGCCAGACCGGCCGGCCAGACTCCGATGGTTGGTTGCTCACTGCTGAAGGCCAGAAGAAAATGGCCGATAAGGGTGAAGACTGGTTGAACTGGTACCAGTCCGTATTGACCAATAACGGTACTTGGGGATGGCAGGCACCACGTCAGATCAGATTTGGTTTCCGGTTCGCAATTTAACCTTTTCAAAGGTTGCAACCGAATTTCCAGAATCCTGATCACTCTTGTTTAAGGAGAACGGATTATGAGTAAAAAGTCCATTTGGTTTTCTCTGCTTACACTGCTACTGGTGATGGCTTTGTCCATCGGCACGGCAGTGGCGGAGAAAAATACTAATCATAAGGGTCGTCTGAACAAGCCGGCCATTACGGACGCACAGCTTCTGGATGTGAATCAGATTGAATGTTTCATCCAGAATAGCGGTCCCTTGGGCGAGAACCCCGCCACTGGCGGTAACGGTATGTTCTACCCCAAAGGCCAGCGTGAACGCTCCATTATTTACACGGCCGGTCTCTGGCTGCTTGGTAAAATTGACGGCGATATTCGCTCCGCTGCCTGTCAGTACTCCACTGAGTTCCAGCCAGGCGCCATTCTGCCTGACGGTACTGCAGACGATGCAACCGCCGACAAGTACAAAATCTACAAATACAACAAAGGCGACATCGTCGACCAGGTAGCCATCGACCAGGGTTGTCCTGAAGAAATCATTGGCGATCAGATGCTTTTCTGTGTGTACAACGATCTTGCCAGCCATGCTGGTGTGTACACCAAAGCCCCCATCGGTATCGAAGTGCAGCAGTTGGCGTTTGCCTTCAATCGCACCGGTGCCCTGGGTAAAACCGTGTTCGTGCGTTACCGCTTCATCAACAAAAACAAAAACGGCAAAACACTTGAAGATGCCTATGTAGGTGTGTTCTTTGATCCCGATCTCGGCGATGCCGGTGATGATGCCACCGCCTGTGATCCCGATCTGGGTATTGCCTATGTGTACAATGGCGATGATTTTGATATTACCTACGGCGCCGGTCCTCCGGCTATGGCCTCTGACTTTTTCCAGGGTCCCATGGTGGATGCCCCCGGTGAAACTGCTGTATTGCCCGATGGTACAGAGATTCCTGACAAAAAGATCCTCTCCATGACCGCTTACTTCACATTCATCAATGGTTCAGACATTGCCGGTCTTGGCGATCCTGATCTTGAGAGTGCTGAAGGCGCCACACAGGCATATTTCTTTGTGCAGGGTTTCCGTGGCAACGGTGAGACCTGGAATGATCCTACAACAGGTACAACCACCACATTCCCCCTGAGCGGCGACCCCGTTGCCGGTACAGGCTGGCTGTTCCGTCACATCTCTCCGCCCAAAGATATCCGTATGGGCAACGCCTCCGGTCCCTTTATTCTGGAACCCGGTGTACCCCAGGATGTTGTGGTCGGTCTCGTGATTGGCGATGGTCCCACAAACCTGGCTTCTGTGCAGCTGATGAAATACAACGATGCACAGGCTCAGATGGCTTACAATCTGGATTTCGAGCTTCCCGATGTGCCGCCGTCACCCATCGTCCAGGTTGGCCAGTTTGATGGTGACATCATGCTGACTTGGGACAACACCGCTGCTTCTTTCTCGAGCAAAGGTTACAGCTTTGAAGGTTACAATATCTTTATGGCAGAGTCCGCTGGCGGTCCCTGGACACGTATTGAAACCTACGATGTGGCCAATGGCATTACCGCCATTTGGGATGATGAGTTTGACGTAAATCTGGCTGCCATCATCAACCAGCCCGTACAGTTTGGTACAGACAATGGTATTCAGTACAAATTCCATGTCACCAAAGATTACCTCAATAATATTCCTCTGATTAACGGTAGAAAATACTATTTTGCCGTGACTGCATTTGCTTTCAATGAACACGGTACACCCCGCGCACTTGAGACTGCCAAGACCGCCTACGAAGGTGTTCCGCAGCGTCCCGTGCTCGATGTAGCCTATGCTGCTGAAATTGGTGCCACAATTGAAACCGAAGCCAATGGCCCCACAGACGGTGTCTGTGCGGTTGAAGTGGTTGATCCGTCACAGGTGAATGGCAGCGCCTATGCTGTTACATTCAAAGAAGACACCACTTCCACAAGCCCCACCCATGGCGAGATTCTGTGGACGCTGACCAACACCACCACCGGTGATGTGCTGCTGTCAAATGAGCTGCAGCGTGAAGGCGATGATTTCATGGTCACCGAAGGTGTCATGGTCAAAGTCTCTGGACCGGCTTCTGGTTTCAAGAGTGTTCGTGAGATTGCCTACGCCGGCGAAGCGATTGACGGTGGAGACAATATCTGGCACAGCCTGAACTCCAATGCCACTTACTTCTTCAACTCCGGCAACGGAAATATGTCTCATCTGGAGCGTTATATCAGCTATGCTGAGCCCGATGATTTCCAGATGCAGTTCAATGACGAAGTCAACTATGCGGTGTTCCCCTTTGAGAACGACCTCATTACAACCGTGCCTTTCGCCCTGTACCGTAAAGTTTTTGGCACTGGCGAGATGGTTCGCATGCTGCCGTTCTTTTACTCCAATGTCGCACCGGCTGTCCAGCCTGGAACCAACACGGGTGAAGAAGCCTCTTGGGGCTATCCCTGCTCTGATTGGATCTACTGGGTAGACGCCATTGACGGCGGATACGATCAGTTTGCAGCCGTTTGTGAGGCTGAAGGCGAAGGCGGTACCTATCCCTATGCCACAGATGGCAGTGTGGAAGGTTACTTCATGGAGCATCCCTGGGTTGTTTATTCAATTGGCCGTACTTTGATTGCCGATTATAACCTGGGTGGCGCATGGCCCCCGGCTGGTACCACCATTGAACTGATCACCAAAAAGCCCATCACAGAAGATGTGGTCTTCACATTCACCACTGCTGGTTTTGGTGCTGAGAAGAGTGACGCGGTTGCCGAAATGCGTCTGGAAGACATTAATGTTTTCCCGAACCCCTATTTCGGTCATAACAAAGCCGAAGATAACTTCTTCACACAGTTCGTTACGTTCAACAACCTGCCCGAAGACAACTGCACAATTCGTATCTTCTCGCTGTCCGGCACCCTGGTGACCACCATTGAGCATAATAATGGCACACCGTTCGAACGCTGGTATCTGTTGAATGATGAAGAGCTTCCTGTGGCAAGCGGTATGTATATTGTCCACGTGGAGACCGAGTATGGTAATAGGATCATTAAGCTTGGCGTTGTTAATCGCGAAGCCCGTTACAACCACATGTAAGCCGTTTACGGCAAAGCAGTGTGATTGGATCGAATTACCTTACTCAACGCTTTTAAGCATAGGAGTTATGATATGAATGGTAAGAAGCTCTTGCTCGTCGCCGTGATGCTTCTGTTGGTGATGGGAGTCAGCCTTACCGCTGTGGCCGGTAACCCGGAGAAAAAGGGTACCGCAGGGGCGGAAGAGTTGTTGATCCCCGTCGGTGCGCGCGGTATTGCCTTGGGCGGTTCTCCCGTGGCCTCTATCAACGGTATCGATGCGATGTACTGGAATCCTGCTGGTGTGGCCAATACCACGCAGAATGTTGAAACCAGTTTTTCTTATATGAACTACATCGCTGACATCGGTGTGACCAATGTTGCATTGGCTGCCAAAACCAGCATGGGTACACTTGGTTTCAGCTTCCAGTCCCTGAGTTTTGGCGACATCGCCGTGACCACGGAAGATGCCCCCAATGGCACAGGTACATTTTATTCACCCACTTATCTGACACTGGGCGCAACCTACGCCCGCGCCATGAGTGATCGTATCTTTGTTGGCGTTAACGCCAAAGTGATCAGCGAGCGCATCATGGAAAGCAGCGGAACAGCGTTTGCCCTGGATATGGGTGTACAGTACAAAACATCTTACGGCGTGCAGCTCGGCGTTGTGCTGAAGAACTTCGGCTCACCGCTGCGTTATGCCGGTCAGGATCTGGAACGTCAGGTTGAACTGCCTGATACACCCCCGGGTTCACCGCTGCGTCGTTTGACCATTCCCGGCGAGAAGTTTGAGTTGCCCTCATCCTTCGAGATCGGTCTGGCCTATGAGATGGCCCCCATGGAAAAAGCCAAGGTGGTCTTCTCGGGTACGTTCCGGAACAACAACTTCCTGAACGATCAGATCTGTGCCGGTGTGGAAGCCGACTATGACAACATGTTCTTTATCCGTGCGGGTTACGACTACTCCATGGACGAAGGCGAAGACATTGCCGGTGGCGACACCTATATGTTTGGTCCTAACTTCGGTTTTGGTCTGCTCTATCCCGTGACCCCGACCATGAAGATGGCCTTTGATTTCGCTTATCGCACAACGACGACGTATTTTGACAACAACATGATTTTTACAGCGAAGTTGATGTTCTAAGCAAATCGTAATGTATTTTGCAGAGGTTGGCCCCATTCCGGGGCCAGCCTCTCTTTTTATCGATTTAGTTTGGAGAAAAAAGAATGAACCGGTATAAGAAGGTGATTTTGCTTTTAGGGCTGGGGGTATTTTTATTTATTAATATGATGAGTGCATTTGCACAAGATGAGAAAGTAATACAGCTCCAGGCAGACTATGCCGCCTTTCGATACCAATCTGACCGTTTGAATTGTGAGTTTTACTATTCAGTATTTCATGCAAAACCCGATTATGAACGGATCAATGACAATCAGTATCACTGGTTGGGCGAAATGCAGCTCCTCATTACACAAGATGCCAACGTCATATTTGATGAAAAATGGAAAGTTCTTGGAACGGCGACTGATTTAACCGAAGGCGTTCCTCCCGTTTCACTGTTGGACAGAGTCCCCTATATTATTCCAGCAGGAAAGTATCAAGTTAAAGTAAAGGTCAAGGACTTAACACATCCCCAATTACAAGATTCAGTATCTTTTGGGATGGAGTTAGATGGTTTTGAAAGTGAGCAGGTTGTTTTTAGTGATGTTCAACTTGCAAGTCAGATTCAAAGAGGGGCTCTGGATACAGCCAATCCCTTCTATAAAAACACATTATTGGTTATTCCTAATCCGAGCAGGATTTATGGAAAAAATATTCAATATTTGCATTTTTATTCAGAAGTATATCACTTAGGCGTCATGCCTCAAGGAGCGCCTTACACTTTTACATATCAAGTAAAAGACGCCAATAACATGCTCGTTTCACAGATTAAGCCTGTTGTTTTAAATCGAACTCGAAAAGTAGAAGCCACGGTTGAAACTGGAACAGTCTGTGTGAATACACTCGCAAACGGCAGTTATAAGCTGGAAGTCGCATTGGCAGATGGTAATGGCGTCGTGCTTGGTAAAAGTGAAAGTATGTTTTTTATCTACAATCCGGACATTAAAGCGGCCGCAAGCTTGGCAAATATGGATTTAGATGAGCTTTATACTATCAGTGAATTTGCTGATTTTGATGAAAATGTTGTCGATAGAGAAATAGAGATCATAGACTATATAGCCAAGAGAGAAGACAAAAGTGCTTTAAACCTTCTCACTGATCTTGAAGCAAAAAAGAAGTGGCTATTCAGGTTTTGGAAAAGATATGATCCAAATTTCATCACACCCGTTAATGAGTTCCGTGTAGAATATATGAAACGCGTTGACTATGCCAATCAAAATTTTAGTGCTTTCCGTAAAGAGGGTTGGGAAAGCGACCGTGGACGCGTCTATATTTTATATGGTGAACCAACTTATATTGACAATTTCCCCAATGAATCTGGAATGCGCCCACACATGATATGGAAATATGATGAATTGCAAAATGGTGTTGAATTTGTTTTTGTTGATTATAATCAGAATAAAGAGTATCGCTTGGTGCATTCAGATCTAATGGGTGAAATACAAAACGAGAACTGGCCACAACAGGCCACCAAAGGTGTATATTAAACAGGTTGATAAGGCCCCAGAAACGGGGCTTTTTAATGAAGGGGTCGCCCACCAGGGCGATCCCTTTTTTTTATGAACTGTTTTTCAAAAAGATATGGCAGTGAGAGCAAAAAATAAGATTGCTCTATATTGAATGGTGTGGGTGAGAAATTTTTGGTACGGGATGCTGACAGGTATTCCTTGGACGGTTTTACTTTAAGGAACACCACAAAACGATATGGCCGAAGTGCATTTTCTGAATTAAAGAGAAAACCAAGTGTTGAATTTTACTTTTTGAGGGGCAAAAAGTATCAACCGAGTCCACGTATAGGGACAACCCGTTGTGCGGTGGCACCGCTTTTTTCATACAGCGCCATTTCAGCCATTTGGGCATGCCCCGCACAATCCCCGGAGGTTTTCTCTTTCTCGCCCCGTCCCGTTGAGAAGCGCGGCACAAAGTAGATCAGTTTCACACCGGCCCCTTTGCAGGTGCGTGCTATTCAACAAGACGGTGTTTAACCTCCGCAGTTTCGTGGCACACATCGGCCCGAAAGCGATTGGGCGCATTATAGGAATTAGGTGACCCACACAATTCGACATAAAGCCAATAAGTGACTCTTATATTTTAGTTTTATCCACAAGATTACCGCAAATGTATCTCGCTATATGAAAAATTTTATTTTCAGGTCCATCAAATTTCACTATGACTGACACTTTTTTTTAAAATAATGATAAACTTGTTTTTGAATTTTTCAAGCTTTCCGCGTTGTTTTTTGCGTTTATTCCGTAAAAAGGGTTGCCGTAATTGTCAATGTACAGAGCAAGTCTTTTGATATGTGGTACTGTATTTATATGTTTTTTTGAGGCTAAATTGATTTTTTCATCAAATTGTACAAAAAATTAGTGGTATGATACAAATTGTGCTCTTTTTTCTGACTTTTGATGAGGCCGGCAATGCGTTGGCAAGCGTGAAATAATTTTGCTGTCAATCTGTAGGCGTTAAAAAAATGGAAAAACCGAAAATTAATTCGAAAATTTATGGGGGTTTTTCTTTGTCGTGCGTAATATTAAATGTTCAAGATGCTATGAGCGCATCTGTCTCCCGGAAAAACATTTAAGTGCCCTCATAAACAAACACATCTAAAGGAGGATGGACGATGGCCCAAAAATGTTACACACTACTCATCAGGGTCTTCTTTGCAGCATTAATCATGACCGCAACCATGATTCATGCAGAGAGGTCTGACCGAAATCGGACGCAATTGAGCAAACCGACGGTCACAGATTCAAAAATGCTGGATGTTAACGAGATTGAATGTTTCATCCAAAACGTTGGACCTCTGGGTGAGAATCCTGCTACCGGTGGTAACGGATTCTTTTATCCCAAAGGACAGCGCGAACGCTCCATTATTTACACTGCGGGTCTCTGGGTGATCGGCAAGCTTGATGGTGATATTCGTTCTGCTGTTTGCCAGTACGCCACTGAGTTCCAACCTGGTATGATCCTACCCGATGGCGGGGCGGATGATGCGACTGATCCTAAGTACAAGGTTTATAAGTACAACAAAGGCGATGATATTGATCAGGATGCTCTGGACCAGGGTTGTCCCTCAGAAGTGATGGGCGACCAGATGCTGTTTTCAGTGTATAATGACCTTGCAAGCCACGCCGGTGTTTACACAAAGGCTCCGATCGGCGTTGAAGTACAGCAGACTGCCTTTGGTTTCAACCGTACCGGCGCCCTGGGCAAAACTGTGTTTGTGCGTTATCGCTTCATCAACAAGAATAAAGACGGCAAAACACTTGAAGATGCCTATGTGGGCGTATTCTTTGACCCCGATCTGGGTGATGCTGAAGATGATGCGACAGGATGTGATCCTGACCTGGGTATTGCCTATGTCTACAATGGTGATGATTTTGATAATACCTACGGCGCGGGTCCCCCGGCACTGTGCTCTGACTTTTTCCAGGGTCCCATGGTAGATGCCCCGGGTGAGACTGCGGTTCTGCCTGATGGTACTGAGATTCCGGATAAGAAAATTCTCTCAATGACTTCTTATTTTGCATTCATCAAGAATACAACGCTTGCCGGCTTGGGAGATCCTGAGCTTGAGAGTGCGCAGGGTGCCACTGAGGCTTATTTCTTTGTACAGGGTTTCCGTGGAAACGGTGAGACCTGGGATGATCCTATTGCGGGTAGAACGACAAAGTTTCCCCTGAGTGGTGACCCCGTTGCTGGCACAGGTTGGCTGTTGCGTCACATTACAGCCCCCACAGATGTGCGTATGGGCAACGCTTCCGGCCCTTTCCAGCTTGAGCCTGGTATACCTCAGGATGTCGTTGTGGGTCTTGTTATTGGTGATGGTCCTACAAATCTGGCCTCTGTGCAGTTGATGAAATACAATGACGCCCAGGCCCAGATGGCCTATAATCTCGATTTTGATCTGCCGGAAGTTCCACCTTCACCTATCGTTGAAGTCGGTCAGCATGATGGCGAGTTGGTTTTAACTTGGGACGATGCGGCAGCATCATTTGATAGCAAAGGGTATATGTTTGAGGGTTTTAATATTTATATGTCTGAGGCGAGTGGCGGTCCCTGGACACGTATAAACACCCTTGATGTGCCCAATTCCATTACAGCCATTTGGGACCAGGAATTTGATGTGAACCTGGCCGCCATCATCAACAAACCCGTCCAGTTTGGTACCGATTCCGGTGTGAGGTATATGTATCACATTGATAAAGATTATGTGAACAATATCCCGCTGGTAAATGGACATAAATACTATTTTGCGGTAACTAGCTATGCTTATAGCGAAAACGGCACGCCTCATGCCCTTGAAACCGCAAAAACGGCCTACATAGGTGTGCCTCAAAGGCCTGTTCTGGATGTTGCCTATAATACCAATATCAATGATGAAATTGTGCCTGTTGCCAACCAGAATACAGATGGTGTGTGTGTCGTCACTGTTGTTGATCCTGCAAAAATAACCGGTGATGACTATGTCGTTAGTTTCTATGAAGACACTGAGGAAGCCAGTGCAACACATGGTGAGATTCTATGGCGTCTGACCAATACCCAGACAGGCGATGTATTACTTGCTGATCAGGTTCAGAGTGATAGTGATGCTTATCTGGTGGTTGAGGGACTCCTGGTGAAGGTCTCTGGTCCCACGTCTGGTTTCAAAAGCGTCAGAGAGATTGCCTATGCCGGTGAAGCCATTGATGGTGGTGATAATATATGGCACAATTTGAATTCAAATAGCACCTATTTCTTTAATTCCGGTAATGGAAATATGTCCCATCTGGAGCGTTATATCAGCTATGCAGAGCCCGATGATTTCCAGATGCAGTTCAATGACGAAGTCAACTATGCAGTGTTCCCCTTTGAGAACGACCTCATTACAACCGTGCCATTCGCCCTGTACCGAAAGGTGTTTGGAACAGGTGAGATGAAACGCATGCTGCCGTTCTATTACTCCAATGTCGCACCGGCTGTCCAGCCCGGAACCAACACGGGTGAAGAAGCCACTTGGGGCTATCCCTGCTCTGATTGGATCTACTGGGTAGACGCCATTGACGGCGGATACGATCAGTTTGCAGCAATTTGTGAGGCTGAGGGTGAAGGCGGTACCTATCCCTATGCCACAGATGGCAGTGTGGAAGGTTACTTTATGGAGCATCCCTGGGTTGTTTATTCAATTGGCCGTACTTTGATTGCCGATTATGACCTGGGTGGCGCATGGCCCCCGGCTGGTACAACGATTGAGCTCGTGACAAAGAAGCCGGTGACGGATGAAGTTACATTCTCTTTTTCAACTGCGGGTCTGAATTTAGACAAGAATAGTGAAGTTGCTGAGACACGTCTTGAAGATATTAATGTCTTCCCGAATCCTTATTTTGGACATAATAAGGCCGAAGATAATTTCTTCACGCAGTTTGTAACCTTCAATAATCTTCCTGAAGAGAATTGTACTCTCCGTATTTTCTCACTGTCAGGCATTCTTGTCAATACACTTGAGCATAACAATGGAACCCCGTTTGAGCGTTGGTATCTTTTGAACACAGAAGAGCTGCCGGTCGCAAGTGGTATGTATATTGTCCATGTCGAAACTGAATTTGGCAACAAGGTTCTTAAGCTTGCAATCGTTAATCGCGAAGCCCGTTATCAGCATATGTAGGCTTTAGATCAGCGAAATAAGAATTGAGTATCCCCAAATCAGTGATAAAAGCATAGGAGTTGACATATGAAGGGCAAAAAGCTCTTTTTCGTAATTGTGGCGCTGCTTTGCGTCATGGGCCTCAGCCTGACTGCTGTCGCCGGTAACCCTGAGAAAAAGGGTACCGCTGGCGCAGAAGAACTGCTGATCCCTGTTGGTGCGCGAGGAATCGCCCTTGGCGGTTCCCCAGTCGCCTCTATCAACGGTATTGATGCTATGTACTGGAATCCCGCCGGTGTGGCCAATACCTCGCAGAATATTGAAACCAGTTTCTCGTATATGAATTACATCGCTGACATTGGTGTGACCAATGTTGCATTGGCTGCCAAAACCAGCATGGGTACACTTGGTTTCAGCTTCCAGTCCCTGAGTTTTGGTGACATCCCCGTGACCACGGAAGATGCCCCCAATGGCACAGGTACATTTTATTCACCCACTTATCTGACACTGGGCGCAACCTACGCCCGCGCCATGAGTGATCGTATCTTTGTTGGCGTTAACGCCAAAGTGATCAGCGAGCGCATCATGGAAAGCAGCGGAACAGCGTTTGCCCTGGATATGGGTGTACAGTACAAAACATCTTACGGCGTGCAGCTCGGCGTTGTGCTGAAGAACTTCGGCTCACCGCTGCGTTATGCCGGTCAGGATCTGGAACGTCAGGTTGAACTGCCTGATACACCCCCGGGTTCACCGCTGCGTCGTTTGACCATTCCCGGCGAGAAGTTTGAGTTGCCCTCATCCTTCGAGATCGGTCTGGCCTATGAGATGGCCCCCATGGAAAAAGCCAAGGTGGTCTTCTCGGGTACGTTCCGGAACAACAACTTCCTGAACGATCAGATCTGTGCCGGTGTGGAAGCCGACTATGACAACATGTTCTTTATCCGTGCGGGTTACGACTACTCCATGGACGAAGGCGAAGACATTGCCGGTGGCGACACCTATATGTTTGGTCCCAACTTCGGTTTTGGTCTGCTCTATCCCGTGACCCCGACCATGAAGATGGCCTTTGATTTCGCTTATCGCACAACGACGACGTATTTTGACAACAACATGATCTTTACGGCGAAGTTGATGTTCTAGATTTGACAGCCCAATCAATAGTCAAATCTCATAATCCGTTCTCCTTAACAAATTTTTGGCTATTGATCTTAAAAAGGCCGGCCCTTCCAAGGTCGGCCTTTTTTTATCGCTGATTATCAAGGCTCACCATATATTACAACGCCGCCCCTTTCAACGGGCGGCATTTTTATTTGTTCTTGAGAATGCTTTGTCTTTTGAGTATCTTTTTTTAATTATAATTTTTTTTGTCATTAATTGGCTAGGGTGTTGGCCAATTGCCACGTAGTAATATCTGAACCCCCATTCCTTGATGTCTCTTTTATTGTTTGTTAGTTGTCTCTCTTCTGTGGTGTTTAATGTCTTGAGACCTTAATCGATTTGTCCTTTTGGGGCCGTCCGCTGCAGAATTGTCTCGCAATCTAAGGAGAACGGAAATGAAAATCATCCTGCAATGTATTTTTATCGTATTGCTTCCCCTCATGGGGGCCGTGGCGGAGCAAGGCAAAAGCTGTGTTGATAAAAAAAGTGTTCTCCATCATGAAGTACTCAATATCAATGAGGTGGAGTGCTTCATTCAGAATGCCGGTCCACTGGGTGAGAACCCTGCCACGGGTGGCAATGGTTTTTTCTATCCGGCTGGCCAGCGGTCACGCTCCTTGGTTTATTCTTCGGGGCTTTGGCTGGCAGGCAAGATGAATGGAGAGTTACGTACTGCCGCCAGCTATTATGCGACGGAATTTCAGCCCGGCACCATTCTCCCTGATGGCACGGCCGATGACCCCGCGCTGGAGAAGTATCGCGTCTATAAGTACAATCGGGGCGATGCCATTGATGCCGAAGCCATTGCACAGGGCTGTCCCGAAACCGTGCTGGGCGACCAGATGTGTTTCTGCGTGTACAATGACTTGGGCAGCCACGCAGGGGTGTTTATGACTGATCCCATCGGTGTAGAAGTGCAACAGACCGTTTTTGGGTATCACCGTCTCGGCGCACTGGGAAAGACTGTATTTGTGCGCTATCGCATCATCAATAAAAACAGTGACGGCCTGTCACTGGACAGCGCCTATGTGGGAATGTGGGTAGATCCTGATCTGGGTGATGCCGGAGACGATGCCAAAGGTTGTATTCCCGAAGCGCAGGTGAGTTATGTTTACAACAGTGACAACTATGATCTCTCCTACGGCAGCGGACCGCCGACCCTTGCGTTGGACTGGCTTCAGGGACCGGCTGTCCCGTCGGTTGGAGAGACGGCAATACATCCCGATGGCAGCATGCTTGAAAATCACCGATTTTTGCCAATGACCACATCGATGTATCTCTTTAAACGTCAGGATCCAAACATGGAGTCCAGAATTGGGGCGACGCAAATCTACAACCTCATGCAGGGCCTGGATTTTGATGGGAATACAATCAGGAATCCGCTTCGAAACAATGCAGCAACCACTTTCCCTTTGGATGGTGATCCCGTAGAGGGCACGGGTTGGCTTTTTTCACATGTCTCTTCTCCGCGGGATGTGCGCATGGGTTCAAGCTGTGGCCCATTAACGCTGGCACCGGGGGAGGCCCAGGATGTCTGGTTGGCGCTCATCGTCGGCGATGGGAAAACAGAGCTTGAGTCGATTGAGTCCATGCGCTACAACGATGCAGTGGTGCAGGCAGTGTTCGACAATCAATTCGATGTGTTTGAAGTGCTGCCTGAACCGATTCTGGACATTGCAACACTGGATGGTGAGCTTGTGCTGAGTTGGGACAGCACGCTGGATACCTATCAGGGCAGTGGCTATATTTTTGAAGGCTACAATGTCTGGATGGCCCATGGTGAAGAGGGCCCGTGGATGCGTATGGCCACCTTTGACACACCGGATAGTATTGGTAAAATTTATGATACCTACTTTGATGAGGACGAAGGCGGGATGGTCACCCGGGCCGTGCAGTTTGGCCGTAATACCGGTATTCGGCATCACTTGCTTGTTGAGAGCGATGCCGTTCATGGAGGGGCTTTAATCAATGGGCGGGACTACTGGTTTGCCGTCACTGGATATATTTACAAGTCGGCCGGCCTGCCCCGTGTCATTGAGACGCCCATTCGTCCGGTGCGCGGCGTGCCGCAGCGCCCCGTGATGGACGTGGCCTATCAGAGTGAATATGGAGACGAGGTCCCCGTGACTGTCAACCTGGAGATTGACGCCAACTGTCAGGTCACCGTGGTCGACCCTTCGAAATTGACCGGACATGACTATCGCATCACCTTCTCATGGGATGAAGCTGTAAACTGGCTATGGTCGCTGACCGATGTGACGGCCGGGGAGCGTGTACTGGACGCGCAACCGCTACGCGATGATGAGAATTTTGTCCCTGTACACGGATTGATGATCAAATTGAGCAGCACTCAAGCTGGTGTGAAGACAATCAGGGAGACACGTAGCAGAGAAAATGATTACCTGGATGTTAATGTCTGGCACAGCCTGAACTCTGATAACAGTTATTTTGTCAATTCAGAAGACGGGACCCTGGCGGGTCTCAGCCATTTTAATGAATACATCGGGCATGATGGGTTCAAAATTATTTTTAATGATGAAGTAAACTGGGCCGCCTATGGATATGAAAATGGAATGATTACCACCGTGCCTTTTGCCCTTTATCGTGATGTTTTTCCTAACGGCCCGCTGCAGCGTATGGTTCCTTTCCTGAGGGCACAGAACGCACCGGGAATTGCACACGGCACCAATGCCGGGATAGAAACCCTCTGGGGGTATCCCTGTTCTGATTTTATCTACTGGATGGACAGTCAGGAGGCTGAGTCCTACCCACGTTTTGCCGCGGTCTGTGAGACCCTGGGAGAGGGCGCGCTATATCCCGCCGAGGAAGATGGCTCAGCCCAGGGGTATTGGGTGGATTTCCATGGAATACAAGCCTATGTACTTGGCCCGATGGTGGTGGCTGATTATAATTTATCTGGTGCCTGGCCCTCAGCAGGAACGGTGATTGAAGTCACCCCGAACAGGGGATATACCGAAGAGGTTATCTATGATTTTTCAACACAAGGATTGGCGCCGCGTAAGGATGAGGCCGTGGCTGAATCCAGGCTTCGGCAAATCAATGTTTTTCCCAATCCCTACCTGGGACACAACCGGGTGGAGAACAGTTTTCATCAACAGTTTGTGACCTTTAATAATTTACCTGAAGCGAACTGCACCCTGCGTGTTTTTACAATATCCGGCCAACTGGTCACCGTCCTGAAGCACAACAACGGCACGCCCTTTGAACGCTGGGATCTGCTCAACACTGACGGGCGGCCTGTGGCCAGCGGTATGTATATCGTTCACGCAAAAACGGCTTTTGGTAATAAAATTTTAAAGTTGGGTGTGGTCAACCGGCAGCTGGGACTTGAGTTTTAAAATGAAAACCATCCGTATGGAGGCAATGATGATAAGAAGCAGGTGGGTGTATACTTCATGCCTGTCGGCAGGGCTCTTATTGACGCTGCCCTTCCTGGTTTTCGGGGCGGATGCGGACAAGCCAGTACGCATGGTTTCAAGTGATTCAATGCATTGTGCCAAATTGGATATTCATGCCCTGCGCTGTACATTTTACAATAATGGCCTGATCGGGGATCTCTCGGGCCCCGGCGATGGCTTCTTTCCCGCGGGTGATGCGCCATCCGCCCTGTTTTATACGGCCGGGCCGCAGATCATCGGCACACTGGAGGGCGATCTGCGTTCGGCGGCTGTGATGTACAGCACAGAGTTTCAGCCCGGTATCATCCTCCCTGACGGCTCTCCCGATGATTCGTCAAACCCGCTTTATCGCGTACACAAATTTAATCGTGGCGATACAGTGCCGTCAGAGGTGGCGGCTCTGGGCTGTCCCTCTATTGTGCTGGGTGATCAGATGCTCTTTGCCGTCTTCAATGACCTGGGCAGCCATGCGGCAGTCTTTACCAAGGCGCCTGTAGGCATTGAGGTACAGATGACGGTGTGGGGCTTTGCACCGCCTCGGGGCGTGCTGGAAGAGACCGTGTTCGTCCGCTATCGCATCATCAATAAAAATGCGGCGTATCGGTCGCTTGAAGATGCCTATGTGGGGCTGTTCAGTGACCCCGATATCGGCCTCAGTGGTGATGACTGCGCCGGCTGCGACCCCGCGCTGGACCTGGTCTATGCCTATAATGCCAATAATGACCCCGTCGCCTATACCTCTGTGGGTGATCTCTTTGCGGCATCCAAGATCGATACACTGTTTGCAGATCATCCTGCCTTGGGCGTGGCGCTGCTGCAGGGGCCTCTGGTGGAGGCGCCGGGGGAGACAGCCATGCTGCCGGGCGGCGTCCTTATGCCGGACACCCGCATGCTTAAATTGGCGGGCTGGGGCCTTCGCCTCAGCGGCGGGAGCATCGGTATCGGTCATCCCGTAGATTGGCTCTCAGCCAGTTATTTCATGATGCAGGGGCTGCGGTTTAACAGTGAAGCCTATATCGATCCCACTACCGGAGAGGAGACAGCATTCCCCTTCTCCGGCGACCCGGTACTGCGTACGGGGTGGATTTTCAATCATTTTTCGCCTGGCATTGAAATTATCCTGCATCAGGGCAGCGGGCCACTCACCTTGTATCCCCATGCACCCGTGGATTTTGTCTTTGCACTGGCGGCCGCACAGGGCAATACCCATCTCCAATCTGTGCAGCATCTCAAGCGCGCTGTCCGGCGGGTGAAGACCTTTTACTCTTTCGGTTGGGGGATGGGGCCCGGTGGACCGGCTGCCCCCGTGGTCGTGGCGGAGAGTCGGGATAAAGTTGTGCGGCTTTCCTGGGATGCAGCGGCATCCACGTATAGTGACCGATACGGGTATAGATTTGAAGGCTACAACGTCTGGATGGCCGAACAGGAGGCGGGGCCTTGGCAGTGCATTGCCGTGTATGACAGCGTCAATGGCGTGCAGCAGATTTGGGATGATGTGGAGAGGCCATCGGGTGACCTGGTGTACAGCCCCGTGCAGCGGGGATTGGATACAGGTGTGCAATTCACGCATACCGTGTCCCACAATCCCTTCACCGGCCAGGCGCTGGTAAATTGGCGGGACTATGTTTTCTCGGTCACGGCTTACGCAGTGCATGAGGCGGACTGGGCCAGCCCCCGCACACTGGAAACCTACCGGAATCCTGTGAAGGCCATGCCCTCCACCTTGCAATCTGGGCTTGAGGCCGTGACGGCATTCCCTAATCCCTGCTTTGGAAGCCTGAATGGCGTCACACTGGCCGGGCTGCCGCCTGAGCCGTGCATCATCCGTATCTTCACCGTGGCCGGGCATAATGTCCGCGTCCTGAAACACAATGGCCATACGTCCACATGCCACTGGAATCTGCTGAACGAGGCAAGCCGTCCCGTGGCCAGCGGCATGTATATTGTGCATGTGGAGGCAGCAGTCGAGAGTCGTGTGATAAAGTTGGGTGTGGTGAGTGGACAGCGTTTGTAATCTGCGTGGGATTCTTTCAGCCAAAACCCTGGAATGCCGTGGTTATCATTCAGTGATGGTTGCATTAAGATTGCAGTATGTTTGTAGAAAGTTTTCTCAAACAACATGCAGCGATGTTTAATGTCTTTTATGTTTTGATTTGATGAGTAAAAGGGAGGATGTTTTTCAATGATTGTTACCATTGTTTAATAAAAACGGGTTGGATTTTCTGCGTGAAAATGGTATATTTTTGCCATGGATAAAATCAAAATCGGCATTGGAATCGACATCGGTTCGGTCAGCGTAAAGCTGGCCGTTTTTTCACCTGTAGAAGCCCCCATGAAAGCACTAACGGGTTATTCGACCCCGCAGTGGCCGGGCGGCAAAACCTCCGGTTTTTGGCGGCTCTCACCCTATGTTCGGCATCAGGGCAGTCCCGTTGAAACGGCCCGGGAAATGATTGCCGCGCTTCAGATCTTGCTCGTGCCGGCGCAGTGCCAACTGCAGCTTCTAGCCACAGGCAATGGCGGACGGGTGTTGGCCCGACAGATGGGCCTCGACTATATCAATGATTTTAAAGCGGCCTCTCTGGGCGCCGGCACGCTTTTCCCGGGTGTGAGAACTGTCTTTGAGCTGGGGGGGGAACAGGCCAAATACCTGCGTATTGACGCCCCCGCGCCCGATGCCATACAGATTCTCGACTATGAGACCAACGGTGACTGCGCTGCGGGCACAGGTTCGTTTTTTGACCAGCAGGCAGGACGGCTGCACTATGCCGTGGATGAAGTGAGTGCGGCGGTGTCTACGGCCCAGCGCACGGCCCATATTGCGGGGCGCTGTTCAGTATTTGCCAAATCTGATATGATTCATGCCCAGCAACGGGGGTATGCCCCTGAAGAGGTGCTCAAGGGTCTGTGCGAGGCGGTGGTACGCAATTTTAAAGGCACCATCACCAAGGGCAAGCAGATTGAAACGCCTGTTCTTTTTTCAGGGGGTGTGGCGCAGAACCAGGGCATTGTTCAGGCGTTACGCCAGACCTTTGATTTTCATGACGGCCAGATGATTGTGCCTGTTGAAGCCCCTTGGCTCAATGCTGCCGGTGCGGCGCTGCAAGCATGCTCTGCCCGAAGCACAGTGGTGGAAGCATCGGCAGAGGATGCAGAATCGGGATTTCCCAGAACGGCGCCGCTTTCGCTGAAACGTGTCCAGGTGCTGCAGCCCGAGGCGGCCGCTCCGCTGTCAGGTGACCGTGTGGTGGATGCCTGGCTGGGACTGGATATCGGTTCGGTGAGCACCAATCTGGCCCTGATCGATAAAGACGGCAAACTGCTGGACGGCATCTATACCATGACCCGGGGCCGCCCCATCGAAGTGGTGCGTGAAGCCCTGACTGAGATGGCCTCGCGCGTGGAAGATCGTGTTAAAATTTGCGGCGTGGGCAGCACCGGCTCAGGGCGTGAGCTCATTGGCATGCTCTGCGGCGCCGATGTGATCAAGGATGAGATTACGGCCCATAAAACCGGCGCTTTGTCGATCAGCCGCGGTCTGCCCGGGCCCTCGGTGGATACCATCTTTGAAATTGGCGGTCAAGATTCCAAGTTTATCGCCATGAAAGACGGTGTGGTCATCGATTTCACATTGAATGAGGCGTGCGCTGCTGGAACAGGGTCATTTCTTGAGGAGCAGGCCACTGAACTGGGCATTGCCATCAAGGGTGAGTTTGCAGCCATCGCCCTCTCGTCTGAAGCGCCCATTCGCATGGGCGAGCGCTGTACGGTGTTCATGGAAAAAGAGTTGAAACCCTATCTGCATCGCGGCGCAGCCAGGGCCGATGTGGTGGCCGGTCTGGCGCTGAGCGTGGTACAGAACTACCTCAATCGTGTCGTGAAAAAACGTCCCATTGGAGAGACTATTTTCTTTCAGGGCGGAACAGCCTATAACCACGCTGTGGCGGCGGCCTTTGCCACGGTGCTGGATAAAGATATTATTGTGCCCCCGCACAACGGCATCATGGGGGCCATTGGGGCTGCGCTTCTGGCGCAGCAGACAGTGCCCGATGAAAGCGCCAGCCGCTTTAGAGGCTGGCATCTGGAAAAAGTGCACTGGCGCCGCCGGGAGATCGCCTGTAAGGGGTGCGAGAACCGCTGTATTGTACAGGAATTTGATGTGGAGGGAGAGACCAGCTATTGGGGTGATAAGTGCTCCACACGTTTTCGTAAGCCATCAAAATCGAATCGGCGGCCTGTGGCCAATGACCTCTTTGCCCTACAGCATGAGCTGCTGACGGCAGAGACGGTGGCCCGTCCCGTTGCGCCTTTGGGCAAGGTGGCGTTGCCCATGGTCATGCAGTTCTGGGATCGGTTGCCCTTTTGGCGCAGCTATTTTTATGGATTGAATATCGACGTGTTGCTCACTGGACCCAGCAACAAAGGGCATGTAGACCGTGGTGTAGAGGCGGCAGTGGCTGAGCCCTGCTTCCCCATACAGATGGGGCACGGTCATCTCACAGCCTTGCTGGACACCGACGCCGACTGGATTTTCCTGCCCAATGTGGTCAATGAAGTGGACCCCACAAACGCGGTTGCCTCTTTTATCTGCCCCTGGGCGCAGACCCTGCCCTTGATGGCCAAGTTTGCCCCGGCCCTGGCCTCTCTCAAAGAAAAAATCTGGCACCCCAATGTGCAGTTCCGCATGGGCCGCGATTTCAATGAACAGCGGCTCTTTGAGGCCGTCTGTAAAAAATACCCCGTAAACCGCCAGATCCATCGTAGGGCCTGGACTGCGGCTGAATCGGTTTACGCCAATTATCAACTGGCCATGCGCCAGGCGGGAAAGGCCGCTCTTGATGCCATTGCTGTTTCTGGACGGGATGCGGTGCTCCTTGTGGGGCGTCCCTATAATTTGTATGATCCGGGATTGAATCTCAATATTCCTTTCAAATTACGAGATCAGTACGGTGCCGATGTGATTCCTATGGATGGCCTCGATCTAGATACTGTCGATATCACCGGTGTGCATGATCATATGTTTTGGAATTATGGCCGGCGAATTATTCAGGCGGCACAGTACAGTCGAAATATTGAAAATCTGCATCTGATCTATTTAAGTAACTTTAAATGTGGGCCTGACTCCTATATCCGACATTATATTGAAGAGGCCGCTGGTGAGCCTTTTCTCTTTCTGCAACTCGACAGCCACGCCAATGATGCAGGCGTTATGACGCGTATCGAGGCATTCTTGGAGAGTAAGCGGATGCGGTAGGGGATAGAAGTACAAAGTCCAAAGTCCAAAGTCCAAAGTCCAAAGTCCAAAGTAAAAAGTAAAAAGTGAAAAGTGAAAAGTGAAAAGTAAGAACTGAAAAGTAAAAGGGGCGTAGTGGCTGTATGTTTTGATCGGCCTGCCCTCTTTTTTATCATTCATCGGGCTGATAGCCGGCGTTGGAGCCACGGCCAATAATAGAGTGATTATCCATGTTGAAGCGAACAAAAAAATCGACGGCTGAACATCCCTTAACTGGCCGGACGTTGCATATCCCACGCATGAGCACAGGCGCCGCGCGGACCATGGCGGCGGCCTTTCAGTCTGTGGGGGTGAATGCCAGGGTCTCGCCAGATTCTGATGAGGAGACTCTGCGGCTGGGCGCCATTTACACCACCGGTGAAGAATGCCTGCCCCAGCGTGTGGTCATGGGCAATTTTCTAAAAGTGGTCAGGTCACCGGATTTTGTGGCTAAAGAACATGCTTTTTTACTGCCCACGTCTGCAGGGCCCTGCCGTTTTGGGCAGTATATGAATCTCTTCAAGAAAGTTTTGAGAGAAGAAGGGCAGGAGGAGGCACTGGTCTTCTCGCCGACCAGCAGTGACGGGTACGAGGGCATGGCAGGGAACCAGGTGCGTTTTCTGCTCACCAGTTGGCGGGCCATTCTGCTGGCCGATATTTTACGTAAGGCCACTTTGATGTTCCGGCCCTACGAGGCTGAAGCAGGGGCGGCAGATCGTCTGCATGAATGGGCATTGGATCGGGTCTGTGCGGTTCTGGCAGATGGCACACTCTCCTCAAGCAAAGAGATGAAGCAGTTGGTGGCCGTGCTTCATCAGATCCGCAGCGCTTACGAGGCGATGCCCCTGAAGGAACCCCGGGGGGCGCGGCCGCTGGTAGGCGTCGTAGGGGAGATCTATCTCCGCTTCAACAGTTATTCGAACCAAAATATTCTACGTCGCATAGAGGCCCATGGCGGTGAGGCCTGGATTGCGGATATTGGAGAATGGGTTTGGTATACCAATGTGGAGGAATTGCGTAAATTGCGTGAAGCCGGAAAGGCATTCAGTTTCTCTATGCTGGGAGTGAAGATCAGGCACTGGATTGAGCACAGAGACGAGAAGAGGCTTTTAAAACCTTTCGCCACGTTGTTTGAAACCCGTCCTGAAGCACGCGTTGAGCAACTTTTACAGTTGAGTCGACCCTACCTGCCGGCAGAACAGGCCCTGGGCGAGATGACCCTGAATACAGGGAAATCCATTGCTTTTCAGCGGGCGGGATGTTCCGGTGTGGTGGATATCAGCCCCTTTGCCTGCATGAACGGCATTGTCACCGAAGTGGTTTATCCGCATGTCACACGTGACCTGGATGGGTTTCCCATCCGTATTTTTTATTTTGATGGCGTGCCGGCGCATTTGGATCGCGACCTGGAGATTTTTATGGAGCAGGTGCGGGGGTATGCTAAAAAGAACGCTGGAACGTCCCGATGACATCAGGTAAACCCCGATAATGCGGTTTTTCTTCGCTTTTCCCTTGACATAGTGAGCGCAATTTCTTATCATGATGCGTCCGAAACGCGGGCTCACTCAGCCGCTTCACTGATCGAGATAAAAAGACCGGAGCCTGGCAGTTTTTTTTGCTACAGAGCAATGGAAGAAGCATCTCAGACATATTTAGAAATCATTTTGCGGGATGGGCAGACTCTTTTGGGTCCGCATCCCTTTTTTGTTATCCTGAATAAGAATGCCAATGCTGGCAGGGAGACGTTGACGCCTGTGGGTTAACCCGGGCATCACCCAGAGGCTTTCTGATCCGAGAGGCGAAAAGACGTATTGAACCGGAGCCGGTGGGCTGTCAGAGTGCCCCCCATGTTCCGGTTTTGTCCTATGGATAGTTGGACCCAAGTCACGGTCTGTGGATACGTTTCAGGGCGTTTTAGAGCAATAGAGATCGGCGCATGCATGTCATGTGCACAACCGGTGTCACCCCGGTGATGCCAGATCAAATCAATCCCGTCGTGTTTTGAAGGGAACAGTGCTTTTATGAGCAGGAGTACAACCCTTCGATGCATGTTCATATAATCGTGTTGAAACCATAGGGAAGACACAATATGGGTGTTAAGGACTTCAAATCGGAAGTGGATTTTACCGTCCGAATTGGCGGTGAAGGCGGTGACGGCGTGATCAGTTGCGGTGAACTGTTTGCTCAGGCAGTGGCCCGTACCGATTATCATGTCTTCACGTACATCAGCTATCCTGCCGAGATCCGCGGTGGGTTCTCCATGATCCAGATCCGTACGCGGGACTGGACAATCTACTCCATGGGCAGTCAGGTGAATTATCTGGTGGTGTTTAACCAGGAAGCCTATGACCGCACCATTGGCGACATCAAAAAGGGTGGTACCGTGGTCTACGATCCCGATACCGTTGAGATCAAACCCAATGCCGATGTCAATTTTTATCCTGTACAGCTGACCAAGATCGCCAGCGAGGTTACAGGGGGTAAACTGGGCAAGAACGTGGTCGCACTGGGCGCACTCGGGCAGCTCTTCAACCTGGATCAGCGATTCCTTGAGAAGCTGATGCAGGACCGTTACGGTGCCAAGGGTGATGATGTAGTGGCCATGAACATCAAGGCTCTGCAGGCCGGCTATGAGGCCGGAGCGGCAAATCAGTGGGAGAAGAAATTCTCACTGGACACCAAATCAGATACCAAGCACAAGTACATGATGCTCTCTGGCAACGAAGCAGTGGCGCTGGGCACAATTGCGGCAGGTTGTCGTTTTGTGGCTGGGTACCCCATCACACCGGCCACGCCGATCTTCGAGACACTGACCAAGATCATGCCTATGGTGGGTGGCCGCGCCATTCAGCTGGAGGATGAAATTGCCTCTATCTCTGCGTGTATCGGTGCCTCTTTTGCCGGCGAAAAGGCGATTACGCCCACTTCGGGGCCTGGGCTTCAGTTGATGGGTGAGCAGTTGAATCTCGCTGCCATGTCTGAATTGCCTATGGTGATTGTCGATGTGCAGCGTGGCGGTCCCTCCACGGGTCTGCCCACCAAGACCGAGCAGTCGGATCTGAAGTTTGCCATCTACGGCACCTCTGGTGAAGTGCCGCGGTGTATCATTGCACCCACCACGGTTGAGGACTGTTTCTATCAGACCATCCGGGCCTTCAATATTGCTGAAGCGCTGCAAATGCCTGTGACCATTCTGACCGATCAATCCATCGGTTACCGGAAGGCCACGGTGCGCATCCCCTCTTTTGAAGGAATTCATGAGATAGCTGAGGGCTTGGACATCAAGCGTGTGACCATTCCGTCAGCCAACCGGATTGATATCATCAACCGCCAGGAACCGACGGAAGAAGAGCTGAAGGATTATCATCGTTTCCGTTACACGGATAGCGGTGTGTCGCCCCTCTCTCGTCCTGGGACGCCCAACGGCCAGTATCTGGCAACTGGTTTGGAACACACTGAAAAGGGCGTGGCCAACTACACGCCTGAGGTGCATCTCAATATGACCAAGAAGCGCTTCAAGAAATTGGAGACGCTGAGCAAGGCGCTTGAAGCCAATCCACCTGAGTATTACGGTTCCCGTGATTCCAATATCGGTGTGATCGGTTGGGGGTCCACAGAAGGGGCCATCCGTGAAGCCCGTTACATGGCTGAAGCCGCTGGAATTAATGTCCGGCATCTGCACCCCAAAGTGATCTCGCCGCTGCCTGAAAAACAGATCCGTCGTTTCCTGGCCGGTTTGAAACAGGTGATCATTGTCGAAGAGAACTTTACGGGTCAATTCGCGCATTTTATTAAGGCCAAATTCGGTATCCGGCCGATTGAAGTGCATAAATGTGAGGGGGAGCCTATTTCGCCTCAGGAAATCTACGCAAGCATCGTGAAAGTTGCGAGGATTGTCGATGAAGAGAACATTACAAGATTATAGCAGCGGCATCAAGCCGGTCTGGTGCCCGGGTTGCGGCGATTACGGCGTACTCCGTGGACTCCAGCAGGCGATGATGGAGCTGGAAATTGTGCCTGAAGACGCCATTACCATTTCAGGTATTGGCTGCAGCGGTCGTTTTTCTCATTATATGAATACCTATAACCTCCATGGGACGCACGGCCGTGCTGTGCCCACCGCATTGGGCGCCAAAGCGGCCCGACCTGATCTGAATGTGGTCTGTGTGGGCGGTGACGGCGATGGCCTGGGTATTGGCGGTGGTCATATTGCCCACGCAGCGCGTAAGAATGTGGACATGACCTATATCCTGATTGACAACCGGATTTACGGTCTCACCAAGGGACAGACCTCCCCGACCACGCCCCTGGAGCGGAAAACCAAGACCGCACCTTACGGTTCCTATGAAGAACCTTTGAATGCGATTCCCATGTTCCTGACCTACGGTGTTAGTTTTATTGCCCGTACCAGTCCGGTGATGATGGGGCAGATGACAGAGATTTTGAAGCAGGCCATCAGCCATAAGGGCTTCTCTCTGGTCTATGTCATGTCGCCGTGTGTCACTTTTCCGGTGGTGACTTATAAGAGTTTGAAAGATATTTTGAGCCCGCTGCCTGAAGATTATGATCCCACAAACCGGATGAAGGCGCTGGAGCTGGCCTACAGTGAAGAAACTTTGTATACCGGTGTCTTCTACAATGTGGACAAGCCGACGCTGGAGGACAACCTTCAGAACTTGGTGCGTAAGGCCTGTACAAGAAAAAAAGGCGAGCATTTTACTGTGGAGCAAATGCTGCAGAGTTACGCATAATCCACACGCCTGTTTAAAATTTTTTAAAGTCCTGTTGAATTTTCAGCAGGGCTTTTTTTTTGTTGCTTTACTGTGAGAAAAGCATTAATTTTATTCACTTTTTTAGTGTTTAGATTCATTGACCTGCGTAGGAGATCCACAATTGAATAAGCTGGTACCCAAACAGTTGTTCTTTACCAAAGGTGTCGGTTATCACCGTAATAAGCTGCAGAGTTTTGAATTGGCCCTGCGTGATGCACAGATAGAGATTTGCAATCTTGTGACAGTTTCTAGTATTTTTCCCCCGGCATGTACGATTATATCCAGAGAGAAGGGGGTCCAGTTGCTGGCGCCAGGGCAGATTACATTCTGTGTGATGGCGAAGGAGCAGACACAGGAGCCCAATCGATTGTTGACTGCGGCTATTGGATTGGCCCAGCCCAAAGATAAGAAGCAGTATGGTTATATCAGTGAGCACCACGGTTTTGGTGAAACCATGCGCCAGTCGGCTGATTTTGCCGAGGACTTGGCCGCCACCATGCTCGCCTCCACACTGGGCATTGAGCTTGATCCCGATGCCGCATGGGATGAGCGCAAACAGTTTTACAAAGTCGATCAGAAGAGGCAGTTTGTCAGTCGCAGCATCGCCCAGTCGGCCAAAGGCCATAAGGCTGGATTATGGACCACTGTTTTGGCCTGTGCAGTGATGATATTAGACTGATTTACAGGTGAACAGTCGTTAGGTTTTTTTGCTATCTTTTACCAGGGAGCTGGAAGGATGTCGGCCTGGGATTTGATGCCCCGCGGGCGTGTGGGTTTCTCTATTGGGGCGCATGAGTATGAAGAGAATTGGAAAAGGGAGAAACGTCGGAAGAAACGTGAAGAGAAGATTGAAAGACACGATCTCGATGTTTTTCCTGAACGGCAGCGTCATCGAAGGGGGCCCGCTCGTGATACTTGGGAGGATGGCTTTGATGAATGAGTCATAAAACCGGCGTTAAGCCGGTTTTTTTTATCGCTTGAATGCTTGGATTTGATTCAATATATTATTATAATTCACTTTCAAAGGATATCCCATGGGCCCCGCTTTTCACGGCAGTCATATGACGTGGCTGAAAAAAAGTTATTTCTGTGATCCTGAACGTCGGCTGCGTCTCGCCAAAGGAGAGCCGCTGCTCAGGCAGGGCAAGCTTAATGACAGGCTCTATCTGGTGCTTGAAGGCACGTTGGCCGGCTATGTCAATAAACCCGGCGGCGGACGATATGAGCTCTTCCAGGTTCAGAAGGATATGTTTGTAGGGGTTTATTCATTTTTTTCCCGGAGCTATGTCAGCTCGGCCTCGGTGATTACCGAAGAACCCTGTATTGTGGCCTATATCGATCAGCATCAGCTTCCGGTGGTGAACGAAAGACAGGAATCTCTTTTTGAGCAATTTATGCCGGTGGTAGTGGAGAATCTGCACTCCCGCATGCGCAATGAGCAAGAGATCGCCTTTGAGAAGGAACAGGCCCTCAAGAAGCTCATCGAGACTGAAAAACTGGCCGGGCTGGGAGAGATGGCGGCAGGTATTGCCCATGAATTGAATAACGCCATTGCGGTTCTGGAGCGCAATACCGATTGGCTGAAAGATTATCTCCGTGAGTTGATCAGCGAGAGCCATGGCGAAGAGATGCCGTTTTTCAGGCTGGGTCTCGAACAGGGCCGGCAGCATTCCACCCGTGAGATCCGCCAGCAAAGCAGGGACCTGCAGGAAAGTCTGGATATTCATCGTGATGAAGCGAATAAATTGGCCGAGACAGGCATCAATCCAAAATTGATTGAAGCTTATGGCATGCCATTTTCAGAGGCCATACCCCGTATCTACCATTATTGGGAGATGGGGACAAGCCTGCATGACATGTCCATTGCTGCACGTATGGCCGCGCATGTCGTCCGATCTGTGAAGGCCCTGGCAGTGAAGCGTTCTGTCAAAGAGATGGACCTGAATGTGAATGAAACCATTCGTGAGGCGTTTATTCTACTGACCAGCGCCTTGCGTCATATTTCGCTGAAGACAGAAATGGAAGATGTGCCGCCAATCTATGCCAATCGCGGTGAGCTGGTGCAGGTCTGGACCAATCTGATTCGGAATGCGATTGAAGCCATGGCGCAGTATCATGTAAAGACACCTGAATTAAAGGTCAAAACCCGTTATAGTCAGGGGCGTGTCAGTGTTGATATTATAGACAACGGCCCAGGAATTCCCGATGAAATAAAACCGAAAGTACTTCAGCCGAATTTTACCACCAAAGAAAAAGGTCTTGAATTTGGTCTCGGCTTGGGATTGACCATTGTTGCCAGAATTGTCAATCGCCATCACGGTGAATTGGCACTTTCGAGTGCACCCGGTGAGACTGTTTTTACGGTCCGACTTCCCGCGCAAGAGGGCGGGTTATTTTCATAACAGCGTTGTTTATTTCACAGCGCATGCTGCGGCAAAGATCTTGCCAAAACCTCGTTTTTCTCCTTGCATCTGCCTTCTGATATTGTTATAATGAAATTCGCTTGACCGATAGTCAATGTGATACGTGCCATACAACTCATTAAATATATTAGCTTTGCGCCTCGTGATTGTGAGGCTGATATAATTTACACTTTTTCATTTTAACGGGAGCTGTTATGAGTCACAAAATCGTTCTCATCGATGATGATGTGGATTTTGTTGAAATCAACAAAACCATCCTAGAAAAGGCCGGATATGCCGTAGATACAGCCTATGACGGTGAAGAAGGACTAAAAAAGATAGAGGCTTTTAAGCCTGACCTGGTCGTTCTTGATGTGATGATGAAAACCGCTGACGAGGGTTTTCATGTTGCAAAGGCCATTCGTGAAAATGAAGCCACCAAGGAGCTTCCCATCCTGATGCTCTCCTCCATGAATAAAATGGAAGGCCAGGAATGGCAGTTGGGACCCTCTGATAAGTGGAATCCGATTGATCAGTTCGTGGACAAACCCGTAAAACCCGAAGTGCTTCTGGACAAGGTGAAGAAACTCATCGAAGCCTAGGTGTTTTGCTGTTTGGGCCTCCCCACACTCCGGCCCAAATGTTTTATGAGATTGCATTATTTTAACCCAGAGGAGCTTTTACATGTCACCCACAGCAGAACTTGTAAAGCGCACCGTTGAACGTCACGGTACCCAGCGGGAGAGTTTGCTGCCTATCCTTCAGGATATCGTTAAAGCACAGCACTATCTGACCGATGAAGCCATGGTTGAAGTGGCGAACCTTTTAGACCTTTCGGCAGCTGAAGTATATGGTACCGCTTCTTTTTATACCTTTCTTGACCTGAAACCCCGCGGTGAAAATATTATCCGCATCTGCAAAACCATCACCTGTTACATGAAGGGTAAAGATGAGATCATCAAGGCCATCGAAGACCGTCTGAAGATCAAATTGGGCGAAACAACGTCTGATGGGAAATTCAGTTTCCTGGCCGCCAACTGTATCGGTTGGTGTCATGAAGGTCCGGCCATGCTCATCAACGACAAGGTCTATACCAAGTTGACCCCTAAAAAGGCCATTGATGCCATCAATGAGTATTACGATTAACAGGAGACCGTAAAATGGTGATGGATCGCGAAGAAAAAGTCAAAAAGCTCAATGAGCATAAGGAAAAGGTCAATCAGATCTTTCAGCCTATAAATTTCTGCGAGATTCTGGACAAAACCATCCAGATGAACCCTGAAGAGATTATCAGCGAAGTGACGGAATCGGGACTGCGTGGTCGCGGCGGCGCCGGTTTTCCCACGGGGTTAAAGTGGAAATTCGCCTCTGAGCAGGATTCTGATGTGAAATACATCATTGCCAATGCCGATGAAGGTGAGCCTGGTACTTTTAAAGATCGCCAGATTCTTGAAGAACAGGCCGAGAAGATGTTTGTGGGCATGGCGCTGTGTGCCCGTGCCATTGGCGCCAAAGAGGGTTTTATCTATCTCCGCGCTGAATATAATTACCTGAAACCTGATCTGGAAGCCCGTTTAGAAAAATTTCACGGATGCCTGAAAGACAAGGGCTTGGAATTTGCCATTTCTATCCGTTCCGGTTCAGGCGCCTATGTCTGTGGTGAAGAGACCTCTCTGATCGAATCGATGGAAGGCAAGCGTGGTGAGCCCCGTAACAAGCCCCCTTATCCCATCAGCAACGGTTATCTGGGTCAGCCCACTGTGGTCAACAATGTCGAAACCCTGGTCTATACGGCCATGATTATTCACATGGGACATGAGCAGTTTAAAGCACTGGGCACCAAGGACTCACGCGGCGCCAAGGTCTTTTCCGTCTCCGGTGATGCCGATGTTGAAGGTATTTATGAGCTTGAACTGGGTATGACCATTCAGGAATTTGTGGACCTTTTCGGTGATGGTGATACCAAGGCTGTCCAGGTGGGTGGTTCATCCGGTTTCTGTGTGCCGCGTAAGAAGTTCGGTGAGACGATTATCGGTTTTGAGGGTGTGCCCACTGGCGGTTCTATGATGCTGTTCAACAGCAGCCGTTCCATGTATCACGTGCTGCATAACTACCTGGAATTTTTCTGTGAAGAGTCCTGCGGTCAGTGTACGCCCTGCCGTGTCGGCAGCCAGCAGCTGCTCAAAGGGATTGAAGCGATCAAGAAGGGTGACAAACCGGCCTCCTATCTTGAGGAGTTGAAGAAGCTGGCTGAGACCATGCGCATCTCTTCCAAGTGCGGTCTGGGACAATCTATTCCCAATCCCTTCCTGTCCATTGTTGAGAACTTCCGGGAAGAGATCATTTTCTAAGCACGAGGAGAGGATAACTCATGGTTAATCTGAAAATAAATGACATCCCGGTGACTGTTGAGCCGGGTTCCACCGTTCTTGAAGCGGCCCAGTCCATCGGCATGAAAGTGCCGACGCTCTGTCATCACAAAGATCTTTGCATTGCCGGCAACTGCCGTGTCTGCTTGGTTGAAGTGAAAAACAACCGCACACTACAGGCCTCCTGTGCCATGCCCGTCTACGATGGCATGGAGGTTTCAACCAATACGTTGAAAGTACGCAATGCCCGCAAGATGGTCATCGAGCTGCTTCTTTCTGAGCACCGCAGCGACTGTACAAAATGCTACAAAAATGGCAACTGCGAACTGCAGGACCTGGCCAACGAGTATCGCATCGAAGAACGCTCACTCATCGATATCTCTGTTGAGAAATCCGTGGATCGCTCATCTCCGGCTATTGAGAAAGACGACTCCAAGTGTATCCGCTGCCAGCGCTGCGTACGTACCTGTGCCGAACTTCAGAAGATCTCTGCGCTGACCGTGGCCCACAAGGGTGAGGAAATGAAGATTGAGACCTTCATGGACCTGCCGCTTTACGATGTGGTCTGTACCAACTGTGGTCAGTGTGTGAACCGCTGCCCCACCGGCGCCCTGACTGAGCGTAACTACATCGAAGAGGTGTGGGAAGCCATCGACAATCCCAACAAACATGTCATCGTTCAGACCGCCCCTGCTGTCCGTATTGCCCTGGGTGAAGAGCTGGGCTTTGAGCCGGGCGCCCGCGTCACCGGCAAGATGGTCACTGCGCTGAAGCGTCTGGGTTTCGACTCTGTGCTGGATACAGACTTTACAGCCGATTTGACGATCATGGAAGAGGGCACTGAGCTGCTGACACGGCTCAAGAAAGCCCTGGTCGACAAGGAAGAGGTGGCGTTGCCCATGTTCACTTCCTGTTCTCCCGGTTGGGTCAAGTTCATCGAGCATGAGTATGGTGATTTGACCGACCATCTTTCCACCTGTAAGTCGCCGCAGCAGATGTTTGGCGCGCTGGCCAAAACCTACTTCCCCGAGAAACGCGGCATTGACGCAAAGGATATTGTCAGCGTCTCAATTATGCCCTGTACAGCCAAGAAGTATGAAGCCAAACGCCCTGAGATGAAGGACTCCGGCTATCAGGATGTGGACATTGTGCTGACCACGCGTGAGCTGGCCCGCATGATCAAGCAGGCCGGTTATGACTTCATGGCACTGCCTGAGGGCAAATGTGACTCCCTGCTGGGTGTCTCCTCCGGTGCGGCGGTTATCTTTGGTGCCACCGGTGGTGTGATGGAAGCTGCGCTGCGTACGGCCTATGAGATCGTTACCGGTCGCGAAGTGCCCTTTGAGAATCTGAATATCCTGCCGGTGCGTGGTATGGAAGGCGTGCGTGAAGCCACCATCAAGATTGAAGGTTGCGTGCCCGATTGGAATTTCCTTGAGGGTGTTGAACTGAAAGTGGCCATTGCCCATGGTTTGAAAAATGCCGACCAGATTATGAAACAGCTGGCTGCCGGTGAGTCTCCCTATCATTTCGTTGAGATTATGGCCTGCCCCGGCGGCTGCCTCGGTGGCGGCGGACAGCCCATTCCCACTGATCTGGAGACGCGCATGAAGCGTGCAGCAGCCATTTACGAAGAGGATGAGAATCTGCCCATTCGTAAGTCTCATGAGAATCCCGAGATCACCCAGGTCTATGCGGATTTCCTTGAGACCCCGCTGGGTCACAAATCCCATGAGCTGCTTCATACGCATTACACCAAGCGTAAGAAAAACTAATATCTGTTTCTTGATGTTTTTTGGGCGGGACTGAAAAGTCCCGCCTTTTTTTTATAGTAAGTGATCAATTCGCATGGGTGCGATTTGACATTGAGTGCGGATACGGATTGCCAATGCGCAACACAGCCAAGCTCTGTGAATGCCTTGATTTTGTCTTAGCAAATCATTATGTTGTAAAAGGAGAACATGTCAGGAGGGGGCGATGAATCCTGAGCATTGCTTGAAGAGCTGTACCGCAGATCCACTATCCACAGCTGTCATTGGGCTGGGTAACCCCAATCGTGCGGATGATGGTATTGGTATCGCCATTGCTGAAGCCCTGGCTTTAGAGGCCCCCGATCGCGTGTATTCTGAACGGTCAAAATCATTGGACAGTATTGTGATGACCCTTTGCAACCGCCTTGATATTTCATCGGTGATTTTTATTGACGCCGTTCGCATGGATGCCGTTCCCGGAACGGTGAGGCTGTTTGGCCCAAGGGATATTCCATGTATTGCCCCTGTATTTTCCTCGCATCAGGCCCCCATGACATTGCTATGCGAATTGCTTGAGGCCGCTGGGAAAAAACGGTGGTTTCTCGGGATTGAGCCCCAATCCACCGTGCTTTTTGAACCTTTTTCAAATATTATTGAACAAATAAAAATAGAAATTTGTGTGGCTTTCATGGCTTGGCACCATTGGGTTGATTAAGATTTTTCTTGACAAGGTTCAGCCTCTTTTCTATATTCGAGATAGTAGCACTGCTTCAAATGTAATCTCCTCCTCGGTTTTCCTGAACGGCATACTGCACAGCACTATTCCTCCGCGTGCTGCCACCAAACATTAATTTTTCCATCGTTTCATGCTTTTATTGTATAATCCCCTGTGCGGGGTGTTTCTCATTCGGCATTAAGTGAGTGGGGCTGATTGCGTTTTGTATCGTCCCGGCGGCAATGACCCAATGTAATGGAATCATAACGCATATGGCTGAACGATATTACGTTGGAAAAGCACACTGGCTCTCTATTCTGCATGCATGGCTTGAGACGTATACGATTCTCGCTGCGCAGGCAGAGGGGGATAATTTATACTATGCCCCCCTGATACCCACGGAATTGAGTCATATTGTCTATGACAGGGCACGTTCTGTACAGCCGCTTAAAACCTATCTGATCCCCCCGCTTGATGAGGTCTCCTCAGATTATAAACCACCCCAAAAGCCATGGATGTTTCTCGGTGTAAAGGCCTGTGACCTGGCGGCATTGTCCATCCTTGACCCCGCCTTTGGGGGTGAGTTTACAGATCCCTTTTACGCACAGCGACGGCACGGCAGCCTCATTGTCAGCAGTGATTGTACTGCACCTTTGTCCAGTTGTTTCTGTACACGTGTAGGTGGACAACCCTATGCGATCAAAGGCTTTGACTTGAACTTGTCCAGAATATGGGATGGTTTTGTCGTTGAAGTGGGGAGTTTGAAGGGCCGGCAGCTGCTTGATGGCCACGATGAGGCGCTCAAGGAATTGGTCAAGGAAGAGGCGGAGACACTGCTGAAAATCCGTGACGAAGCCCGTCAGAAGGTAAATCGGATCAATAGTGATTTTGTATTCCCTGAGGCTGTTTATGAGGTGCTTGCCGGCCAGAGGGAGTCAGCTGTCTGGGCCGATTACGTTAAGACTTGCGTGGAGTGCGGGGCCTGTAACCATGCCTGTTCCACCTGCCACTGTTATTATTTAGATGATGTTACCCGTGCTGATTTTGTAAAACTTCGCGGTTGGGATGGCTGTCAGTATTCCGGTTATGCCGTCACCGCAGGCGGCGGCACGCCCCGCCCTGAACTGAAAGAACGTTTCAGGAACCGATATTACTGCAAATTTAAGTATCTCCCGGATAATTACAGCCAAAAAGGGTGTACAGGATGTGGTCGCTGTATTGATGCCTGTCAGGGGCAGATTGATATGCGCCGGGTGCTGCACGATCTCTCAGTGAAGTCCGGGGAGGTCACATGAATCCTATGGTCAATCCCTACCAGGTGTTGCCGGCGCTATTGGAGGAGGTGACAATAGAGACCGCGGCAATCAAAAGTTTCTATCTGCGTCCAGAACGCCCCTTTGATTTTAAATGCGGTCAGTTTGCCGCACTGACAGTTCCCGGGGTGGGGGAGGCCCCTTTTGCAATGGCCAGCTCTGCCAGCCATCCGGAGCGGCTAAAATTTACCGTTCAGAGAGCCGGGTACATGACAGAGCGCCTGCATGCACTTTCACCCGGTGCGCGTCTGGGGCTGCGGGGGCCTTTCGGCAATGGGTTCAATGTGGCCGATTATTATGGCCGTCATCTGCTGCTGGTCGTCGGTGGCGTGGGCTTTCCACCGGCCAGGGCGCTGTTACATACGGCAGTTGCTCAAAAAGAGCGATTTTTATCCATCCGCATGTGTTACGGTGCCAGGTCTCCGGAGGATGTGGTTTACAGTGATGAGATTTCCGCACTACGCAAGGAAATCCAACTCGATTTAACCGTGGATAGTGCCGGTGAAACGTGGTGTGAATCGCTGGGTGTGGTCACCACATTGCTGCAAACAGACCAGATTGATGCAGCCCAGACCACGGCGGTGGTCATCGGTCCGCCTGTCATGATGAAATTTGCCACACTGAAACTCCTTGACCTGAATTTGGCTCCTGAAAATATTGTCCTCTCTATGGAAAGAAAGATGTACTGCGGTATTGGTCAGTGCCGTCACTGTATGATTGATCACCTCTTCATCTGCAAGGATGGACCGGTTTTCACCTATGCCGAACTTCAGAACCTGCCGGATATCTGGGAATAGTATGGCCAGAAAACTCTACATCGATCTTGAAAAATGCAGGGCGTGTGATAGCTGTCAGGCGCCTTGCAGTTATTTCTATCATCCATTCAATGATGGCATTAAATACCTGCGCGAGATTGCAGAATTCTCAACAACATGCCGGCAGTGTGAAGCGGCACCCTGCATTCATGCCTGCCCCTCGGAAGCGCTGGAGCGGCTGGATGACGGCATGATCATCCGATGGAATATGCGTTGTGTGGCGTGTAATACCTGTAGCTTTGCCTGCCCATTCGGCACAATTCTGCCGGAGCTGATTCGCTACGAGCAATCGCGCTGCGACTATTGCATCGGGCGCCTTGATGATGGAGAACTGCCCATCTGCGTGGGGGGGTGTGGCCCCGGTGCCATTCGATTTGAAGATATCGATCCCGATGAAAAGGCCCATCGTTATTCCATTGGGGATCATTTGGTGGTGCATGCCATACCCTGGCATAGAGAGGCTTGATGCGATATGCTGAACGGATTCACAATACTCTTCTTTCCGGGGCTGCTCTTCAGTGTCGTGCTGGCGCTGTTTGTGGCCTGGGTGGACCGTAAAGTGACAGCCCGCGTGCAGTGGCGTGTGGGACCGCCCCTGCTGCAGCCGGCTTATGACCTGGCAAAACTCATGGGCAAGGACACCATGATCCCCATGGGCGCCCCCCGCTGGCTGTTCCTGGGCGCTCCCATTCTCGCCCTCTCTTCTTCCTTGCTTTTTTCGCTGGTGCTGTGGTCTGCCAATATGCATCCCGGTACACCGTTGATCGGCGATCTGATGGTGGTGCTCTATCTGACCATGATGCCCGGTGTGGCAGTGATACTGGGCGGGCTGGCCTCGGGGACGCCGCACAGCGTGCTGGGGGCGAGCCGGGAGATCAAGCTGTTGCTGGGGGATGAACTGGTGATGGTCATGGCATTGACGGTGGTTGTAATACAGACCGGGGGGACTTTGAGTCTGGGGTCCATAAAGACCTATCAGCAGAGTTACGGTGTGATTGCCGGTACACCTTCCGGTGCGATCGCCCTGGTACTGGGCGTACTGGCCATGCAGGCCAAACTGGCGCTGGTGCCTTTTGATGCTTCCGAAGCAGAGACAGAAATCATGGGCGGCACGCTGATGGCCTACTCCGGTCCGCCGCTGGCATTTTTTAAACTTTCGCAGTGGGTGATGCGTGCCATGCTCCCCCTTTTGCTTGTGCACTGTTTCTGGGGTGGTATCGATTTTAACGGCTGGGCGCCTCTGGTTGGGTTGGGCAAGATGACGGCTTTCTGGGTGATCATCATTTTGATCCGTAACACCAATCCCCGTGTGCGGGTAGACCAGGCCCTTCGCTTTTTTGTGATCTGGGGGGGCGCTCTGGGCGTTATCGCCTTGATTCTGGCTTTACTGGGATATTGACATGAGCCTGAAATTGAAGACATTGACACGCTCCATCTGGGTCTATCACCTGGCCACGGGCAGTTGCAACAACTGCGATATTGAAATACTCGACTGCCTGACCCCGCGTTTTGATATTGAGCGCCTGGGCATGCAATTGATTGGCAGCCCCTGTCATGCAGATGCCCTGCTGGTAACCGGGAATATGACACTCAAGAATATCCCCAGAGTCAGAGCAGTTTATGAACAGGTGCCAAAGCCCAATGTGGTGATCGCCATCGGCACCTGCGCATTGGGGCACGGTATCTTTGAGGGCAGCTACACCAGCCCCCATCGTGTCGATGAAGTGCTGCCTGTCGATCTTTATATCCCCGGCTGTCCTCCCAAGCCGGAGGGCATGATCGCCGGTGTCGCCAAACTCATCGGTTTACTGCGTGAAACCACCTGATTGGACGATGATGATGCATTGGGATCAGATAAAAACGGAGATTCAAACCCATCTGGGCCAGCAGGTGCAGAGGTGGCGTGAACACAATCCACGGCGGATTTATATCGATATTCATCCTGATTCACTGCTGTCTGTCGCCCAGTTTCTGTTTGAGACCTTGAGCGCTCGATTTATTATTGCCAGTGGTGTGGATACGCCGCGGGATTGCATTGAGGTGCTCTATCACTTTGATTTTCAGGGATTGCCACAGGTGTTGTCGCTGCGCGTTGCCGTTCCCAAATCCCGCCTGGAGGTCGATTCACTGGCTCCTGTCATCAAGGGGACGTTCTGGATTGAACAGGAGATCCATGAACTCTTCGGCATTGTGTTTAAAAATCACCCTGACATGAAGCATCTTCTGCTGCCCGAGGATTGGCCTGAGGGCAATTATCCATTGCGGAGGGACTTGTGAGCACTGTGATTCCCATCGGCCCCTATCATCCCCTTCAGGAGGAGCCGGAATTTTTCCGCCTCCATGTCGAGGGTGAGCGTGTGTCGTCGCTGGAGATTGAACTGGGGTATAACCATCGCGGCATAGAAAAACTGGCAGAGTCCAAATCCTGGGACCAGGTGGTGTTTCTGGTGGAGCGTATCTGTGGCATCTGTTCGACAAGTCATCCGGCGGCCTCAGTGAATTGTCAGGAGGATATCGGCGCCATCATCGCACCGGAGCGCGCCCAGTACATTCGTACGGTGATCTGTGAACTCGAGCGCATTCATTCGCATCTGCTGTGGGTGGGGCTGGCGGGTCATTTCCTCGGGTACAACACCGTCTGGATGTGGAGCTGGAAATATCGAGAAATCGTCTGTGATCTCCTGGAAAAGATCACCGGAAATCGACAGAGTTATGCGATGTTTAAAGCCGGCGGCGTGCGGCGTGATCTCGACAATGAGGATATCCCCGGGGTGTTTGACGCGCTGGATCAGTTGAAGCCGGTGGTCGCCCTCTTCCGCGGCGCCATTCACGATGACCCCGTGCTCCACGCCCGGTTGAAGGGGGTGGGGGTGCTTTCACCGGAAGACGCGCATGCCTACGGTGTGGTGGGGCCGACAGCCAGGGCCTCTGGAGTGCCCATCGACGTACGGAAAGACGATCCCTATTTTGCCTATGGCTGGGTGGATTTTCAGATGATCGTTCGTGATGAAGGCGATGTCTATGCCAAGGCCATGTGCCGAGTGGATGAGATAGAACAGGCCGTTCTAATTATCGAACAGTGCCTGAAACAGATGAAACCGGGGGCTATCGATATTCATATCAAAGAGATCCCGGCGGGAGAAGGCATCGGTCGTGCTGAGGCGCCCCGGGGTGAGGTCTATCACTATGCACTCTCTGACGGGTCCAACTTCCCGGCCCGGTACAAGGTGCGTGCCCCCAGTTATACCAATATTCTCTCCAATGAAGTGGCCGTGATCGGGGAGAGTGTGGCTGATGCAGCCCTGATACTCGCTGCAGTGGATCCCTGCTACTGCTGTACGGAGCGGCTGACAGTCATCGATTCAGTCACACATCAGAAAGAGACGTACCGACAGTCTGATCTATTGCAGCTTTCCCGTGCAAAAACCAATGCCCTGCGAGAGAGGTTGTTGCGATGAGCCCACTGCTGCTGCCCATTGTTTTGCCGTTGTTCATGGCGCTGCTGGCTTGTGCTATGCCCAATGCCTGGGGGCGGGTGAAGCGGATCTGGTTGATGGCAGGTGCACTGGCGTTCACTGCGGCCGTTTATCTGGCAGGTCGCAATCTCTCGATGACCCTGCTCTGGAACGGTGAAATTCTTCTTTCCATTCACGCCGTCAACCGTCTGGCCCTTTACGCCGCTGGATTCATGGCCCCGCTGATTGTCTGGATCTCCATGGCCGAAGCGGGGGCAGTGCGGCGTTCATGGCTCATGCTCTCTGCGCTCTCCATGGGCGCTATGGTGCTGTTGGCGGATCACCTGATTTTGCTCGTTCTCGGCTGGGGGGGATTGGGGCTCCTGCTCTATCTGATGATTCCTGAAAATAACACCATTGCAGCGGCGGCCGCGCAAAAAACACTGTTCATGGTGGGCGGCACAGATGCCCTTCTCGTCTTCGGCATTGCCTATCTGGCGCTGCAGCAGGATCAGGTGCAGCTCTCCGGATTTGTTCTGACATTGAAAACAGCTTGGCAGTGGCTGGCCTTCGGGGCCGTGCTGATTGCCATACTGGCCAAAGTTGGGGCCATGCCTTTTCATACCTGGTTGCCGGCGATGGCTGAACAATCGGATGGTTCAGTCAATGCGCTGGTGCCCGCCACGCTGGATAAGCTGGTGGGGATCTATCTTTTGACCCGGCTGGTTCAGTCTATGCCTGTGATGCCGCCGTTGTTGAGAATTTTTCTCTTGCTTCTGGGCGTGCTGTCTCTTCTGGGCGGTGTTCTAATGGCTTTAATGCAGCACGACATGCGTCGGCTGCTGGCCTATCACGCGGTCTCGCAGACAGGGTACATGTTGCTTGGCATTGCCACAGGATCGATACTGGGTTTGGCAGCGGCATTTTTTCATCTTATTAATAATGTGCTCTATAAATCAGGCCTTTTCATGGCCGCGGGTGCTGTAGAGCATGCAGCCGGCCACACACAGCTTGACCGTCTGGGGGGGCTCTCTACCATTCAGCCACGCTGTTTTGCCGCATTTATGGTGATGGCTTTGGCCATCTCCGGTATCCCGCCACTGAATGGATTTGTCAGTAAGTGGCTGATTATTCAGTCCCTGGCTGATCAAGTGGGCCAGAATAACAGGCTGGCCGTTTTTGCAATGATTGCAGCTCTGGCGGGCAGCGGCCTGACCTTGGCGAGTTTTATGAAACTGAGCTATTCAGTTTACCTGGGTCCTGTGGATGAAGCTTTGCAGCGTTCATTGAATCGCAATCAGGTAGGATGGCAGTGGCTGCCACTTACAGGCATCGCGCTGAGCTGTCTGCTTCTCGGTGTTGCCGGATTGAAATGGGTGATGCCGGCGCTGATTCCTTCAGGAGAGCCTTATACATTGAGAGGGCTCTGGGCGCCCGGGCAGGCGGCGCTGCTGCTCTTGCTGGGTATTTTTACAGGTACGCTGATATTTTTAATGACGCGCAGCTTGAAACCCCGCATCGTTCCCCGATTCAGCGGAGGGGAAATGGCGAACACTTCAGAGCGTGTGCTGGGTTCGGGGTTCTACCTGGACGTGGAAGCGCTGCCCTTATTAAGAACAGGATATCAATGGGCCAGTCAACAGCTGTTTGACTTCTATGAACAGGGGCGCAAATATTATAGCCGTCTGGCGTTGCCCTTCAGGCAATGGCACAATGGACATTTAAACCGCTATGTGGGATGGCTGATTCTCGGCTGGGTTGTCTTAACGGCTGTAATCATGGGGGCAAGGTCATGATGACGCCACTTGTTTTTCTGATTGTCTTGATGATTCTTGGGGCTGTCTTTGCCCTGGAGAGCCGTGACCTGCTCTCTGGTATCGTCTCCATGGGCATTATGGGTTTTGGATTGACCCTGGCCTTTCTCTTGCTGAAAGCCCCTGATCTGGCCTTGGTACAGATTATTGTGGAAACCCTGACATTGGTCCTTTTCATTGCCTCGGTTCATCTCGTGGGACGCCAGGATGAGACGCTTGGCCGCCGTCGGAATCGGCGGGTCAGACGTCTTGCCGGTGCCGTTTGCCTGTTCCTTCTGGGGCTTACTTTTTACCGGGTGGCCTCAGATCTCCCCGCGTTCGGTCAATCTGTCATCCGTATGGCTGCACCTATCCTGGCACATGGCGCAGCAGCGACAGGCTCTGCCAACCTGGTGACTGCCGTCGTCCTTGATTTTAGAGCGCTGGATACACTGGGAGAGGCCACCGTACTCTTTACAGCCGCAGTTGGTGTGCTCGTTGTTTTGCGTCATGAGGGGAGGCCAAGATGAAATCGGGCATGACGCCTATCGTGCAGAAAATTGCAAAACTCATGGTGCCGTTTATCTGGGTCTTCGGACTTTATATTATTGCCCATGGCCACCTCTCACCGGGCGGCGGATTTGCCGGGGGTGTTTTCCTTGCCGGTGGATTTATCCTGATTTCCCTGGCCTCAGGCAGCCACCCCGATCGTGAAGACCAGTCAGAGGGATTTGCCGCAAAGTTGGAGAGTGAGGCGCTGTTGATCTTTCTGGCCATGGCTTCAATCGGTTTGGTGCTTAAACTGGGATTTATGGCCAACCTCCTGGCAAAAACCCATCCTGGCATGCCCGGCACCATGGAGGCCGGCGGTTTGATCCCCTGGGAGAATCTGGCCATAGGCATTGAAGTCAGTGCGGCCCTTTCAGCACTCTTTATCGCGTTGGCCAGACACAGAGTGGAGAGTTCAGAATGATTCTCTACCTCCTGACATTTTTACTCTTCGGCATCGGGTTATATGGTGTTTGGACCAAGCGGCATTTGATCCGGGTGATTATGGGACTGATCATTATGGAAACAGCCATGAATCTGTTTCTGGTGCTTATCGGTTACCGTCATGCCGGGGTGGCCCCCATCCTGACCGGATCACACAACGAGACTGCGACCATGGTCGATCCCATCCCTCAGGCCCTGGTGCTGACAGCCATTGTCATCGGACTGGCCACCACCGCCCTGTTGCTGGCCTTCAGTGTACGGATTTATGCAAAATATAAAACCCTTGATCTTGATAAAATCCGGAATCTACGCGGATGAGTGAGATAGCCCTATATTTTGTTATGCCTCTAGCAACAGCATTGCTTCTGGTGCTTTTTGGCCACTGGATTGAGCGCTGGGCCGGTGCAATCGTGTCTGCTGTTTTTTTATTGTTGACTGCAGTGACGGTTCATCTTTGGATGGGTGTTGATTTTCCAGTCAGCATTGCTGTGGGGGGCTGGACACCGATAGATGGCGTGCCATTGGGAATACACTGGGTTATGGATGGGCTTGCCTTGCTCATGTTAGGAGTGATCAATTTAATCGGTGTCGTTGTGGCTGTTTACTCAATTGGCAGTATGGTAAAATTTACAAAATTGAGAAAATATTATGCCCTGTTGTTGTTGCTTGGATTGGGAATGAATGGCGTCATTTTGGCTGGCGATTTTTTCACTTTATACGTATTTCTTGAAATCAGTGCCATCAGTTCCTATATCCTGGTTGCTTTTGACCGCGGGGCAGAGGCGATGGAGGCCTCACTCAAATATCAGGTGCTCGGCGGTACGGCCTCCATGCTCATTCTAATGGGAATCGCCCTGATTTATCGATTGACCGGCACCTTGAATATGGCGGATGCAGCCCGTGTATTGCTTGGGATGAAAGCCGCGCCCACAGTGCAATTTGTGGGTGTGCTCTTCTTGGCCGGCTTTGGAGTGAAGGCGGCCATTATGCCGTTCCACGCCTGGCTCCCGGATGCGCATCCTGCAGCCCCTGCACCTGTATCGGCATTGCTTTCCGGGGTGGTCGTCAAGGTGCTCGGTATCTACCCCCTTTGCCGAATTTTTTTCCATGTCATTGGATTCCAGGGGGTCTGGCCTGAAGTATGGATCGTCCTGGGGGGAGTCTCGTTGATGGCGGGCAATATCCTTGCACTGGCCCAGTGGGATATAAAAAGGTTGTTGGCCTATTGCAGTGTCAGTCAGATTGGGTATATTTTCTTGGCATTGGGGCTGGGGACGCCTTTGGGGCTTGTGGCCGGGCTCTTTCATCTTGTCACTCATGCCGTGGGTAAAGCCCTGCTCTTCTTCAATGCCGGTGTAATTGTCCACGTCGCAGGGAATCGGGATATGCGGGCGTTGGGTGGAATGGCGACGCAATTACCTTTCACGCGCCGGACCTATCTGATATCCGCCTTTTCAGTTGCCGGACTGCCGCCTTTTGCCGGTTTTTGGAGTAAACTGTTTATCATTGTCGCCTGCGTAGAGGCGGGGCGGCCGTTCTGGGGGATCTGGGCTGCCATTGGAAGCATGCTCACTTTGGCCGCATTTTTAAAAATACAGAAACATGTGTTCGCAGGGGAAGTGCAGGGAAAGCGACTCTACGTTCATGAAGCAGTGTTTTCACGCAAAGTGTCCATGGTATTTTTAGCCGTTCTCTGTGTGCTTCTGGGATTTCTGGCCATACCGGCCCTTTATCAACAGATTTTGTCACCGGCCTCTGAGGTTTTGATTCAGGGGGTGTCGGCTTCACTGGAAATTTTGAGGCAGTGATATGAATCATGTTATTTTAACATTGGTGCTTTATGCCTTTTGGATGCTTCTGGCGGGCTGTTCTGACCGTGTATCTATGATTATAGGGGCACTGGCCTCCATCTTGGTTGCCGCACTCTGGCGACGCCATTTTAAGGGAAATATGAGAAAAGCTTTGGATCTCAGACGGTGGTTCTGGGCCTTTCTGTTTCTTTTTGTGTTTATCTGGGAAATGACCAAAGCCAATTTTGATGTGGCCTACCGTGTGCTTCATCCCAAGCGGCCATTGGCCCCGGGGATCATCCGTGTCAGCAGTCGCATTCAATCGCTGTGGGGGCGTGTGTTTCTGGCCAACGCGATTACATTAACACCGGGTACACTGACAGTCGATTTATGTGGTGCCGATCTCTATGTTCATTGTATACGAATTAAGCCGGACAATCTGGATCACATCAGAAATCAGATTGTACTGCGCTTTGACCGTTATCTCACCAAAATATTTGATTGATTATGTTGACAACCTATCTCTACATACTTATTGCCTGCTGTTTCCTCTGTTTAATCCGTGCCTGGCTTGGGAAAACAGTTCCGGACCGTATGGTGGCCATTGATATTCTGGGGACATTGGCCGTTGGATTTTCGGCGCTTTGGGCGGTGATAACAGGTCGCGGTTTTTATCTCGATATTGCCCTGGCCTGGATTTTTTTGAGTTTTCTAGGAACACTTTCTTTGGCAAAATATCTGTCTCATAAATATTTGGATGAGTAAACCAATGCCTTGGTATGAATTAATTGGAATGATTCTCATCGGATTCGGCGTGCTCTTCGATGCGCTCGGCTGTCTTGGGCTGTTGCGGTTTCCTGATGTTTATAATCGATTACAGGCCGGGACAAAATGTGTCACATTTGGGACTTGTGGCATTTTATTAGGGATTTTTTTCTTTCAGAAATTTACAGGTATGGGCATTCGCGCACTCATTGGAATTCCCTTTCTCTTGCTCACTTCACCCGTGGGCGCCCACGCTTTGGCGCGTGGCGCCTATCAAACCGGCATCCGGCTCTGGGAAGGCAGCGTGCTGGATGAGTATAAAGATTTGACCGATATCGAAGGGGAGGCGGGCGAGCAATAATGCGTGCACCAAAGCTGAGAGAATTGAGAGAAGCGGTCAAGTCGCTGATTTCCAGGCCGGCCACCAGTGGGTTTCCCAAGGTGGCCCATACACCCTTTCCCGGCTTTCGTGGAAAACCGGAATTCTCGGCAGACGGGTGTGTAGGCTGTGGTGCCTGTGCCGAGGTCTGTCCCGCAGGGGCCATTGAAGTACATGATCCTGATCGTTCCGTTTTGGAGAGGAAACAAGTGGATCGCCGCCTGACAGTGCGCTACGACAAATGTAATTTTTGTGGAAATTGTGAAGTGCATTGTATCACCGGAGAGGGTATTAAACTCAATCAGGAATACAGCCTTTCCGTTTTGGATAGGAATTTAGCATTTGAATATATTGAGCACGATTTAATTTATTGTGATTTGTGTCAATCCGTGCTCACCACACGGAAACATCTGTTGTGGATTTATAGAAAGCTGGGATTGCTGGCCTGGGGGAATCCCACCTTGCTCATTACGGCTCAGCGTGAGCTACAGCCGGTACAGCCCGGTCTTCCTGGTGAAGAGCTCCGTCGCCCGGACATCTTTAAAGTGCTCTGTCCGCGATGCAGGAAGAGGGTCATGATGAAAGATATAGAGGGTTGAATCATTTTCAGTCCATTCCCGCCCATCCTTTTTGGATGGGTTTTTTATTTAGTGCTTGACATGTACGTATGGATCGGCTATATTCAAACTGTACGTTCACTGTTACTTTAATTTTCAAGATAATAGACGCATGGAGATTGTATGGGTGGCCCAATCTATATTCGCGATGAGTTTCTTCAGAAAGCTGTTTTATCTGACGAGCAGCTTGCGCTCTGGGAAAAAGCAAAATTAATTCAGCCTGCCGGCTTTACAGATGAAAATATTCCCTGCTATGATGAAGACTCGCTTCTTCAGGTTGAGCATGTGCTTAAGCTGCAGGCCTTGGGATACAGCCTGGATGAATTGCAGAAGATTGTCAAAAAAGTCGGCCTGCCCCGCAGTGGCGAGGGGAAGAAGGAAAAGGCGGATCGGCGTCAATTTCTTACAGTGGGGCATTTGGCTGAGCGTGTGGGTGTCAGTGCAAGAACCATTAAGCACTGGGAAGACAAGGGCATCATTGCACCAGACATGCGCAGCGAGGGCGGACATCGTCTCTTTTCAGAGCAGTACGCTTTCCTCTGTCAACTGATTATTGATCTCCAGCACTTTGGGTATAGTCTTGAGGAGATCAAACAGGTTTCTGATTTTTTCAGAGAATTTCTTCTTTTGAAAAAAGATTTAAGTCTCTATTCGCCAGAGGATGTGCACACCCGTTTGAGTACAATGAATGAGGCGATTGAGTCACTGTTCAAGAAAATGGAACAGTTAAAATCGGGCATGACGCGATGGGAGGACTTACTCAAGAAGAAAAAGAAGGAGCTGTCCACCTTGAAAACGCAGAACACCAAACGGGAATCTGAAGGCAGCAAATCAAAAGGTTAGGAATGTAGTGATGACTGAGTTAAGAAGCATGGAACCTTCGATGACACAGCATGCCGTGTGGCAACCGGCACCCTTTGAAGGGGCAAATAGCACTGTGGAGATGTGTCACCTCCGTTTTACCTCGACACATGGCTATTTGAATCCTTTTGATGAGGCGTGCGGATCGAATAACCGAAGTCTGGGTGCGCTTTTTAAATATTATCTTGTCCGCTGCCCCCTGACACGCGGTTTGATATTGGATCAGTCACAGATTGACCGGCAGCATAATGATCATTTTAACTATACACTGCTTCGTTCGGTGGGAACGGCCCCAACGCAGGGCGCATTGGTTCTACTTCATGGCTTGAATGAGAAGAGCTGGAAAAAGTATTGGCCCTGGGCTGTGAGGCTGGCAGAGCTTACGGGACGCACTGTGGTGCTCTTTCCCCTGGCTTATCACATGAACCGGGCGCCGGCCAATTGGGCGGACCCCCGCTCCATGCGCGGTGTAGTCAAAGAGCGGCAGCAGCTCTTTCCGCATCTCAGCAATCTCTCCTTTGCCAATGTGGCGCTCTCCCAGCGATTGCAGTTTGCGCCTGAGCTTTTTGTCAAATCGGGGCAGCAGAGTCTGGCTGATCTTCAAACGCTATTGAGGCAAATTCGACAGGGCCTGCACCCCTGGCTGGTGGCAGATGCACCCGTTGATTTTTTTGCCTATTCCATTGGCGCCACACTGGCAGAAGCCGCGTTGATGGACGATCGTGAAAAGTTGTTTCAAGAGAGTCGCGCGGTTTTATTTTGCGGCGGAACCACCCTGGACCGCGCCAATCCAGTATCCAAGGCGATTCTCGATTCAGAAGCGGCGCTGTCGCTAAAGCAGTTTTTCCAGTCGCCGATTGAGGCGTGTCGTGCATTGTCGGCAGAGCAGAAACAGAGCCTGGGGGCCCTGTTAATGAAAAAGAAAACAGAGCCTGACTGGAAAAAATTGCATGGCCGAACCTTGGTTCTGGGCCTTGAAAGCGACACGGTTTTTTCGGGTGACGCCCTGCGTGAAACCTTTTCAGAGGAAGCCGTGGATATGGAAATTTTTGATACTCCCTATGCGGCCAAGCATGAGAATCCCTTTGCGATGGATCAGAAGTCGCCTGGAAATGGTGGTTCGTTATTCACTAAAATAATGCAGTCAGCGGCCGATTTTATCGCGCGCTAGGCGAAAGGATGCTTCAATGCCACGTATGATATTCATCGAACCCAAGGCGCCTAATTTACATATATTTACGCAGTTTCAACTGCCACGGCTGGGCAATTATATTCTGGCCACCCTGCTTCGCAACAAAGGATGGGAGGCCGATGTCTGGAATGAGGCGCTGGGCGCCATTGATTATGATCAGCTTCATGGCACCGATCTGGTTGGTATCTCGACTATCACCTCCACGGCGCCGCGGGCCTATGCCATGGCCGACCGGATCCGGGCCATGGGTATTGCTGTGATCATGGGCGGACCCCATGTGACCTTCCTGGCGGAAGAGGCCCTGGCCCACGCCGATTTTGTCATTCGTGGTGAAGGCGAACTGGCGCTCAGCGCCTTTGTCGATCAGTGGCAGGGGGAGAGGCAATGGGCGCAGGTGCCGGGGTTGTCGTATGAAAAACGGGGTGTGATCATTCACAATACACAGGCCGCGGCTGTTGAAGACCTGGACACGCTGCCCCATCCAAATCCGGCCTTGCTGTTGCGTGATGTCCGCAGCGTGGCCGGTCAGAAGGTGATCCCTGTGCAGACCTCAAGAGGCTGTCCCTTTGACTGCGCCTTCTGTTCAGTCACCGGCATGTTTGGCAGGCGTTATCGTTTCCGCTCCACTGAACACATACTAGAAGAATTGCGGCATTATAATCATCCCAAACACACGCTCTTCTTTTATGATGACAATTTCACGGCACATCCCGCCCGGGCCAAGGCCTTGCTGCGTGCCATGATTGCCGAGGGCTTTAAGTTTCAGTGGTCCACCCAGGTGCGCGTGGATGTGGCCAGAGACGAAGAGCTGCTCACCCTGATGAAAGAAGCCGGTTGTCACACGGTGTATATCGGATTCGAATCGGTGAACCCGGAGAGTCTGAAGGCCATGAAGAAGGGGCAGGATCTCGATGAGATCAAAACCTGCATACGCCTGTTGAAGCGCCGGGGTATTCACATTCACGGCATGTTTGTCTACGGTTTTGATGAGGACAACTGGGCCACGGTCAAGGAGACGGTGCGTTTTGCCCGGAAAACGCGGCTCACCTCGGCGCAGTTTCTGATCCTGACGCCGCTGCCGGGCTCTGAAACCTATGAGCGTCTGGAGAAAGAGGGGCGCATTTTGTTCAAGGACTGGAATTTGTACGATGCCCATCATGCGGTTTTTCAGCCCAGGGGGTTCTCGATGGCCACGCTGCAGAAGGCGCAGATTTTCAGTCATGCCCGTTTCTATTCCAAAAAAGAATCGCTGCTGCGACTGTTTCGTCTGCATGTGGTGCATATTGTCATCGCCCGATACGCCAGGCAGATCAATCGCCTGTGGAAACGCAAGAATCAGACTTTCCTCAAGGCGCTTGATCTCCTGAAGACGCCGGGGCCTGCAAGCATCACACTGGATTACCGGGAACAGGTCGAATTATAGTTTAAATTTTCTTGAAAAAGATGCAGGGTGAGGCTATTTTAAGGTCTCACCTTTTTTAATAGGAGCGGCCATGTCCCTGAAACCCACTTTGATTGATATTGAGCAAGCCTATGAACGCATCGCCCCCCATGTGCATAAAACCCCGGTGTTGACGTCCTCAGCCATTGATGCACTGTTGGATGGCCAGATTTTTTTTAAGTGTGAAAATCTCCAGAAAATAGGCGCATTTAAGATTCGCGGCGCGACCAATGCCGTGTTCGGTCTGCCCGAAAAGGAGGCGGCCCGCGGTGTGGTGACGCACTCCTCCGGCAACCATGCGGCAGCTGTGGCGCAGGCGGCGGCGTGGCGCGGTATTCCCGCCTACATTGTGATGCCCGAGACCTCGCCGGTGATCAAGCAGAAGGCCGTGGCCGGATACGGCGGCCAGATCACACTCTGCGGATCGACGCCCAGGGATCGCGAAGCCGCAGGGCAGCGCCTCATCGAAAGCACGGGCGCGCATTTCATTCCCGCGTACAACGACGCGCGCGTGATTGCAGGTCAGGGCACTGTCGCGCTGGAAATTCTGGAGCAGGTGCCGGATCTCGACATACTCATTACGCCGCTGGGCGGCGGCGGGCTCACCGGTGGTGTGGCCACAGTCGTGAAAAGCCTGCAGCCTTCGATGCGTATGGTGGGCGCCGAGCCTGAGGCCGTGGATGACGCCTTTCGATCGAAATTGGTCGGGGAGATTCTTACCATTGACACTCCGCGCAGCCTGGCCGACGGCCTTTTGATGCCCCTGGGCGACAAGACCTTCCCCCTGATCCGTGACCGTGTCGATGAGATTATTCTGGCGCCGGAGCAGCGCATCGTCGAAGCCATGCGCCTGATTTATGAGCGGATGAAGCTGGTCATCGAACCCAGTTCTGCCGTGCCGCTGGCCGCGCTTTTAGACGGTCGCATCGATGTGAAAGGCAAACGTGTCGGCATTGTCCTCTCAGGCGGGAATGTGGATCTGGGGGCGTTTTTTGAGTGGATGCAGGGGCGCATCGTCCGGCAGTAGTCAGATGTCTCGCGCCATGGCCTCAGCGGCGCGAGAGAAGGCGCCATCGCCATTTTTCCAGTGTGACGTAGAGGGCGGGCAGCACGGTGAGCACCAGCACTGTGGAGGCCACAAGGCCGCCAATGGTGGCCAGGGCCAGAGCGTACCAGATGTCGCCACTGCCTTTTTCCATGAGTACCAGGGGCAGCAGTCCGCCAATGGTGGTCAGCGTGGTCATCAAAATGGGCCGCACCCTGTCCACAGTGCCGTGAATTACGGCTTGGAACAAGGCTTCGCCTTGGCGTCGTCTTTGGTTGATATGGTCCAGCAGGAGAATGGAGTCATTGACCACAATGCCGCCCAAGAGCACCACGCCGATATAGGCCGACTGGGTGAAGGGCGTATCGGTCAGCCAGAAGATGAGAAAGACGCCGGAGAGGGCCAGCGGCACGGTGAGGAGAATCACAAAGGGGTGGAGCAGTGATTCGAAGAGGCCGGCAGTGACCATGAAGACCAGCAGCACGGAGAGGGCCAGAATGAGTCCGATCTGTTTCTGCTCCGCCTCTGTCATGCGCCAGGCCCGTTGCTGCACGGTGTAGCCGGGTTCGAGATGCGTGGTCTTGAGAATACGGTCTGTGAGGCGCTGGGCCAGTTTGTGCGGGCCGCGGAAGTCCCAGGCCACGGTACGCATGTACTGCTGGTTCTTTCTGTGAATGGCGCTCATCACAGGCTGACGCTGAAAGCTGACCACCTGCGCCAGACGCAGCTGCTCACCACCGGGCAGCCGGATGAGCAGGCCGGAGAGATCATCCACGCTGAAGCGCTCGGCGGCCTTGAACTTCAAGGCGTAGGGGAGGCGCAGGTTCTGGATGATCAGATCATTTTGGCTTAAGTTTTCAGCCAGATGGCTTTGGATGCGCTGGAGCAACCAGGCTGGCGTGATTTGATAGGCGGCCAGTCGATCTCTCTTTAGCCTCAGCACCACTTCTTCCTGCACGCCGCTGTGCCACGATGAGGCGGCGTCGGTGTTCACGTCTTTCACCCGGGGGTGGCGTTTCAATCGACGGGCCAGCTGCCGGGCAAGCTCTTTCACGGCCTGATAGTTATAGCCCAGAATTTCCACGCGGTTGGAGAGGAACTGGCCGCTCATGCCCCCGCTGTGAAAGGGGTCGCCAAAGCCGTAGATGCCAATGCCGAATCCGGCGATGTAGGCGGCCTCGCCCATGAGCGCTTCCTTGATGAGATAGGGCGATGTGCTCTTTTGCGCGGCCGGGGTGAAGTGCACCACCATTCTGGCGCGCTCATCGTACACTGTGGTTTCCACCCTGTGCACACCGGGCTGGCCCACTGCTTTCTCTTCAAATCGCCTGATGATTTCATTGCAGCGCTTGAGCCTGGCCCCTTTGGGCATGTTGAGGCTGACGGTGAGCCGTTCTCCTGAGCGGCCCCAGCCCCCCCAGATCTCGCCTTTGCTCACCTTGCTTTCAAAGACCCATAGGCTGGCGCCCACCATGATCAGCGTCAGGAATAACACCCCCCCTCTGTGTCTCAATGTTTTTTCCAGGAAACGTCTGTAGCCCTTTCGCAGTGTATCGGGCCAGCGCGTCTCCTGCGTGGGCAATTGGTTGCGGTAGAGTGTGGCTGTCATGGCCGGTGTGATCAGAAAGGCCACGGCCAGGCTGGCCAAAAGAGAGAAGCCCACGGCCAGTGTGAAGGGGAGATAGTAGAGCCGCAGCTCGCCGGTGAGGTAGAGAAAGGGGATGAAGGCGGCAATGGTCGTGAGCGTAGAGGCGGCTACGGGCAGAAGTACCTCGCCTGCGCCGCGCACGGCAGCGATGTCTATGGACAGGCCTCGTTGACAGTGACGCGTGATGTTCTCCACCACCACAATGGCGTTGTCCACCAGCATGCCGAAGCCCAGGGCCAGTCCGGCCAGGGTGAGCAGATTCAGAGACATGCCGGCCAGGACAAAACCGTTGAAGGCCAGGAGCACTGAGAAAAAAATCGTCGATAAAATAATGACAGGTGCGCGCAATGTGGAGAGAAAGGCCAGCAGTACCAGAAAGATGACGGCAATGGCGTACACGGCCCGGCGGCTGAGGCTGGAGAGCTCGCTGCGGATCTCCCGGCTCTGGTCGGCCAGGACGCGGAGTTGCAGCCCAGCCGGCAGCCTGGCCGTGCACAGTGCCAGCTCGCGCTCGACGGCGTCCACCACAGTGACGGTGTTCCTGCCGCTTTCTTTTTCAATCTCCAGTGTGACTGCCGGGTTGCCGTCAATACGCATCAGGTTCTGCACGCGCCCAAAGCCATCTGACACAGTGGCCACGTCGTTCAAACAGACGGGCACGCCGTGCTGCACGGCCAGTACGGTATTGCCAATGGCCGAGACCGAGTCCAGAGGCATGTCCACAAAGAGCACATGGCGTTGGCCTCCGGAGCGCACGGCGCCGATGGCCTTTTTAAAGGCCAAAGTAGAGAGCGCCTGGCGTACGCGGACCTCGTCCAGGCCAAAGGCGCGCAGTGCCGCCGCATCGAGGCGGATGAGCAGCTCTCTGTCCTGGCCGCCCAAGACGCGCACATCGGCCACGCCGTCCACACCCAGGAGCGCGGGTTTGATCTGCTCTGTGGCGATGCGTCGAAGCATGGCCAGACCCAGCGGGCCCGAGAGCCTGAGGGCGTAGAACTGGCCTTTCTGGAACTGCTTGGGTACGTATTTGCGGATACGCGGCGGCATGCAGCCTGCGGGCAAGGTTTTTCTGACCTGGTGGAGTTTTTCACTGAGCGCCAGTGCGGCAAATTCCATGTCTGTGCCGCGATTGTATTTCAGTGTGACCTGGGAGAGTCCCTCACGTGAGACCGATGAGATCTCCTCCACATCGGGCAAGGTGGCTGCCTCGGATTCGATGGGCGCCGTGACAAAGGACTCCACCACCTCCGGTGAGGTGTCGTGCCATGATGTGGTGACGCTGAGCTCGGGGAAGTCGGTCTCCGGGGTGATTTCCAGGGGGAGTCGACGGGCCGCGTAGAGTCCGGTGATCAGTACGGCCACGCCGGCCATGGCCACGGCAATGGGGCGGCTGACTGCATGTTGAATGAGTTTCATCGACTGGCTTTCAATGGGGTCATGGTCATGTACTTTCCAGCTCAGGACTGTGGCCTTGTCGACGGCTTTTGCGCGTGGCCATTGTGGCCGGGGCGATGAGGCTGTAGATCACCGGGATGCAGATCAGCGTCAGCGCCGTGGAGGTGATCAGTCCGCCAATGATGGCCAGTGCCAGGGGGCGCTGAAGCTCGGCGCCCTGGCCCAGTCCAATGGCCAGGGGCAGGAGGCCGAGAATGGTGGTCACCGAGGTCATCACAATGGGCCTGAAACGCTTGCGTCCCGCCTCTATGAGGGCCTGACGAAGGGGCAGTCCGCGTTGGCGGCTCTGGTTGATGAAGTCCACCTTGACAATGGCGTCATTCACGGCAATGCCCACCAGCACCACCACGCCAATGAGGGCGATGACGTTGAGGGACTGGCCGGTGATAAAGAGCAGCCACACCGTGCCAATGGCGGCCATGGGCACGGAGAAGAGAATGACCAGCGGCAGGCGCAGCGACTCAAACTGGGCGGCCATGATCATGAAGACCAGGGCCGCGGCCAGCAGTGCGGCCAAAGTGAGGCTGTGGTAGGACTCGGCCATCTCCTCACGGGCGCCGCCTATTTCAATGCGCAGTCCCGGGTGGTTCAGTCCGTTTAGCCGTTGTTCAGCGTCTGCCACGGCCTGACCCAGTCCCCGGCCTTCCACACTGGCGTTGACGCGGAGCAGTCGGCACTGGTTCTCGCGGTGAATGGCCGTGGCGCCGCGCCCAGGCTGGGCTGAAACCAGCGCCCGCAAGGGCACACGGGCCTCTCCTGCGGGGATGGCGGTCTCCAGCAGTGTCTGAAGCGGTGTGGTTTCTGCATGGGCAGGCCGTACTAAAATATCGATTTTTTCGTTAAAGGCTTTGAATTGCGAGGCCATGCTGCCGGCCACGCGAAGGCGCAGGAACTCGGCGATCTGCCAGATGGTCAGGCCGTAACGCGCCGCAGCCTCGCGGCAGATGGTGAGCTTGATCTCGGGTCGGGCCATGGCTGTGGTGGATTTGAAGTCTGTCAGGCCGGTGCCGGCCAAGAGCCGTGGCATCGAGTCGGCCAGGGCGCGGCAGGCGGCCGCGTCTTCGCTGATGAGGCGGATCTCCACATCGCCGGACTCCTGCCCCAGCAGTTGGCCCAGCATGGACTGGGCGCCGGAGAGCGTGATTGTTCCATCCAAGCCGCTTAGCAGGGGGCGCAGCGTTTTCAGTGTCTTCTCCGTTGAATAACCGGGTTTGAGCCGGACCTTGAGCGTGGCCTGGTTCACCCCATCAGCCTGAGAGAATGTGCCCTGACGCCGTCCAATCTGCGTGAAGATGTCGGCCACCTGGGGCTGGTCCATGATGAGGGCCTCCAGGCGGCTGGCTGCGGCGTCGGTGGTGGTGAGCGCGGCGCCGGGTTCCAGGCGCAGGGCCACGGTGAACTCGCCCTGATCCACGCCGGGGAGCAGCTCGCGGGGGAGACGCGCGCCCACCACGGCTGTGACAGCCAGCAGGCCGGCCAGGATGAGCAGTGTGGCCGGTCGGTGGTCCAGAGCCTTCTCAAGAAGGCGTTCGTAGTGCGCCAGAATAAAGGCCAGCCCCCGGTCGATGCGGCGGAAGAGCGGGGAGAGCACGGTCGAGAACCATCGCCCGGCACGTTGGCAGATCCATCGTGCCGCAGCGGCCAGGTCACGCAGTCCGCCCAGGATAATGTGGTCGAGTCCCTGACCGAGCTTTCGGATAGGCCAGGCGAGCCATCGCATGATTTTAGACTGATGTCTGGCCTGGCGCAGAGACGTCTCGCGCTGAAAGAGGTCGTCATCGACAAAAGGGTTTTGCTTCTTGAAGCGTGCGGCCATGACGGGCAGCAGTGTGAGGCTCACGGCCAGAGAGGCCAAAAGGGAGAAGGTGACGGTGAGGGCCTGGTCACGGAAGAGCTGGCCGGCCACGCCTTTGACGTAGAGTACGGGCAGAAATACGGCAATGGTCGTAAATGTAGAGGCGGTGACGGCCATGGCCACCTGATTGGTGCCGCGAACCGCTGCCTGGTGCAGCGTGGCCCCCTCCTCGTGGTGGCGGAAGATATTCTCCAGCACCACAATGGAGGCGTCTACCAGCATGCCCACGCCCAGGGCAAGGCCGCCCAGGGACATGAGGTTGAGGGTGACGCCTGAGAAGTGCATGAGCGTGAATGTGGCGATGAGGGCGATAGGAATGGCCACGCCCACGGCCAGGGGGTGGCGGGCGTCGTGCAGAAAGACAAAGAGCACCAGAAAGGCGAGTACGCCGCCCAGGGCGATGGCCGAGAGCAGGTTGCTGATGGCCTGCTTTATGAATCCCGCCTGGTTGAAGGCCACGGTGATCTGCACATCGTTGTAGTGGCTTCGAAGCTCTTTGAGCACGGCCTCCACTTTTTTTGCTACGGCCACGGTGTTGGCCCCGGACGCCTTGTAGAGCAAGAGCCCCACGGCGGCGGCGCCGTTGTAGCGCGTGAGTGATTCTGCGTCGCGGAAGGTATTTTCAATGTCTGCAATCTCAGAGAGTTTGACGCGATGACTGCCGCTTGTCACCACCACCTGCCCGATCTCGCTAGCGTGTTGAAAGGCACCCAGCGTGCGCAGGCTGAATCGATAGCGTCCGCGGAGCAGCGTGCCGCCGGGCAGGTCGCGGTTGGCGCTGCGCACGGCCTCTGCCACCTGGGCCACGGTGAGGCCCAGGGCGTTTAATTTTTCCGGATGCAGGTCGACATGAATTTCACGTCTGGGGCCGCCGGTGACGCGGGCCTGGGCCACGCCGTCAATCTGTTCCATGCGGCGTTTGATGACGTGGCGGGAGAGATCGGCCAGTGCGGGGAGGTTGTCGCCGCAGACCGAGAGGCCCATGAAGGCCTGTGTGGCGGGGTCCAGCCGGATGACGGCGGGTTCCTCGGCGCCTTGAGGCAGGCGGCCCAGGGCGTCCAGCTTCTCGCGGACGTGCAGGGCTGCAAAGTCCATGTCGCGCCCCCAGGTGAACTCCAGGGTGATGCGGCTCAGCCCCTCGCTGGAGACAGAGGAGAGGCGGCGCAGGCCGGTAAGGGTAGACAGGCTGGCCTCCAAAGGCGCGGTGATGAGCCGTTCCACCTCTTCCGGCGGCGCATCGCGAAAGGGGGTCTGCACGGTGAGTTTGGGGTAGGCCAGGTTGGGCAGCAGGTCTACGGGCAGGCGGCTGAGGCTGATGACGCCCAGCAGGAGCACGCCCAGGTAGAACATGGCGACGGCCACTGGCCGGCGTGTGACGCGTTGGGCTATGGACATCGATTGTCCTTGGTTGAGGGTGAATTAAAGCAAGAAATAGCAAATAGCAAATAACAAAATACAAATCACAAATTACAAAATACAAACAGGTGTTTGGGTGTACGCCGGAATATCATTTTGTTTTTTGAATGATGGCGGATAGGATTTTGTTCAGTTGTTTTGCCTCATCTATTAAACGGACAGCTTCTGGCGCATTTTTGAGTACATGGGTTTCATGGATTAATCTGAGCCAGTACAGGCTCTCTTTGGCTTCTTTGCGGCTGATTTTTATCCTGAATAGAAAATCTTTATGACTGAAGGCTTCATTGGCTTCAATGTAATTGGCACCCACAGAGCCGGATGCACGGATGAGCTGTTTCCCGTCTTCTCGGGTGGCCAGTGTGTTGGGAAGTGTTTTTACGAACTGCCGCACTGCTTTGGCAAACGTAAAAGTGCGCGTTTCAAGGTCGTATTGATGTTTTTGACAAGACTGCTCAGTCATGAAACCGGGCTTTATTTAATGATTTGTATTTGTCTTTGTTGCTCTGCTCTTTTGTAATTTGTGTTTTGATATTTTCCCCAATTTATTGGGGACGTTTGATTTTGATCGGCGCGTCATGGGCCAGGGTGTAGTGGCCGTCGGTGAGCACGGATTCTCCGGCTTTGAGGCCAAAGGCGGAGCCCGTCACCTCGAAATAGTGATCGTTGGAGAGCCCCAGATCCACATAGCACCACTTGGCCTTGCCCTCGCGGGCGATGAAGACCAGGGTGCGGTTGTCGCGTTCCAGCACGGCTTTGCGGGGCACCAGCAGCTTGTCTGCGTAACGGGCGGCCTCCAGACGCACCTCGGCGTACATGCCGGCTTTGATGCGACCGTCGGCATTGTCCACATTCACGGTGACGCGGCAGGTGCGCGTCTTCTCGTCCACAATGGGATTCACGGAGACCACGCGTCCCTTGAAGGTTTCGCCGGGAAAGGCGGCCAGCGCGACATCGGCTGTTGAGTTCAGACGGATGTGGCCCACTTCGTTCTCAAGACACTGGGCGGCAATGCGTACAGAGGAGAGGTCTACCAGGGTGAAAACGGCCTTGCCCGGCCCTACCTGGCGGCCTGTGCAGACATCCTGATTGCCCAGTACGCCGTCAAAGGGGGCGTGGATGCGGCACTGCTCCAGCCGGTATTGGGCTTTGTCCAGTGCCAGTTTGGCGGCGGTGAGCCCGGTGCGCGAGGCCCATCTGGCCTCCAGGCTTTCGCTGGCAAAGTGCTCTGCCGAGGTTTTCCAAAGCTGCATGGCGTCCACTTGCTCATCGCTGTGTCCGTTGGTTTGGGCTTCGGTCAGCAGCGCTTCCAAGCGCGTGAGATAGGGCGGCTTTCCATCGGCCGCTTCAGCCCTGGCGTTGCCGCTGCTCATGAGCTGTTCCACAAAGCTGTCCTCGGCCTTGGAGAGCTGGTCGTGAGCGGTGAGCCAGGCCAGCCTGGCCTCGCGGTCGTCCAATTGCAGGATGAGCGCGCCTTTCTTGAGCACATCGCCCTCTCTGTGGGGCAGGGCGGTGACCACGCCGCTGGCCTGTGGGGTGATCTCCGCTTCTCTGGCCGCCTTCACCAGGCCGGTGGCTGTGACGCGCAGCACCAGTTCGCCTTCAAAGCAGCTGTCCGTCTCCACGGCCACAGCCTGCCCGGCTGTGCTGCCGGTGTTGAATGTGGTCTCTTCTTGTGGGTCTTTTTTGCCTGTGCGCTTGATGACAATGACAATGAGCGCGAAGAGCAGGATCACGGTGAGGGGTTTGTAGATTTTCTGAATGATGCGAAATACACTGCCCATGCGGGTCTCCTGTTGCCAGAGAGGTGTACTTGATATACGATATGGCTGTGATAGCTGTTTATTTGTCGGCGTTAATTAATAACTTGAAGTTGTTTTAAAATGTATTTTTATGGTGTAAATGAATATAATTAGAAAAGCATTGATGTGCAAGTTTTATTTCGTAATATAATTTTTTATTTAAGCGGTACCGCTGAGCAACACACTCAATGACAAATGATTTGTGAATAAAGGTGCATCTCGCTTTGCTCAACGCACTCCAAGCTACTGGATAATTTGGCCGCAGACTTGATTATGTTATATAGTGCTGCGGCAATGTGTTTGATTGTTGCAATTTCCTTTGTACACAATAACCGACAGGGCATGTTTTTTGGTGCCCATGAATAGGTTTTTGAAGATTTTTTACTATACCCTGCCGGTTATGTTATTGTTTAGACTGTATTGCTGATTAGCAAATTGATATTTTTGTAACCAGTGTTTGGTCTAAATGTAAAGTTGAGAATGATGTTTAGAAGCACTCGTCGTCATCGCTACCATCCACACATGCCCATACTACATGGCCGCCGGCACTCGTATGCTTGGTACACCAAGACGTACTTTCTGGTTCACAAAAGTCTTTTTCTGGTAAGGCAAAGAGTGCGGCTGCCAAGCCAAGGAGTAAAACTAAATAGACAAATGATTTTTTCATTTGATTTTCCTCTCAGTATTAATGTTAAAATTGTTTTGGAGGTGTTGATTCATGGCACCAAAGTTAATTGTTTAGAGTTTTGCCTTATGGTAAATTCTTTTATGTAATATTTGTTGTCTTCGTTGCAATAAGTGCTAATTTTATTGCCTCTTGAGGCTAATGGAAAATATTTCTGTGTGGTAATTTTATGGGTGATTCGCCCATCAGTTGTAATGATGTACAAACGATATGGATGCATTCTATGAGGTGGGAATCCTATAATGAAATGGGGGGTATTGTTGAAATAAATAATATCAAAAAAGACCATGATCGGCTTTTTGTTTTGTTTTGCAGTGAATGTGGATTTGGGCATTTGATTATTTAGTTCGCCATCCCAATTTTCTAAAGGTAAGTTTTTAATACGTATTATATTTTCTGTTTTAGTAATTAAATCAAATTCAAAAATTTTACTTTCAAATCGATTTACAAAATACAATTTATTGTTTAGTGTAAGAATTTTGAGTGGCAGGCCAGGAGAGGGACTTGTTTGAAATAGCTCTGGAATTTTAAAAAAACCCTCACCGTGAAAATCATGGAGATAATGTGTGTATCCTCTAGCCCAATTTAGGAAGAAGAGCTCGTTATGATGTTTTGTAAATGAACAGTGAGTTGGATTTGCTGTAGGGAATAGCCGTGATGCCTTCATGTTTAAAAGGGAAACAAATTGAAATCGAGCATCAGACTTGTCGTTGAAAAATAATGTATCTTGATTGAAGTGAAAATCATAGGCTTGGGTGTATTCTCCTGGGCCTGGGCCGTTGGTAAGTAGTTTCTCTATGGATTCATGTGTGAAGTTAAGAAGATACATGCTTCGGCTAAACATTTCTGTGAGTATGACTTGATCCGGGGTAATGTATTTGGCAGAATAGATGAAATCGCTCAAGCCAGTATCTTCTGGAATGAGTATTTTTTTTGTTTTTGTAAAAAAATCAGTGAATGGTGTAGTTGTAATTTTACTCGATGTGCAGCTGTAAAAGATAATAAAAATTAGTAAATAGGTGAGTGGCTTTCGTTTTCCCATGTTTCAAACCCTCCTTTTAGATAGTAAATAGTATTTTCTTTATATTTATCTTTTAGTATGCGAGCTAAGTGTTTTGCAAGGTTGCATATTTTGCTGTCGCAGTATACAATAATTATTTCGTTTGGAGGGTGAGTGGTTAGAAGGTTTTTTAATGATTCTGGAATTTTTTTTCCATGACGATAAGGGATGTTAATTGCTTCCGGTATATGTTTTTTGGTGAAAATGAAATTTGGGCGGACATCAATTAATGTGTATTTTTTTAAAACATTTAGTTTGCCTATACTGATGGAGGGCGCTTGTTTCCGAAAGAAATCGGTCGGCTCTTTTATTGCTAAACTAATAATAAGGATCGTTAAGATTTGATGGAAGATACTTTGCTTTGAAGATGAAGGGGGGGTGTTTTTTAGGGAAAGAAAAAATAAAAGCATTATTATTAAATTCTTTAATATTGTTTCGAGTGGTGTGAAAGGCAGCAAAGTGCCAAAACAATGACAATTGTCGTTGTAATTAGTAATGAGCATTTCAATGCTAAAAAGAGTGAAAAATATGAGTAAGCCCAATGTTGATAGTTTCAACCATTTGGAGGTATCATTTGTTAAAAAGCTAATTCCTATATAAAATTCTATCCCAATTAAGCAGGTGCAAAGTTTTTGGCTGATGTATTCGTTGGTGTTTAAATAATGAGATGTGAAGTTGATAAAATCTGTGAAAGAATACAGTTTGCTTATTACGGAAAAAATGAATATTGTTGCAATTGCTAGGCGAATAGACCTTGTTGCTGTAGGTGTGTTAAGTAGGGTGAGTTTAGTTTTTGAGTTTTTTGTACTCATGTCTTCTTCTCATTTTTCTGAAAAGGATTGGGGTGTGTTTTTAGGGCAATAATATTTTTATAATATATTGAGGTTAAGGTAATTGTGCATATTATTAAGTTTCTGTGATGTGCTGGGTTATCGGAAAATGTAAAACTGCAGTAGCTATATATTTTCTGGCAAGTCCCAGACATCCAGGTGGAATTTCCGGTGAGCTGAAGAGCTGGTGATAGAAAGTATGTGCAATCTCCATATGAAATTGAATCAGCTTGTTGATGGTGTTGGCGTTCTCTATGCGATGCGTGATGCTTTCCGGTCTGTCCCACATCTCAAAGTGTGATGCTTTACTGGGTTTGAACTGTTGCTGAACTTTCAATATCACGTATCGGTTTGATCTGATATGTTAAGGACGTACCTCACCCATCGCCGCAATTTACGGCTAAAGAAGTTAGATTTTTAGATAAAGCTCACGCTAGACGCGTTGGCGGGTCTCTTGTTCCTCCCGGAAAGGAGGCCCAGTGTTTTCCTGTTTTTCAGGCAAGAAAACAAGGAAAAGCATGTGTTGCTGAAAAGTGAATTCACTGTACATGACAGTGCGTTGAACCGGCTTGTAAAATTATACATACAGATATTGCATTGAGTGTTATAGTAAACAATGATATGAGGTATGTCAAGAAAAAAATATAAAATTCAGAAAATATAGGCTTGTGGGGGGGGTAAGTTTTTGTAATGTATGGATTTAGTTGAAAAAAATAATTTTTACTCTTTCGACACCGGGTGTGACGGTGTCGAAAAGGTGTTACGGTTTTCTCAAGACGGTAAAATAACTGTTCCGCCGGGCTTCTGTTTGGTGTGTCACAAAGCCTGCGGTGTGGGCGGCTTGCAGTTCTGCTTCCCATTCAGCGGGTGTCACATGACCCTTGGGCTCAATGATCATGCAGTGGCCGCCGGGGTTGAGCAGGGCAAAGGCCTCGGTGAAGAATGGGCCGGCATTGGGCAGTTCGTGCACCACATGGGCGGCCAGAATGAAGTCGACAGCGGCTTCCAGGTTCATGCCGTCGTTTGGGGTTTGGTGCAAAGTGATGCGGCTGAGCAGGCTGCGCCGCCGGGCGCGCCTGCGTGTGATGTTGAGCATGCTCTGTTGTAGGTCTGCGGCAATGACGCGGCCCTCGGGGCCTACCAGTTTGGCCATGGGCATGGTGAAAAAGCCGGGGCCGCAGCCTATGTCCAGTGCAGTGCTGCCAGGTTTGACATAGGGCTGCAGGGTCTGTTTGGGACGGGCACTGAAGTATCTGAACGGGACCAGCAGTGTAGGCGCCATCCAGCCGGGGCAGATATGATGTTCACTCATTTCAGATTTTTCCTATGCTTGTTGCCAGGTGGCCACATACTCTGTCATGGCATCGGGCAGATGAATTTCCGTTTGTGATTCTGTCCAACGTCCTTTCAAACCCAGCTCTGTGGCGGTGATCTCAAAATGACTCATGGCAATGCCCACGTCCAGGCGCTGGAGGTCGGATAGTTTCAACGTGTTCAGTGTACGGTGATAAGACGGCTGGCGTTGCACATAAAAATGAAATTTATCGTCCTGAAGCACCACACGCCAGGGCTGGCGGTTGGAGGCCGAGGGAGCGAGTCTGAGCATCTCCAGCGGCGCAGCATAATCGCCTGCTTGCTCCTGGGGCAGCGGCATCTCAAAATCGTCGGCAAAGAAAAGTGTACTCCAGGGCTTGCGCTGGTCTGAGCCGGCGCTGTGGCGTGTGATTTTGTCGAGCAGGGTCCGTTTGTCCAGGGGGAGGCCTACGGAGATTACGGCAGGCACTGCCTCGCCGGCCTGCATGCCCATCACCTGGGCAAAACGCGATTTGGTAAAGCTGCCGCCCAGCCAGCAGCTGCCCAGTCCCAGCCGGGTCAGTTCAAGCACGATCAATTCTACCTGATAGCCAAAGTCCACCACGCCAGCGGGGGTGTTGGCCACGGCCCCCACAATGTATCCTGCCGGGTTTTTAATCATGCCGTAGGTGCCCAGACGCCGCAGGGCGCTGCTGCTTTCTGTCTGGCCGGAGACCCATTTGATGCGCACAGGCGTGCCCAAAGGCGGTGGAGCCAAATTGTCTATAAAAGAAGTGATGCTGTCCTGTTGGGCCTGGGAAATGGGTTCGTTTCTGTAGCCGCGAATGGAGGTGCGGGCTCTGATGAGTTGCTCAATGGATGAGGCGGTCATGTGGTTTCCTTTCGGTTGGGGCCGATGGGGTCTGCCTCACCGGATTGTTTGTGTGAAGATTGAAAAATAGTTCGGAAATGGGGCGATGTCAAGGCAAGAAAATGGAGTGGGTGATGGATTTGCTGCTGAGCTGTCTGGCCTGTCGGCCCGTTGGGTTTGCAGGGCAATGGAAAGAGCAAGAGCAGGGGGCAAAGCCAGAATAAGATCCTACTTTTTATGGGGCAAAAAGTAGGCAAAAACCCATTGTACGGTGGAACAACTTTTTCGTGCACGGTTGTTTCAATCGATCAGGACTCGCCCCACACGGCCCCAAAGGGTTCATCTTTCTTGGCGCGTCCGCTGGAGAACGCGACACGAGGCCTCTTTTTTTTCGCCGGCCCCTTTTAGGGGGCGTGGTATTCAACGAGGTGTCGTTTACCCACCGTACCTTCGGGCCACAGATCGGCCCGAAATTGGATTTGTGCCTGTTTGCGGATTTCGATGTATGTCGTAACATCCACGCAATACGTCCGTCATTTTTTTCTGTCAGGCCCGGAACCTGAGGCTGGCATAGGTCGTGTAAATAAACTACACCCGTTATAGGTTATTTTTAAGTGATCGAGCATCCGTTTTGATATCGCCTTGGTGATATCGGTATCATATCAAATGAGTCGAAACACTGTACTTTGAACATAGACAAAGAGGAACGGTATGATTGAGCTTCAAAACGTATCGAAAAGGTACGGGGAGACGCAGGCGCTCAAAGACGTGAGTTTCTCCGTGCAGAAAGGTGAAATCATCGGTTTTGTCGGGCCCAACGGGGCGGGCAAATCCACGGCCATGAAAATTATCACCACGTACACGGCGCCCTCTGCGGGCCGCGTCTCCGTGGGTGGTTTTGATGTGGTGGATCACCCCCTGGAAGTGCGGAAGCAGATTGGTTATCTGCCCGAGCGTGTGCCGCTGTACGAGGACATGCTGGTGGCCGAGTATCTGGAATTCATCGGTGAGGCCCGGCACTTGAACGGCCAATTCAAGTCACGCTTCGACTGGGTGGTGGACGCCTGCGGCCTGGAAACGGTGTTGAAGCGGAAGATCGGCGTGCTCTCCAAGGGCTATCGTCAGCGCACCTGCCTGGCCCAGGCGCTGATTCACGATCCTGACGTGCTTATTTTGGATGAGCCTACGTCCGGCCTCGATCCCCTTCAGATCATTGGCATTCGCAACCTGATCAAAGACCTGGCCCACTCCAAGACCATCATTCTCTCCACGCATATCCTCAGTGAAGTGGCCACCATTGCCGACCGCATTCTGGTGATCAATCAGGGGCGTCTGGTGGGCAACGGCAGTTTTGATGAACTGGTGAGTTCGCTCATGGACCGCGGGTCCGTCTACATTTCCGCAGAGGCCGGCAAGACGGCCTTTGACAAGGCGGTGAAGGCCATTCCTGCTGTAGAGGAGATTGTCCACGACTCCGGGCTGAAGCGCGGCGTGGTGGGTGCTCATATCTATTTTGATCCCAAGGCCAATATTCTGCCCGCCCTGAACGAGACGGTGCGCAGTGCCGGATGGAACGTGCTGGCCCTGCAGCAGGAGCGGCTCTCTCTTGAGGAGTCGTTCATCAGACTGACGCAGTCCATGCCCGAGGCCGTCATCGATCAGCCGGTTCAAGAGGAAGGGAGGGCGTCATGAGAGATATCGGCATCATTTTCAGGCGCGAATTCAAAGCCTATTTCTATTCGCCCATCGCCTATGTGTTCAGCATCATCTTTATTGTGCTCAACGCCAGTCTCTATATGTTCCATTTCTTCTTCTTTGGCAATGCCGACATGCGCAGCTTCTTTTCGTCGCTGCCGCTGGTGTTGGGACTGATCTTCATTCCCGCCATCTCCATGCGGCTCTGGTCAGAGGAGAAGAAACTGGGCACCATCGAATTACTTTTAACGCTGCCCATGAAGACAGAGCACATTGTCTTGGGCAAATACCTGGCCTCCTTTGTGTTCTACCTGGCGGCGCTGGCCGGCACGCTGACCATTCCCATCATGCTGCTCATCCTCGGCCATCCGGACATGGGCCCCATATTCGGTGGCTACTTTGGCGCGGTGCTCCTGGGCGGCTTCTTTCTCGCTGTGGGCATCTTTGTCTCCAGCTTCTTCTCAGACCAGATTGTCTCGCTGATCATCACCAGCATGACCTGCGGCTTCCTGGCCCTCATCGGCTGGCAGTACGTGCCCATGGTGGTGGACGGATGGATTCCCGGACTGGGTGAATTTCTCTACAATTTTGTGGGCGTGACCCGTCATTTCAATGACATTGAGCGCGGCGTCATCGACCTTAAGAGTCTGGTCTATTTCCTCTCATTCACGGCGCTGTTTCTCTATCTCAACGCCAAGACCCTGGAAAGGAGGAAAGCGTAATGGTCAAACTGCCTAAAATCAAGAAGAATTTTCTGACCTATTTCATTGCAGGCGCGTTGCTGCTTCTGGGCAATGTGCTGCTCTTGAACATGATTTTCGATAACATCAATCTGGGGCGTTTTGACCTCACCGCCGATCAGGTCTACCGCCTCTCGCCAGCGGTGAAAGACGTGCTCTCCGGTCTGGAAGCGCCCATCGATGTGACCTACTATGTCTCGTCCTCAGAGAAGATGCCCACGCAGTGGAAGAATCTGGAACGCGATGTCATTGACAAACTCAACGACATCAAACGCGCCTCAAACGGCATGCTGGACTACACTGTGTTCGACCCTTCTGCCGAAGAGGAGCGCGAGGCCTATGAGGCCAGCAAGGAATCGGAGACCTCCGATGATCCCTTTGCGCCGCAGAAGCCCACCACCACGCGCAAGAAGATTGCCGAACAGCTCTACGAGAAAGGCGTCATCCCCTTTGGCGTGCAGTCCACCAGCCGCGACGAGATGTCTGTCAAGCGCGTCTACTCCTCTATCGTCCTCTCCTATCTCGATCGCAAGGAGGACGTCATTGAAGAGGTGCGGCCCGAGTCCTTCGGCAGCCTGGAGTATGAGATCATGTCGCGCATCTACAAGCTGATTGCCAACCGCCGGCCGCGCATTGGTTTCTATCCCAGTCAGCCCGAGATTCCGCCGCAGATGCGTCAGTATTACAGGCAGGCCCCGCCGGACATGTATGACACGGCCGTGGAACTGCTCAAGAGCCAGGGTTATGATGTGACGCGCAGCAACCTGACGCAGAATGATCCGATCCCTGAAAATATACAGACCATGGTGCTGATGATTGATCAGCCTTTGAACGAGCGTCAGCTCTACGAGATTGACAAGCTGGTGAACCGCGGCGTGCGCATTGTCATGGGCGGGCAGCAGTTCAATTATCAGATCATGAAGGGCCAGGAGCCGGGGCAGTTTGACCTGCGCGGCATGCCCAGCCGCCTGACCATTAATCAGCTCACCCAGGGCTATGGCTTTGAATTTGACGATCAGATGTTTATGGACCGCAGCGCCACCTATATCCAGGTGCCGGTGTATCAGAACCGCAATTTTGGCGGGATGAATATCCGCCAGCAGCGCATGGAGCCGGTGACCAAGCCCGTGATCATCAAGATTGGGCAGGAGAATATCAACACACGCGTCTCCATCTCCAATAAAATTACCGAGATTTTTTATCTCTTTGGCGGCAAGCTCAACCTCAATGCCGACTTGATCAATGAGAACGGCGGCACGCTGCGCACGCTCTTTACCTCGTCCAATGCCAGCTGGACGGCGCCGGGCATGGGCTATGGCGCGGTGAACACCAATGCGCCGCCCGCCAACCAGATGCTGCGCCGTCAACCGCTGGCCGTGCTCATTGAGGGTCCGTTCAAATCCAAATTCACCACCGGGGATGTGCCCGCATGGACGGCCGATCCCCGCAGCGGTCAAACCGTGGAGCCTGAAGAGCCCCGTCCCACGGAGATTGGCAGCGAACCCGTCGAGAACAAGATGATTGTCTTTGGCGCCACCAAGCTCTTTCAGAGCGATGTACTGCGCTCAGTGGGCAGCCATCAGGCACTCTTAATCAATGCCGTCGACGCACTGACGCTGGGTGATGAGCTCATCAATATTCGCTCCAAGAACATCAGAACGCGGCGCATCAAAGAGACCAGCAGCGTGGGCAAGGGGCTGGCCAAGCTCTTTGCCATCTGGCTGGCGCCCCTGGGATTTGTCGCACTGGGGCTCTATCTCAATGTCCGCCGCCGTCGGCGCTGGAGCGTCTGACCTATCATGAATACGAGAAATAAAGGAAAAGTCGGATGAACGAGAAACAATTGAAACTGTTTGCCGGCGTGTTTGTCTTTCTCCTGGTGGCCTTTTTCATCACAAAGCCGCGCAGCAAGAGCGTAGACCTGGACGCCTTTGTGCAGAACATTGTCATTGGCGTGGCCCAGGAGGACGTCAAGGGCATCGACATCTATAAAGAGCAGGCCACAGGCGAAGCGGTCAAGATGAGCTTTGCCAAACTGGATGACCAGTGGCGGCTGTTGAGCCATCACCACGCCAAGGCGCAGAACAGCCGTGTCGAAAAGTTGATTGCCGAGGCACTGGAGATGACGGGCAAACTGCGCAGCGACGACCCCAAGCACCACGCCTCCTTTCAGATCACAGACGCGGCCGGACTGCACATGCTGCTCAAAGACGAGAGCGGCAAGACGCTGGCCAACCTGATTGTCGGCAAGAATTCCGAAGATGCGGGCAATGGATTTGTCCGTTTCAGCGGCAATGACAAGGTCTATTTCACAGACAAGAACCTGCTCTCTGCACTCTCGATTAACGGCAATATCGATACGTTGTCGACATTTAACCAGAAAGGCTTTGTGGACCTCGAGGCCGTGGATGAGAAGAAAGAGGACCTGGCCATTGTGGGCATGGTAGACGGTCGTCGTCAGATGATTGTCAAGAAAGTCACCCGCCAGGAAGCGGTGATGCAGGCCGATTCCACAGAGCAAATGGTGGACAAAGATCTGTGGGTGCTGATGAAAGGCGAGAAAGAGGTCGATCTGGATCAGGCTGAGGTCAGCAAGTTCCTGGGCGATGTGCTGCGCATCCGCGCCTCAGAGGCCGTGGACCGCATTGGCAATTCGTTGAATGATCTGGCCAAGGGCGGTCAGTACGGCGTGGGGCGTCCCAGCCGCTATATCGTCTTCCGTACGCCCGACGGGCAGCAGAAAAATGTCATCATAGGCAAGGCCTTTGAGAAAGACAAAGGCGTGTACATGCAGGTGCAGTACGATGAAGGCCTAGTCTACAAACTGGCCCAGTCCACCTATGACAAGATATGGAAGTGGATGAAAGAGCTGCCGGAGAAGACAATTTAGTTTATATCGGAATTACGATAACGGCCCCCTCCTGAATAACGGCGGGGGCTTTTAATTCGGTGGCCCTCGCTGCCTTTTTAAGTCAAAAATATTGGAGAATCGACTATCATTTGGGTGACAAACTGATTATCTTGTTTCTAATGCACCGCTGCATAAAAAGCGAGAGGTGCTATTCGTGGAGACTTAAGAGATCTGTCCGTATTTGGTCGTATCCTATAAGTGGTTTTATTTTGAATGAATAGAATGGAGGTGCTCGATGGCCAAAGGGAAAGACAAAAAGAACTCGGAAGAGAAGAAAAAACCACAGAAAAGTATAAAAGAAAAAAGAAAAGAGAAGAAAGAGAAAGGTACGAAAACGCTCTGATATCTCTAATTGTCAGTGTAATACCGCCCCCTTCATGATTGTGAAGGGGGTTTTTGTTTTCGCAAATAACAAAGCGTTTGTCGGCTTTTCGGTTTTGATGGGCTTTTCTAAGATATTTTAAGATTTAATGATGGACTGAGTTTGAAAAAATAATATCTTTAAAACCTTCCTGAAATTTGATTGGCATACAAGCTGCCCTAGTCTAGGACAGTCGGATATCTTCTTGTTTGAATTTACTTGAGTATTTGCGTTATTGCTCGTGTAAATGCCTCCTTCAGGCCGTTGGGATACGATACGCTTAGCTGTGTGTCCACCGAGAATGTGGTACCTTGATTGTGAAGGTTTTTAATTGTGAAACTTTTGTACGGGAATTCAGTACAATTATTTATCCGGATAATCAGTACAAACCCTGGGGAGTGAAATGAAACCCTTAACAAAATTTGAAGAGATGCTGCTGCTGGCCATCTGGCGGCTCAAAGGCGAAGCTTACGGCGTCAAGATCCGTCAGGAGGTCATGCGGGTGACGGGCGAGAACCTGACCTATGGTACGCTCTACAGCGCCCTGGATCAGCTCACCCGCAAGCTCTATGTCAGCAAAACCATTGGTGAACCCACGGCAGAACGCGGCGGGCGGCGGAAAATCTACTACGCCCTGGCCCCTGAGGGGAGCCGCGCGCTCCAGCGAGCCCAGGCCCTCACCAAGACACTGTGGGAAGATGTGCCTGATATGGCGTTTGAATAGTTTTTTAAGTTAAAAGTCAAAAGTCAAAAGTGAAAAGTTGAGAACTGAGAGATTAAAGCATAGAGCTTAAAGATCGCAACTCAAAGCTTAGGGCTCAAAGAACGGTTTTCAACAGGGCGGCATCACTTGAAGGGAATAACGCTTGAAAAGTAAGAAACACCATCCGCCGCGAGTGGCGCAGTGGATACTGGCACGGGTCAGTGGCGGTGACAATGGTTTTGCCGTGGTGGGCGACACGGCCGAGGAGTATGGAGAGATGCACCGTCGTTATGGTCGAGCCGCAGCGCGCCGGTGGTACTGGCAGCAGCTTTGGCAATCGGTGAGTCCTTTGGGGAGGCGCCGACAATTCTGGAGAATGTCCATGTTGAAAAATGATTTGAAACGATCTGTTCGTGCCTTGAAGCGGAATCGTCTGTTCACCCTGATCAACCTCAGCGGATTGGCCGTGGGATTGGCGGCGTTCACACTCATCGCCCTCTATGTGATGTACGAAACCGGGTTTGACCGTTTTCATCCCAAGGAGAAACAGCTCTACCGCCTGGGCATGCACTTTGACTGGAACGGAAGCTGGACAGAGATGGCCCTGAGTCCGCCGGGCTATGCCCCTGTCTTAGCCGAGTCTTCGCCGCTGATCAAGGACTATGCCCGATTGATCCCCCTGCGTACGCGCAACGTGGCCTATGGAGATATTGTCCACACAGAACCGGTGATGTACGCCGATGCCGGCGTGTTCAGGCTTTTTAACTTTCCGTTGCTCAGCGGCGATGTTGAAACCCTGTTTCAGACGAGTCACCGTATCGCCCTCAATGCCACGCTGGCTAAAAAGTATTTTGGCAATGAAGATCCATTGGGTCAGACACTGATGCTTGGTGATGAAGCCCATGTGGTTGAGGCGGTGTTTGCCGATGTGCCGGAACAGTCGCATATCCGGCCCCGTTTTCTGATTTCGATGTCGACGCTGCCTTCTCAGTGGTTGGATGATTTTGCGAGAAGCAATTTTTACACCTATTTTGAGCTGGCTGAGGGCGCGTCGCCTGAGGCTGTGGCGCTTGAGGTTTCCCATTGCATCAGCGGGCGCGCCGGAGACTTTGCCAGCCGCCTGAAGCCCTTCTTACGGTCCGTGAATGAGATCTATCTGCACTCAACGGCCCGTTATCCCAGCGGCGCATTGGGAGACATCAAGCTGGTGCGGCTCTTTTCGGCCATCGCGCTCTTTGTGTTGCTCATGGCCTGCGTGAACTTTGTGAATTTGACCACTTCCCGGTCGGCACAGCGGGCCAGGGAGGTGGCTGTGTGCAAGGTACTGGGCAGTGGGCGCGGCGCGTTGATGCGCCAGTTTTTGATGGAGTCCATGCTGTTTGCCCTGATTGCGCTATTGCTCTCTCAGGTGCTTGTGGTGTTGGTGCTGCCCCGGTTCAATGCGGCCCTGAATCTGCACCTCAGTCTTGCCGGGGCTGTGGATGATGGATTGTTGCTGCTCCTTATGGGGGTGACGCTGTGTGTCGGCGTGGTGGCCGGCGCCTATCCCGCATTCTTCATGTCCGGGTTCAAGCCCATACGCATACTCCGGGGAAGAACGCATACCGGGCACGGGCAATCCCAGCTGCGCCGCGTCCTGGTGGTTTTTCAGTTTGGCCTCTCTATCATCCTGATCTTCTCAAGCCTCATGGTGGCCCGGCAGACCCGTTTCATGAAGCATCGCGACCCCGGGTTTGACAAAGAGAATGTGGTGACGCTGATGCTGAACACCGATAAAATCAAGCGTCAGTCTGATGTGCTGAAAACCGCGTTGCTGCAGGAGCCGGGCATTGTCTCTGCTTCGCTGGCTTCACGGCAGATGGGCTCCGTTTCCGGCGGCTGGGATCTGGTGGTCCCCTCCGGTGAGAAGCATGCCATAACAGCCATTTATACCGATGACGACTATATTGAAACCCTGGGGCTCTACTGGGCTGCGCCGTTGTCGTCCCAGGCAAGACAGCGCAGCGGACAGGCGGGATATTATCTCAATGAGACGGCGGCCCGGCTCTTGGGTGAGGGCGAGGTACTGGGGCAGCAGGTCTTCATCCCCGGCATTGATCCCGGCCCGGTGCTGGGCGTGGTCAAGGACTTCAACTACCGCTCCATGCACGAGGCGCCCGAGGCGTTGGTGCTCTGTCGCTCTCCTCGGCCCAGACAGCTGCGCTTCATGGAGATCCGGCTGGCCGCGGGAGAAAACCAAACGGGAATTGAGAGCATCCATCGCGTGTGGAACACGCTGGAATCCCTGCAGGGGGCAGAGGTGGTCTTTCTGGATGACCATCTCAACAGCCTCTATTGGAAAGAGGAGCGCGTACACCGCATTGTCACCGATTTTTCCGGACTGGCGGTGTTGATTGGGGCGATGGGCCTCCTGGGACTGGCCGCTTATGCGGCTGAGCGTCGGCGCAAGGAGATTGCCATTCGTAAAGTCATGGGCGCCAGTGCCGGGCAGGTGGCAGGCACACTGTGCAGGGAATTTGTCGTTTTGATTGGCGTGGCCGTACTCTGGGCCTGGCCCTCGGCCTGGGCGCTGTGCAGAGCGTGGCTCCAGCAATTCGCCTATCGCATCGCCCCGGATTTCACTGTGCTCGTCCTGTCAGCCGGGGTGATGCTGCTCATGGCGCTGCTCGCCGTCAGTTTTCAAACCCTGAAGGCGGCCTGGGCCAATCCGGTGAGGGCGTTGAATGAGGAGTAGGCGCCACCGCCCGCTTTAATAGTGTACTGCCGGTTCTCTGCAAGAGAGAGTCATTAAACCATCCAACACAGGGGCTGTGCCATGTGTGATTCGTTGTTGAAAATCGATGAGGTCTCGAGAGATGCGTGAGCGATTTTGCCCGCCGCGTCTGGCCCAGTGGATACTGGCGCAAGTCAGTCGCAGTAACAACGGCTTTGCCGTGGTGGGTGACACGGCCGAGGAGTACAGCGAGATGCACCGTCGCCATGGCCGTGCCGCAGCCCGCCGGTGGTACTGGCAGCAGGTTCGGGCCTCGGCCTGTCCCATGGAGATGACCCTTCAATTCTGGAGAATGACCATGCTGAAAAATGATTTGAAAATATCCTTTCGCGCTCTGAAGCGGAACCGTCTTTTCACCCTGATCAATCTGAGCGGTCTGGCCGTGGGGTTGGCTGCTTTCACGCTGATCGCCCTTTTTCTCTTTCATGAAACCGGTTATGATCGCTTTCACGGCAAACTGGACCGGCTCTACAGGCTGGGCATGACGCTGAACTGGAACGGCAGCTGGACGGATATGGCCATGAGCCCCCCGGGCTATGGACCTGCACTGGCCGAGGAGATGCTCCAAGTAAAGGACTTTGCGCGACTGATGCCCCTCAATATCAAGACGGTGAGATACGGCGATGTGTTGCACAATGAGCGTCCATTCTACGCCGATCCCGGCCTCTTCCGCCTCTTCGATTTTCCACTTATCAATGGCGATGTTACTACGCTGTTCACCGTGAAAAATCGTGTGGCGATCAGTGAACGCACAGCCCAAAAGTATTTTGGCCATGCCGATCCCATGGGTCAGGTGCTGCTGGTGGATGGCGCCGATGAATTTGTGGTGGATGCGGTGTTTGCGGATCTGCCTGAGCAGTCGCATCTTCAGTTTGATGTGCTGTTTTCCATGTGCGGACTCTCAGCCGACATGCTGGACGACTTTCAGTCCAGTAATTTTTATACCTATCTCGAGCTGCGCCAGGCCGATGATCTGACCGCAGTTGAGACCGCTGCAGCGCAGTTGATTGCCACGCGCGCCGGTGGCTATGCCCAGCGCCTTAAGCCCTTTCCTGAAGCGGTGTCGGAGATCTATCTCCAGTCAAGCGCCCGTTACGGTTCAGGGCCCTCCGGTGACTTGCGCGCCGTGCGTCTCTTCGCAGTGATTGCCATCTTTGTGCTTCTGATGGCCTGTGTGAATTTCATCAATTTGACTACGGCCCGTTCGGCCAGACGGGCCAAGGAGATTGCGGTACGCAAGGTGCTGGGCAGCCAGCGCAGCGGCCTGATCCGTCAGTTCCTGACCGAATCCATGCTGCTCACTTTGCTGGGGTTGGGCATGTCCATGATTCTTGTCCAGTTGCTGCTGCCCCATTTCAATCAGGCCGCAGGACTCAAACTGAGCCTCATGGCAGGATTCAGTGTTCCGTTGATGGCTGTGTTGAGTGCGGTGGTTGTGCTGGTGGGGCTGCTGGCCGGCGCCTATCCCGCTCTTTTGATGTCGGGCTTCAAGCCCGTTGCGGTGCTGCGCGGACGTTCTCACACCGGTGGCGGCCAGTCCACATTGCGCCGCGTACTCGTCGTCTTTCAATTTGGTATCTCCATCGCCCTGGTTTTTGCCAGCCTCACCGTGGCCCGGCAGACCTCATACATGAAACACCGTGATCCGGGGTTTCAGAAAGAGAATGTGATCAACCTCTATCTGGGCACCACACAGATCAAGCAACAGGGCGAGGCGTTAAAGCAGGCCATGCTCCAGGAACCGGGCGTATTAAAGGCGGCTTTGGCGTCCAGAGAGATGGGCAGTGTCTATGGCGGATGGAACCTGGTCGATCCCAAAGGGGAGAAGCATGCCATTACTGCGCTCTTTGCCGATGCAGACTATATCGAGGTGCTGGGTATTGCCATTAAAGAAGGCCGAGCTTTGGATCCCACGCGTCTGGCTGACGGTCAGGGCTACTTGCTCAATGAATCGGCCGCCAAGCTCCTGGGCGAAGGCTCGGCTGTGGGGCAGCAGGTCAAGCTGACCTGGTCCGAACAGGGGGCGGTGATTGGTGTGATGCATGATTTCAATTACCGTTCCCTCCATGAAGCGCCTGAGCCGTTGGTGATCTGCGGCTTCCCCAATCTCTATCAAGTGCGCTACCTCTCTCTGCGGCTGGCGGACCGGCGGGTGGCCGAGACATTGAAAGGCATTGAAGCGGTTTGGAAATCCTTTGAGCCCAATCAGCCCATCCGTTTTTCTTTTCTGGATGACCATTTGAACAGCCTCTATCGTAAGGAGGAGCGCATGCATACCATCGTTCTCGATTTTGCCGCTTTGGCTGTGTTTATTGGGGCCTTGGGCTTGTTGGGGCTGGCGGCTTATGCTGCGGAGCGGCGGCGTAAGGAAGTGGCCATTCGCAAGGTCATGGGGGCCACTGCGGGGCAGGTCGTCGCCACATTGTGCAGAGAGTTTGTGGTGCTCGTGGGCCTCGCCGCGCTGTGGGCGCTGCCCGTGGCCTGGCTGTTCTCGTTGCAGTGGCTGGCGCAGTTTGCCTATCGCCTGCCGCCCAATCTCTGGGTGCTGCTGGGCTCTGCCGGGGCCGCTTTATTGGCCGCCATTCTGGCCACAGGCTTTCAGGCTTTGAAAGCGGCCTGGGCCAATCCTTCAGGGGCCTTGAGGAATGACTAGTTTGAAGTAAAAAGTAAAAAGTGAAAAGTGAAAAAGCTCTATGTCGAATCGACTGGGCTTAAGCGCCACGCGTTTGATGTGTTCAAAAAGGGCTTGATACTTTTTTGCTAAAAAAGTATCCCAAAAAAGGCTTCGCAGTTGAACTGAAGTCGCCATTTGCTCGGGGTCTTGTCGTGAATCCATGGCCCCGCTCAGCCCCCATGACAGCTGCTATCTCAGCCCGCCCCGCTTAAGAAGCACGGGGCAAGGCGTCTTGTTTTCACGCCGGCCCCGGTTCAGGTGTGTGATGTTTGGCGATCGGACTGAGATCAACTGTCTCCTGCTTGCAGTAAACTGCACTGCAAGCAAAAGGGTGAAAGGCGTTTTGTTTTCTGCCTTGCTTTGTCTTTTTTGTGATTTTGAATTTGGAAGTTTGTTGTTTTGCTCCGTGTTTGTCTATGACATTTGTAAATGCGCGCTAGCGACCCACACGATTCGACATAGAGCCAAGTAAAAAGTGAAAAGTAAAAAGTGAAAAGTGAAATGGACCCTTGGGTCGATGTATTGAGCGGCTGGCATGACAAGTGCCGGCCGTTTTTTTGTGATTCTGTTTCTTTTTAAAAACAAATGAAACAACAGGATCTGTTCCGCGTAGAAAGTTTTGAAAAGCAAAATAAATTACTGAGGCTATGATGAAGACATTGACAAGAAAAGATGAAATGATGCTCCTGGCTGTCCTTCGCCTGGGTGAAGAGGCGGCGCTGGTGGCGCTGCGTGAGCTTTTAAACCAGCATACCGGAAAACCCTGGTCTGTGGGCAATGTATTTGTCTCTCTGGAGAAACTGGAGAAGCTGGGCTATATCGATTCTTCGCTGGGGGCGCCCAGCGCCAGGCGCGGGGGGCGGGCGGTGAAGTTTTATACGGTAAATCGTGTCGGGTTGAGGGCGCTCAAAGAGGCCCGTGAAATGCAGGACAGCCTCTGGGAGGGGCTATACGATGTGATCTTCAATGCCTAGCCTGTGGTCACATCCCATGGGATGGCTGACGTATTTATTCCTGCGCCTCTTCATGTTGCCAGAGAAGGCCACCTTGCTCCAGGCCGATCTGTATGAGATCTACTTAAGCGATGTGGCCGACCTGGGCCGCTGGAGAGCGGGCTGTATGTATTACCGGCAACTTTTTCTCTCTTTACTGCCTCTGATGACTTGTTCTCTACAAAGGAGTGGCGATATGTTATTCAATTATTTTAAACTTACTTTTCGCAATATCCGGCGTCAGCGCGGATACGCCTTCATCAATATCGGCGGGCTGGCCATTGGGCTGGCGGCCTGCCTCTTTATTATGCTCTGGGTAGGCAGTGCGTTGCGCGTGGACCGGCATCACCATGATGCTCATCGCCTCTTCCGCCTGTATAGTAAACGGGTGCTTACCGATGGCACCGTAGATATTTCGCCCAGCCTTCAGCTCCCCTTGGGCACGGCACTTGAAACCCAGTTTCCGCAAGTGGAGCTGGTGGCCCGCCAGGGGCATGAGCGCACCGTCCTGTCCGTGGAGAACCGGCACTTCAATCTCGGCGGTTATTATGCAGATCCCCAATTCCTGGAGATGTTTGACTTTCCCCTGGAGCAGGGCGGACTGACCACGGCGCTGGCCGCGCCCAATTCCATTGTACTCAGCCATGAGCTTGCAAGCCGGCTCTTTGGTGACGCCGACCCCATGGGGAAGATTGTCACAGGTGGAGAGGATATCAGTTATCAGGTGACCGGTGTGCTGGCGCCTGAAATGGGGGCGTCGCATCTGGACTTTGATTATCTCCTGCCCATGGCCACACGGACTGCCCATCTGGAGGACTGGGACAACTTGATGTACTGGATCTATATCAAGCTGGGAGACGGTGTGGACCCGGTGACCTTTCAACGTGAGATCAGTGATTTAATCAGTACGCGTCTTGATCAGCCAGAGGTGACACTGCATCTTCAGAAATTGACAGATGTCCACCTGAGAGATCTCTCCGGCGGCGGATTGATTGAGACCTTGAAGCTGCTTGCAGCCATCGCTGCGATGATTTTATTGATCGCCATGATCAATTTTACCAACCTCTCCACGGCCCGCTCGTTGAAACGGGCCAGGGAGATCGGGCTGCGGAAAACAGTGGGTGCCCATCGCGGTGCCCTCATCAGGCAGTTCATGGGCGAGTCGTGTTTCTACGCCCTCTTCGCCTTTGCTGCGGCGCAGTTTATCGTTTTGACGCTGCTGCCTCTCTTCAATCAGATGACAGAGAGCCATCTGGCTTACAGTGATTTCTTGAGAGGCTGGGGCTTCCCGGCTGCATTGGGCATGGCCCTGTTCACAGGGCTGGTCTCGGGCATTTACCCCGCACTTTTTCTTTCCCGTTTTAAAATTGTCACTATTCTCAAGAATGCCTCACGTACAGGGAGCGGCGGTGCGGCCGGGGCCCTACGAAAGGGGCTGGTGGTCTTACAGTTCGCGCTCTCAATTGCCCTGATCGTCATGGTTGGAATTATGGACAAGCAGATCGGTTTTATCCAAGGTTGTGACCTGGGGGTGAATACAGAGCATGTGCTGTGCGTGCCCAGTTTCGCTTCGGACTGGATGGACAAATTGCCACTGCTGAAGAGTGAACTCAAACAGAATCCCCGTGTGCTGGGTGTGACGGCCACTTTTATGCCGCCGGCCATGCGGGCCATATCCACCACAGGTTGTGAATGGACAGGCAAGGCGCCGGAGACCAATCTGCAGATGGATGTCTTTACTGCAGATGCCGAGTATGCCGATGTGCTGGGGCTTCAGTTAACACAGGGGCGCTTCTTCAGACCGGCGGCCAATCGGACTGTACACGATGAATTTGTCATCAACGAGAGTGCGGCCAGGGCCATGGGCATGACCGATGCTGTGGGCCAGCGCTTTCTCTGGAATGATATTGAGGGCACCATTGTCGGTGTGGTCAAGGATTTTCATTTCAGGCCGCTTCACTTTGAAATCAGCCCTGCCTTTTTTACCACGCTGCCGTGGCATTATATGGTAATGATAAAATATGACGGCAAGGACATAGAGGCAACCCTGGCCTCGATCAAGAAGACCTATCTCTCTGTCTATCCCTCGACACTGTTTCATGGAAGCCACCTTCAAGACCGTATCGATCGCGTCTATCGAAATGAACGCCGCGTGCATGTGCTGATCCGCCTGGGCGCCGGTCTGGCCGTGCTGATCTCCTGTCTGGGACTGCTTGGACTGGCGGCTTTCTCAGCAGAACAGCGGCGCAAGGAAGTGGGTATCCGCCGTGTCATGGGGGCCGGGTTCGGCCGGATCTGCTGGATGATGACACGTTCTTTCACACAGTGGGTGCTGGCCGCCAACCTCCTGGCCTGGCCTGCAGCATATCTGGCTGCAAGGCATTGGCTGAACGGTTATGCCTATCGTGTTGAGATGGGGTGGATGCTTTTTGTGGGCTCCGGCGGTGTGGCCCTGTTCATCGCTGTGCTTACTGTGGGGCATATCTCCATACAGGCCGCCCGCACCAATCCGGCGACGATATTGAGAAATGAATAGGCCGTTCTTTACATTGAGAGCAAGGTGCCCCGTTTTGAATAACGTTGAAAAGGGGGATGCTTTCGTATAGACTTTTTCATGATTTTTTGGCGCCATGTTGTTTCGTCTGGTTGTTGTATTTTTTTAAAGGCACTTTATGAATCAACACTACGAAGTCTTGTTTGCTTCAAGTAGAACGGGCGGGAACGGGTTTGCTGGGGGTGAATCTTTATCGGTTTTTGATCTGAAATAATATGATGGTAAAATGGAAGAGTTCTAAAATTCCACAGGCCCCGGATGAGATTGGGGCCTGTGGAAAAGAGTGGGAGGGCGGGCTTAGAAGTCGATGTCATTGCCGTGATAGACGGCGGAGAAGATGGCCTCAAAATCTGCGGCCTTGGTCTCGCGGGGATTGGAGCCGGTGCAGGCATCAGCCTCGGCATTGGTGGAGATGCGGCTGAGGTTTTCATCAAAATCGCTGGATGTGATGCCATATTCCTTCAGTGTCAGTGGAATCTCCATCTTGATGTTGAGCTGACGAATTTTGTCTATCAAAGCCGTTGTGAGTGCTTCGTCATTCTCTCCCTGGCAGCCTACAAAACGGGCGATCTCTGCATAGCGGCTGGCAATGGTCTTCCGGTTGTACTGGATGACGTAGGGCAGATAGATGGCGTTGGCGCAGCCGTGGGGAATGTGGAAGACGGGGCCGGTTTTATGGGCCATGCTGTGGGCGATGCCTAAGAGGGCGTTGGAGAAGGCCATGCCCGCCAGGCACTGGGCAATATGCATCTTATCTCTGGCTGCAGCTTTACCCTGATAGGAGGCGAACAAATTATCAAAAATCATCTGTATGGCTTTTAGAGCCAGGGGGTCGGAGAAGTCAGAGTGCAGCGCTGCCACGTAGGCCTCTATGGCGTGGGTCAGGGCATCCATACCGGTGTGGGCCGTGAGCGTGGGCGGCATGGTGGCGGCAATTGACGGATCGAGAATGGCAATATCCGGCGTGATTTCGAAATCGGCCAGAGGGTATTTGATCTTCTCGTTGTAGTCGGTAATCACTGAGAACGCCGTGACCTCGGTAGCTGTACCGCTGGTGGAGGGGATGGCCACAAAGCGTGCCTTGTTTCTCAGCCGTGGAATGTTAAAGGGCTTTGCCACATCCTCAAATTTGGCCTCGGGATGTTCATAGAAAATCCACATGGCTTTGGCTGCGTCAATGGGAGATCCCCCGCCGATGGAGACGATCCAGTCGGGCTGGAACTCGCGCATCTTCTCCGCGCCTTTCATCACCGTTTCCACAGACGGATCGGGCTCTACGCCTTCAATGAGCTGCGTGGTCATGCCTGCTTCTTTGAGATAGGCCTCTACTTTATCCAAAAATCCGAAACGTTTCATCGAACCGCCGCCCACCACAATGGTGGCACGCTGGCCGTCCAGGGTTTTCAGCACATCCATGCTGTTTTCTCCAAAATAGAGGTCTCTGGGCAGTGTGAATCTTGACATGGCTGACTCCTTTATTGTGAGTTTACTTCTGTTTTTGCCTTCGACCCGCTATTAGGCAAAAGCAGTGCCATGTCTTTTGGGTTGTTGTTTTTATTGTGTTTATGGGGTGTTCCTGGTTGTGCAGAAAGATTGAGATAGGAGGGATGTCCTGAATGATGACAGGGTCCGGCGCGGCCCTGTCCTGATGTATGACAGGTGTCCTGAAAGAGGACAGTTTCGTTTTGTACGACCAGGGCAATGGCTGTCGTTTTTACTTTGAATAGATGATATTGTGCCGGCTGATTTTTTGATAGAGGGCGTTGCGGCTGATGCCCAGGGTCTTGGCCACCTGGGTCAGGTTACCATGTAAGGCCGTTATGGTTTTTTCAATGGTCTCTTTTTCGATTTCATGCAGCGGTCGTGCGATGAATGTCTCAGCAGGCGTCTTCTGCTCAGTGGCGGGTGATGGCGTCTGTTGGGCGGGATGAAATTCCATGCGACCCAAAATAACAGTTTTCTCGATGAAGTTTTCCAGTTCCCGGATATTGCCCGGCCATGCATAGTTTTCCATCGCCTGGTGAAGGTATGCAGGCAGCTCTGGACGGGGTTTGTTCAGGGCCTCGGATTTGAGATTGAGAAAGTGCCGGGCCAAAGGAATGATGTCGTCCGGTCTTTCACGCAGTGCGGGTATGTTCAGCGGGATCACACTGAGTCTGTAGAAGAGGTCGAGTCTGAAACGGTTTTCGCGGACTTCGGCTTCTAGGTCTTTGTGCGTGGCCGCAATAATGCGGGCTTGCACAGGGATGAGCGTGTTTCCCCCCACCCGGGTCACCGCGTTCTCCTGCAGGGCGCGGAGCAGTTTCACTTGCATCTCCATGGACATCTCACCAATTTCGTCCAGAAAGAGTGTGCCACCGTCAGCCAGTTCGAACTTGCCCATCTGGCCCCCTTTCTTTGCTCCTGAGAAAGCCCCTTCCACATATCCAAAGAGTTCGCTCTCAATCAATGAGGGGGCAATGGCCCCGCAGTTGATGGCGACAAATCGTCCCTCTTTACGTGCACTGGCGTTATGAATAGACTGGGCAAAGACCTCTTTTCCCGTGCCGCTCTCTCCGGTCAACAGTATGGTTGAAGGGCTGTTGGCGATGGTTTTTGCATAGGCCACTGTCTTTTTGATGGCCGCGCTTCTGCCGGCAATATCCGCAAAGGTATAGCGGGCCTGCATGCCGGCGTAGCGATTCACGAGATTGCGCACACGGCTGTAACTTCTGAAGGTCAGGAGAAAACCGAGCAGAGACTCAGCCTCCGCGTGAATCGGCAGGGCGTTAAAGAGAAAACGGTCGTCCAGTCCGGGCAGTTCAAAACGCCCCTCTTCATCGATAAATGGCAGCTTGTTGGAAACAATCCGTTTGACCGAATGCCAGTCCTTGAAAAGCGATTTGATCGCTGTATTGATCAGCTGACTTCGGCGGATATCGAAAATTCGGCATGCCGTATCATTGATCCATTGAATCTGGTCATGCATGTCAATGGCGACGACGCCGTAGGAGAGACTGTTCATCATAGAGAAGGCAAAGTGGTTGGCGTCATAGAGTTTTTTTTGAATCACGTCGGTTCGCATCTTGTTTTCAATCGCCTTCACTGCGGCGACCACCAGGCCCAGTGTGTGCGAGTGTACCCGGTTGTGTTTGCCGGTGAGATTCAGTGTACCTATCATTTTGCCGGCGGCATCATGAATAGGCGCTGCTGAGCATGTCCAGCCGTGATAGGCCTTGATGAAGTGTTCATCGGCGGTGATCTGAATCGGTGTGTCCTCGCTGATCGCCGTGCCCATGGCGTTGGTGCCAATGCTCTCTTCATCCATGTAGGCGCCGGGGACCATGTTGAGTGTTTTAAACATGGCAATGATTTCTGGATCACCGACAGTGTAGAGTATGCAGCCTTCATGGTCTGTGAGGACGATGATAAAACCCGAATCTTCCAGGTAGCTGTATAGATCTGAGGTGAATGGTTTGGCAATTTCGAGCAGGGTCTCTTCCTTTGAGAGTCGGGACTTCAGTTCAACCGATGTGAGTATTTTACTGGAGACAACTTGGTCTTTTTCAATACCCAGCGCTTTACTTCTTTTGTGAGAGCGCTGTATCATGTCCTGATGATTCATAGAAGGCATTGTCGCACCCCGATTCGACTGTGGTTTGCAGTATCACAAAAATATAAGGGGTCAGTTCAGTTTCTGCAAGACTGATTTACATAGATTGTCATTGAACACATTGTCAATATTTTGTACACCCTTTTTAAATCTATTCATCCCTGTCAGTAAAAAACAACTACATTTGTACGGAAATTATGTTTGGCCTGGTTTTGGCTTTATCATATATGTTGCTGTGCCGTAATGTCGTTGTCGAGAGACAGCGCCAGGGGAGATGCGAATAGGTGGAGACTGCCGTACAATGGAATGTTGTGATGCAGTATCTGTGCGTTGTTTTTTATAATTGTGTTTTTCACGCCTCTCCCGGGGCGCTGCCAGGGAGAAAAAGGTGCGGCAATGTCAATGCGCCCCACTTCCATGGGTGGTTGGTGCATATTGCAGTAATGGCGAAGTCTGTGTGGGGAGACATGTGATGGCAGGAGGTGCCGTTCAATAGAAAGTCACCGTTCTGTACTGCCATTTGCTTCGCCTCGAAAAGCCCCCGAATATTATTCGGGGGCTTTGTTTTGTTCCTTCTTTCTTATCATATGTTTGTTTATTCATGTCTTCAGTCCATTCCTTTGAGATTTATTTGTGTAACACAAAAAAACAGGCAACCCTTTTCCGTGATCTTGGGTCTATATGTTTGTATAGCACAAAAGAATGGAGTGCATATGAAAGAAGGCATTAGCAAGGCGGAGGAGGTGGTGCTGCTTGCCATCTGGCGATTGGGGGAGAGAGCCTATGGTGTAAGCATCAGGCGGCAGATCATTGAGGATGCGGCCAAGGACTATACCTACGGGACGCTTTACGGCATTTTACGACAATTGAATGCCAAGGGTTTTGTCAAGAAAATGCAAGGTGCCCCCACACAGGAGAAGGGGGGTCGGGGAAAGACTTTTTTCCATTTGACGCCTGAAGGGGTTCGGGCCCTGAAAGACGCCCAGGATTTGCATCGGCGTATCTGGCGGGGTATAGATGACATGGTTTTTGATCGATGAGTGGGAAAATGAAGACCGTTGGGCCTATGCCCCCTGTTGCAGCCACCTTGCTTCTTTCAGCGTTTTCCTGCTCTGAAGACAGGGACATTGTTTTAGAAAGCATGTGTGAGGAATTTGAAGACCGGTGTCAAAAGCAGGGGTGTCTGAGGGCGGTACGCTGGTACTGGGAGCAGGCTTTACGGTCAACAGGACGGGGACTTGTTCATTTTTGTTATTGGGGTGTTTCTATGATAGCGCATTATTATAAAATTTCGATAAGGTATATGAGGAAGCGCTGGATTTTTTCTCTGGTTAATTTGGGATCACTGGCCCTGGGGCTGGCCTGTGCCATGGCGATTCTGAGCTATGCGTTGTATGAGATGAGTTTTGACCGGTTTCATGAGAAGGCTGAGCGGATTTGCCGTCTCGAAAATCGCTTTGAATATGGCGGGGCCATTCTTCCAGGGCCGGCCATGCCACTATTGGTTGAGTCGCTTCCAGAAATTGAAAATGGTGTGCGCTTGTACTACCCCTACACCTGGGGGCGGAAGGCTCTCATCGCGACAGAGACGACCGGGCATTTTGTGGAGGATTTCTTCATCGCCGATCCTTCTGTGTTTGATGTTTTCAGCTTTCAGTTCATCGCCGGTGGAGCTGCAAGTGCATTGCAGGATAAATACAGTGTGGTCATTACAGAGTCCATGGCAGCGTTGTTCTTTGGAGAAGAAGATCCCATGGGGCGTCAGCTTACCTATGCCGACACATTGACGCTCACCGTCAATGGTGTGATTGCGGCCCTGCCTGCAGAGTCGCATTTCCAGGCGGATGTGATCTGTTCTATGGCACTCTACTCAAAGTTGCGTCCCGATGAAATCAATCAATGGGGGAACTCTGCCTTTTTCACCTATCTGCTTTACAGTGAGGGGGTGAAGCACGCTGAAGTGGAAGCGAAGATATCGGCAATTATGATGCAGCATCAACCCGATGATAATCAGTTTCAGTATTATACGCGGCCATTGACAGAGATTCATTTACAGTCTAGACTGAGGAAAGAGCTGAAGCCCAATAGCCAGATGAAACATCTCCTTCTTTTGGGGGGCATCGCTATTATGATTTTACTAATTGGGGGTATGAACTATATCAACCAGACCACGGCCATAGGCGTCGGCAGATGCAAGGAAATCGGTTTACGTAAAGTGATTGGTGCACGGCGTAAGCAGTTACTGGCTCAGTTCATTACAGAGTCGCTGATGACGTGTATGGCTGGTGTCGTTCTCGCCGTGATTCTGCTTGTACTGGGCAGAGGGATGCTGGAGCGTCTGACCGGTATTCCCTTTCAATTTGAGCTGTTGCTGAATGGACGTTTTCTATTGGGTGTCCTGGGTCTTGTGTCGGGCTTGATGCTTCTGGCCGGGAGTGTGCCTTCATTGCTCTTCTCCTCATATTCACCATTGCTTGCCTTATCAGGCCAGCCCCGTATCCGTCAGGTGAAATCGACGTTGCTGAGAAAGGTCTTCATCGTCGTTCAATTTTCAGTCTCTATCGCATTGATCATCTTTTCGACCGTGATGAGCCGGCAGATGAGGTTTATGCAGCATAGCGACCTGGGATTTAATGCAGAGCAGGTTGTGGTGTTTCATACAATGAGAAATCAGCGTGCTGTCGAAAAAACGGCCTTGATCACGCAGGCATTTTCCAGTGTGCCCGGCGTCGAGCAGGTGGGCCGGTCGTCTCATACGCCGGGGCAGCGGCCTTTTTACAGGTCTGTTCATCGCTTGCAGGAGAGCGATGCGCGTCGTATAGAAGTACAGGCGCTTTGGTGTGACACGCAGTTCATGTCGACCTATAAGTTAGAGTTGTTGGCTGGACGAAATTTTGATGCGCAGGTTACTTTGGATGCTGCTGAGGGAATGGTCATCAACGAAGCCCTCATGAAAACCTATGGTTTTTCCTCCGCTGAAGCGGCGGTGGGACAGCGCATCGGGTATAATGGACGGGAGGTGCGCCGCATCATCGGTGTGGTGAGGGATTTTCATTTCATGTCATTACATCATAATGTTGAGCCAATGGTGCTTTTGCCTGATGTTTCTCGCTATTATGCAGTCTCAGCGCGGATACTGTCGCACGACATACCTGCTGTGATGCATCGCTTGAAGAAAGAATGGGCCGCCATTGTCCCTGATGTACCTGTTAACTATCAGTTTAATGATGCCCAATATGCGGCTCAATATGAGGCGGATCAGCGGTTTGCGCTGCTGATGCACACGTTTTCAATTCTCGCCATTGCAATTTCTTGCCTGGGACTTTTCGGGCTGGCCACGTTTGTGTCAGTACAGCGTACCAAAGAGATGGGTATACGAAAGTCTTTGGGGGCGTCTACTGCCGGTATTGTGCTGCTGCTGACAACGCCTTTTCTTCGCTGGATTTTGCTGGCCAATGTTTTTGCCTGGCCCCTGGGTAGGTTCATGGCCCGTCAGTGGCTGCAGCATTTTGCCTTTCAAACAAATCTGTCGCTGTGGGTTTTTGTGCTGTCCGGAGCGATTGCGATGCTCATCGCCTTGACGGCTGTCGGGTATCAGGTGATGAAGGCGGCCACGGCCAACCCCGTGCAGAGCCTGCGATATGAGTAGACTGTACGCGCTTAAAGAAATGCCTCGGATATCCGAGGCATTTTTTATGTGCAATGGCCGTATAGGTCAGAAATAATTGGCGCTCCCTGATGGTCGGTCAGGGGTAAAACCATTGTGCCACGTAATAGGATTATTGATTGAGCAACGGCCTTTGAGTTCTCCTTGAGTCATTTCTGTCCAAGGTGCATGCCATTAACATATTGGTTTTTTGCTGTATTTTTAGTGTGTTTTTGCTGATCAGATGGTTATATTGTCGCAACTATTGTCTCCACTGATAAAGTAGCGATGCCGGTTCATTCAAAATAATAGATGCGATGTTTGAAAGTCAGCTGCCTTTCAGCCTGAGAAACGACAGGGATGAATCCCATGATATTCAGTTGTGATCATGGGGTGGCGCATTCACTGATAAAGGATGTGGGCATACTGTGTTTTTTCTTATGGCGTTGTTTTAGCGGGGAGCATATGTATTGTTCTGTATTGTCGTCCTAATGAATGCGCCTAAATCATTATCACGCTGATTGTACGGGCCGCCAAGTCCATTGATCTATTCAATGAAGCATGTTCAATAAATAGGTGAAAAATCAATGCAAACCTTACTCAATTATGGTTTCGAACAACTGGAATGGCAGGTGGCGCTGCTGTCATTCCTGCTTGCTTTCTTACTTTCTACAGGCGTAGCCTGGACCTATGAGCGGACATTTCAGGGCCTCTCCTATTCACGGGGACTGGTGCAGAGTATGATTCTGGGCAGCATAGTCTCCTGTCTGCTGATGATCGCCATTGGGGACAACATTGCCAGGGGCATCGGCATTGTCGGTTCTCTGGCCATCATTCGGTTTAGGACCAACCTGCGTGATCCGAGAGATCTGATCTTTCTCTTTGCCTCTCTGGGCATTGGCGTGGCGTCGGGGGTGCAGAGTTATTCCACGGCGGTGATTGGCTGTTTTGTCTTCTGCACCGTGGTCTATCTGCTCTATATCTCGCCTTTCGGCACGCGGCGCAAGCATGATGGACTGGTCCGTTTTCAGCTCCCGGCGGGTCTTCAAACCACGGACAGGGCCACACAGATTCTTCAGGAAGTCACCAAGCATTTTGTCATGGTCACCATGCGCGATGTGGCCCAGGGCAGGGCTTTTGAATATGCCTATCAGGTCAAGCTGCACCAGTCCAAGGACAATGAAACCCTGGTCCGTGAACTGGAACAGATTGACGGCATACGCGGCCTGACCTACACCAATCAAGCAGTCACTGTGGAAATATAGGTGCCCAATGAAATACAAAAAACCCAATTGGTTTCTCGTCTTTTTTACTGTTGCCGTTATCGTTGTCGCATTTCTCTATTTTCGCTTCCATATCGAGAAGCAGTTTATTGGGATTGTGGAGTCCCGGTCTCATCTGATTGGCAGTCAGGAGCCCGGACTCATCGGAAAAGTGCGGGTAGAGGTGGGGGATGCGGTTGAGAAAGGCCAGGTTCTGGCCGCTCTGGACATATCGGATCTGGCGGCACAAATCGAACAATTGAAAAATGAATTGTCCGCCATTGAGAAGATGAAAGGCGCCCATGAGGACCGTTATTATTTGGAGTATCAGCGGCTCGCCACCAATCTGGCCGACCGCCTCTCCCTGCTGGAATCCAAACGGGTGGAGCTCGACGGATTAAAAGCGGAGATCACGCGTCTGGAAGATGCTGAACAAGCCGGCCTCGGTCATTCCAGAGATCTGGCCGGACTCATCCTCCAGCGTGATGTACTGAACAGCTATCTTCAGATTCAAAGTGAAAAGCTGCAAACACAGGCCAAAGTCTTTGACGCCTCATCGAAAAACAAGGATATACTCAGGCGTTCTGAAAATAATGACATCGTCAAATCCATGCTTTCCGATAACATGGCCTATACGGAGGAGTTGCACCGGGCGCTGGCACTGGCGGAACATCGCGTGAGCCTCAGAACCCTGGTCTCTCCATGTGACGGTTTTGTGGTCAAACAGGTTGCCTATTCAGGTGATGTGGTGGAGGCATTTCTGCCTGTTTTTTCCATTGAGGAGGCAGAACCGGAATTTGTCACCGTCTACCTGCCGGAGAAGACAAACATCGTCCTGGAGAAGGGAATGCAGGTGCGGGTTTATTCACCGCGCTGCAAGAAAACCATCACAGGTGAGATTGCATTTATTCACCCCGGTCTGACGCAGACCGATGAAAGAATCTCCTTCAGAGGGCAGCTGTTCTGGGCGCGCAAGGTTCAAGTGCAATTATCAGAGGGGCACGGGCTGATTGGCGGCGAGGTGATCTACGCGCGCATCAGCCCTTTTGGACGCCAAGCAGCCACTTCTGTTTCCGAGGGGAAATAGGGGGATGAAGCACAACACACAAATCAGAAATTCGATTGAAAACGGCTGTGTCTGTCTCGGGTTTTTAATCCTTTGCAGCACTGGATTGGCTCAGACTGCCATTCATGTTCATAAGAAAATTACTGTGAATGAGGCCATTCAGCAGGCTTTAAACAACAGCCGGAAAATGGAGTCGCTGGCCACCAATACACAGATTGCCGAGTACAGATATGACTCCAGCGGCAAGCTGAATAACCCCGAGCTGCGTTACAAAGAAGAGTCGCACAGGTCTTTTTTAAAAGATATTAATGAAAAACGTCTCGGTATACGCTGGCGGCCGCCACGTATCGGAGAGCTGTCAGAGGACAGGCAGCAGGCCAGGGTAGAGGTGTGGGACCGGAAAGTCGATGAGATCCGATACCGTCATCAACTGGTTGCCAGGGTGCGCAGAAGCTACACCAGTGTGTTGATGTATGATGCGCTGGCAGAGCTGGAAAAGAGTCGGCTGGCACTGGAGGATGAGCGAATCAAAGTCATCAATCAGATGGTGGCTCTGGGGCGCCGTTCCGTGGTTTATCAGACCAAGGCCCGCATGTGGCATGCGGAGTCGCAGAATGATTACCTGAGAGCCCAGCAGAATCAGCGGCTGGCCCGTCGTAAACTGGCACGGCGATGCGGCATCAGTGAGAATGTGGCGCTCTCCCCTTATGATATCGGCTTTCCAAAGATCACAATGGGGCTGGACAGCCTTTCGGTGTTGGCGTTTCAGAACCGCCCGGAGATCAACCTGGTCACGCAGCGCATTCGACTGGCTGAGAAGCAGAAACATTATGAAACCATGAAGCTGCTGCCCTGGCCGGCCTTTGTGGAGTACTCTTATCGATTGGATCGGGATAAAAACAACGATGACTGGGATGAGTCCCGCGAGCGTTTTCGTGAGTTACGTGTCGGTATCGACTTGCCTATTTTTGACTGGAATGTCGGCAACATCAAAGCCACGCGACTGGCAGTAAAACGCAAAGAGGGTCAGTCTGAGGCCGTTCGTGAAGGCCTGGAGGACGAGGTCAGGGACACCTATCACATCTATATGGATCTACTCCTGGACTGGCAGAATTTCAGCAGAGATGCCGAGCTGATGATTTCAGATGCGGAAGCCATTATCAATGAAACCGGCACCCATCAGACCCTGATGCCCGATGAGGTCTATGAGATGGAATTGACGCTCATCGACACACGCAAGCTGCTCTGTCAGAAGCGCCGTGATCTGGCCCATTCTCTGATTGAACTCTGTTTTGTTCTGGGCCTCGAAAGCCCCGATCTCTTGCAATAGAAAGGCCCAGATAGTCGATGTCTCAAGACTTGAGTAAAATCCGGCGATACGAATTGAAATACACAGTCACTGAAGAGAAGGCCGCCGCCATTATCCAGTACATCAAGGGATTTTGCGCGCTGGATGCCCATGTCCCGGCCGGTGAAACCGGATACATTGTCAACAATCTCTATTTTGATACCCCGGAACTCCGCTTCTATCATGATACCAAGTTTCGGCGTCTGACGCGATACAAACCCCGGGCCAGATATTACGGCGAGAACATTGGTGCGTTCATCTGGCCGGAGTTGAAGTTCAGAAATGCCAGTGTGATCTGGAAAATCCGGCATCGCCTGCCTGTGAACCTGTGGCCTACACTTTTTCATCCCCAATATTCAGAAAGAACAGTGTCTGAGGTCAAGAATAGGCTGGATACCTTTGAGGAAGTAGTGCACTGGCACGGCGCGCATCCGATGATGCATGTCCGCTACTTCAGAGAGCCCTTTGTGACGCAGATTGAGGAGTATGGCCGCATTACCTTTGACCGATCGCTGGCCTATCGCATGGCCGGCGGATCGCTGGATTTGTGTTGCAATGCGTCTGAGATGATTTACTATGATGATGCGGTGACCACAGTGCACAATGAATCGCCAGTGCTGCTTGAAATCAAGGTGGAGCGCATGGTGCCGTTCTGGGTTGTCGATCTGATCCGCCGCTTTGAGCTGGTGCAGCGTCCCTTTTCTAAATATTGCTACGGCATAGACAACCATATGAATATGACGGTGAGCCCCGATATGCGGCATTCAATTTTCTAGGAGTATGAATCAATGAAATGCAAATCCATTCTTGTTCTGGTGTGCCTGTTGATCTCCGGACTTGCATACGGCCAGGTGGTCATCAATGAAGTGATGTACAACAGCAATGGCGATGATGTCGAATTTGTCGAGCTCTTTAATGCTTCGGCTTCTGCGGAGGATCTGTCGGGCTGGACTATTTTAGATGACAATGACGGCCACGATGCATGTCCCCTGTCGGGCACGCTGGCTGCCGGGGCCTATCTGGTGGTGGTGGGCAATCCCGCGCTGTTCAATGCGGCCTATCCGTCGGTCAGCAATATCAATCCCCATTATTTTGATGGTGACGGCAATGGCTGGTCATTGGGGAACGGTGGCGATACAGTGCGGCTCTTTGATGACGCCGCTGCGCTCATCGATCAGGTGAGCTACTCAGACGGCGGTGCGTGGCCCGCTTCACCGGACGGCGGCGGCCCCTCGCTGGAGCTGCTCAATCCCCATGCGGATAATGCTTTGCCCACCAGCTGGGACCCCAGCACGGCAGACGGCGGCACACCGGGCCAGGTCAACAGCGTCTTCACAGAAAATATCGCCCCCATCTGCAAGAATGGCGAGCGCTCCATTGCCCTGCCCGCCAGCGGCGAAGCGGTTGTCGTCACGGTTCTGGCGCATGACAGTGAGGGCCTGGCTGCGGTGGAGCTCTTTGTCAGCACGGGCCAGGGTTATATCCCTCAGCCCATGTTTGATGATGCCACCCACGGTGATGCCGTGGCCGGTGATTCGGCGTACTCGGCCATTGTCCCTGCGCAGAACAGTGGCACGCTGGTGAAATACTATGCCGTGGCCACAGATGCCATCGGCCAGACGGACAGCTGGCCCAACAACGCCCCCACGGACTATCACGCCTTTACAGTCGATTATACCCCGCCGGCACTGCGTATCACCGAGGTGCTGGCCGTGAACAACAGTATCAACATGGATGCATCCGGGGAGTATGACGACTGGTTTGAGATCCACAACGCCGGTTCAGACCCTGTCCACCTGGGCGGCATGTATGTGAGCAGCAGTATGGGATCACCCAAGGCGTTCAAGCTCCCCAGCGTGGACCTGGCACCTGGCGCCTATCAGCTGATCTGGGCAGATAATGATACCGAACAGGGGGCGCTGCACGCCGATTTTAAACTGTCGGCCAGCGGTGAAGAGATTACCCTTTTTGAGACCGTGGATCACGGCAATATACTGATCCACGGCTGGAAATTTGGCCGGATGAACGCCGATGTGTCCATGGGATATCCCCATGATGAGGCCACGGCGCCGGAGTATCTTGCCCTGCCCACACCGGGCGCCGCCAACAGCGGCAGTGCGCTGTTCTCGAGCGTATGCATCAATGAATTTTTAACCACCTCCCATTTTGGCGGCCCCTACGACGACTGGGTGGAGCTCTACAACCGGGGTGAAACTCCTGTTGACCTCTCGGGCTGTTTTCTCTCCGATGCACGCAGCGAACCCACAAAGTGGACGTTTCCTGAGAAAACGACGTTAAATCCCGGAGAATTTCTGGTGGTTTACGAGGATGAACTGGGTTTTAATTTTTCGTCAGAGGGTCATGACGTCATCGTCTTGACGGCGGCAGACAGCAGCACCGGTCTTGATTTCTATGATTTTGGCCCGCAGCAGGCAGACATCAGTGAGGGCCGTTTCCCCGATGGCGCCAGCAACTGGGAAAAGTTGGGAGAACCCACCGATGGCGAGGCCAATAGCAGTACCGGGGTCAGTGATGAACCTTGCACGCGGCCATCGGCCTACACGCTGCAACAGAACTATCCCAATCCCTTTAATCCGGTGACCACCATTGGATATGCGCTGGAAGTTGCCAAACAGGTGCGCATTGATATCTTCAACCTCAAGGGGCAGTGCGTGACCAAGCTCTTGGATGCGACCGTGCCGGCGGGTCGGCACACCCTTGAATTTGACGCGGGCGACCTGCCCAGTGGGGTCTATTTTTGTAAGATGAAGGTGGGCCGTCTGACGTTGATTCGGAAGATGATGCTTGTGAAATAAAGTGATTGCATGAAATCTGTCTAAGAAACTGATCGCCCCGGGGCCTTGCTTCGGGGCGGTTTTTTTTTGTTTGACACGGACAGGGTCGTTTGGGCTGTTCTTGGAGGTTTCAGTGTTTTTTTATTCGATACAGCACTGGGGTTTCGTACATTGATCGAGACCAACGCATGAATTGAGAGGGGGGGCTTGTGGGAGCCATTGCTTCATATCGAATTGTAGGGATAATGCTTCTCCTTGGGGCGGCATTGCCCGCGTCTGCCCAGGACTTCAAGGGTGGAACCGTGACCTATCAGCAGACCACGCGATACGATTTTGCCGGGGTGTTCGGTGAGTTTGACAATCCGGCCCACAACGACTGGGTGGCGACTCTCCCCCGGAAGAATGAATCGATCAAGTTGTTGTTGTTCACACCGGAGCAGGCGCTTTTCCTGCAGAAGCCCGGTACCCATGAATTGGACAATCCCAGGCTTCAGATGGCCTTGCAGAAGGCCGATTATTTCCAGCCGCCACAGCCCCTGCTTTTGCAGATGCATACCACACTCATCAGCAAGAAAGTGATCCGGCAAGTTGAATTCATGACACGCCGTTTCGTTGTCTCCGGAGAGATGAAAACATGGCCCTGGCGGTTGACGCAAAAAATGATAATGGTGCAGGGCTATACCTGCATGGGCGCTGAATTGAAGCAGGACGATGACGTGATCACCGTTTACTTTTGCCCGGAGATTCCCATCTCCATTGGTCCGGCAGAATACAACGGCCTGCCCGGTCTCATTATGGCCGTGGAGGTCAATGGGGAGACGGCATTTCTAGCCACGAAGGTTGATTTGTCCCCGCCTGTGCGAGGCGGTTTGGCAGTGCCTGATAAAGGCAAAAAAATAACAGTGCATGACTTTAAACAGATAAGAAAAGAGAAATTTAAAGAGTGGCAAATGTCCCGGAACACAGGAAAAAAGGTGAATAGTCAAATATCAAAAAAAGGAAAATAAATATGAAATTGTCCACGATTACGCGTATCATTATCCTTTCTTGTCTCATGATGTTCGTGGCCACCTCCACGGCCCAGGATTTTCAGGGTGGCATCGTGAAATATCAGCAGACCACGCGTTATGATTTTGCCAAGCTATTTGGCATTGATGTCAGTCAGGGTGGCCGGGGTGCTGATTTTGTGGCATCACTGCCTACGGAAATGCAAAAAGTCAATCGACTGGTATTCACACCGGAAAAATCCATGTATGGTGAAGACCCTGATTCACAGAACGAGATTTCACCCAATTTGCAGAGCGCCATCTCGCATTTAGAATTCATGGCGCCGCCTCGGATTCAGGTGATACAGTGGTATCATGATTTGGCCCAAAACGAAGTGACCCAACAGATTGAATTTATGACCAGGCAATTCCTGCTGACCCTGCCTATGGAAAAATCGGGCTGGAAGCTGACGCAGAAATTAATCAAGATTCAGAATTATACCTGCATGGCCGCCGAGATGCAACAAGGCGATGATCTGATCACCGCTTTTTTTACTTCAGAACTCCCTGTCTCTGTCGGTCCCGCTGAGTATGGCGGCCTGCCGGGACTGATCCTGGCTGTGGAGATCAACGGCGAGACGGCGTACATGGCCACGTCCATCACATTGACAGAGCCTGATGAAGCCCTGCTCTTAAAGCCCGATGAGGGCAAGGCCATGCGCCAAAGCGATTTTGCGGCCATGGTAGCGGAAAAAGAGAAAGAGTGGAAAGAGACCCGCAGTCAGGGGCGCGGCACACCCGCAGGACATCGTTAAATATGAATATTAAGACAGTGAAGAGGAATTCTCAACCTATGCGTCTCGCCACGGCCTTTTTTCTGGCTTTCACCCTGGCCATGCCCGCTCTGGCTCAGCATCAAGTCACAGGCCGGGTGATAGACGATGTGCGCAGGCCGCTGGCCTATGCCCATGTGGTGATGCTGAATCCGGCGGATTCCACATTGCAGTATTTTGATGTGACAGACAGCCACGGCATCTACGAGATCAAACATATCAAGGCCGGCATCTATCTGATGCAATATTCCTATGTGACCAAAAGCCCTGTGTATCAGGAGATCATCATTCCCACGAAGAATGAGGGGAAGCTGGGGGATCAGGTGATGAAAGCCGCTCCAGCAGAGGCCGTGGTGGTGGAGGCTGAATATGTGCCCATTCAGTTCAAGCAGGACACAGTCGCCTTTAACGCCAAGGCATTTAAGACCAAAGCGGGAGCCGTGGTAGAGGATTTGCTGAAAAAAATTCCCGGTTTAGAAGTGGACAACAGCGGTAATGTCAAGGCCCTGGGAGAAGATGTCACCCAGGTGCTGGTGGACGGCAAGGAGTTCTTTGGCAATGATGCAAAGGTGGCCACTAAAAATCTGCCGGCCAACGCCATTGACAAGGTCCAAATTTTTGACAAACAGTCTGAGGATGCCGAATTCAGCGGCATTAATGATGGGGTGCAGAACAGAACCATCAACCTGCTGTTGAATGAGGAGAACAAGAAAGGCTACTTTGGGAATGTCAAGGCGGGTGGCGGCACGGATGCGCATTATCAGGCTGACGGCAAGCTATACCGTTTCTCCAGTGCATTACAGAGTGCTGTGCTGGGCATGGTAAACAATGTCAATGAATTTGGATTTACCGGCAAGGGACATGGGGATTTTGGTCAGGGAATCAGCGGGTTGAACAAGACGGCTGCAGGCGGCATAAACCTCTCATTAAATACCAGGAAGCCCAATCGTTATTTCATCAGTTATCTGGCCAACTCGACTGAAACAGCGCTTTTGGAAAATACTTCAACAGAACATTTTATTCCAGGCGGGGCCTATTTTCAGCATCAGGACCTCAATCAGGATTCCCGGAACACCCCGCATAAAATGAATATGGGCATTCGCCACCAGTTCAATGACTCTCATAAATTTACCCTGGACGGTGACCTCAATATCGATACAGATCGAGAAGACCGTTTGCTGACCGTTCAGACTTTGAATGGGGACACGCTCATCAACAGTCTTGAGAGTGTTACTGAGAGTCAATCCGATCTTTTAAATGCGTCTTTTGGTGTTTCTGATATCATCAAGTTCAATCAGGACGCCAGCCAGGTCCGGACAAAAGCCTCATTGCTGGTTAATCGTTCCACTTCGGAACTGAACTGGCAGAACGCCACACAGCGCTATTCACCGGTGGCTGTAAAAATTGATCATCAGTTTCAGGACAAGGTAGAAGAAAGGGTGCGGGTGAATGTCAATCCCACCTGGGTTCAGCGGTTAAGGCCGTTCTGGTATCTGGATGTTGGCGCTGACCTGGGCTCCGACAACAGGACCATGGACAAAGAACAGGGGCTATCCGGCCGGCATCAGGGCGCAACCGACTCACTCAGCGCCGAGTTCAATACCCTGGAAACCTGGATACGGCCCGGCGTGACACTGCGGCGTGCCACGGCCAAATCGCAAATCAGCCTGGGGCTGAAGGCCGGATTTGTTCAGTTTGAGAAAAAATTGTACGATGGGGTACTGGGCGAATCTAACGATACTTATTTTTTACCCAATTTTAAATATACACACAGTTATCAAACCGGCCGGAGAATTGCCGTTCATTACTGGACAGGCACACAGATGCCGTCGCTTAACCAGCTGCTGCCGCTTACCAATACACTGAATCCACTGGTGCTCTATCAAGGCGATGTAACATTGAAACCCGAGTATAAACACAACATGGCACTGAATTGGTCTGTGTTTGACCATTTTTCTTTTACCTCTCTTTTTACTTCGTTTTATGCCACATACACGACTGATAAAATCAGCCTAGACCAGACGATTCATGAAGATTTCAGCAAAACAGTCCGGCCCGTGAATGTGGATGATGAGTTGATGCTTTACGGCATGGTGAATGTGTCGACACCCATTCGGCGGCTGGGTGTCAAGATCAGCGCCGGTGCCAGAGAAACCTATCACCGGGGCATCAGTTTGATCAATGGAGAAGAGAACAGAGAGAATACACTGAGCCATCAGCTGAGTTTTAATGTGGAAAACCGTAGAAAAGATTTTTTCCACCTGCGTCTGGGGGGCTCGGTGTCTCTCACCAGTGCCAAGAATTCTATTGCCGATCAGATGAATCGCGTTTATTATAATACAACGATTTTTGGCGATTTTCAGCTCACCCCCTCAGAACGGTGGAGCGTTGAAGCCGAGGCCGATATTGTGAATTACAATGCAGAAAGCTTTGAAGAATCGGTCAGTGTGCCGCTTATTAAAGCCGGCATTAATTACAATTTTCTCCAGGGAAACAGGGCCACGCTTTCATTGACTGGATATGATTTATTGAATAAGTACACTGATTTTCAGCGCATCAGCAATGTGAACACCCTGGTGGAAAAGGAGAAAAACACCATTGGCCGCTATGTGATGATGACGCTGAAGATGAGGACGGGAAAGTAACAATCGCTGTGCTGACACGGGTTGCTGCCATCGGCATCCTGTGTCATGAAGATGGCAGAAAGAAAGCCCTGTTGCGAGATTCCAAGGCCCTGCAAGTGGATCATCATCCAATCGGTGCTGGGGCGCTGAATGGGCGATAGGCCTTTTCTCCCATTTGTCCGCTGAATACATCTCGATCAGCGTTTCACTGGAACCATGAACCGGGAGACTCCTTATAATGGAGTGTCCCGGTAAATCAGGCCGGGGATGTGCAATGACACAATAAGAGGTGTAGAGCATGAAGAACCATTGGCTGTATTGGCAGCGCCTCCTGCTTTTTGTATTGACCCTGTCCATTATCCAATCGTCTTACGCGCAGGGCCGTCGCCATAAAATTCCCCCCATTGCCGTGGAAACAATGTGCCAATCCATTGATGTGGGCGGGCATCAACTCTTTATGCTCAAGGCGGGGCAGGGGAATCCGGTCGTTGTGCTGATCCATGGGTTTGCATCCACGCACTGCACATTTAATGGTTTGGTCAATGTACTTTCAAAGGATCACACCGTCATCAGTTACGATCGCACCGGTTACGGGAAAAGCACGCTGGGAGAGGCGTCGACGGATGGCCTGAGCCAGGCCGCTGCGCTGGCCGTTGTTCTCGATTCGCTGGATATCAAACGTTGCGTGGTGGTGGGCCACTCCTTTGGCTGCCATATTGCCCGGCTTTTTGCACACAGCTTTCCAGACCGTACCGCAGGGATCGTTCTGCTTGATCCGGCCCATGAGAACACGCGTCGCAGCATGGGTGAAATTTTAAAGGGTGAAGATCTGGCCCTGTTCAAGCAGATGGACGGCGCCATGCCGCCCATGCAAGGCGGCGCCGGTGCGGATCAGGCCCAGCGGGAGACCACGTTTTCAGCCCTGCGTCAAATGGCCGTGCTGGCGCCCATGCCGTCAGTGGTCATCTCTGCTGGAAAGCGGCCCGTGCCCCGTGAATTTTCCGAGGCCGCCCAGGCCAGACTCATTAAAAATGATTGGGCGATGCAGCAGGATCTAGCCCGCCGTGTCTCAGCCGGCGTTTTGATTCGTTTGGAAAACGCCGGGCATCAAGTGCATCTCGATGCGCCGGAAGCGGTGATGGCCGGCCTGGAGTCGGTGCTGGAGAAAGTGGTCAGCGGGAGATAGAGTCGCCTTTTAAGGGGGATAGTGGCTGTTTAACGTATAGTTAGATGACTTCATGAGCGTACAACAACCACAGAGGGGTATTGAAATGCGTATCCAGGGTTTGGTAAAGGCAGGGAGCCCCATCCTGGGGATGGTGTTTTTGCTGCTGGCCTGCAGCAGTGATACTGTTTTTAATATCGTGGACGGCGAGTGGGTGTCTGACATCCCCTTTGTCATTGGCCATGTGGATCAGGAGATTGCCCATGACAATCGGATATTCGAGAGTGATCATTTTTTAGTGTTCAGTGATGCCAGCGGCGACAGAGTGAAGAAACGTTTTGCAAGCTATGCGGAACAGGCTTTGGAGGAGTTGATGGATGACTTCGGCATCCGTCGCGCCGCTGATCTGGGTATTGTGGATCAGGGCAGCAAGCTGACCCTTTATACCAATAAGGCGACTGCCCTCGCCCAGATGGCCTTCCCCTACGGCTTTATTCTGTGGGGAGAGGATTCCGATAATTTTGCCCGCTGGCCCAAAGAGATGCAAGACCGATTCCACCGCGAAATAAAACATGAAACCACGCATGTGCTACAGTTTCTATTTGGAGTATTACCCAATAAAAACAATGATCTGGAGCCGGACAAGTGGTTCAATGAGGGGCTGGCGGAGTATGCCAGTGGCGGGTTTTTTATTCCCATTAAAACCAAGGCATCTATGACTATTTGGAAATCCAATCACCGGGCTGTCGTGCCAGTGGCCATTCATCAGTGGAGTGATCTTCCCATTTCATCCGATGAGGTGGGGGATTACTATCCTATGTTTGGTCTTGCTGTTCGTTACTTGCTGAGCAAGAAAGGCATGGGCCGTTCGCTAAAAGATGTCAAGGCGATGTTTCTCGATATGGCGCAAAATAGTCGACCATTTTCTGATGCTTTTCAGTTGCATATGGGACTGTCACTTGCAGACTATGAAGCCACATTCTGGCAGCGCATGGAGAGCTTCTGGGGTTGAGACAGCATGGAGATATTGATATTTTTCATTGTGTTTATTCCCGCCGTTAATTACCTTTTATCACACTGATCGCAAAGTTTGTCATTATGAAATGGAGCCTAAATGGGATTTTTCTCCGGCTTGCTGGGCCACGCCTCCGTCATTGATGTGGATGAGGTTGAAGCAGAGTTCAACCGATTTTTAGTGGAGGGCGAGTATATTCAACAGGCTTTTAAAGTCATACGGGATATATTGGTCTTCACCAATCGCCGCATGATTCTCACAGACAAGCAGGGGCTCAGCGGCAAAAAGTTTGAACTGCACTCCATTCCCTTTAAAAGCATTACACAGTTTGCCACAGAGACTGCCGGCCGTTTTGATGCTGATGCGGAACTCAAAATCTGGGTGGCTGGACAGCCAGAGCCCTATGTCTTCGAATTTAAACGTGGCACCGGGCTGCTGGATGTGCAACTGCTGCTGGCCGAGTATGTGATGTGATCCAGGTGTTGTCATGAGCTCAGAGGACCAAGCGGAATGAAGATTGATCGCTTGCTGGCGCTGGGGGCCCATCTCATAAAACCGGACAAGGTGGGTGAAACACAGAAAGTCAGCCTGCCCCTGCGTTAGAAAATCCTTGATTTTCACCCATTCAAAGCTGATATTTATTATATCATTCAACGCCATTGCATCCCATATAGAGATTGAGGGCATGCCTTATGAGCGTTTCACATGCGCAACCATTCCCATTCCATATCGGGGCCGCCATTCTCGCCGGTGGGCAGGCAAGGCGTTTCGGCGGAATGAACAAGGCCTTTCTCAAGGTGGATGGGCAAACCATCATCAACCGGATGCTGGCCGTGCTGCGCCCCCATTTCTCAGAGATTATTGTCGTCACAGATACACCGGCGCCCTTCAACCATTTTCCCTTCATCACATTGACTTCGGATGTTTTTCCTGACAGCGGTCCGCTGGGCGGCGTTCACGCGGCGCTGGCTGCAACGGTGTCGGATGCACTCTTTGTTGCCGCCTGTGACCTGCCCCTGCTGGACGGGGCCGTTATTGAACAGGCGCTCTCCCGGTTCCAAAAACGGCCCTGCGACATACTCATTCCCCGTCATCATGGGCGCATCGAACCGCTGCACGCCGTCTACCGCCGGCGTATTCTGCCCCGCTTGACACAGCACTTGAAAACAGCAGAGGACAAACGCATCCGGGCGTTCTTTCCGGCGGTGCGCACCGACTATTGGGATGTGGACGGGAGAGCCGAGATCATCGAGAGTTTTTATAATATTAACCGGCCCGAGGATCTGGAAGCGTTAACCTTCATCCATCAACCTGGGGAGTGCCATGCAAATTCCTGACTATCACGCCATTGTCCGGCAGTTTCCTCCGGAACAGAATGAGATACTGCGGATGTTTCACGCCCTGCAGGACGCCCATCCCCAACACTACCTGCCCGCCGAGGCGCTCACCACCGTGTCAGAATACCTCCATCTCACCCGCGCCGCCGTTTATGGCACCGCCTCCTACTATTCCCTGTTCAGCCTCAAACCCCGGGGCCGTCATGTGATCCGCCTCTGCCAGTCACCGGTCTGCGCCATGCTGGGCAGTGCGTCGCTGGCAGCGGTGCTGTCGGATCATCTGGGCATTGCTGCTGGAGAGACCACGGCAGACGGCTGCTTCACCCTGGAGCTGGTGGCCTGTCTGGGGCAGTGCGCCGAGGCCCCGGCCATGATGGTGGATGACTGCGTGCACACCGGATTGACGGCGGAGAACCTGCCCGGTATTCTGGAGGCCTATCGGATGAAATCGGCAGAGCGCCACAATGCAGGAGTCGACTATGATTAAATCCGCTTCCATTGTTCTGAAACATGCGGGTGAATTTGATGCGCTCTCTATCGACGACTATCTGGAATCCGGGGGGTACAACGGGCTGCGTCTGGCCCTGAAACGCCTGCCTGCGGAGATTCTCGATGAGGTGGAGCGCTCGGGATTGCGCGGACGGGGCGGCGCTGGCTTTCCCACGGGCCTCAAGGAGCGTTTCACCCGTGATGCCTGTGGCGGCTGCGATGAGATCTATCTCATCTGCAATGCAGACGAAGGCGAACCGGGCACGTTTAAAGATCGCATTATCATGGAAGAGGTGCCGCATCGACTCATAGAGGGCATGGCCATTGCCGGTCATGTGATTGGTGCGTCGCGCGGTTTTCTCTATATCCGGGGGGAGTACACAGAGGCCATTGCCAGCATGACGGCCGCAGTGGCGCAGGCGCGGGAACGGGGCATTCTGGGACCGTCCATGATGAATTCCGGATTTCCCTTTGATATTGAGATCCGGCTGGGCGGCGGTTCCTATCTCTGCGGCGAGGAGCTCACGCTCATCGAATCGCTGGAGGGCAGGCGGGGGTATCCGCGCATCAAGCCGCCTTTTCCGGCGGAGCATGGGCTCTGGGGACGGCCCACCTTGGTCAACAATGTGGAGACGCTCTGCCATGCGGCCACCATCATCGAGAGAGGCGCGGCCTTTTATCAGACCCTGGGGCTGGAGAAATCGAGGGGCACAAAGATATTCTGCGTCAGCGGCCGGGTGAATCAGCCCGGTCATTTCGAGGTTGAATTTGGGGTGACTTTGCGTGAACTCATCGAAAACCTGGCCGGTGGCATGGCTGAGGGCCTGGGTTTCAAGGGGGCGCTTCTGGGCGGCGCGGCAGGCACCTTTGTCGATGCGTCGTTTCTGGATCTGCCCCTGGGCTATGACACCTTGAAAGAACGGGGCGCCACACTGGGGTCGGGCGCGGTGATTGTCTTGTCGGATAAAGACAGCGTTAAGGCCATGCTGCAATCGACATTGCGCTTCTTCAAGCATGAGTCCTGCGGCAAATGCGTGCCCTGCCGCGTGGGCACGGCGCAGCTGGTCAAGATGACTGACTCCGCCGGGCCATGGGACACATCCGCTCTGCTCAAAGAGGCGCAGTACATGGCCGACACCTCGCTCTGTCCGCTGGGCCAGTCGCCTGTGCTGCCTGTTCAATCGGCCATTCAATATTTTGAAAGCGAGCTGGCCCATGCGTGAGACTGTGCACATCATGATTGATGGAAAACAGATTGCCGCAGAAGCCGGCGCCAATTTACTCCAAGTGGCCAGGCAGAACGGCATTGACATTCCCGGACTTTGTTATCACCCCAAACTGACGCCCACAGGGGCGTGTCGTTTGTGCGTATGCAAGATAGAGGGCCGACCCGGACTGACCATGGCCTGTACGGTGGCCGTGGAAGACGGCTTGAAGGTGACGGCTTTCGACTCGGAGCTGGAGGCCAACCGGCGCCACACGCTGGACTATCTGCTCTCAGAACACAACGAGGATGACGACGGTACGTTTATCGATGAACTGCGAGCGCTGGTGCGGCGCTACGGTCTGGATGAGCCGGCACGGCGTCGTTTCAAACCGTTGTGGCAGGGGCTGGGCTACGGTGTGGATGATTCCTCGCCGGTGCTGCGTTACGACGCCTCCAAGTGCATCAAGTGCTTCCGCTGCATCAAGGCCTGCGAGGAGGTGCAGGGCAAGTCTGTGCTCAGTTTTGCCGATCGCGGCATTGTGAAATACATTGTGGCCGGCTTTGGGCGCTGGGAAGATTCGGAGTGCGACGGCTGCGGCGAGTGCGTGCAGCTCTGTCCCACTGGGGCGCTGGTGGAGAAGCCGCAGCAGGCAACACTCCGCCTCGACTGCATCGAAAAGAAGGTGGTCACCACCTGTCCCTACTGTGGGGTGGGCTGCCAGATTGAATGCTGGGTGCAGGACGGCAAAATCGTTCGATGCAACGGTGTGGAGGGGCTGCTGCCCAATGACGGACGGCTCTGTGTCAAGGGGCGTTTCGGCTATGACTACGCGGCCAGTCAGGAGCGGCTCACCCATCCGCTGATGAAGAAAAACGGGCAATTTGAGCCGGTGAGCTGGGATGAGGCGCTGGATTTCATCGCCGCTAAATTTAAGGCCATTCGAACCGCCCACGGTGGTGAGGCCCTGGCCGGATACGCCTCGGCCAAGTGCTCCAATGAGGACAACTATCTCTTCCAGAAGATGGGTCGTGTGGCCTTCGGCAGCAACAATCTGGACTACTGCACACGGCTCTGCCACGCCTCCACCGTGGTGGCCATGGGTAAGGCCTATGCCTCGGGTGCGGGCTCCAATCCCATAGAGGATTTTGAACGTACGGACTGCCTCTTTGTCATCGGCAACAACCTCATCGAGACGCATCCGGTGACGGCCACCTATGTGAAGCGCGGCAGGGCCAGGGGCATGAAGATTATCGTGGTGGACCCCAAGTGGACGCCACTGGTGAACTACGCCGATCTCTGGCTGCAGGAGCGCCTGGGCACAGACGTGGCCCTGCTCAACGGCCTCTCCCATGTGGTCATCCGCGACGGGCTCATCGATCAAAAATTCATTGAGACCCGCGTGGAAGGGGGCATGGCAGCATTCGACAGTTTCAAAGAAGTGGTCGCCCAATACACGCCGGAGGAGACAGAGCGGCTGACTGCAGTGCCGGCTGAGAAGATCGTCCGGGCCGCCCACATCTACGCTGAGGCGCCCACAGCCATCATGGCCACGGGCATGGGCATGAGCCAGGCCACTATTGGCACGAATAATGTTTTTTCACTGATCAATCTCTGCCTCATCTCGGGCAAGATCGGGCGCGAGCGCTGCGGCATCAGTCCGCCCCGGGGGCAGAACAATGTGCAGGGCGCCACAGACGTGGGCCAGCATCCGGTCAACTATCCCGGTTACATCCCGGTAAGCGATGAGGAAAATCGCCGCCGCATGGCCACACTCTGGAACGTGCCATTTGAGTCGCTCAATCCCAATCCGGGATTGTCCACGGTGGAGATTGCCCAGGCGGCCCATCGCGGCGAGATCAAGGGCCTCTACATTATGGGCGAGAATCCCATGGTCACCGATCCCAATCTCAATCACACAGAAGAAGCCTTTGAGAACCTGGATATTCTCGTCGTCCAGGACATCTTCATGACCGAGACCGCCCAGAAGGCCGATGTGGTGCTGCCGGCCTCGTCTCTGTACGAGAAAGACGGCTCAGTGGTGAACAGTGACCGCCGTGTCCTGCGGCTGCGCAAAGTCGTTCAAATGCCTGGCGAGGCTCGGGAGGACTGGAAAATCCTCGTCGAAGTGGCCCGGCGCATGGGGCATGCCATTGGGAATTACAGTCATGCGTCGGAGATCTGGGATGAGATCACGCGGGCCGCGCCGCATCTCTTTGGCGGCATCACCTGGGCGCGCCTGGAGGGTGAGGGCGTGCAGTGGCCCTGTCCGGAAAAAGATCATCCCGGAACGCCCACGCTCTTTCTCGACAGGTTCAACACCCCCTCGGGCAAGGCGCGGCTGCATCCCGTTGAACACATCGAACAGAGGGAACGGGCCAGTGCGGCCTATCCCTTCATACTCAACTCCGGACGGATTCTCTATCAGTATCACACGGCCACCATGTCGCGGAAATGTGATGCGCTCAACGCCTTTGCCAATCAATCCTATGTGCTGATGCATCCCGAGGCGGCGCATCGGTTGAAGCTGTCGGAGGGAGAGACGGTGAAAGTCATCTCCCGCCGCGGTGAGCTGGAGACGACGCTCCGCATCACCGATGAGGTGGCCCCTGAAGAATTGTTCATGCCCTGGCACTTTGCCGAGGCCAGGGTCAATCGTCTCACCCGGGACGAACTGGACCCGGATTCGAAGATTGCGCCGCTGAAGTATTCGGCGGTGCGGGTGGAGAGAATTTAAGATCAAGACTGTTTCTCCACGGCGGGACACGTTAAAATATTTAAATTCAGGACACGCTGAACAATGAATCGCAATCGCATGGAATAAGGCAAGTGTGATGCCTGCTTGCGATGTCTATCATTTTAAAACAGGGGCGGCTGACAGTCGCCCTTTTGTGTTCTATGTTGTTTCGTGTGGGTTGGGATGATTCTTATATGGACGCCTGGGGTTGGTGTCATTAGAATCGACAGCCGCACAATGATGGTTGGCGGTCTGTTGAGATGTCGTGGCGATTCATGAAACGCCTCAACGATGAGGTGTTCGCCTCGATAGCAACTGCCGGGAATAAGCCCTTGGGAGACAAGGTTTCATTCAGTTTTGAATGGAGGTCGTCCAAGCAAGAGCAAGAGTAGCGTCATACTTTTTGAGGGGCAAAAAGTATCAAAAACCCCTTGCGCGGTTGAAAGATTTTTTCTGGCATTGACGTTTTCGTTGTTAAGTTATACCCCCGCCCGGCACCCCGTCGTTTCATCTCTCTTGGTGAGTCCCGCTTAAAGAACGCGGGACCACGCGGCCCGGTTTCACGCCGACCCCTGGTTTTTTGCTGAGTGTTTAGCTTCATGTCCTTTAGCAACCGCGCCTTCGGCCCAAAGCCCGGCCCGAAATAGGTCGAGTGTCAGTTTGGGAATCTAAATAAAATGCCACTACCCACTGGATTCGACATAGAACGCTCTATTTTTATATTGAAACAACTGTACGATAAAAGCGTACGATTTAAATATACGAAATAATCGAAAGTATTTTGGAGTGGAAATGAAGAAGCTGACTTTGAATGAACAGATTTTTCTCATTGCCATCTGGCACATGGGCGAAGAGGCCTACGGCGTGAAGATTCGGGAGAAAATCATCGAGCTCACAGGCCATGAGATGATGTTCGGCACCATTTACAATACGCTGGACAAGCTGGTCAAAAAAGGGCATGTCAGCACGCGGAAGGGCGGAGAAGCCACCGAGGAACGCGGCGGGTATAAGAAGGTTTTTTACACGCTGACGCCAGAAGGGAGAGAGGCGCTGCGGCGGTCCCGTGAATTGCAGAACAACCTCTGGGCGGATGTGCCGTCCAATGCGTTTTAGGGCAGGGTGATGGCGGATCAACATCGACAACGTCCCCCGGCCCTGGCGCGATGGCTCTTGTGTAAGATTGCTGCCGTTTATCACGATGATCAGATCAAGGGTGATCTGGAAGAGGCCTATCATCTCCATGCGAAGCGCCTGGGCCGCAGGGCCGCAGGTCAGTGGTTCTACAGGCAGGTGCTGTTCTGCCTGGTGAAATCCGCAGTGTTGTCAATCTCATGGGCGGTGGCCATGATTCCCCGGTATCTCAAAAGTACATGGCGCCATTTCAGGCAGCATCGCCTGCTTTCTGGGATTAAGCTGGCAGGACTCGCTCTGGCTGCGGGCTTTTTTATGCTGGCCTCCCTGTTCGTTCAACAGAATCTCTCCTATGACCGCTTCCATGAACAGGGGGCGCATCTCTACCTGGGGGTGGTGCGTCATGCCCAACCAGCCGGTTCAAGAAAGCCCTCGGGCTGCACACCGCCGATACTGGCCTCTACGTTGAAGGACAATTTCCCTGAGATTGAACGGATTTCCAGAATAAATGGCTGGGGCATTTACGACGGCGTTCCCGTGAGTGTTGAGAATACCGTGATGAAGCAGTCCGGTTATTATGTTGATGCGGCATTTGCAGCGATGTTCTCCTTTCCTGTTCTGTCAGGAGATCTGCAAGCGGCGCTCTCTGCTCCCCACGGTGTGGCCATCACAAAAGAGATGGCGGCTCGGCTTTTTGGTGAGGAAGAGGCCCTGGGGAGACAGATATATTTTCGCATACCGGAAAAGACTCAGGGGCGGGCGGAACCTGTTATGAGAAAGGCTTTTGAGGTGATGGCCGTCCTTGAAAAGCCCCCATTTTCCAGCCTGAAATTTGACTTTCTGCTGCCCTACATCAGCATGGCGTCGGTGTCGCTGCGCTGGGGGGCAAACAGTGATTATACCTTCATTCAGCTGCGGGAGGGGCTGACGCCGGAGGCGTTTGAACAGAAAAACAGGGCCTATTTCAACCGACTTCACCGGCGTGGACAATTCGAGATAGAGGCCTATGCAGTACGGCTGATTCCCATGAAAAAACTCTATCTCAACACACAGATCCGGCCCGGCTTCACCCTGCAGGGAGAAGTGCTCTCTGTGTGGATGCTCTCTGTGATGGCTCTGGCCGTATTGATCATGGCCTGCGTCAATTTTGTCAATCTGAGCTTGGGAGATTTTGCCTCACGCATGAAAGACGTGGGCATGCGGAAGGTGTTGGGCGCCGCAAGACATCAATTGATCCGGCAATACATACTGGAATCATTGACCATGAGTCTGGCCGGTGTGTGTGCCGGTTGTATGGGGGCCTGGCTGGCTTTGCCTCTATTCCAGTCCCTCATGGGTGTTTCTCTGAACATGAACTGGCGCATGCTGGCTTTTCCCTTGGTTTTGTTGATTGTCGTGCTCACACTTCTGACAGGGGGCTATCCGGCAGCCGTGCTTTCCCGCGTTCAACCGCTTGCAGTCTTAAAAAATCAACTGGTGCCCAACCGTCATGGCAGACTCAGAAAAATCTTTTTATTGATTCAGTTTACACTCTCCATTCTGTTTATCATTCTCGCAGTGGCCATGCGCCTGCAGATGACCCATCTCCGTCAGCTGGATACGGGGTATTCAACGGAACATGTGTTGGTGCTTGATGGGGGGGAGCGGGGTGCGTTTGAGGGCGGGCAGGATCTGCGGCGTCTTTTTCACCTGTTTGAAGAAGAGCGTTTACAGAATCCAGGGATAGAATCACTTTGCCTCTCCTCCATGTCCTTTGGACGCGGCCGGTATTGGGGGACTTCTTTTACTGCCGGAACACTGGATAGGCTCTGCCGCGTCTACGGCGTGGAGGGCGATTATACCGGCACCTTGGGGCTCAAAGTGATCCAGGGACGGGCCTTTTCTGCAAAGCATCCTGCGGACGGCATGAATCATGTGCTGATCAATGAAGCCATGGCCGAGGCCCTGGAACTGCGTGAGCCCGTGGGCCAGTCGCTGCATCTCGGGAGTGATCAACTCGAGGGGACGATTGTCGGCGTGGTGAATGACACCTTTCTCCGCTCCATGCGTGATGAGATGCAGCCGGCCATCTATCACAACCGCATTGTCAACGGCTATTACCGATATATCCTTCTTCGCCTGGATGGGCGTCTTCTTGCAGAGACACTCGAACTTATCGAAGCGCTCTGGAAAGAAGCCGTACCCGAACTGCCCTTTACATGGTCCTTTCTCCAGGATGATTTCAGTGCCGCTTTGAAAGAGGATGATCGATGGGGGCAGATCATGGGCGGCGCTTCGATCATTGCCATTGTGATTGCCTGTCTGGGTGCCCTGGGATTGTCCCTGATGGCCGTGGCCCAGCGGATGAAGGATATTGGCATCAGAAAGGTTCTGGGGGCCTCCCGTCTTCATCTCTTGACGTTTTTTCTGCGCGATTTTCTCTACTTGCTCCTGTGCGCCAGTCTGCTTGCCTGGCCTGTGGCCTGGTTGATTCTGCAAAATTGGCTTGCGACCTTTGCCTATAGAATATCCATCACGCCGCTCTATTTCTTTGTGGGAACCGTGGCTGCAGGGATGTCAGTTTTAGTGACCGCCGGCATTTTGGTGTTTCAGGCGGTTGCGCACAACCCGATAAAACATTTAAGACAGGAATAGTCGTGTCGTACATACAGAAACGTTCCTTGGAAAAACGCCCGCCACGATTGGCCCGATGGCTGCTTCATCGTATGGCTGAGTATCAGGAACAGTATCTGATGGTGGGTGATTTGGATGAGATTTTTTGCAGTTTTCTGTGTCGCCGGAGTCGGATCTATTCTGTCATCTGGTACTGGAGACAGGTACTTAGCTGCCTGCCGGGATATGTACACAATGCACTGGTCTGGAGGCTCGCTATGTTCATCAGTTATTTCAAATCGGCGATAAGGAATCTCATTAAGAACCGCCAGTTCTCCATGATCAGTCTTTTGGGACTGGCGCTGGCCATTGGCTGTTTCACAGTGACCTTCTCCTACATGGACACCATGCGTCACATCGATGACTTTCATACAAACGGGGACCGCATTTTTTATGCGGAAATCATGATTGAACGCAGCGGTCACTCTCAATTGTGGGGCCCCACGCCCGTACCGCTGGGCCCGGCAATGAAGCAGGATTTTGTACAGGTCGTTCACGCCACGCGAATCATGAATCGAATGGGCACGGTTTCCTGCAATGGACAGACCTTTGCCGAGCAGTTGGTTTTTACGGAACCGGACTTTCTGGAGATGTTTACCTTTTCCCTGCTTTCAGGATCGTCTTCTGTGTTGAACAGTAGAAATGCCATTGTGATATCCGACCGGATTGCCCGTAAATATTTTGGTGATGAGAACGCCGTAGGCCGTTTGATGACATTGAGTAACGCCAATGGATTTCAGGATGAATTTTTGGTTGAGGCGGTGGTGCAACGCCCGCCTGCCGGCTCCAGTATCAAGTTTGATATTCTGATTCCCTATGCCCGAATTGTAGACTGGGGAAACGTTGATTTGCAGAACTGGTCGGCTTGGACACAGACATTCATTCAGGTGAATGATGCATCGGACATTGCCTTATTGAGCCAGCAGATGCAGCCGTACGTCCGCCTGCAGAATGAGTCCAACAAGGAGTGGGCCATTCAGCGTTTTCTGTTTGAACCCCTGGGGAGTCTTGTCACACAGACATATAATGTACAGAACAGCATCAACAGCGGTCCACCGCCCTCTTCTCAGGTGGCCATGTTTGTTTTTGGTGTGGCCCTGCTTCTATTGGCCTGCCTCAATTATGTAAATATTGGCATTGTCACCTCAACACGCCGCTTGCGCGAGATTGGTGTCCGCAAGGTGCTGGGGAGCAGTCGGAATCGCCTGATCGCCCAGTTTATCAGTGAAAATGTGCTGCTCTGTCTATTGTCCATCATGATGGGGGCCGCTTTGGCGGGTTCATTCTTGATGCCTTCTTTCAATCGCATGTTCGGCTCTCCGTTGAAGTTGGATCTCTTGCACAATACCCGGCTGTGGACGTTCTATCTGGGAACACTTTTCGTGACGGCATTTCTGTCCGGCGGCTACCCCGCACTCTATGTGTCGCGTTTCCAGCCTGTGAGTATTTTGCGTAAGAATGAACGTGTGGGCGGTGGCTCCAGATTGACCAAGGTGTTCCTGGTCTTTCAGTTGATGATCGCTTTTTTAATGCTCGCCATCGGTGTGGTCTTTATTCAGAACAGCCAATATCAGGAGAAACTGGATTGGGGTTATGAAGCCGATGGATTGATTCATTTCCGTTTTGAGAACAGCCAGTCAGTGACGCAGTTTAAGAACGCGTTGGCGCAACAGGCCCACGTGGTCAGCGTGGCGGGGTCGCGGCATCATGTGGGGTGCTCCTTTAATATAGATGTGGTCAGCTGTGAGGGTAAAACCTATGAGATCAACAGTTTTCAGATCGGTCACGACTATTTACAGACCCTTGGCGTGCATTTGAAAGCTGGACGTCTGTTTGAACAGCAGCATGCCACGGATCAGGATGCCGCTATTGTGATTAATTCACTGTTTGCCAGGCGCATGGGCTGGGAGAATCCTTTGGGTGAGACGGTGGAGATTGGCAATAAAACCTACGGTGTTGCCGGTGTGGTTGAGGATTTTTTCTATCAGATTTTTGCCCTGGAGGTTCAACCCCTCTTGTTCCGCCTTGCCCCACCTGACAAGCAGCGCTATCTCACTGTGCGTGTACGGGAAGGCAAAGAAGAGGCCGTGCTGGCAGAGAGTGAACGCCTATGGAAGCAGCAGTTCCCCAATGTGATCTTTGGTGGTATGGCGCAGAAACGTATCTGGGATCAGTATCTCAGTGAAAACCGGTCCGTCTATCAGATGTCCATGTTTGTCGGATTGGTGGCCCTGGGTATTGCCTGTATGGGACTGTACGGTATGATTTCCATCGGCATTCTGAAGCGGCTCAAGGAGGTGAGCATCCGTAAAGTTATGGGCGCCTCTCCACTTCAGATTATTCATCTTCTCAATCATGATCTGCTGTTCATGCTGGGTTTTGCGCTCATATTGGGCCTGCCGCTGAGTTTTGTTTTTATACGGGCTTTTTTCAACTCGGCCTTTCAGGGGGCGCATACTGCGTTGACGCCGGCGCCTTTTCTGGTTGCAGGAGTTGTACTGCTCCTGACTGCCTTGCTGACCGCCTCGACGCAACTGATCAGGGCCGCACGAAGCAATGTCGTCAGTAATTTAAAAATGGAATAGGAAGTGATATTTAAAAAAAGTCGCCCTTGACCCGCTATGCCGCGACTGTGACGGGATCAGGCAGGGCCATGCATAAAAATGCAAGCGTAAATCATTGGCTAGATCGAGGAGCGCTGGCTCTGCTCACCGGCTCTCTTTATCAGGAGTCGATGAAGGTGGCAGGGGGTAATTGAGGCGTCTTTAGAAGCGTTTCATTGGCGCGGTCCCCAGGGATCGTGAGAGTGGTCAGAGCCCATCTTACGCGAATTTTTAGGTGTGAATGGTCGCTAGGCCGGCCGATAATAAAACGCAGAGCCGCTAAAAAACGGCTCTGCGTTTGCTATCTCGACGACAAAAAAAGGTGAATATCAAATTCTGCAAACAGGTGGTGAAGCTATTTCACGTATATCATCTTCCGGCACTGACGGAACTCACCACTTTCAAGGGTGTAGAAGTAAATCCCGGAAGCCAATTCTTCAGCGGAAAATTGCACTTGGTAACGCCCCGCAGCCATCTGACGTTGAATGGCTGTAGCCACCAGTATGCCTTTGATATTGTAGATTTTAAGGGTTGCAAAGGCCTGCTTTGGCAAGTCAAAGTGGATTGTCGTCTCCGGGTTGAATGGGTTGGGGAAGTTCTGGTGTAACACAAATTTGTCGGGTATGGAATGTATGCCTTCGTCAATACCTGTGCTTGAAGTATCGATGAGACTGAAGGATTCTGTGCTGGTTGCTGTAAGATTGGCATCGGCCAGGCTGCTGATATGAATCCTGTACTCCGATGAGGGGGGCAGATCTGTGGCGATTGGCCAGGCAAAAGCGCCAATGTCTCCCGGCACTTTTCCGATTGTGGCTGCAGGCTGCTGCGCGGTGTAAAGTGCAATGGACACTGTATCAGAGATGTTGGTTTCCCAGCGGATCATCTGAGTCGATCCCAGCGGCCAAGTTTCATTCCCTTTGGGCGATTTTAGGTCTAAGAACGGATCAGTAGTTGAGAAGGACCAGACCGAAGACCAGGCGCTTTGCTGAGCGCCCAGCTGGGATTGCACCCGCCAGAAGTAAGTCGAGTGGTTTGCGATTTCATGCAAGGCCACAGAAGAGAGTTTCAAGGTAGAATCGACAAGTGTGGTCCCAAAGAGGCTGTCTGCTGATATTTGGACGCGGAATTGATCGGCCTTGCCTTTTCCGGTCCAACGGACGATGATTGAATCCTGTGGCAACACCTGGAGATGGTTTGCTGGCTCGTACGGGATGGGTGGATTTGCGCTGTACGCATACCCGATATCCCCAAAAATAATTTCACCAAAATCATTGAGCGTGGCCACGAGCTCATGATTCAAGCTGTCATAGGTGGTCGGCTGTTTAAGAAACAGGCCTGCGCCTGATTGTGGTCTAAAATAAATGGAAGTCGTTCTAGGATTCCGGATTTCAGTATACCGGTCCAGATTAATGTGGATTTCTGATATGTGAGATTCAACAGAAGATCCTGTGTAGACAACGGTGACTGGCCAGACCCGAGGCGGTATGCCGAAGAATTGAGGGTTTGCCGGTGCGGTGGGGCGCCTCTCAACCGTGAGATCATTGTAGAAATCATAAACAAGGCTTTGATAGCGAATGGTCACCCCGGTATGTTGCGAGGCGTCAGAGAACGTATAGGTGTTGCCTTCAAGCAATTCATAAAGGGTTACAGCCGTGTTTTTCACTGTCCCTTTCCACAAGGCCTTTGAAGCACGGTACGCAATGACATTCTGCGGTAACGAGATCTCCAGAGCAATGCTGCCATCACCTTTTGTCTCCACGATATTCCGTTTGACTGGGCTGGGCGGTGCCAGGATGCCGTAGCCAATAAACCAACCGCCGTTGGAGAGTTTTTGTGCGTTGCCCGCCGCTGCAGCAAATATATTTTCTGAAGGATAGCGGAATTCTGAGATCAGTGTGGCTGTTTTTTGGGTTTCGTCCAACGCATATTCTACAGCGCGGGAGTATGGGGGGGTATGGAATTGGCCGTTGTCAAAAAGTGACACATTGCCGTTGGCCAGCCGTTGAATATGATGCTGCCGTGAGAAATAGAATGGCGCATTGTCTTCATGCTCGTCCATAAATGTAAATTCACTGCGCGGGCTGCCCCAGCGCCACATGACTTCACCGGTGCCCCGGTTAATTTTCATGATTTCGCTGTGGTTTCTGAATGAGGCAAGAATGTTGCCGTCATTATCAAGGGTGAAGGCGTTCAATGTGCCATAGTTAATGCGGGAAGCGGTTAAATCCAGGTCTGTATCGGTGATGGGGATGTAATCGATATTGCGCCATTCAAAGACCACATTCTTATCTGCGTCCTGTTCCTGGATCACATTAATGACCAGCGAGGCATTGGTCTTGCCGCCTTCCACAATCTGGCTCATATCGTAAAGAATGGTGTGATAGGCCATCATCATGGCATGGCCGTTGGGGAGTAGTAGGAACTCATGGAAGTCGGTTGTATAGCCGTTTTTCATTGAAAAGCTATCAACCACTGTCAAGGTGTTATCGAGGATGAGGTGCCTTAATGATTCCCCGGCTCCGGGGACAATACCCGCGAAACCACCCGCCGCATACGACAGTAAGCCATTGGGTTGAACCTGTAAATCAAAAGGGGCGCCTTCAACTCTGAGTGAATCGACAATACCCCCACAGCTGTCCAGAACAAAGATATAGTTGCCATAGAGATGGGGCATGTTCCGGTCCCATGTGGCCATGAAGATATGTCCTGAACTGGGCGTATCCACAGAATCGATGGAAATGGGGGGGGCGGGAAGAGACGCGCTGGCTGTTAATGCTTTCTGCGTGTGGGGTGAAAGCAAGTCATCGTTAGAGAATAAGTCTGTAAAGCCAGCATGATTCTCCTGAATAATGCCTAAAGGGGCGGTGCTGAATTGAAATGAAACCAACTCAATGTTATGCCCTGATAGTGTTTGAATGCCTTCTTGTACTTGAACGTTCACTGTTTCATTGGCAGCAAAAGCATTGTTTGGATTAAAAATAAGCGTCTTACCATCATCAGACAGAATGAGCTCGCCTCGATGCATTCCACTCTGACTGCCCACGACGTTGACCAAAGCATCTGATAGTGTCGCTTCATTGATATCATTCTGATATCCTAATATAATGTTCGTTTTACAGGAAATCATAATGGCGTCAGGTTTGGGTGAAAAATATCGTATTTTTGTGGCCTGGACACTGGTAATTGTGAAAAGAATTCCTAAAATAATGAGCCCTTTTTTCATAGTACTCTCCGGAATAATTAAACAATGTACAAAGGTCGTCATGTGGGTGGGTATACAACGGTGCCAGATCTATTATGCGCGAACCAACTGTTTGAATTCAAATCAGTGGTGTCGTACCGCTTGGTGACCTTAAAGCGGGTGGATGGCTGGAAAAAAGCTGTTGCGAGTAAGGATTAAAATTTTGAATTTGAATATGCAAAATAATATAGCAGGATAGCAAAGTCAATACATAGATGTCTTGGCTAAGACTTTTTTAAACTTTTTTTTGATCCCGTAGTCCAAAGGTGTATATTGATTCTATCCGATATCCTTTTCCAAATTTGGAGAACGCCTTATGAAGAAGAAACTGCTGTTCCTGTCTGGTCTGCTGTGGCTCCTTTTGTCTGCAGTGCCTACCCTTTTTGCCCAAGAAAATCCTAAGCTCACGCTGGAAACCATGAATGACCCCAGCCTCTTCACGGCGTTCAGTGTGCCACAGACCTGGTGGCTGGACGATGGAACAGCGTTGATTTTTGATACACGCAAACCCTATCAGGAGATGGGGGTGGAGCATCTTGACCCCAAGACTGGCCAGAGAACCCCCTGGTTCGATCGGGCCGCGGCTGTGGCGTCGTTTAATAGGTTATTTGAAAATGGACAGGCACCGCGTCTCTTTCCGGTGCCGCGCAGCATTGATGGTAGTGGCCGTTACGGCAGCTTTCTCGTGCAGGGTGATCTCTTTCTGCTGGATATGAAAAACGCTGCATTCATCCGCATCACAGAGACGCCTCAGGAAGAAAAGGCCGTGCGCCTCAGTCCAGACGGCAAGAAAGTGGCTTTTGTTCGTGAGAACGACCTTTATGTCTTTTTAATCGACGAGCAGCGTGAGGTCCGTCTGACCACAGATGGCAGTGAAACCCTGCTCAACGGCACACTGAGCTGGGTGTACTGGGAGGAGATGTTCGGCAGGCAGGACCAGGGTTACTGGTGGTCCAATGACTCCAGGTCTATCGCCTATCTGCAAACCGATGAGTCCGCAGTGAGCGTGCAGCACATCGTCAATTTTGCCCCTTGGACACCCACGGTATACAAGCAGCGTTATCCCAAGGTGGGAGAGGTCAATCCCACGGTGAACGTTGGTATTGTCAAGCTCGCCACGCAGAAAACCGTCTGGGCTGAGCTGGGTGACTATGAATATATCGCCCGGGTGAAGTGGATGCCCGGCAGTGAGCGCGTCTGCGTGCGCACCACCAATCGTCTGCAGAATGAAGTGGATATGTATTTTGTGGACCGGACCACCGGCGCCGGTCGCTTCATCATGAAAGAGACCAATCCGGCCTGGGTCAATGTCACCGATGACCTCTACTTTCTCAAAGACGGCAAGCACTTTATCCTGTCTTCGGAACGCAGTGGCTATGATCATCTCTACCGTTTCACCATGGACGGCCAACTGGTCAACGCCGTTACTTCAGGCGACTGGGCCATACGCGCCAGCGGCGGGGTGTACTGGCTGCGCGGCGCAGTGAAGGCCATCGACGAGAAGAAGGGCTGGGTGTATTTCACGGCCCATAAAGAGTCGGCGTTGCAGAAACATCTCTACCGCGTCAAACTCAATGGCAAAAAACTGCAGCACCTGTCCAAAGGACACGGCACGCATGCTGTCACCATGAGCCCCGACGCAAAATATTATTTCGACCAGTACTCCAATGTCTCCACGCCGCCGGCACTGACACTGCATCAGGCCGATGGAAAACGGCGTTTAACCCTGGCTGAGTCGACTTATGGCGGCTTTGCAAGGTACAATGCCCAGTATGCCAAGCTCTTTCACATTCCCGCCAGAGACGGCTTTCCATTGCCGGCGTCTATCACATTGCCGGCCGATTTTGACTCTACACAGGTCTATCCCGTGGTGCTCTACGTCTACGGCGGCCCTTCGGCCCCGCAGGTGAGCGACTCCTGGCAGCGCAATACGGCCTGGGAGAATGTGCTGCTGAATGCTGGGTATATCTGTATGAAGATCGACAACCGGGCGGCCAGTGCGGTGAGCAAGAATCTGGAGAACCTTCTGCTGCACAACACGCCGGGAGATACAGAGCTCAACGACCTGGTGGATGCGGTGCAGTTCATGAAGAAGAAATCGTGGATTGATGACGAACGCTGGGGGATCTACGGCTGGTCAGGCGGCGGCACCAATACTATTCTGGGCATGTGCCGATCCCAGGAATTCAAGGCGGGCATTGCCGGCGGCTCCATGATTGACTATCGATTCTATGACACCATCTGGGGTGAGACCATGATGAAGACAGAGGCTGAAGACAGCCTCGCCTTTGAACGCTGCTCTCTGCTTAACTATGCCAAAGATCTTCATGGCAAGCTGATGCTGGTGCACGGCTCGCACGATGACAATGTGCATATCCAGCAAATCTGGCGATTCGTGGACAAACTCATCGATGCGGACAAACTCTTTGAGTTGATGGTTTATCCCGGTCGCGGTCACGGCGTGAGAGACAGGGCGGGGCGGCAGCATTATCATCACAGCATGCTGGACTTCTGGGAACGTAATCTCTAACAGGTCATTGCGGTCTATTCAATTTTAGAAAGCCCTGCTATTGCGGGGCTTTCTTATAAATAAAGAGATGAATTTGCTTGATTCTTCATTTTTAATGTAGTATGATGAGAGAGCGGTCTTTGCAAGAAGAACGGACCTGGGCCGCGTGTTCACAGCGCAGCAGCCTTGTGTCAATCTGACTGGTGTTTATAGAGAAATGAATGAGGCGTAACGTGAAGTGGCAAGGGCGTCTACCATTCCGTTTGCTTTGGTTGATCGCTGGACAGGTACTGCTTTCTCAGGTGCAGAACCCCGTGCCTTCAACGTATCATTATCTTTCGCCAAGGCCAGGGGCTCGGTTTCTCTCGCCTGAAAGTCGAGTGATTCTGCGTTTCACGCGTCTTGATCCCGCTGCAATAGCCAATGGTCCGTCGATGATCCGAGTCTGCGGAACAGAGGGGGGCATTTACAGGGGAGAGACGCGGCTGGCCAGTGACGGGGTCACCTTCATCTTTCAACCAGCCTCCCCCTTTCTACCTGGAGATACACTGACAGTGAGCCTGTCTCCGCAGCAGCTTTTAAAGAATTTACCGATTTTTAGTTATCAGTGCACGGTTTCCCGGACACCGGTTCCTGAGCTGAGTCAGGTTGGGAACACCTCAGTCAGAGCCTCGCAAGCGCTTATATCCATTCAGGATGCCGGCGCTCGATTGTATGATAACGGTGTGGTGGTGCCTTCCGATTTTCCTCTCTTCAAACCTGATGTTTTTGTTGCTCCTGCTGACGGTGCGCTTTTTTTCGCTGTAAACGATTGGTTGATGATTTTAGACAATGTGGGCAATCCACTGTTTTGGAAAAGGGCTGCGGGCAAGGTCTGGGACTTTACGCGGCAGCGTGAGGACCGGATTTCGTATATGAGTGAGCAGCAGGCCGTCACGCTGGACCCTGAATATCAAGTGGTTCATACCTATGCCTGCGGCCACGGTTATCTCACCGATCCCCATGAATTCGTCTTGCTGCCCAATGGCAACGGCCTGCTCATTGCCGAGGACACGCAGATCATGGACCTCAGCGGACGCGTCCCCGGAGGCCAGGAGGCGGCAGAAGTGGTCGGAAATCATGTGCAGGAGATCACGCCTGCAGGAGAGGTGGTGTTTGAATGGCGCTGCTGGGATCACTTTGATGTGCTCGATGCCCGGCATGAAAATCTAACCAACACCACAATCCGCAGTGTGCATATGAATGCCATCGACGTGGATTTTGATGGACATTATCTGATTTCGAGCCGCCATCTCGATGAGATCACCAAGATCAATAGAGAGACCGGGGCCATCATCTGGCGATGGGGTGGCAATCACAATCAATTTACTTTCTTGAATGGGGCGCTGCCCTTTAATTATCAGCATGACATCCGTGCGGTTGCCAGCAAACCGGGATATTACACCCTGATGGACAATGGCAATCATCGTGTGCCGGCCTACTCACGGGCCGTGGAGTACCGGCTGGACACCTTGGCCATGACCGCTGAGGAGGTTTGGTCGTATCGCCACGATCCCGATCGGTTCTCCTCATCCATGGCGAGTACACAGCGCCTGGAGAACGGAAGCACACTCATCGGATGGGCCAGGCCGTCTCTGCCCAAGGTCTCTGAAGTCAGTGAGACCGGTGCATTGCTTTTTGAGGGCGACTTTACTGATCCCTCGGTCTGTTATCGGGCCCATCGCTATTCCTGGGCGGGCAGGGCGCAGGCCCCGAAGCTTCACCTCTATCCGATGTCTGACGGTGTCTTTATGCTTTTCAACCATTTCGGCGCTGAATCGATTGCGTATTACCGGATTTATGGCGATACCTTGCCGGAGCCGGTGACACTGCTGGACACGGCGCAGGTTGCGATGAAGAAAATTCGAGTGCCATCCGTTTGGGAGCACGGCTACTTCCGGGTCACATCAGTCAGTCACTCCGGTGTGGAGAGTCCCCTCTCTAATGAAGCGGCATGCCGGATAAAGATCGTCAAACCCGGAGATAACCTGCTGGACAACGGTGATTTTGCCAACGGACTCGTTGCTTGGCACTGGGCCGTCAAAGCGCCAGTGGCGGGTCAGGTACAGGTGGACGCGGAGGGGCGGGCCGTGGTTGAAGTCATCAGCAGCAACGGAACAGAAGGGTTGAGCCTGCAGCAGAGCGAACTGCCCATGGAGCCGCATCGACAATATCAACTGACCTTTGATGCAGAGGTGGCGCAGCCTACGGTTATCTCGGTCAAGGCTGTCAATGCGGTTTCACCCACTGTGCCTTACGGTGGACCAGGGCATATAATTTTGAATGCCGGTTTGAATCATTATCAATATAATTTTACAGTGAGCAGTGCCTCTTATGGGGAGGCTGCCCTGTTATTTCAGTTTGGCAGTCAAGAGGGTCAGGTGATTTTAGACAATGTGGTGCTTGAGATTGTTGATGCACAGAGCCGTGTATATGACGCCCCGCCCTTGCCGCAGGCTTTTGTACTGATGGCCAACTATCCCAATCCCTTTAACAGTGAGACTGAGATTGCATTTTCTCTGGCTGTTCCGGCCGATGTCAGCCTCCGAATTTTTAACAGCCTGGGGCAGCAGGTGGCCTGTCTGGCTGAGGGGGCCTATGGGGCTGGAGTCCATAAATTTCCGTTTCAGGGCAGGGACCTCCCCAGCGGGGTTTATGTGATTCGCCTGAATATCTCTCTAGAGGGTGGTGTTGGCGGGCTTAGCCGCACGGGAAAAATGTTGTTGCTTCGCTGACAAAAAAACCGTTGCATTGTGTGTAAAAAACTGTATCATATCAGTATACTCATTTATTTCGTTCTTTAGTTTTCGACTTACAGTCATGGGGGAATCATGCCAATTCAGGATAAACGCCGCCTGTTTAGAAGCACCTTGGCCGTTTTTTTGCGTAGTCTGCTTATTCTTTTTGTGATTCTTATTATGGCGGCTGCCGGCCTCTACCTGGGACGCAATCGACTTATTCGTCAGGGTATTACAAAAGGCGGTACACAGGCACTCGGCGTGGAGACACGTGTTGACTCAGTGGGTCTCAATGTCAGCGGGGGGGCGCTTGGCCTGGCCGGACTGACCGTGGCCAACCCTGCGGGCTTTAAAGATACGCCGTTTCTTCAAGTGCGCCATGTTGAGGCCGTCATTGAAAAAAAGACCGTGCTGCGCGCCCCGGTTCACATCCGGAAACTACGGCTGCACGGGGTATCGCTTTACCTTGAAAAAAAGAATTCAGAGGCCAATTTTGAGACCATACTGGCGCACATCCAGAAAGAGGATGAAGCCCGTCGCGATGCGACAGTGAAGAAACGGGCATCGGTTGTCGTCGATACATTGATTCTTGAGGATATAAATGTTTCTGCCGCACTGCTGCCCCTGGGCGGCAACCTGACGCGCTGTCACTATCACATCGATAAAATTGTGTTGAAGCATCTGGGTACAGATAGGGAGCAGGGACTGACCACGGATGAAATTTTTGGTCTCGTGACCAAGGCCCTTTTCTCCAGTGCATTGCAACTGGGTGGCAAGGTGCTGCCCGGCCCGATTCGTGACGGATTGAATCGGGCCTTGACCCCTGTGTGGAACCTGGGAGAGCTTGGCATTGAAGTGCTGGCCTTTACTGTGGGCGGCGTGGTGGATGTGGCCGGATTTATGGGAAAGGGAGTGATTTCTTTCGGAAAAGGCATCAAGGATGGTGTGGTGGCTGTGGGCCGCGCCATTGTCCCGGGTGGTGGTAAAGACAGCCTGCAGACGCAAGTTCCCAAAGAAGGCAAATAGGGGGGGAGATGGCGCAGAGCATACTTGAGGATAAATCCATTGAGCCGACTGATGAGCAGTTGGCCGATGTGTTGGGGTTCGATGCGGTGCAGCTTTGGCTTGAGATCCGGCAGTTTGTGGGGGTACATTATGCGCCCATGGCCGTAGACTGGCACTTCCCTGGTGCAAAATACGGCTGGTCGTGTCGGCTGGTGCGGAAGAAGCGTCGCATTATCTACATGATTCCGCAGAAAGGCCATTTCATGGCGGCTTTCATTTTCGGTGAGAAGGCGCTGGCACTGGTCCGCAAAGCCGGCATTCCTGCCGCGCTGCTGGAAGAACTTGAAAATGCAAAGAAATATGCGGAGGGACGGGGCATAAGCTTTCCTGTCAGGACAAGGGAGGACGTTGAGACAGTGAAGAAGCTGTTGGCGTGTAAGATGGCCCGTGTCTGACGATGAAGGGGGGCGTCGTCTTGGGCATAGCATTTGTCCCTACTCTTTTTGAACGCGTGGGAAACGTGATTTTGTCCAATTCCATGATGAAGTTTTCAAGATAGGGGAGCCGCTGTGTCCAGAAAACAATTTCGCTGGGGCGTGATCGGTCCCGGGCGCATTGCCCATCGCTTTGCCCGGGGCTTGAGTGTCATTGAAAATGCCAAACTCTATGCCGTGGCCAGTCGTGATGTGGCCCGGTCCCGCCTCTTTGCCGAGACTTACGGGGCAGAGAGAGCCTATGGCTCTTATGCTGAATTGGTGGAAGATTACCGGGTGGATGCGGTGTATATTGCCACGCCGCATCGTTTCCATTTTGAACAGGCCCTGCTGGCCATGGAGGCGGGCAAGCCGGTGCTCTGTGAGAAACCCCTGACTGTCAATGTTGCACAGGCAAAGGCGCTGATTCAGACGGCTAATCGAAAACGGGTTTTTCTTATGGAGGCCCTCTGGACACGTTTTCTGCCGGTTTATCGCGAGGTGCGCAAATGGCTGGACCAGGGACGCATTGGACAACCGCAGCTGCTCAATTCTACCTTTGGGTTCAAGGCCCCGCTGGACGATGAGGATCGAGTCTACAATGCGGCACTGGCCGGGGGGGCGCTTCTGGATCTCGGCGTTTATAACCTCTCTACCACACAGTGGGTGCTGAGACGCAACGCCGAATATTTCAGCGCCCACAGTCATATCGGAAGAACCGGTGTGGATGAGTTGACGGCAGTGGATCTTTTTTATGAAGACGGCACAGCCAGTCAGTTCACCTGTACTATCAAGGCGCAGACTGAGAATGATTTCAATATCTACGGTGATGAGGGGCGCATCCGTATTCATCCCCCATTCTGGGAGGCCACGACAGCCACATTGATATCGGGTGATGAGACGCTCACCGTTGAGAAACCGCATCTGGGGATGGGATTTGAATATGAGATTCTTGAAGTCATGCGCTGTGTGCGAAAGGGATTGATAGAGAGCCCGGAGATGCCCCACGCCCAGTCGCTGGCCACCATGGCCATGATGGACAAGATCCGGGCGGCCATTGGCTTGCGTTATCCTTTTGAATAATCGGATATTAATATTCATTTGATTTGTTATAACACCGGGCATACTGTACAACCCGGTGTTTTTTATGCTGTTTTATTGTTTTACTTTGATGGATTTTCTTTGTATTTTGAATCCAATCGTCTGTTGTCCATTCAAGGTAAATAATAAATATGTCCCAAGATAATATAATGAAGGTAGCCGCCGGTCGATATGGCGCGTGGCTGGAAGCAACACGTCGGGCCCAGAATGAAGACACCGGTATTGATGTCCCCTGCGGGTCTTGTAACGCCTGCTGCCGGGCCTCTTATTTTATCCATATCCAGCCCGATGAAATAGAAACCCTGGCCTTGATTCCCGATGAACTGCTCTTCTCAGCGCCGGGTCTTCCGGAAGGGCATCGCGTGATGGGGTATAATGAAAAGGGCTGCTGCCCTATGCTGGTCGATAATAAATGCAGCATCTACGCGCACCGACCCTTGACCTGTCGTATTTATGATTGCCGAGTCTTTGCGGCAGCAGGCATTGACGCCGGAGGCAAGGAAAAGGCAGGGGTAAACAGGCAGCTGCCGCTATGGGTATTTGATTATCCTGAGGCGAGCGATACTGCGGCGCGTGAAGCCGTGAGGGCCGTACTTCGATTCATAAAAGAACATGCCGACTGTTTTCCTGGGGGTAAAGTCCCCACCCAGCCCTCTCATATGGCCATGCTGGCCATCAAGGCATATCGTGTTTTTCTGCCCAACGCGGAGACCACAGAGAAATCCTGTACTGATATTGCCAAGGAGATCATGACGGTCTATCAAACATTTGAACAATAATTCCCCGTCCCCCTCAAATCCTGTAAAGGACACACCCATGAAGAAATTTCCCTTTATTCGTTCTGCCTCTTTTTTATGCCTCTCATTGGCTTGCCATGCCCTGGCACAGAACGCCCATTTCACCCATCAGGATACGCTGCGCGGCAGCCTCTCACCGGAGCGGACCTGGTGGGATCTATGCCATTATCATCTGGACATCAAAGTCGATCCCGCAGCCAGATCCCTCAGCGGCAGCAACACCATCAGCTACCGTGTGCTCAAACCCTCGCAGACAATGCAGATCGACTTGCAGCCCCCGCTGATTATCTCCGCCATTCATCAGGACGGTGAAAAGCTGGCCTTCACCCGTGACGGCAACGCCTGGTTTGTCACGTTGAAAAAGGAGCAGCAACGTGATGCGCTCAACGCCATTGTCGTCGATTATTCGGGCAATCCCAAGGAGAGTCCTCGGCCGCCGTGGAGCGGGGGCATTACCTGGAAGAAGGACGAAAACGGCATCGATTTTATCGCCTCGGCCTGCCAGGGCGACGGCGCCAGCCTCTGGTGGCCGTGCAAAGACCATCCGGCCGATGAACCCGACAGCATGCTGATGAGCATCAACGTGCCCGCCCATCTCACCGATGTCTCCAACGGCCGCCTGCGCAAGATCGATACGTTGGATGACGGCACACGCACCTTTCACTGGGCCGTGGTTAATCCCATCAACCACTACGGCGTGAATATCAATATCGGCGACTATGTCCGCTTTGGCGATGTCTATCAGGGCGAGAAAGGCCCGCTGAACTGCGACTACTGGGTGCTGCGCAACAACCTGGAAAAGGCCAGGGTGCATTTTAAAGAGGCGTATCGCATGCTGGCCGCTTTTGAGCACTGGTTTGGGCCTTATCCTTTTTACGAGGACAGCTACAAACTGGTGGAGGCGCCTTATCCAGGCATGGAGCATCAGAGCTCGGTGACTTACGGCAATGGCTATCAGCAGGGGTTTCATGGCAATGATTTGAGTGGAACGGGCTGGGGCCTGAAGTTTGACTTCATCATCGTGCACGAGTCGGGGCATGAGTGGTTTGCCAACTCCATCAGCAACAACGATGCAGCGGAGATGTGGGTGCACGAGGCATTCATCGCCTACTCTGAAAATCTCTTTCTTGATTACTTTTATGGTAAAGAGGCCAGTGCCGACTATGTGATTGGCACACGGGCGCGGATTCGCAATGATCGGCCCATTGCCGGCATTCGCGGTGTGAATCATGAGGGCTCCGGCGATATGTACTACAAGGGTTCCAACATGCTGCACACCCTCCGTCAGCTGATTGGCGACGACGAGAAGTGGCGTCTCATCCTCCGCGGATTGAATGAAACATTTTACCATCAAACCGTGTGTGGCGATCAGATTGAGGCGGCCATCATCGCCCGGAGCGGCCTGGACCTCAAACCTTTTTTCGACCAGTACGTGCGCGACGTGCGCGTGCCTGTGCTGGAGTATGTCATCGAAGAAAAGACGCTGCGTTACCGTTGGGGCCAATGCGTTCGCGGCTTTAACATACCGCTGGCCGTCACAATCAACGGTCACGAGACGCGGCTCAAACCGACGCAGCGCTGGCAGGAGATGCAGTGTGACGCCCCGGTTGAACGTGTCGTGGTGGACAGAGATTTTTATGCAACTTCGTTCAACCTAAGCGGGAAGTAGAGCCAGAGCGCCGGCCTACGAAAAACACGAAACATACGAAATTAAACATGAAATGAAGACCTCATCTCCGAATGTTTTTATCGGAGATCTGCGCTCGGTTGGGTTCGGAATGAAGATGCCCGACAGGGGCATTCGGGCATGACAAAAGGGTGAAGCGCAATTGCCCGTGAAAAACACGAAACACACGAAATTAAATACGAACTGAAGACGTCATCTCCGAATGTTTTTGTCGGAGATCTGCGCTCGGTTGGGTTCGGAATGAAGAGGCCCGACAGGGGCATTCGGGCATGACAAAAGGATTGGGGGACTGTTGCAATAATCCGAAGGGTTGGCATGCAGTGATTGTAACCTTGTAACCAGTCAGCCGTTCTGGAAAGGCTGATGCTTTGGCTTCTGCGCATCACGGATAAAGGACTTGTCACAAGGTGGATTGGACAGTTAAACGTTGAGGGAGCGAATATGAAGTGTCGATTGATCGTGGTCTGCCTGGTGATGGCTCTGGCAGTATTGCCGGTATTGGCTCAGGACCAGGCGCATCCGGTCACAGCATCAGATTACATGCCGCCCACGGATCCCCTCGTCCAGAAGAAGCTGGAAGAGTGGCAGGATCTCAAGTTCGGCTTCATGATGCACTGGGGGCTCTACGCCCAGCTGGGCATTGTCGAGTCCTGGGCGCTCTGCTCTGAGGACCAGTCCTTTCAGGACCGCAAAGGTGAGCCCTATACCGATTTCAAGGCCCGTTATTTTTCGCAAATCAAGCACTTCAACCCCCGGCAATTCAATCCACAGAAATGGGCGGCTGCGGCCCGGGCAGCGGGCATGCGTTATGTGGTCTTTACCACCAAACATCACGATGGTTTTGCCATGTGGGACACGCAGCAGTCAAATTTCAAGATTGGCGGACCGGCCTCGCCATTTCAAGGCCATCCCCGGGCGAATATTGCCAAAGAGCTCTTTTCGGCCTTCCGGTCGGAAGACTTCATGATCGGCACCTACTTCTCCAAGCCGGACTGGCATCATCCGGACTACTGGTCGCCGCTGTGGGCCACGCCCAATCGCTGTAATAACTACGATGTACGCAAGTATCCGGAGATGTGGCAGTCGTTCAAACAGTTCACCTACAACCAGATCGAGGAGTTGATGACCACCCTGGGAGACGTCGACATTCTCTGGCTGGACGGCGGCTGGGTGCGCCCCGACTCCACGGTCACCGATGAGGTGCGCGCCTGGGGCTATCAGATCCCGGCCTGGGAGCAGGACATTGGCATGGGCCGTATCGTCAAAATGGCGAGAACACATCAGCCGGGACTCATCGTGGTCAACCGCTCTGTGCACGGGCCGTATGAGGACTATCGCACGCCGGAGCAGCATGTGCCGGCCGGTGGGCTTCCCTATCCCTGGGAGACCTGCATGACTTTGACGGACAACTGGGGCCATGTGCCGGGCGGGCGTTACAAATCGGCTGAGAAAATCATCAAGCATTTGGTGGATATCGTCGCTAAGGGCGGCAACTATCTCCTGAACATCGGCCCCACGCCAGAGGGGACGCTGGAGCCGGCCGCTTATGCGCGTTTGGAAGAGATCGGCCAATGGATGGACGTCAACGGCGAGGCCATCTACGCCACGCGCATGCATCGCCAATATCAGGATGGCGAACATGTTCGTTACACCCGGAGCAAGGACGGCAAGACGGTGTACGCCCATGTGACAGAGTGGCCGGGGGAGCGGCTGACGCTGTCGGCTGTGACGCCTGCAAAAGGCAGCCGCATAGTCATGCTGGGGGACGGGAAGGCGCTCGAGTGGACGGCGGATACATCGGGCTTGGAAATTCGGCTACCTGTCGGTTTACAGGCGAAGGGGCGGCATGTGTGGGTGTTTAAGATCAAGAGCAATCGAACACGGAAGTAGCAGATTGGGACTGATTGACACGGATAGGGCTTCATTAGTGTAGACAGAGAGCAAGAGTTTGCACTGCAAATTGCAAAAAGATAAAAAAGAGCCATGGGCCCACGAGGCACACGAAAAACACGAAGAAGAGATAGATAAACCAATATATTGGATGTATGATAAATGGAGAACGTATCATGCGGTATCACATGAAAATCATTGCTTTATTGAGTTTGCTTTTGTGGATCGGATGTGCTGGAAACGGGAGTCGGAAACCTCGGGTGGCCATAGCGGGCATCTCTATTGAGTCCAGTACGTTTTCACCGGCGCAGACCCCGCTGGAGGCTTTTCGCATCACCCGGGGCGATGAGGTTTATGCGGCCTATCCCTTCATGGCTGAGGGGGCGCCGCATCGTAAACGGGCCCATTGGCTGCCCACGCTGCGGGGCCGTTCCATTCCCGGCGGCATTGTCACCCGTGAGGCGTATGAGGCCATGAGCACGGAGATTCTGCAACGATTGAAAAAGGCGCTGCCCTTGGACGGGCTGTTTTTCGATATTCACGGCGCCATGAGCGTGGTCGGTCTCGACGATCCCGAAGGCGACCTGATCACGCGCATCCGTGAAGTCATTGGTACGGAGGTGCTGATCTCCACGTCCATGGATCTGCACGGCAATGTGACGCAGCGGCTGGCGCATCACAGCGATCTCATCACCTGCTACCGCATGGCGCCTCACGAAGACGCCATCGAATCGAAACAGCGGGCTGCGGACAATTTGCTGGAGCGGCTGGAAAAAGGCCTGGGTAAACCGGCGTACAAGGCCTGGATTCCCGTGCCCATTCTGCTGCCGGGTGAGAAGACCAGCACGCGCATTGAGCCGGCCAGGAGCCTCTACGCCAAGGTGGATCCCATCACGCGGCGTGAGGGCGTGACCGATGCGGCCATCTGGATTGGCTATGCCTGGGCCGATGAGCCCCGCAACCACGCGGTGGTCATGGCCTACGGCGATGACTCGTCTGCCGTCGCCAGCGCCGCCGAGGAACTGGCCGAACACTTCTGGCGCGTGCGTCATGGGTTTGAATTTGTGGCGCCGACGACCACGCTTGAGGCGGCTTTGGATAAAGCCATCGCCTCTACAAAGAAACCCTTTATCATCAGCGACATGGGGGACAACCCCACGGCCGGTGGCGCGGGAGATGTAAGCTGGACGCTGACCGAGATTCTAAATCGAACAAAATTTAAAAAGGCGGACGGCCCTACGCTGATCTACGCGTCCATTCCCGGACCGGAGATGGTGGCCGCTGCGGAAGCGGCTGGTGTGGGCGCCGAGGTGGAGGCCTGTGTCGGGGCCATGGTGGACCATCGCTACGCGCCGCCGCTGAAGCTCAAGGGTGTGGTCAAGGCCATCAAACACGGCGACCGCTATGCAGAGACGGAGGTGGTGATACAGACGGGCAGCGTGCAGGTCATCGTCACAAAGAAACGCAAGCCCTATCACCATGAGTCTGACTTCACCGACCTGGGGCTCAAGCCCAGGGAGAGCGATATCGTCGTTGTCAAAATTGGCTATCTGGTGCCCGAGCTCTACAATATGCGCGGCGACTGGCTCATGGCGTTGACGCCCGGCGGCGTGGATCAGGATTTGAAGCGATTGCCCTACAAACGCATTCACAGGCCCATGTTTCCCTTGGACAGCCACATGGCTGACCCGGATCTGAAGGCGCAATTTATCGACTAGGCATTGGTTTAAGCCGGAGAGGGAGGCCCCATGAGGAAGATGATTAAAGATGTAATGACATTAATGCTGCCCGCCCTGATGCTTGCCGGCTGCACCCGAGACATGGCCCTGCCCAAGCGCGTGCTGTGGTACAATCAGCCGGCCGCGTATTTTGAAGAATCCCTGCCCCTGGGCAACGGATGCATTGGGGCCACGGTGTACGGCGGTGTCAAAACCGAGCGCATTGGCCTCAACGAGGCCACGCTCTGGGCCGGCGGGCCGGTAGATACCTATATGAATCCCGAAGCCCACAAGCATCTCCCGGCTGTGCGCAAAGCCATTTTCGACGGCGACTACAAGAAAGCTGACCGCCTCGTTCGCAAAATTCAGGGGGCATTCTCCGAGTCCTACGCGCCTCTGGGCGACCTCTACATCGATATGGGCCATGACTCGATTGATACGGCATATCGTCGGGAACTGGATATTCGCAAGGCCGTGGCGACTACGCGCTACACTGTCGGCGGCGTCGCATTTAAAAGGGAGGTGCTGGTCTCGCATCCCGACCGCGTCCTGGCCATTCGCCTGACGGCCGGTGAGAAGGGCGCGCTGTCTTTTGCGCTTCGATCGACCAGCCAACTGAGATACACGGTCAGCGCAGAAGGTGATCGGCTCATCATGGACGGCGTGGCGCCGGTGCATGCCGAGCCCAACTACCGCGGCGACATGGACAACGCCATCGTTTATGATGAAAAGAACGGCATGCGCTTCCGCGTCATCGTGCAGGTGACGGAGACAGACGGCACAGTCGTCTCAGACGGGGAAGCGGTCAGAGTGAGCGACGCGACTGAGGCGGTGCTGCGGGTGGCCATTGCCACCAGTTTCAATGGATTTGACAAGAATCCCGGCACCGAGGGCAAGGATGAGAAGGCGCTGGCTGAAGGCGATCTGAAAGCTGCAGGGCATCAGTCCTACGCCACGATAAAAAAGCATCATATCTCCGATTTCCGTGCGTTGTTCAACCGGGTGAAACTGGATCTCCGCGCCGCTGGCGGACAGTATCTGCCCACGGATGTGCGCCTGAAACGCTATTCAAAGGGGGAAGAGGACCGTGATCTGGAGGCACTCTATTTCCAATACGGCCGCTATCTCATGATCTCAGCGTCGCGGCCCGGCTCCATCAACATGAATCTTCAGGGGATCTGGAACCCCCATCTGCGGCCGCCGTGGTCGTCTAATTACACCACCAATATCAATGCCGAGATGAACTACTGGCCGGCAGAAGTCTGCAATCTCTCAGAATGCCATGAGCCGTTGCTGGCCTTTATTGGCCGTCTGGAACACACCGGTTCGGTCACGGCCAAGACTTTTTTTAACTGCAACGGCTGGACCTGCTGCCACAATTCAGATCTCTGGGCCATGACACAGCCTGTGGGCGACTTTGGCAAGGGCCATCCCGTGTGGGCCAACTGGTGTCTGGGCGGGGCGTGGCTGGCCACACATCTCTGGGAGCATTTTGACTTTACGCAGGATACGTCCTATCTGGCTGAACAAGCCTATCCCCTGATGAAAGGCGCGGCCCGTTTCTGTCTCGACTGGCTGATTGAAGACGGCCGAGGCCATCTGGTCACGGCGCCTTCTACATCTCCTGAGAATCTATACAAAACGGACAAAAGCTACATCGGCGCCACGGCTATGGGCATGACCAGTGACATGGCCATGATACGCGAACTCTTCGACATGACGGTGAAGGCCACTGTTGTTCTGGACGTCGATGAAGCATTCCGGTCGGAGGTGAACGCGGCAAGGGAGCGGCTTTATCCCTATCAGATCGGTTCCAAGGGCCACCTCCAGGAGTGGTATTTTGACTGGGCCGACCAGGACCCGCAGCACCGTCACGTCTCCCATCTCTTTGGGGTGTATCCCGGTCATCAGATCACACCGGAGACCACACCGGCATTATCGGACGCGGTCAAACGGTCTCTGGATCTACGCGGCGACGGCGGCACGGGCTGGTCCAAGGCGTGGAAGATCAACCTCTGGGCCCGGCTGGCCGACGGCAATCGCGCCCACAAACTGTTGCGCTCGCATCTCAGCTACACCTCGCCTGATCCATCGGCAAAGACGCGCAGTGGCGGCACCTACCCCAACCTCTGGGACGCGCACCCGCCGTTTCAGATTGACGGCAACTTTGGCGGTACGGCCGGTATGGCCGAGATGCTGCTTCAGTCACGCAACGGCCAGATTATTCTGCTGCCAGCCCTGCCCGGGGCCTGGCCTAATGGCGAGGTAAGGGGCCTGCGCGCCCGGGGCGGCTTTGAAGTCGACCTTGCCTGGGAGGACGGCAGGCTTCTCAAAGTGGTGATCCAGTCGGAAAAAGGGGGCAGGTGTGAGTTGCTGTATGACGGGCATCGTATTGAAATGACCCTGAAGCCGGGCAAAAACTATGTTTGGAATGGGCGGAGTTAGAAGTAAAAAGTAAAAAGTAAAAAGTAAAAAGGCAAAAGTCAAAAGGCAAAAGTCAAAAGGCAAAAGTTAAAAGGCAAAAGTTAAAAGGCAAAAGTTAAAAGGCAAAGGCTCAAGGTGAATGTAGGTGCTTCTGCCTATGGGTAAGATTATGCCGGCATGGACCGGTCGGTTGAGATATAACTTTTTTGTATCATTTTCGTATACCTATTGTTCTATCCCTTTTCCCTGAAGAACCCCTAAGATGGAGTGTGAAGATGAAAAATCGTTTTTGTGTGGCTGTGATGGCGGCGCTGCTCTTGGTGAGCGCATTGCTTTCAGCGCAGCAGAAAGACAATCAATTCAAGCAAATCGACGCCTTATTGCCGTCGCCTAACGCCTGTCGCACGGCCTCCGGCAGTCCCGGACCGGCCTACTGGCAGCAGCAGGCCGATTATCGCATTGCCGTTGAACTCGATGAGCTGACCAAGCAGCTTACCGGTGAGGAGCGCATCACTTACACCAACCATTCCCCCGACGCATTAAGCTATCTGTGGGTGCAGCTGGACCAGAACATCCGGAAAAAAGTTTCATTGGCCGCAGAGACGCGCACTCAGACGCTGGCCCCTGACATGGGGTTAGGCAGAATTGAGCGGCTGCATCGCCAGTTTGATGGCGGTTACCAGATTCACAGTGTGAGAGACGGACAGGGGCGTGACTTGCACCATGCCATCGTCCACACCATGATGCGTGTCGATCTGCCCGCTCCCTTGAAACCCGGTCAGAAGACCACGCTGAATATTGAGTGGGACTATCCCATCAATGACTGTAACCGTTTTCACGGCCGCTCAGGATACAGAGAGGGCAAGGCCGACAGCGTTAAGACCCTGGTCTTTACCCTGGCCCAGTTCTTCCCCCGCATGGCCGTGTACGACGATGTGAAGGGCTGGCGGCACCGTCAGTTTCTGGGCAGCGGCGAGTTTGCCCTGCCTTTTGGGAATTATGACGTCAGTATCACCGTGCCCGCCGATTACATGGTGGGGGCCACGGGTCGGCTGCAAAATTCGGGTACAGTTCTGTCGGCAGGGCAGCGCACCCGTCTGGCCCAGGCGCGGAAATCCTTTGATCGCACCGTGCTTATCGTCAATGCAGAAGAGGCCCGCGGCAATGGGCTCGACTCCACTCAGGCAACGAAGACCTGGGTCTACAAGGCTGAGAATGTACGTGACTTCGCCTTTGCTGCTTCACGTAATTTTATCTGGGACGCCATGGCCGTGAAGCTGGAGACGCACACGGCTCTGGCCATGTCTTACTACACTGCGCGGGCCAATCCGCTCTGGGGCCGCTTTTCCACCAAGGCGCTGGCCCACGGCATGCGTTTCTACTCCGACTATACTTTTACCTATCCCTATCCCAAGGCCATCTCTGTGGAGGCGGGCCGGGGCGGCGGCATGGAGTACCCCATGATCGCCTTTAACGGCGGCCTGCCCAATGAAGACGGCAGCTACACTGAGCAGCAGAAATGTTGGCTGGTGGGCGTGATCATCCACGAGTTCGGGCATAATTTCTTCCCGATGATTGTCAATACCGATGAACGCCAGTGGGGCTGGATGGACGAGGGCATGAACAGCTTCGTCGAGTATCTGGCCGAAGAGGCCTGGGACCCCGAGCTCTTTGACGGCAACGGATCGGCGTATTCAGCCATTCGCAATGCCGAGAATGATCGGCGCCGTCAGGCCACGGTCAATCCCATCATGATGGCCTGTGACATCGATCCCAGTTATTTTTATAACGCCTACACCAAGGCCACGGCGGGGCTCAATATTCTCAGGGAGAGCATACTGGGCCGCGAGCTCTTTGATTATGCCTTCAAAACGTATTGCAACCGTTGGAAGTTCAAACATCCCCAGCCGGCCGATTTCTTCCGCACCCTGGAGGACGCCTCGGGCATGGATTTGGACTGGTTCTGGCGCGGCTGGTTTTTTGGTACAGATCCGGTGGATCTGGCCATCGAAAATGTCGATTACTACCGGATTCGCAAGGCGGATGAAGCGCTGCTCAACCGGCGACAAGAGGCTTACATCACCACACGGCGCAACCGTGATGCGGGCGTGATAAGCGTGGTCGCGGCCGACACGCTGCTGCAGGATCGTTTCACTGCCGAGGATTACACGCCCGAGGATGTGGAAAAATATGGGCGTTTTCTGGATAAACTCTCCGATGAACAGAAATCTATCATCGATGCAGATCAGCACTATTATCAGGTCGATGTACGTAATCAGGGCGGCATGGTCATGCCCGTCATCCTCAGGCTTGTTTATGAGGATGGAACGGAAACCGTGCATCGCATTCCTGCTGAAGTCTGGCGCTACGGCCAGGATAAGGTCAGTAAGGTCTTTGTGACGGAGAAAGCCGTCCGCCACATCGATTTGGATCCCTATTTTGAAACCGCAGACGCCAACACAGACAACAATCAATGGACAGTGACCGGAGCGCCGAAGAAGCTGACATTCGGGAGGCGCGGGCGTTATCGTTAAGCGTTATTACCGGCTTAACGCCCAACTTCGTGGGGCAGCACGCTGGTAAGTATAGATAGCCATTTATTTAAAACCTGCCTTCGGGCAGGTTTTTTTTGTTGATTTTAGCCGAACCTTGTACGATATTAGCCAATATCTTTGAATTTTTAAAAATAGTGTTAATATTGGAGTGGCATGAAAAAGCCTCAATTGGAAAATATACACGCCGATGTGTTGCACTCATTTCGCGTCAAGCATTCTGTACTGGCCCATCTTGACAGCCCCTGGCATCATCACGAGGCGGTGGAGCTCTTCTATATTCATCGGGGAGCGGGCACGCGTTTTGTGGGGGATCACATTGGCCCCTTTGGCGCAGGTGATCTGGTGCTCACAGGGCCGCATCTGCCCCATGTTTGGAAGGATGAGGCGACTTTGTCGGAAAATAATGTCACGCCTCTGGTTGAAGCCATTTGCGTTCAATTTGAGCTTTCGGCACTGGGCAATGGTTTTTTTGATCTGCCTGAGATGAATGAGGTGCAGTCTCTGCTTCAGGCGGCCCGTCGGGGCTTGCTGGTAGAGGGCCGGGCCAGGATGACGGTGGTTGAACATCTGTGGGAGCTGGTGGGTGCCCAGGGGGTGAGGCGCATCATTCTGCTAGTCAAAATTCTCAATGTGCTGGCCACGGCCAGGGTCTGTCAGCCTCTGTCCAGTGAGGGCTTTCTTGCCCTGTTTGACCACGAAGATTCGGGGCGGATGAATCAGGTGTTCCATTATCTGACCGAGCATTTTACCCGGCCGCTGACGCTGGATGAAGTGGCCGCCGTGGCCCATATGAGCAAAACCGCTTTTTGTCGTTACTTTAAAACACGGACACGGAAAACGTTTCTGGAATATCTCAATGAGATGCGCATTGGGTATGCCTGCAAGCTGTTGGTGGAAAGGGATCACTCGATTTCAGAAGTGGCCCCGACATGCGGGTTCCACAGTGTGCCCTATTTTTCAAGACAATTCAAACGGGTCACCGGCTTTGCGCCAGGAGAATATCGTGCAAAGTTTGACGCGTTTCATTCCTAAATCCATGGAGGCTGGCCCATGCGGGTGCGATCTATCATCACAGCGTTGTTGCTTATCTATTTAATCAGTTGTTTGGGATGCGGTCCATCAATTGTTGAGCAATCCACGTTGCGCATTGCGGAGTTAGGTCTGACACGGCATATTGTCCGTGTGGCATCCGATGATTTTGAGGGCCGTTTCCCCGGCAGCGAAGGCGAACAAAAAACCATTGCCTATCTGGTTCATCAACTGGATTCCCTCGGATTACAACCGGCTTTTAATGGTTCCTTCACACAGAAAGTGCCTTTGGTACAGATGACTGTGAACCCGTCGGCCATGCTACATTTCAAGACACCCGGTGGCTGCATAAACATGGTGTATGGTCGAGATTTTACGTTCTGGACTTCCCTTTTTCAGAAGCGACATCAAGTGAAAAATGCCAAAGTCGTTTTCGCTGGCTACGGCATTGTTGCACCTGAACGGGGCTGGAACGATTACGCTGGAACCGATGTGCGTGGAAAAATTGTCCTGATTTTGGCCAATGATCCGGGGTGTCGTGATTCCACGGTGTTCAGCGGCAAGGCCTTGACCCATTACGGCCGGCTCAATGTGAAGGCCGCCGAAGCCCAAAAACGCGGCGCCGTCGGTATTCTTTTTATTCATGAAGCCGCCACAGCCGGTTATGGTTGGAATGCTGAACGCTATTCCAAACCCAGGCCGCGCATGCAAATCCGCACGGATAATTTGGAACAGGGCTCCGGGTTTATGCAAGGCTGGATCAGGCGGCAGGCTGTGGAAAAAACACTGTCCGGGACAGCCTTGGCGGATTTAATTTCAGCCACCCATCATCAAAAGGGTTATGCGCTCTCGCTGGAAATTTCCGCCTCATTTCAAATTCAACAAAAAATCAATTCTTTTGATTCATACAATGTCGCCGCCATTTGGCCCGGTACCAAAGCATCGGATGAATGTGTGGCCCTCACCGCCCATTGGGATCACCTGGGACGGGACACCACATTAATTGGTGATCAAATCTACAACGGTGCCGCAGACAACGCCGTGGGCGTGGCCGCTTTGCTGGAAATGGCTGCGGCTGCGTCGCAAACGGATTTAAAATTGGATCGGTCCCTGCTCTTTCTCTTTCCCACGGCTGAAGAACGTGGACTTCTGGGCAGCGCCTTTTATACGGATCACCCCGCATTGCCTATGACCCAAACCGCTGCCAATCTGAACGTGGACGGCATCTTTCCCTTCGGTGCTATGCGTGATGTAGGTGTGATTGGCTGGGGCATGTCGGATTTAGACGAGATACTGTCGGATCTTGCCGGAGAAGAGGGGCGCAGCGTCACGCCGGATCAACATTTGGAGCAGGGCTATTTCTATCGATTGGATATGTTCAATTTTGCCCGGCATGGCGTTCCGACCCATCACATCGGCACGGGCAGTCTGCCGGTGGATTCGGCGCATACGGCAAAGGTCAAATCGACGTTAGGGTCTTTTTATCATCGCCTTTTTGATGAATACAAACCTGAAATCTGGGATATGGAAGGTATGATTCAGGACATCCGTCTGACCTATCGCATGGCTTGTCGAATAGCCAATGGAGAATCCTTCCCCGCGTGGAAAGACGGCGTGCCTTTCGCACAGGCACGAAAGAGTCAGTGATAATTAATGTTGAGGTGAAATATGCAAAGACGAGAATTTATGAATCGATTGGGACAGGTCGCTGTGGGCGCGTCGGCGCTCTCGATGATGGCGGGGTGTAAAACGGGAGATAACGGCCCGCGGCCCAATATACTCTGGATCGCAGTGGAGGACATTGGCCCCTACCTGGGTTGCTACGGCTATGATAATGTCACACCCAATTTGGATCGGCTGGCCGAGGGCGGCGTCCGATTCGACCGTGTTTTCATGCCGGCGCCGGTGTGCTCGCCCTGCCGGTCGTCACTGATCACGGGGATGATGCCCACCAGTATTGGCGTGCAAAACCACCACAGTTCACGGACTGAGGAGACGGCCATCTCTCTGCCCGATTCTGTCAAGACCTTGCCGGAACGCTTTCGCGAAGCCGGGTATTTCACTTTTAATCAGGGCAAGGACGACTACAACTTCTGGTATGATCGTGAAGATCTGTATGCCGGTGAATACGTCACCCATCCTCTTTATGGCAAGTCCGGTAAGCGTAAGGTGGGGTGGAAAGACCGTGCACCGGGCCAGTCGTGGTTTGGTCAAATTCAGATGTACGGTGGCAAGGAGATCTACAGTCGCACCTTCAAGGACAAGGTGAAGACACCGGTGGATCGGAACAGTTTTGACGTACCCCCTTATTATCCTGACCATGAGCTCATTCGTGAGGACTGGGCGCAGCACCTGGACTCTATTCAGCTCACCGATGAAAAAGTAGGCCAGATTCTAGATCAGCTCAAGGCCGATGGTGAACTGGAGAACACGGTCATCTTCTTTTTTTCAGACCACGGCATGCGCCTCTGGCGGCACAAGCAGTTCTGCTATGACAGCAGTCTGCATGTGCCTTTCATTGTGCATTGGGCTGGGCAGCCAGAGCTAATCGGCGGGGCCGGTACAGCCAGAAACGATCTGGTCAACGGCCTGGACATTGCCGCATCCACACTGGCGCTGGCCGGCATTGCCCTGCCGAATGCTCTGGAAAGCCGAGACCTTTTTGCCAGAAATTTTGAGCCCAGGAAATCGGTGGTTTCCATACGTGACCGCTGCGACTACACCATTGACCACATTCGATCGGTGCGCACGGATCGATATCGTTACATCCGCAATTTCTTCCCGGACCGCCCCTACATGCAGCCCAATTATCGCGATGAGTGGGAGCTCTCCCAATGGATGCGCCAGCAACATGCGGAAGGGAAACTGAATGAGGTGCAGGATCGGTTTTGGTCCGATGAACGTCCATCGGAAGAGTTGTATGACCTGGAGAACGACCCCCATGAGATTCACAACCTGGCCTTTGATGCGGCCCATCGGGAGACGCTGCTGACCCATCGCAAAATCTTAACAGACTGGATTGTTGAAACAGGTGATCAGGGGCAGTATCCCGAGGACAGCGCCAATCTCAAATATATGCTGGATGTATGGCGGGGCAGAGGCATTGAGCCCGTGAATCCCGAGTATGATCATTTGCGTTAGTCCGTCTCAGCGATAAAGGATTTTAGATGACAAAACTTCTCAAGCGATTAACACTTTTCGATCTCAGCATGATCGCCGTAGGCTCCATGATTGGTTCAGGCATATTCCTTTCGCCCGCCATTGTGATGAAGAATGCGGGGCTTCCCACGCTGGTGCTTTTGCTCTGGGCTGTGGGCGGCGTGTATGCCCTGTCCGGTGCACTCAGCTATTCGGAACTGGGAGCGATGATGCCCGGAGCCGGTGGGATCTATGTCTACTTGAGCCGCATCTTCGGCCCCTGGGCTGGATTCCTCTATGGCTGGATTTATCTCACGGTGATCAATTCCGGCTCCATTGCGGCGCTGGCCGTGGCCTTTGCCACGTATTTCGGCTATTTTGTTCCGCTGTCTCAAGGCGGCATGCAGGCCGCCGCCATTGGCGGCATCGCCGTGTTGACGTTGATCAATATGCGCAGCGTCAAAGCCGGTGCGCTGTTTTCAGATTTATTTACAGTGCTCAAAATTCTAGGCATTCTGGGATTGATTGCCATTGGGCTGGGCATGGGAAAAGCCGGCAATCCAGAGTGGGGATTCAATTTTGGGGACACAGGGGATTTAGGCGGCACCGTGGCCGTGGCGATGGTGGCTGTGTTCTGGTCTTTTGGCGGATGGCATCACACCACTTTCCTGGCTGGCGAAGCAAAACGGCCGCAAAAAGACATTCCCAAAGCCATGATTATCGGTGCAGGCAGCGTGGCTTTGATCTACATCTTGACCAACCTAGCTTATTTTTATCTGTTGTCGCCGCCAGAAATCGCCTCATCCAGCAGTCTGGCCGCACAGGCCGTGGAGACGGTGCTGGGACCGGTTGGGGGCAGCCTCATCGCCCTGGTCATTTTCATCTCCACCTTTGGCACGGCAGGCATTTACACCATGGCCGCGCCGCGCATCTATTTTGCCATGGCCAGTGACGGCATCTTTTTTAAAAAAGTAGCCCAGGTGCATCCCCGGTTTCATACGCCCCTGTTCGCCATCCTTTTTCAATCGGTCTGGGCCTCTTTGCTCATTCTCTTCTGGGGCACATTTGAGAATTTAATCTCCAATGTGGTTTTCACAGATGCACTCTTTTTTGGATTGACGGCCGTGGGCGTCATTGTCCTGCGTCGACGTCAACCCCATGCCGAGAGGCAATTCAAGGTGCCCGGTTATCCGGTGACGCCATTGATTTTCATTGGCATCAGCGCCTGGCTGGTGGTGAGTACATTGATCGCCAAACCCTTGCAGTCTTTGGCTGGTTTGGGATTTGTCCTGCTGGGTTTTCCTGTGTATTGGATGTGGAGGCGGGGCGTCTCACCGCAAAGCAAGAAGGATGTTTTACGTGGTTGATCATAAAATAGCAATGAATCTAAACCGTCGCTTCTGGGAAGACGGCCCTGTGGGCGATCACTGGCAGACCAGCCCGATTATTACACGCCACCCGAAGAACCCTGTGCTGACCGCTGCTGACGTGCCCTATGAATCGGACCTGGTCATGAATGCCGGGGTCATCAAATATCACGGCCGCTATGCTATGGTCTTCCGTAATGATTTGCATATCAGCGAGACTCAAGTCGCTGAAGGAATTAATCTGGGTCTGGCGTTCAGCGACGACGGCATCCATTGGAAAGTGGAGGATCAGCCCTGTTTCGATATGCATTCGGACGAAATCATCAATACGTATGACCCGCGGCTCCAGATCGTCGAGGGCAGGGTGTTGATGACTTTCGGCATGGATACCCGGCACGGCGTCCGGGGCGGCATGGCCTGGACTGAAGATTTTGTAAATTTTGACGTGATCTCCATTTCTGCACCGGACAATCGTAACTTTGTCGTATTCCCCGAAAAATTTAATGATAAATATATCCGGTTGGAGCGGCCCTTTCCCATTTACGGCCGCATCGGCTATCCGGAACGATTTGACATTTGGATCTCTCAATCGCCGGATCTGGTGCACTGGGGCAGGCATGATCTGCTGCTGGGAGTGGAGGATGTGCCCTTTGCCAACCAGAAGCTGGGACCAGGCGCACCGCCGCTGAAGACGCCAGCGGGGTGGCTCACGGTGTTTCACGCTTCTGATTATGACGCCTTGCGCCGTAAAAATGGATTTGAAGAAAATTGGAAAAAACGGTACTCTGCCGGCATCATGCTGCTGGATCTGGACGACCCGCAAAAAATGAAGGGCATGAGCCAGTCGCCGCTGATTGTTCCAGAATCGCCTTATGAAACCACGGAAGGGTATCGTCATCATGTGGTTTTCCCCACGGGCCTGATTCTGGAAGATTCGGGTGAGGTAAAGATTTACTACGGCGCCGCAGATACGGTTGTGGCGCTGGCCACTGCCCATGTGGATGATCTGATCCGACTCTGCGATTCGCCGGTTTAACCATTGAGCCAATCGAAAGCAATGGAGGGCGTGATGACCTGCGCTGCTGCACCTGGGCATGCGGAATTTGAGTTGTTGCCTGCACTTAAGTTCGGCAGGGCGGTGGCACGGAGATATTGGGTCATCCTCTAAAAAGAGCCAAATAGTATAGAAAGGGCTTGAACTGTTGGGCTGAGTGCTTATATTACTACTCCATTGATTTTTTGGGATAGGGAGTTTCGACTTGCCCCGCCGTTTGATCTTATCCGCTACGTGCCTGGCCTTGATCTCTGCGTGTTCCACGTCGTTTATTGGCCCGCTTTATCTCAATCCCAATGCTTCTTTTAATGACCGTGTGGAAGATCTTGTCGGCCGGATGACATTGGAGGAGAAGATTTCCCAACTCAAATACAATGCCCCGGCCATCCCTCGTTTAAATATTCCTGAGTATAATTGGTGGAACGAGTGCCTGCACGGTGTGGCCAGAGCGGGACGGGCCACGGTGTTCCCCCAGGCCATCGGATTGGCGTCTATGTGGGATGAGACCATGATGTACCGAGTGGCCACGGCCATCTCCGATGAAGCCCGGGCCAAGCACCATGCATTTGCCCGTCAGGGGAAGCGCTCCATTTATCAGGGCCTCACCTTCTGGACGCCCAACATCAACCTCTTTCGTGATCCGCGCTGGGGCCGGGGCATGGAGACCTACGGAGAAGATCCCTATCTGGCGGGACGTCTTGCCGTTCGTTTCGTCAAAGGGCTGCAGGGCGATCACCCCCGATACCTGAAAACCGTGGCCACACTCAAGCACTTTGCCGTGCACAGCGGCCCAGAGCCGGATCGCCATGTCTTTGACGCCAATGTCTCGGAGCGTGACCTGCACCAGAGCTATCTGCCCCATTTCCGCATGGGCATCGTGGAGGGCGGCGCAGCCTCGGTGATGTGCGCCTACAACCGATTCAGGGGGGAACCCTGCTGCGGCAGCTCGCCGCTTTTGCAATCGGTTCTGCGTGATAGCTGGGGGTTTAAGGGCTACGTGGTCTCTGACTGCTGGGCTTTGTCTGACTTCCACGATTTCCATAAAGTCACATCAGACGCCCCCCAATCGGCGGCCATGGCGTTGAAGGCGGGCACAGACCTCAACTGCGGCACCGTGTATCGTCATGCCCGTGAGGCCATCGATACAGCGTTGGTCGACTCGGCTTTTGTCGACACGGCCGTGCGGCGGCTCATGAAGGCCAGGTTCCAACTGGGGATGTTCGATCCGCCGGGAAGCGTCCCTTTTGCACAGATTCCCTATGCGATGAATGATTGCCAGGCCCATCGACAACTGGCGCTGGAGGCGGCGCAGAAGTCCATTGTCCTCTTGAAGAATGACGGGGTTCTGCCGTTGTCCAATCGAATTCAGTCTCTGGCTGTCATCGGTCCCAACGCGGACAATCTAGAGTCGCTTCTGGCCAATTACAATGGCGTGCCCACAGACCCGGTGACGCCGCTGCGGGGCATTCGTGAAGCCGTCGGTCCATGCGTAACGGTGACCTACGCCCGGGGCTGCGACCTGGCCGAAGGCATGCCGCACATGGAGGCCGTGCCGTCGTCTGTGCTGCGTTGCACGATTGATGGGAAATCTCAGTTTGGGTTGTCGGCCCAATTCTTTGACAACCGGGATTTGAAAGGCGAAGCTGTCGCCGCCCGTATTGATACCACTGTCGACTTTTACTGGTGGGATAAGGCCCCCTTGACTGGGCTGGATGCCGACGATTTTGGCGTGGTCTGGACGGGCGAGCTGATCCCCCCGGCATCGGGCGACTACTATTTGGGCGGATGGGGCGCCAGTTTTCGCCTCTTTGTGGATGACAGCCTGTGGGTCACCAACCGCAATGAACATGAGGCGGGGCACCGGTATCGTCGCATTGCACTGGTGAAAGACCAGCCGGTCAAACTGCGTCTGGAATTCTTTGAAGAGGGCGGCGATGCGGAGATGACGCTCTGCTGGGCGCCGCCGCAGCCCAATCTGTTGGACGAGGCTGTGGCTGCGGCCGAGGCCTCAGACGTAGTGGTCTTGGTGCTTGGCCTCTCCCCGCGGCTGGAGGGCGAGGCCCTGGGGACGGATATTGAAGGCTTTTCCGGCGGGGACCGCCTCAGTCTGCAGCTGCCCCGGGTGCAACGGAGATTGATGAAAGCCATTCACGCCACAGGCAAACCTGTCGTTCTGGTGTTGATGAGCGGCGGCGCGCTGGGTGTGACCTGGGCCGATGCCCATCTTCCGGCCATTCTGCAGGCCGGTTACGGCGGACAGGCGGCGGGTACGGCCATCGGCCAAGTGCTCTTTGGGCATTACAATCCCGCCGGGCGTCTGCCGGTGACCTATTACAGAAGTATCGGGCAGGTGCCGTATTTCAGCGACTATTCGATGAAGAACAGAACCTATCGCTTTTTTCAGGGTGAGCCGCTTTATGCTTTCGGGCATGGCCTGAGCTATACCACATTTTCCTACGGCAGACTGGAACTGCCCGAAACGGTCTCTGTCGGCCAGACTGTCACCGTCTCAGTCACGGTGACCAATACCGGCCCTTGCGATGGGGAGGAGGTGGTGCAGCTCTACCTGTCGCATCGGGATGCTGCTGCGCCCGTCCCGATCCGTTCACTTCAGGGGTTCCATCGCATTCCTTTGAAGAAGGGCCAGTCGCGGCGCATCACATTTGAGCTGACGCCTCGGCAGTTCGCGTTATTTTCGCGTGAAGATGAATGGAAGGTAGAGCCGGGGTCGTATCGATTCTTTGTGGGCGGCGGCCAGCCCACCCAATCGCCAGGTGTGACAGGGGAGGTGGTATTGACAGGGCGGCCCACCGGTTTACCTCTTTAAGCCGCCGCACTTTCCTAATACGGTGACACTTGAGAAAAGTCGATTATACATGGCGGGATTGTGCCCGCCTTTTTTCACAGGTGTTTATAAAATATTTTTTAAAATGCGTTGGGTTTTGATATTTTTGTTATTTATATTTGGGCATCATGTCAATTTTTCCATGCTCTGACACGACTGTCTCAACAGCCTTTTAATCAGGAGAACCCGGCGATGCTCCACAAAAACAGATTTGGTTTCGTTGCTGTCTGTTATTTCATTCTTTCCTTTATCACATTGCTGGGGTGTTCGGGCAATGGAAGCGGATTGATAACCGATGGGCAGGAGACCTCTGTCTTATGGGATGTGACCGTGCCTGTGGCCGGAAACAGCTGGGTGGTGGGCAACACCAGTGAAACAGAAAGTCTGATTTCGAACGCCGGCATGGTGAATTGGTCCAGTGCAGAGAGCCGTATCAGAACCCATTTTTTTATGGAATCAACAGGTGAAATCACCCTTGGTCTTCGCGCACGGGTGAATTCGGGAGAGGCGGTAATCAGGGTGACAGTGGGGGAGGCATCCCGGGAAGTCACAGTTTCCAATCATTATTTTGAGTCCATCTCCCTGGGGCGGTTTGCCCTTCAGCAGCCGGGTTATCACTGGGTTGAGTTGCAGGGTGTTCAGAAAACAGGGGAGAGGTTTCCTGATGTCAAAGATATTCTTCTGAGTGGCGTAGCAGATACATCCACTGTGACTTTTGTAAGAGACGATTTCTACTGGGGGCGGCGTGGGCCGTCGGTCCATTTAAATTATGAGGTGCCGCCTCAGGCCGGTGATGTGCAGTGGTTTTATAATGAAATCACCGTGCCCGAGGGTGAGGACGTGCTGGGGTCATACTTTATGGCCAATGGTTTTGCCGAAGGCTATTTTGGCATGCAGGTCAATGGACCTACGGAGCGGCGCGTGCTCTTTTCGGTGTGGAGCCCCTATCAGACCGACAATCCCAATGAAATTCCAGACGATTATAAAATCATCCTTCTGGGCAAGGGGGAGTCGGTGAATACCGGTGAGTTTGGCAATGAAGGCTCAGGCGGCCAGAGCTACCTGAAGTTCATGTGGCAGGCGGGCAATACCTATCGCTTTCTGCTCAAGGGCGAACCGGCCGAAAATCAATCCACAGACTACACCGCTTATTTCCTTGCACCGGAATCGGGCCAATGGCAGCTCATTGCCAGTTTCCGCAGGCCGCACACCTCCACTTATTTGAAACGTCCCCACTCCTTCCTTGAGAATTTCTGGACGACAACAGGCGACCGCTCCCGCCGCGGGCTCTACGGCAACCAGTGGATCTGCGATACGGCGAGCCAATGGCATGAATTGACGCAGGCCCGCTTCACCGCCGATGCCACGGCAAGAAAAGGGGCGCGTCTCGATTATCTGGGCGGCGTTGACGGTGGTCGGTTCTTTCTGCAGAACTGTGGATTCTTCAGCGATGGGCTGCCCATCGATTCAGTATTGATGAGAGAGGCCACAGGGAGCGCCCCTGAGATCGATTTTGAGACGCTGCCCGCTGAATAGGCGGCGAGCAAAGAGATCCGGAGCGTGCCCACTCCGGATCTCTTTGCGGATGGATTCGAAAGCGGTTTTTATTCTACCCGGTGTCTGGCACCGGGTTTTTTTCTGTCCGGCAGGTGCCCCCGGTCGTATTGCCAATGCTGAATTACCGCAGCAGCGGTGTCAGATTTCGCGTGAAGACAGGAAAGTATTTCTCATCAGTTGCCGGGTAGTAATTCTTTAATTTACGGGCAAGACTCTTCTTTAAGTCTTCGCTGAACCGCCCCTCAAGAATCTGCACTGTCTCCTCTTCTGTGACCTCTTCAAGGCGGCCTGCCCGTTCAAATCCTTTTTGATTTTCAGGGCAGACCATCTGACAGTGCATGCAGCCCATCAGGGCGTTGTGTGCATCCTCAGGCATGGTCTCCGGAAAGGCGCCGGGCACTTCGTTGTAGAGCGTGGTGCAGCGACTGACATCGATGACAAAGTTTTCATCGCGAATACAACGGTTGGGACAGGCGTCTTTGCAGAGTGTACACTCCTCGCAGGCCTTGAGCAGTTTAACTTCCTGCCAGTCATCCCGCTTGAAATCATAATCAGTGAGAAACGCGTAAAGTGTGAGAAAGCTGCCCATGCCTTTGGCATAGGCGATGTTGTTGCGGCCGTATCGCGTCAGGCCGGTGCGCGCTGCCAGGCGTTTCATGAGCATGCATGTGGTCTGCTCTGTCCGGTATCCTGTGTGTCCAATGACCTGCTGGTTGACTGTTTTGAGCAGTTGTTCCGGGGTGATGCCGTCATCATAGTATTGAGGCGGTACCATGATCTCTTCTGCCATGCCCTGATAGATAAAGTTGACAAACATCAACGGTGTATACACGGCCATGACAATGATAGATTGGGCGTCCTGAAACTCATCGGGCAGCGTGTGGTCTTTTTTATTATCCACATAGCGGCGGAATGTGGGATGATCCGATAGTTTTTCCGCGCTGTCCATCCGATGGAAATCCTCTGCCAGATCGGCGAGACGCTTGACTGGGAGCACGCCGTAACGGTAAGGCCTGCCGTTGATTTTGCCGCTGCGTCCCGATGCACAGGCACTGAGCGCCAGAGGGGAGACTGTGAGAAAGGTCATCGAACCCGCGGTAATGGATTTTAGAAAATCGCGTCTGTTGGTACAGGGGGGCTGCATAGTGATCCTCCAGTGAGTGTTTCCTTATTTCACGGTTAAAACAGGCCGGTGTTGCATCGGTTTCGTCCTGATTCATGTTTTGCGCCGTTTCTTTTGTTGGCTGAATTGATCGGAAATCATGTCTTGGCGGGCGTACAGGCGCTGCACCCAAAGGCCTTCATTTTAAGGATGGCTATTGCATCAATAACTGACTGAATATTTTTTGATTCTGATGAGGGGGCCACTAGAACACGGGGTTCTTTTGTGCTGTGCTAGTGAGCTGAGAATACAAAAACATGACACTGGTTTTGGCTGTACTGGCAACCGGTTCTCTTTTGTTTGCTATCGGGCGTGTTCTCTAAAAATTCAGCTCTTTCCGGCTGTCCCCAGTGTCAGAAGCGTGTAATGCCTGATATCCTTACTGTGGTCACTCATTGAAAGAGGCCTGTAATGGGTACAGGAAGCCTGTCACAATCATGGAGGCGAAGAGGCGTCACGGCTGTACAGAACATCACAAATCAAAGGAGAGAATATCCCCGGCTGTGAGTCCAATTATGAAGAAAATGACACTTGATCCCTGTCAGATTATTGTGTAAACTAAATGGTCGACTTCTCTGGCTATGAAATTCAGTACTGATTAATCCCTCCGCTGATCCCCCCTGCTTGATAGGCCGTAGCCAGGCAGCCGCTATCGTCACTCTCCCTCAGAATTTGCGATAGAGGTCATCATGCGCTCCTTATTTTCCAGAAATGATGCAAAATTTACTGAGACCGCTCCATTTTCAATCGACTGGATCAACATGTTTGAGGCGGTTGGGCACCCCACAATGATATTGGATTCTAACCACATCATCTTAAAGTCCAATAGCGCCACATTATTGGCAACAGGCCTTGAAGAAAAGGAAGTTGTTGGGAAAAAATGCTTTGAGGTTTTTCATCATACCCACGAACCGCCCCGGCAGTGCCCTATGCAGACCATGAATGAATCGGGCCATTTTGAATCCGAGGTCATGGAGGTTGAGGCGCTGGGAGGCTGGTTTATGATCTCCTGTACGCCCATTTACAATAATGCCAAGAAATTGAAAACAATTATTCATGTTGCCACGGATATTTCTCAGCAGAAAAAGGCTGAGTTCAGAATCAGCAAGGAACTGGATGAGAAAAGAGTGCTGCTTCGTGAGATTCATCATCGTGTCAAAAATAACTTGCAAGTGATATCCAGCCTGATCAATCTCCAGGTCCACCAGATGGACGATCCCAGGCTGAGAGCGGCCTTTGAAGAGACACAGAATCGGATCCGTTCCATGGCCTTTATCCATCAGGAACTCTATCAGGCCGATGATTTTACAGCCATTCCCCTGACCAGTTACATCGGCAAGCTGGTGCATCATCTTTACGGGGCCTACAACCTTGATCCCGACGCCATAAAGACCAGCATTACTGCAGATCCAGTCCGCGTCAGCCTTGACTTTGCCATGCCGCTCGGGCTCATTATGAATGAGTTGATTTCCAACGCCTTGAAATATGCCTTTCCTGATGAAAAATATCTGCCGGGTCGGGTTGATATTGCCCTCACGCAATCCACCGAGGGCAGCATAACATTGATGATCAGGGACAACGGTATTGGTCTGCCAGAGACGGTTGACATCCATAACACCCCGTCTTTCGGGATGCACTTGTTGGTGATGTTGGTTGAGGACCAACTGGGGGGGCGTATTGAGGTGCAGCGAAATCAAGGCACAGTATTTAATATTTTTATTCCCATGAAAACACAATGCAATGAGATCGATTGAGGTGGTATAGATGATTGAGGTCTTGGTACTCAACGGCAGTCCCCGTCATAAGGGGAATACGGCAACCTTGACACGCCGGTTGAGAGAGCAGCTCGGTCGAGATGCGTTCAAGACGATAGAGATATTTCTTTACGATTTGAACCTTAAACCCTGTATCGACTGCCGCGCCTGTAAAAAGGGGAGGCAAGTCTGCGTGATAGATGATGATATGCAGCCCCTGTACAGGCAGATGTCTAAGGCTGACTTACTGGTCATTGCCACGCCGATCTACTGGTTTGGCCCGACAGCACCCTGTAAGCTGATGCTCGACCGGTGTCGCCCTTTCTTTGTCAATCAAGGGTTGCAGGGCCACCGGGCAGTACTGCTGATGACGGCTGGAAGCGGGGAGAAAGATACCGACCTCACCTTTCAGATGTTTGCCCGTTCATTTGATGCACTGGGGATTAATTTCCTTGAAAGCGTACATAGTGAAGCCTATGATTATGGCGATGCTGCGAAAGACAGTGAGGCAATGCAACATATCAGCACGTTGGCTCAGACACTGCGTACAGTTTTCTGAATCCAACCCTCCTTTTTATCAACCCATTTTTTAACATTTAAAAAAGCAGAAACATTTATTCGAGTTTCTCGTTTACTAAATACGAGTAACTCGAATAAATAGGAGTTTTGACATTGAAGCTGACATTGACTGAACAGATTCTTTTACTGGCCATCTGGCGACTCAATGAAAATGCCACTGGATTTACCGTCCGACAGCATTTTTATGAAATGACGGGGCGTGATGTGGCGTTTGGGACGATCTATAACAATATGGACCAGTTGATCCGTAAAGGATTTGCCGTGACATTCAAGGGGGAGGCCGTGTCGGTGAGAGGGGGGCGGGCCAAGCGTTTTTACCGTTTGACTGAATTGGGCATTCAGGCCCTGGAATACAGTCAGGCGCTGCAAAACCGTCTCTGGGAGGGGATTCCTGCCGGCGCTTTTTCAAAGAAAGATGTATCATGAATCCATCCCGTCAAATCCAACCGCCTTCAGCGGCGCTCTGGTTGCTGAAACGCCTTTTTCTCTATCGTGTCCAGTATGATCTCTTGGAAGACATGGAAGAGGCCTTTAACGACACCCTGAGCCGGCAGAGCCATCAACAGGCCAACCGGTGGTTTTGGCGCCAGACGCTGAAGTCGTCCCTCCTTTATTTTAACAACTCCTTGAAAGGATCTGCAATGATGCTCCAAAGCGTACTAAAAACCGCCATGCGCAGTATCAAACGGCAACGCCATTATATGGCCATCAACCTGATCGGACTGAGTATCGGTCTGGCCAGTGCTTTGCTTATCTTTCTCTTTGTCGGCAATGAGTTCAGATATGACAGGCACCACGAAAAGGCCGAAAGGATCTACCGTCTGGCACTGGATGCCAACCTCAGTGGTGAAGCCATTCGAGACACCAAGACACCGTCACTTCTCGCATTTACCCTGCTTGAGACCTATCATGAAGTGGAACAGGCCGCCCGTATCCGTCGTGGTGATGATGTCTTTGTACGGCGAGGGGATGTGCAGTATCGTGAAGAACGGTTGTTTTTTGCAGATTCAACGCTGTTCAATATTTTTTCTCTCCCGTTGTCCGCCGGAGATCCTCGCTATGTGTTTGCATTACCCAACAGCATTGTGCTGACCCCGCAGTCTGCACAAAAATATTTTGGTGATGCCGATCCCATGGGTGAGACACTGCAGCTGCAGAACGGCGAGGACTTCATTGTGACCGGTGTGACAGCAGCCCTGCCGCAGACCAGTCACTTCCCCTTTGATTTCCTGGCCAATTTTGCCTCGCATCCTCTCAACCAGCAGGACAGCTGGATCTCCAATGATGTGATCAGCTATTTCTTGCTGCGCGAAGGGGCGAGCATCGAAGCGCTGGAAGCCAAGCTGCCCGATTTTGAACGGAAACACATCGGCGGACTCATCGAGCAGTTCATGGGAACCACCTATGATGACTTTCTCGCATCGGGCAGTCGTTTTGGTTTTTTTATCCAGCGGCTTCTTGATATCCATCTTCACTCTGATCTTACGGGCGAGTTGGGCAACAATGGAGACATTAGCAATGTGCTGGTGCTCACGGCCATCGCTTTGGTGATTCTCCTCGTCGCTTCGATTAACTTTATTAACCTGGCCACGGCACAATCCATTGAACGGGCCAATGAAGTGGGCATCAGAAAGGTGCTGGGTTCTCTGCGGGGGCCTCTGATCCGTCAGTTTCTCATGGAATCTGTGGTACAGTGCCTGGCGGCATTTCTGCTGGCCATTGTGCTCACCGCAGTGGCGCTGCCACATTTTGAGCATATTATTGACCGCCCGATTCCACTGGATATTTTAGCGACATGGTACTTCATACCGGCTGTGGTTCTGGGGGTACTTTTTATCGGATTGGCCGCGGGTATTTATCCCGCTTTCGTACTGGCGTCATTCAGGCCCATTGCGGTGTTGAAGGGCAAGGTGCACCGCGGGCTCAAAGGGAAAAATTTTAGAAGCGCCCTGGTTATCTTTCAGTTTACCGCCTCTGTGGCGCTGCTGATCTGCGCCTTGGTGATTCAACAGCAGATCCGCTATGCCCGTAACAAGCCCCTGGGCTTTGATAAGTCGCAGGTGCTGGTGATTCAGAACAGCACGGCCGCTGGCGGACAGGCGCATGCCCTGAAAGAGGCCTTGATGCAGGCGCCCTGTGTTTCCACTGCCAGCTTCTCCAATGGCCTGCCGCTCCTTGGGTTGACAGGGAATATATATAGAAAACGCAGCAGTGAGGACACGCACAATTATACGCTCATCCGACTGGCCGTAGACTACGATTTTCTCGAAACCTATCGATTGACGCTGGACAGTGGCCGCCCCTTTGATCGGACGCGACTGACGGATTCCACAGCTGTGCTACTCAACCAGACCGCTGCCCAGTTGCTCAAATGGGAGGAGCCCCTGAGCCGCCAGCTGATCAATGCAGGAGACCCTGAACGCCCCCTTGATGTCATCGGTGTGCTCAAAGACTTTCACCTCCGCCCCTTACAGGCGGGGATGTTTCCCCTGGTGATTGCGATCAGTCAGATTCAAAGCGGACGCTATCTTTCAATCCGTCTAAAGCCAAATGAATCGGCAGGAGCGGTCGATGAGATCTCACGGATCTGGCGACAATTTGTGCCTGGACAGCCCCTGGATTACCTCTTCTTTGATGACCGCTTCGACCATCTTTACCGCACCGAAATCCATATGGGCCGGGTGATTACCAGTTTTACGGCGCTTGCGTTATTTGTTGCCTGTCTGGGGCTTTTCGGACTGGCGTCACTGACCACGCGCATGCGCACCAAGGAGATTGGTATACGCAAAGTCATGGGGGCTTCAGTCCCCCGGATCATGGGGCTGTTGACGCGGGAAATTGTCATCTGGGTAGGCATTGCCAACCTGGCCGCCTGGCCTTTGGCATGGTGGGCCATGAGTCGCTGGCTGAACGGATTTGCCTATCGTATCGACCTCTCCCTGTGGGTGTTTCTGGGCTCAGGGGCTGCAGCCATGGGCATTGCGGTTTTGACCGTGATGCAGTTGACCTTCCGGGCGGCACAGCGTCGGCCGGTAAAGACCCTGCGGTATGAATAGCCAAACAGGTAAGTAGCAGTGTATTGACAGGCGGAGCGTGGCTCCGCCTTTTTTTAATTAGAGAGCTGCAACGTGGGTGGAATTTCTCTTTTCTTTGATTTTATCGTTGAATTTTTCTCTTTTCCCTTCTAAATTACGAACTTCTGACTTTTTACTTAGGAGTTGCCATTGCCCGTCACGATTTATGAGGTGGCCAAACACGCCAATGTGGGGATCGGAACGGTCTCCCGTGTGCTGAACGGCAGTACGCAGGTCAAGGATAAGACCCGCCAACGGGTGATGGAGGCTATCGCTGAGTTGGACTACCGCCCCCATGGTTTCGCCCGTGCTTTGGCCCGGCGCAAGACACGCATGGTGGCCGTGATGATTCCTCACTTTAACGGCTACTTCTTTATCGATCTGATAAAGGGCATTCAGACCACGCTCTGTGGCGAATCGTATCAGATGATTCTCAGCAATGTGGATCATCCTGAAAAGGCGGATGACTACCTCCAGCAGTTGGTGGAAAACCGCAATGTAGACGGTTTAATCCTCTGTTCTCTACAGATCTCTGACGCTTTTGTGCAGACCTTTAAAAAACTGAAACTCAACGTCGTTTTGGTGGACAGTTTTCATAAAGCGCTGGACTCCATTGTGGTGGACAACCGTCATGGGGCCTATCAGGCCACAAAGTATCTCATCGATCTGGGCCACCGCCATATTGGCATGATCGCCGGGGTGCTGGCCAGCCGCCCTGCACAGATGCGGCTGGAGGGGTATATGGAGGCGCTGTCCGATCACCAGATCCCATTTCACGAGGAAGACCTGACCATCGGTGATGTGGTGACCTGTAATGACGGTTTCTCTAAAGAGTCGGGCTATGCTGCCATGAAAAAGATATTGGCCACAAAGCAACCGCTGCCGACGGCTTTTTTTGTCTCCAGCGATGTGCAGGCGGCCGGCGTCATGATGGCACTGAAAGAAGCGGAGATCAACGTGCCGGCCGATGTCTCCATTGTTGGATTTGATGATGTGGAGATCGCTGAGTATCTGGGGTTGACCACGGTGCGACAGCCGATTACCGAGATTGGGAAAGCGGCTGCCCAGCGGCTGCTTGGGCGTCTCTCAGGGGATGACGCCGATGTGGCTGTTCAGTCAGAGTCGTATAGAACGGAGCTCGTGATCCGTGAGAGCTGCAGGCGGATCAGTTCGGCTGAACCCAGTTGATTATTTTGTGCGTTGGTGCCAAGTATCTAGTAAAAAGAGTCCAGTTAAAAGTTAAACGTTAAAAGTTAAAAGTAGCGGCGCAGGTCATTGTATGTGCATCATAACAGCGTGTTCTTGCAACGTCAATGTCACAGCCATTTTAGAAGTGAGCGAAGAGGGTATGACCTGCTGTATGGATTGTCCGTTGATTCAGGCGTTACTGCGATAATCTCCAATGACAACGTTTCCCCGTGCCCTCATCGCACGGGGTTTTACATATAGAGGATAGAGATACTGCGTTTATGGAGAAGGTGCTGTTTGTTTCTTCTCATCCGTGTGGATCGTTTTTTTATGGGGTGCTTGCCCCGCATGAAAACATTGTTTATATTGATTCTAAATAGAATTCAAGGCATTATGTTTCCATTTGAAAGCCGTCATGAAAGATTATTACCAAATTTTAGAGACCCGACCCAGCGCCTCGTCGCGGCTGATCAAGGCGCAGTGGCTGCTGCTTTTACAGGCCTGGCACCCTGACAAGTTCAAGAATGCTGAGCAGAAGGCCTGTGCCCAGGAGAAGACGCAGGAGATCAACGCGGCCTATCAGGTGCTGATCGATCCCGGGGCTCGTGAGCAGTATAACCGTCAGTATCCTGTGCTCAGAGGGCCGGTCGCTGCAGATGCAGCCACCGGAAACCGGGCCGGATACTCAGTGGAGGGCGAGGGCCGCGTCAAAGGCCGTTATCTTGATGTCACACTGGAACATATCGACCAGAACAAGACATTGTACTGTGACAGAGATTGCATCTGGTATCCCCGTCCCTCAAGGTGTCAGAACAAGACCAATGTCGCTTTGAACGAGGTGTATCACACCCATCTGCGTTACACGGAGGTGGTGCTCTCCATTCGAAATATCTTTGATTATGAACTCTACATCTCTTTTGAGAACAGCTGTTTCATCATTGATAAACGGGGTAATCTCTACAAAAGGAAGTATCTGTTCTGTGATGCCTTTTTAAGGGATAAGAACCGTTTTCTACACACCGGTGAGTGGCTCAAGCCCTATACACAGGCACGTTTTCTCCTCTCCTTTCCCGAACTCAGTGATCGTAGTGCCGTCACAGAGGTGACGTTCCACCAAAACGTCTATCAACCCGGTTTCAAAACCGGGCAGTTGATTGATAAAGAGGTTTACAGCCTTTCAAGGGCCAAATCCTGATGGGGCGGATGCGCGATAGAGGGCAATCGGTTGGGGTTGCCCCCATCCATTCGAATAACAGAGGAGAGAGGGTGTCAGGAATGCGTAGAATCATTGGAATTGCCGTGTGCCTCATTGCAGCATTGCTGCCGGTTTTATCCCCGGTGGCTGCGCAGGGCATTGTCCGTGAAGGCCTGACGCTTGAGAGCCGCATCCTTGGCCATACTGTCCGTTATACAGTCTACCTCCCCGCAGACTACGCCACTTCCAGCCGTTACTATCCCGTGGTCTATCTGCTTCATGGCTATACAGACAATGATATGGGCTGGATGCAGTTCGGCGAGGCGCATCTCATTGTCGATGACGCCATTGCCAGCCGTGAGCTTCCCCCCATGATTCTCATCATGCCCGATGCCGGCGTCTCATGGTATATCAATAACCACGATGGCTCTGTACGCTATGAAGATTTTTTCTTTGAAGAGTTTATGCCGCAGATTGAGAAACGCTATCGTATCCGGGCCGAAAAACGCTATCGCGGCGTGGCCGGGCTCTCCATGGGCGGCTTTGGGGCCTTGGTTTATGCCATGAAACACCCCGATGTTTTTTCTGCATGCGCGCCGCTTTCTGCGGCCATTTACACCGATACGCAGGTGGCCGCCTGGCCGCAGGCACGGTGGGATCACGTAGCCGCCGTGCTTTACGGCCCTGGTTTAAAGGGCGAGGCCCGGCTCACTGCACACCTGCGTGCCAACAGCCCCATGCATCTTGTGGCGCACGGCGATGTTGACGCCATGAAACAGGTGCGTTACTGGTTGGACTGCGGCGACGATGACAGGCTCTCGTCGGCCAACGCATTATTTCATGTTCAACTCAAGGAACGGGGCGTGCCCCATGAATTCCGCATGCGAGACGGCGGGCACCATTGGCCTTACTGGCGGTCGGGGCTCAAGGCCGCTCTACAGTTCATTGGAGAGGGCTTTCATCAGTTTTAATCTATCTGTGCCGGCGTATCCTTTGTCATGTTCAAATCTGAGGTGATAATGTCAATCAAAGCAGTGACGGTGTTCTGTGGGTCCAGTCCCGGGGGCAGGCCCATTTATGCGGAGACGGCACGGCTCCTGGGACGCCATCTGGCTGAACTGGGGGTGACATTGGTTTACGGCGGTGGACGCGTGGGCATGATGGGGCAACTGGCCGACGCTGCGCTGGAAGCCGGCGGCGAGGTCACAGGCGTGATCACCCGGCATCTCTATAACATGGAGGTGGGCCACACGGGGACGGACCTTAAAATCGTCGAATCCATGCATGAACGCAAGGCGTTGATGGCAGAAAGCGGTGACGGTTTCATCATGATGCCAGGCGGCCTGGGCTCTCTCGATGAATTCTTCGAGGCGCTGACCTGGGCGCAGCTGGGGCTGCACAGCAAGCCCTGCGGCATACTCAATGTGGATGGCTATTTCAATGGTTTGTTGGATTTTATCGACCATATCCGCGAAGAACAGTTTATGTCTCCCGGTGCGCGACAGCTGATTCTGCATGAACAGCGCGTTGCCGCCCTTCTGGATAAAATGCACAACTACCAGCCCGCACCCTCAGATAAAGGGCGCTGGGCAAAAACCTTAAGTCAACTCGAAGCATAGATGTTTTCTCATGGGAGAGAAAGGAACGGGCAATGATTGAGACCTCCAAAACCAAGCGGCTGGTTGCCGTTACCCTGATATTGATCCTGCTGACCCTGGTGTCGTCCCTAGCCGGACTGCTCAATACGGATATGTATCGCCCCTTCATTACCGGTGATTTTATCCCCGGTATTGTCAGCCAGGATATGGTCTCTCTGGCTGTGGCCATTGGACTCTTTTTTGTGCTCAGAGCCATGCGTCGCGGCAGCCCGCGCTGTGCCTGGATCTGGAGTGGGTTAATGGCCTATCTCTTCTATGCCTATGCACTCTATGCCTTTGACCGCATCTACACCCCGTTTTATCCCGCCTACCTGGCCATTTTCAGCCTGTCGCTATTCGGCCTGGGACTGCTCTACACCAGCCTTCAGCCAGAGGCCCTGACGCTGGCCACTTACGCCAGGCAACCCCGGACGTTGTTCGCCTCTTATCTCCTGATTAATGCGGTGTTGTTCTCAATCAGCTGGGCGCCGCGTGTGATTCAGGCCGTCCATGACAAGGTGCAGCCGGTAGGCAACACCATCTTTGTACTCGACTTCACAATTTTCATCCCGCTGATGGTGGTGGGGGCCGTTCAGATCTGGAAAAAGACCCTGCTTGGACACGCTCTCACCGGATTGCTGCTGATCAAGGCGGGTATTCTGGGCACCTCGGTGTTCATCGGTCAATTGATGATGCCGCACTACGGTGTGGCGGCTGAACCCTGGCTGACAGTGCTCTTTGGTTTTCTGGGTATCGGTGGCATGGCCCTCTCCGGCCTCTTCCTCTCCCGGCTTGAAGTGAATTGATTCGACAATGCATGAAATACAGGGCCACTGCTGTTCTATGCATAGCCGGCCTCTTGATGCTGCCGGCCTGTGATCAGTCGGAAGCCCTCCTTGAACAGGGACAGACTGTGGCACTGCGGTTTACCGTGAAGCAGACAGACGGATCTGAAGTGGCTGCGCAGGCCCTGGTATCACCTCCAGGGCGCAGCAACAGCAACGGGCTGCCCGGCATGCTGGTGGCGCTGCACGGCTACGGCAGCAGCGCAGCGGCTTTTCATGATCTTTGGCGTCCCGTGGCTGATTCATTGGACCTGGTCTTGGTCACGCCGCAGGGTGAATGCCCCCTTGAGCCGGGCCACTGGGCCTGGGGCGACGCGGCACCTCTAGTGGTGCATCGGGCTATGGCCCTGGCCGTACAGCAGGGGCTGGTGAATCCCCGCGCTGTCTACATGGCGGGCTTTAGCCAGGGCGGTACACTGGCCTATACCATGACCAACAGCTGGCCGGAGCGTTTTGCCGGTGTTGCGGCCCTGGGCGCGCCTTTTGATGCGCTTATGTTTACGCGTTTTCCTGAACGTTGCCGGACACGCTTCTATATCGGCACCGGCAGTGAGGACAATATGGTTGAGCAGGCGCGTCAGGCACATCGCTTCCTTTCTGCACGGACTGAAGCCGTTTTGCTCGAAATCTACCCCGGCGTTGGCCACGGGCTGCCGGACCCCGTGGAGACGACACTGTATGCCATGATGCAATGGCTGATGCAATAGCAGCTGCTTGTGAAATATTCCGTGAGGATAAATGGCTATGACTGACACTGTGCTTTTTGCCTATGTTCTTCTCCCGCTGATGATATTTTTTGCCCGTATCGCCGATGTCACGCTGCAGACGCTGCGTATTCTGGCGGTCTCAAGAGGGAACAAAATTATTGCCCCGCTGCTGGGTTTTTTTGAAGTGATCATCTGGTTGATGGCCATCGGCGAGATCATGAAGAATCTCTCTAATCCCTTCTGTTATCTGGCCTATGGCGCCGGTTTTGCCATGGGCAATTATGTGGGGATCCGTATTGAAGAGAAGACGGCCATTGGCAAGCAGATCATCCGTATCATCACCCGGAAGAACGCCCAGGAACTGCTGATGAATCTCCGGCGTCAGGGGTTTGGCGTGACTGACATTCCGGCCCACGGCAAGACCGGAGAGGTCAGCGTTCTTTATACTATTATCGAGCGTTATGATCTGGAGCGTGTGGTCAAGGCCATTGAGACCTTCAATCCCAACGCTTTTTATACTATTGAAGATATTCGGAACGTCAATTCTGGAATTTTCCCCACCAAGAAACCGTTGATGAAGCGGCTGATGGCCGGCCCTTATAAGCGGATCCGTAAGAAAAGGATTTATAAGCGGATGATCCGTCAGCGCAAGGGGAGGTAACTGATATAGCGCGTGCCTGCGGTCTCCAGGGGGAGGCCAGCAGAGGCGGTGTTGATAGGCGGGCAAAGGTCGGGTTCATCGTTTTGCACGGGATCTCTTTTCATTCATGAGCAGGGAGGGAGTGTGGTATGAGTTTACTGTGGTTTCTAATCATTGGTGCTCTGGCGGGCTGGCTGGCCGGAAAGTTGACCAAGGGCAGGGGCTTTGGCCTCTTGAGCAATATAGTGGTGGGCTGCGTGGGCGCTGTGCTGGGTGGCTTTCTCTTCAATCTGCTGGGCCTGACCGGGTTTGGGATCATCGGCTCGCTGGTGATGGCTTTGGTGGGCGCCTTGGTGCTGCTCTGGATTGTGAAGAAAGTAAAGAAGTAAGGCATTGCAAAGAGATGTTGAGCGGGGCGCCAGGGCGCCCCTTTTTTTTAGTCAACTGCACGGTGCTATGTTTTTTCCGTCTGGAGACGTCCTTTATATGGCCTCTCGTTGCTGCTCAATAACTTTTACACGGGAGGTGGAAAGGTGAGGCTGTATGCCGTTCCGTTGTCTCGGTTTACTGCCAGAGTGCCTTCCAGTTGTTCAGCCAGTATGCTGATCAGTCGTAGCCCCAGCGTCTCCCCGGTTTGGGGAACAATCTGCGGAGGCAGCCCTATGCCGTCATCCGAAAAATGCAAGACATACTGCTGGGCATCGTCCCGTGTAAATGCAATACGCACCGTACCGGAGTCTCTGCCTGAGAATGCGTGCTTGAAGGCGTTGGTCAGCCATTCATTAAGGATCAGGCCGCAGGGGACGGCCGTATTGATATCGAGTGTGAGCCCCTGAAGCTGGAGCTCCATTTTAATTTTCTTCTCACCGGTCATGGCATTCTGCAGTTCCCGGCTGATATTTTTGATGTAATCATCCATGTTGACAGTTGAGAAGTCGTCGGACTGATAAAGGAGGTGATGCACCAGGGCCATAGACAAAATACGGTTTTTGCTCTCTTCAAAGGCTTCCAACGCTTCCTTAGCGGTGGTGATGTGCGCGGCCTGCAGACTCAGTAGGCTGGTGACAATATTCATATTGTTCTTCACACGGTGGTGGACTTCCTTGAGCAGCACCTCTTTTTCATGGAGGTCACGTTCTATTTGAGCCTCTGCCTCTTTCCGTTTGGTGATGTCCAGGCTGATTGCAGAGGCCCCGATGATATTTTGATGCAGGCGGATAGGGGTCAGAGAAACGATGAAGGTACGCGTTGGCGAAAGACGGGGTATTGCATATTCAATATGATGGTTTTTCCCGTCCAGTGCGAGGTCATAGAGCGATTTCCAATCATACTGGTGTCTCTTGGGCAGCACTTCCAGAGCGTCCATGCCCACTTCAAGGTCGATATCGTAATAGGTCTTGAATTCTGTTTTGAAATAGTGGTTCAAAGCGATGATTTTATAGTGGCTGTCTATGGCCCATATTGATTCTGTACGACCTTCAAGCAGGGCCTGAAGCAGGGCCTCTGCCTGCATTCTCTCCTTTATTTCATTGCGCAATGCGGCTGTTTTTAGGCGAACCTGCCGTTTGAGTGAGAGGTTCAAGAGTAAAAACCACAGCGCGATAAAGAGCAGGCCACCGGCAGTCGCAAAGATCTGCAGCCGGTAGCGTTGCCAGAATAGGGGATAGCGTAATCGGATCCAACGTGCTTCAATGGCATCGCGTTCTTTGGGTGTGATTCTGTGCAGACCTTTTACCAAAATACCGTGCAGTGTGGGCAAGGTGTTGTGTACAGCCAGGCAGAGTTCATACTTAAAATCGAGTTCTCCGGTGATCTTCAGATTGACAATTGTCTCATTTTCAATAAAGTAAGAGGCGCTGGCAATATCCATCACCACAGCGTCAATTTCACCGAACGAGAGCTGCCGCAGCCCGATCAGATCATTCTCCACGGGATACAGATTGAGATCGGGCTGTTGTGCCTGCAGGTATTCGTGGACCCCGTAATCTTGCCCTACGGCCACGGTACGGCCGCGAAGGCCCTCTAGCGAGGAGAGTCCTTGGGTGGTGTTTCGGGTGATGATCACCACGGGCACCTCCATATAAGGAGGTGTGAAGTTCAGATACTGAAGACGTTCAGGGGTCTCGCGCAGATTACAAATCATTTGAGCGCGACCGGTTTTGACGGCTGTGAGTTGCTGGGCGAGATGGTCTGGTGAAAGATATTCAAAATGAAGGGGGAGTTTTTCTTCAAGCAGCTTGAGGTAATCGGCCGATATGCCTTTGAACTGGCCTTGGTCATTCACAAAGGCAAAGGGAGGGTAATTGAACTCAGTCGCCACAATGACGGTGTTGTTTCGGGCTTTGAGCCAAGCGATCTCGCGTCCTGCAAGAAACGCTGTTTTTTCAGTTGGGGAGCAGTTAAGAAAGGACAGACTGATCAGTAGCGTACACAGTAACCCTGCTTTCATTTTCTCTCCTGCTTAAACCGACAGTCTTTGCTCGATTTTTGAATGAGATAGACCGGGTAGACCCTAAAGTGCCTGTATTCTCTGTAGAATTTAAAATACATTTTGCTGGGTTATTAAAGAATAGTATTTCAAATCTTCTAAATCAAGTATTTTATTCTTGGGCTGATATGATGTTTGCGGGCCAGTGCGGCTTACAAAAGAGATCGATTTAGACTGCACTGGCTTTATACCGTTTTGTTTTTCCAACCCAAAAGATACAGCAAAGGGTGGGTGATTATGGAAACTGAATTTATTGGGACCTTAAGAAAAAGGTCACACCTGAATGGCTGCATTTTTTATGGGTAAAAGCAATAAAAGAGTTCCTTTTTCATGAGACTTGTTGTACCTTATTTATTAACAAAAAGATCAATTACCCCGACTGACAATGGAGTCCCCATGCCAGCCACGTCTATTCGTTTCCGTCTTTATGAAACCATGAAAGCTGTTGTACTCTTTTCTGCGTTAACGCATCTTCTCATTCTTTTTACCTATGTCATTTTGCGTCGTGAGTGGGGGCAGCTGAATTACTTCAATATCATTGATATCGATTTGTTTTTTAATAATGCCGCCCAGGGTGCAGTGAGTCAAATTTTATCTGTAATCCTTTTTCTGTTGCTGATTGTCGGTGTGTTTATCTTTAAAACCAAGCGGTCTCATCGCTAACCCTGGAAAGCGCTCTCATGTTTGAACACGATGAGTATGAACAGCACCGTTTCTTTCGAGACGATTTTAGCGGGCAGGCCCTGGGGAACCGTCGTTTTTTCGATTGCAGGTTCGAGCGGTGTGTGTTTACGGGCGCCAACTTCTCGGGCAGTCTGTTTGAAAATTGCCGTTTTGAGAACTGTGATTTGAGCCTGATACGTGTAGATAACAGCCGTTTTCATGAGGTGGAAATTATTGACAGCAAGATTCAGGGTGTGGCTTTCAATGAACTCAACCGTTTAATTCTTTCTTTTTCATTTCAACGCTGCCGTGTCAATGACTGTCTCTTCTCCGATTTGGCTCTGAAGAAGATGAGATTCATTGATTCAGAACTGCATCGTTGCGATTTTTCCGGGGCAGTCCTCGTTGAGGCCGATTTCAGCGGCTCTGATTTGACCGGCTCGCTTTTTAACCATACACAACTGGTCAGGGCTGATCTTCGAGCTGCCAGAGGCTATTCTGTGCACCCCCTGCAGAACAATGTCCGCAGCATGTATGTCTCACTGCCGGAGGCCGTCTCATTTTTATCTGCACTGGAGCTGAAGGTAGGTCTCTGATACCCCTATATTTTCGACGCGCTGTAATCAAAGCTTTCCATCCCTGCCAGACTGTCAGGTGGAACAATGACTTGATATAACCAGGTTTATGATTGAGGTGTGATTTGAGAATGAGAAAGCGGTTTTATCTCCTGCCGGTTTTTATCGCTGTTTTTATTGCCCTCTTTTACTCTACCTATCGGGAAGTACAAAGAAAAACACTGATTGATTATACGAACCGCCAGATGATTCTTGTCCGGCAGGCTGCCCGTGGTATTGAAAACTTCTTCTCCTATTATCAGCGTGAACTGCAGTTCCTGGGGGGGCTTGAGGCTATTGTCACGAACAACAAACAGGGACAGGCGCTGCTGGACTCTTTTTACCTTAACAACAAACAGGAGATACGGGCATTGACCCGGGTGAACGCAAAAGGGACGTTGATTTACACCACACCCTCTCAACCCGATGCCATTGGATCTAACCTGTCGTCCCAAGCGCATGTTCAAAAGCTCTTAAAGGAAAGGCGCCCGGTGGTCAGCGATGTCTTTACCGCAGTACAGGGATATCAGGCCGTGGCCTTTCATGTTCCGCTTTTCGATGGCCAGCGGTTTGCAGGCTCTCTGGCCGTACTCATTCCTTTTGATGATTTAGCAGAAGTCCATCTTAATGATATGGCTTTTGGCGATGACGGCTATGCCTGGATGATCAGTGAACAGGGCGTTGAGCTGTACAGCCCCATGCCAGATCATGTGGGACGTTCAGTCTTTGAGAACGCCGCTGAATGGCCCGGTATTCTGGCAGTGAGCAGGCGTATGATAGCCGGAGAGAGTGGTTTCGATCGGTATCGCTATCTGCGTATGACAGGAAAAGGCCGTGAAGTCATTCACAAGCATGTGGTCTTCTGTCCGGTATCGCTGGGGAATACTTTCTGGTCTATTGCAATGGCCAGCCCCGAGACGTTGGTGTATTCCGCTATGCAGGGGTTTCAGAAACGTCTGATTTTTTTGGCTTTGATGTTGTCCCTGGTGGCGGCGATCTACCTTTTTACTTTCTTCAAAACCAGGGCCATTCTCAATGAGAGCCGTAAACGCGAGGTCGCCGAATCGGCACTTTCCATCTCTGAAAACAGGTTCAGAAGTTATATTGAATACGCCCCCTATGGTGTATTTGTCACAGATCATGAAGGCCGTTATGTGGAAGTCAATCCGGCTGCTGAGATCATGGCAGGTTATTCTGCCAAGGAGCTGCAGGGAATGGCCATCACTGAAATGAATGTACCTGAAGAGCTTGAAGCCGCAGAAGCCCATTTCAATCAGCTGGTGCAAGAAGGGTATGCCTCCGGTGATTTTCATTTTATCCCCAAGGCTGGCAATCGGCGCATTTGGACGGTGACGGCAGTAAAACTCTCCGATACACGTTTTATCGGCTTTGCCAACGACATCACAGACAGAAAGCAGGCCGAGGATCAAATAAAACATAACCTGAAGGAGAAAGAAGTTTTACTCAAGGAGATTCATCATCGAGTGAAGAACAATCTGAATGTCATCTCCAGTCTTCTGAGTCTGCAGGCCGCAGAACTGGAAAGCGATCAAGGGGCCGTGGCGGCCTTGAATGAAAGTATGTACCGTGTACAGAGTATGGCCTTTGTTCATCAGCAGTTGTATCAGTCCACTGATTTTTCAAAGATTGGTTTTAAAACCTATATAGAGAATTTAATTGAACACCTTATTTTGATTTATAGCGACAGGGCGCAGATTACAGCCAGCCGTAATCTGGATAATATTGACTTAAACATTCAATTGGCCGTGCCCTGTGGACTGCTTCTCAATGAGCTGGTGACCAATGTTTTTAAACATGCCTTTCCAGGGGGGCGTCAAGGACACTTCTGGATTACCTTGAAACAGATCCAACCCGGTGTCTGCCGGATTGAGGTCGGTGATGATGGTGTAGGCATGCCGGTCGGGCTGCCTGTGGAGAAGATGGATTCTCTGGGATTGAAGCTGGTCCATATTCTGGCGCAGCAGATCAATGCAGAGTTGCAGTTCAGATGTGAAAATGGTACCATGGTGCAAGTGACTTTCCCCCTAGACCCTCTGGCGGTTGCCTGATTGCTGTGCAAGAGTCAATAGGACGATTGGCCTTGAGTTACCCTTGAATTGTTCTTGATTTTAATCGGAAATGTCATTAAACTGAATATCATACACAGCGGTTGCAAGACTGCCTCCCCAGGTGTTTTTGCTGCCCTGTTTTTGTCCAGAAAAACGGCGGGCTGATTTGGTTCGCATCACAGCGCCTGACTGCATGGTGCATTTGAGAGGGACAACACAATGATACTTCACCATCAATTTATCAGAAACGCCCAGAAATTGTCAAGTAAGCTGGCCATTGATGACAAAATGTTGAATCGAAAAGTCACCTATGGCAAAGCGCTGATTGCTTCACTCATCCTGGCGAAGAAATTTTCCAAATTTGATGAGGGGGAGATTGGCGTGATGATTCCCACATCAGCCGGTGCTGTCTTGGCTGTGCTGGGGGTGATCATGGCCGGTAAAGTCCCTGCGATGATTAACTACTCCACAGGGGCTGCTGACAACTGCCGCTATGCCCAGCGTAAATGCGGATTCCAAACGATCATTACGTCAAAGGCGCTGCTTGAGAGAATCAAGTGCCCGGTGTTGCCGGGAATGATTCTCCTGGAGGACGTGATGGCGAGCATCTCGCCCCTTGAAAAAGTCAGCGCTGCCTTAAAAGCCAAACTGCCGGCGCCTGTCTTGATTTCACGGCTGCCGCATTGTCATGAAGATGACAATGTCGTAATTCTCTTCACCAGCGGCAGTGAAAAAGACCCCAAAGCGGTTCCACTCACCCATAGAAATCTGGCCGTCAATATACAGGATCTCAGCACGGTTTTCGCGCTGAGAGAAGATGATATTGTCATGTCCATTCTACCGTTGTTTCATGTATTCGGATTTAACGCCAACCTCTGGATGCCACTGATTGTGGGCGCCACTTCGGCCACTTACGCCAATCCGCTGGAATATAAAAAGATACCCCGGCTGGTCAAGGAAACCAAAGCCACACTCATTGCTGCCACGCCCATTTTCTTTGCCGGCTATCTGAAGGAGTCGCAGCCCGGCGATTTTGAGCATGTGCGTATTGCGCTGCCCGGTGCAGACAAAACGCCTGAGGCCCTGCGCCAGGGGTACAGGGACAAGCATAATATTGAACTCTGCGAGGCCTATGGCACCACAGAGACCAGTCCCGGCATTTCCGTAAATACGCCCACGCATAACCGCCCGGGGAGCATTGGCCTGCCTCTGCCCTCGGTTGAGGTCAAGATTGCCGACCTGGAAACCGGCGCCCCGCTGGCCGTTGGAGAAGAGGGAAAGATTCTGGTCAAAGGCGACAATGTCATGAAAGGCTATCTCGGCGACGTAGAGGAGACCTCACTGAGAATGCATGATGGCTGGTATGATACAGGAGATATGGGCGTGATGGACGAGGACGGGTATCTCTGGCACCGGGGACGGCTGCGCCGTTTTGTGAAAGTAGGCGGTGAAATGGTGTCTCTTGTGCGGACAGAAATTGTCCTCGAGCAGCTGCTGCCGGCTGAAGTGGACTGTTGTGTGGTTGACGTCCCTGATTCCAAGAAAGGGGCCCGGTTGATTGCAGCGGTCACCACCGCCGTCGATGTCAAGGCGATTGTCAAGGGATTGCGTGCCCAGCTGCCGCAGATTTCAGTGCCCAAGGCCTTTGTCGTGATTGAACAACTGCCGAAAATGGGAAGCGGCAAAATTGATTTCAGACGGATCACAGAACAGGTCAGGGCGCAGGTCACGGTGTAATCCCCTTTTCCCTGACGGATTTGTTTTGTATATTCATTGAACTTTGAATAGAGAAGGAGATCGTTTTGAGCGATAAACAGTACAGTAATCCGCCGGCCATGCAGATCGATGTGGCCAAAAAATGTCATGTGAAGATGGAAACGACAAAGGGTCTCATTGAGCTGGAACTCTACCCCGAGTATGCACCCAAAACCGTAAACAACTTCGCCTTTCTGGCCGGCGAGGGCTTTTATGACGGCGTGACCTTTCATCGGGTGATTGCCAACTTTATGATTCAGGGCGGCGATCCCACCGGATCAGGCATGGGCGGTCCTGGCTACCGTTTTGAGGATGAGTTTGACGGCAATCCACTGACCCATGAAGCCAAGGTGATTTCCATGGCCAATGCCGGTCCCGGCACCAACGGCAGTCAGTTCTTTATCACACATGCACCACAGCCCCATCTCAACAACCGCCATACTGTTTTTGGCAAGGTCACCAAGGGTGAAGAGATTGTAGACGCCATTCAGCAGGGCGATGCCATGAAGAAAGTCACCGTCACTCAGTAATATTTTTTTCTTTTCCAGCCCCGCTTCCGGCGGGGCTTTTTTATTGTTTCCAGTGGGTGGAATCGTTATTTTTTCAGTCACAAGGAGCCGTTTCTAGACAAGACTGTCATCTGTTGGGGCGGCCCGTACGCCAAAGACTGCCTATCAATCAGGGAGATTATGAGCCGAAGAAAAGGTTATACTGCAGCACTCCTGGCCACAGCGGCCATGGGATCACTGGGCGTCATCGTCCGTCAAACCACGGTGTCTGCCACCGGCATTACCGGGGCGCGTATGGGTTTCGGATTTGTTTTTTTTCTGCTCTATCTCGGGTTGTCCGGACAATGGCGGCAGATTAGAATGCGCCCCACATGGCCAATGTTGTTAAGCGGACTTCTGATTCCCCTGATTATCATGGCCTATGTGCATGCCATTCAGCACAGTCCGCTCGCCATTGCTGCCGTACTGCTCTATACAGGGCCGCCGCTGGCTGTAACGTTTTCCCGTTTTTTGTTCAAGGAGACCCTCCGTCTTCTTAATGGATTTTTACTTGTCATGGCTTTTTCAGGGCTTTTATTCCTGGTGGGATTCTCTGCGGATGACTTCTTGTCACCGGGGACTTACAGTGGCCTGCTGGCTGGCCTGCTCTATGGATTCTACATTACCAGCAATCGGGCCATTGCGGCTTCAGTGCCAGATGCGGCCAGAAGTTTTTATCAGTTTCTGGTTGGCAGCTTGACGGTTCTGCCGTTTATAATTCTTTCGCCACCGGAGATTCAAGGTATTGATTGGTGCTGGCTGCTGTTCATTGGGCTGAGTACCGGTTTTTTTGCGATCATACTGATGGTGTATGCTCTGAAGCGGCTTCCTGCTCAGGAGTATGGCTTGATCTCCTATCTCGAGCCCCTCATTGGTGCGTTGTGGGGTTTGACCCTCTTCAGTGAATCCTTGAGCCGCCGCCAGCTGATTGGCGGGGCATTGATTCTTATCAGTGGTTTGCTGCCGGTTTTCTTGCGGCGAGGTGAAACCCGTGCAAAGGGTCTTCGTAAGGTAATATGCGGGCGGCATGGAGATTGACAGGAGAAGGAGGAGAGATGAAACGGCTGATCGTCTACGACACAAAACATGGATGTACCGCAGAAGTGGTTGAAGAAATGAGGCGGCACTGGGCCGGAGAGCCTACTGTCATCCTGTTGAAGCAGGCTGACATACCCGATCTGGAAGGCTTCGACCAGGTCATTGTGGGCGGTTCTATCCACGCAGGGCAGATTCAGAAATCTGTGAAGCAGTTCTGTGAGACACATCGCGATCGTCTGCTGTCCAAACCATTGGGGCTTTTCCTCTGTTGCATGGATGATGAGAAGGGCCAGGCTCAATTTGAATCTGCATTTGATGTCATGTTGCGAAATCATGCCACGGCCACGGGTGTACTCGGCGGGGCGTTTGATTTTGAGAAGATGAATCGTATTGAGCGCTTCATTGTGAAAAAGGTGGCCGGGGCGACAGCAACCGTGAAGAGACTGGATGAGGACGCTATTGCGCGTTTTGCCGAGACCATGAACATTTAACCTGGAGAGCAGGGGCATGAGAAATCGTCAGACAGGTTGGGTCGTATTGATGCTTTTGGCCGTTTGGGGTTGCTCGCCACAGGTGCAGACCACAGGGGGCAAATGGGTGCCCAGTCAGCTTCGTGACGGGGTTTTTGACGGCCATTATAAAGGCGGTGCCGTTACAGCGGATGTGCGTGTCACCATCAAGGCGCAGCGTGTGGCAAAAATAGAGATGCTGCAACATGACTGCTGGAAAGGCAAAAAGGCCGTGCCTGCAATTCCCAATCGAATAATTGAGAATCAGTCCACTGTGGTGGAAAGCATCAGTGGGGCCACCGTCTCCAGCAAAGTGATAATGAATGCCGTGCAGGACGCGCTGAAAAAAGCCAGACCCAACGGCGGTGGAAATGGCAACCCCGGTTTTGGGGGGCGCCCCGCGCCTAATAATGACCTCTCCAAAGCCATTGAGTAATGTTTTTTTTCAGTCGATTTTTATTAAGGCGCACAGGGTGCGCCTTTTTTTGTGGTTATTATTTATTCCCGCCATCGGCTGAATCGGCTGAATCGGCTGAATCGGCTGAATCGGCTGAATCGGCTGACCGGCAGACAGATATGTAATGATTGGATGGCCAGTAAAAGTCTTCGCTCTCTGAGTATAAGCATTTTATTTGTGTGTATTGTGAAACTTCAGTCAGCGTACGGGGTTGAAGAGAGAGACAAGGGGTTTTACGTCTATGATGGGTTAGGATCAGACTGAAGTGGAGGTGGAGGATGCAGTGTAATGTCGGTAGATGTGATAAACGGATTCGTATTGCTCTGGGGAGTGTGCTCATTGTGTTGGGGTTTGTATTTCGGAGTTGGTGGGGATTGCTTGGGCTGCTGCCATTGGTGACGGCACTGGTGGGCTGGTGTCCTGCCTATGTGCCGTTTAAACTTTCGACACTCGGCGTGAAAACCAAAATTCCCAAGTAAAGGGCGATTTCTCCCCGGGGAATCACGCCCGAGGCAAACGAAAGACGGCTGACTTTTGATCAAGTCAGCTGTCTTTCTTCAGATAGCACTTGCAGTGACTCGGTGAGTCGCCTATTTTACTCCATTGCCTGCGGCGTCGGGATACAGTGCGATTGCCTGCATCGAGCGGGGAGGCGTTGATGTCTGGCGGCGCAGTGTCGATCTCTATCAGCAGATGCCGGCAGACGCCCCAACACTGAATGTGCCGGGCATGACGGCGTTTGCACAGCTCAAACGGAGCTGGCCCTCGACGTCATCTCATCAAAGGAGTGCTGATGCCGTGTCATTGCAGAAACAATCAAGCGATGGTATTCCAGGCTGAACCCGTATCGGCCGATGAAGTTGAATCGCTGAAACGGCGCTATCTTGATTCCGTGACCGCCCCGCTGGACGGGATGTGGTATGACGGTTTTATTCCGCTCTCAAAACATTGGGGCATACAGCTGAATGGCGTGACTATCGGGTATTTCTGCGTCAACCGTGAGAAAGCCCTGCTCCAGTTTTACATGCCAGATCCCTTGCTCAGTCAGGCGCCTGCGTTTCTTGGGGGATTGGTCCGCATGGGAACCGTGCAATCGGCGTTTGCCGGCACCAATGAACCGGATTATCTGGGGCTCTGCATGGAGCTTCAGAAATCGACTGAAGTGCATACGCTGCTCTACGGAGACTTTGCGCCAGTGCCCCCCCGTTTGGGGGCCTGTCCCGACGCGGTGTTTCGTCCTGCCCGCCTTGATGAGCTGCAGAAAATTATTGTCTTTATCACGGAAAATACCGGCAATGGCGGTGACTGGTTGAAAGGCTATATGGATACGCTCATCACAAGGGAAGAATCCTTCATTCTCGAAGTTGGTGACGAGATGCTGGGACTGGGGGAGTGCCGAGTCAGTGATTCTCAGCTTCCCTATGCCGATCTGGGTATGATTGTTTCGCGAGAACACCGTAACAGAGGGCTGGCGACTGACATGCTTTCTCTCATGAAAAGCCAATGCATGAGTCGGCAGTTGACGCCCATCTGTTCTACGATGAAAGACAATGTGGCCGCTCAGAAAGCCATTGAGCGCGCTGGTTTTGTAGTCAAGAACAGGATTTTTCGTCTTCAGTTCTGAGGCGAACCGGGGCATCGCTGTGTAGAGGGCGTCCTATCAAACCTTTATTTGAGGCAATAAAAAGGCCTGTCCCGTTTTTTAAAGGACAGGCCTCTCTCTGTTAATGAACGATTATTCGTTTTTTAATGACTGCACCGGGTTGGCTGTGGCAGCCTTTATGGCCTGGGCGCTCACTGTCGCCAACGCCAGTAACAGGGCACCGCCACCGGAGAGGGCAAAGATCCACCAGGAGAGCGCCACGCGGTCGGCGTAGCCTTCCAGCCAGCGACCGAGGATAAACCAGGCCGTGGGCAGCGCCAGCAGGTTGGCCCACAGTATCCATCGAGCAAATTCCATGGACAAAATACGGATGATACCGGGAATGGTGGCGCCCAGCACTTTTCTGACGCCAATCTCCTTGGTACGCTGCTCAGCAGTGAACGAGGCCAGTCCGAAAAGCCCCAAAGCGGCAATAATGACGGCCAGAATAGTGAAGGCGCGGATCAGTCCGCCCAGGCGGTGCTCACTGCCGTAGATCCACTGATAGTCATCCTCAACAAACTGATAATCAAAGGGGTAGCCAGGCAGTGCCTCTGTCCAGACCTGACGCAGGGCGTCGATCTGCGTATCGTGATTGCCAGGCGCCAGACGGATGTAGATGAAGTTGGCCCATCGGGCATCCATGGCCACGGCCAGCGGTTCAATGGCCTCTTTGGCCGATTTGAAGTGAAAGTCTTTGATGACGCCGACGATGTGGCCGTCGATGCCGAGAAAGTTGAATCGTTTGCCCAGCACGTCCTCATGCCCCATGCGTTGCGCCAGGGTCTCGTTGATGAGAAAGCTGGATGAATCGCTGGCCATGGCGACGTTGAAAGGCCGGCCCGAGGCCATGGTCACGCCCAGCGTTTTGCAGAAGTCGAAATCTACAATATTGAATGTGACCTGAATATCCTCTGAGGGATCCATGCCCTCCCACTCGGCGCCGCCGCCATTGCTGTAATAGATGGAGGGGCGGTTGGATGCCGCACAGACGCTTTGTACACCCGGCGTGGCCTGGAGGCGGTTCTTGAGAAGATTGTATTTTCCGCGCATGTCGCCGCGCATCTCCATGAAGATCAGATTCGCCTTTTCATAGCCAACATCGCGTTGCTGTGCGTACTGAAGCTGCCTGTAAACCACCACTGAGGAGACGATGAGCACAATGGAGAGGGCGAACTGACCGATCACCAGAATACGGCGGAGTTTGATGTTGGAGGCGGCTTTGGAGAGCCGCCCCTTCAATACCTGTCCCGCCTGCATTGAAGAGAGATAGAGGGCGGGGTAGCTGCCGGCCAGGAGGGCAGTCAGCAGGCAGACGCCGGTGAGACCCAGCAGGCTTTTCAGACTGAAAAGCGCGGTCAGGCTCAGTGACTTCTGCGCCATCTGATTGAAGGTGGGCAGCAGCAGGGCGATAAAGATCAGGGCCAGGAGCAGACTGATCACGGTCAGCACAGCGGTCTCGCCGTAGAACTGAGCCACCAGTGAACGCCGCCCCGCACCCACGGTTTTACGGAGACCAATCTCCTTGGCCCGTCCTGCAGCCTTGGCTGTGGAGAGGTTCATGAAATTGATACAGGCGATGAGCAGCACAATGAAGGCGATGGCGGCAAAGAGGTAGACGTATTGAATGTCGCCCTGGGTTGCTTTAAAGCCAAAGAAGGAGCGCAGGTGAATATCGGTGACGGGCTTCAGCGAACAACGGTAGGCGGGACGGCTGTCAAAGTCACTTCTGGACTCTGCATCGGTGAAGCGGGCCCGGGCGTTCTGGTGGCGCATATCGGCAATCTTCCGGGCCACGGTGCTGGCATCGGCCCGCGGGGTCAACATCACCAGCGTGTTGATGGCGTTGCCTGTCCAGCTGTCATTGTAGCGGCCCAGTGTGCGCATGAAGTTGATGGGCACCAGATAATCCATGGCAAAGCTGGTGTTTGATGGCAGAGGGGCCAGCACACCGGTGACGCGCATAGTGCTGGTGTTGTTGAGGATCAGTGTCTGTCCCAGGGGATTGGCCTCGCCAAAATATTTCTTAGCCAGCTCCGAGGTGAGCACAATGGCGTCGGGTGAGGCCAGGGCCGTGGCCGGATCACCGGCCTGAAGCGGAAAACTCAGGGTCTGAAAGAAGGACGGGTCGGTTCCCCGGCCCCGCTGTTCAAAGAAATACTGATCGCCGTGTTGAAATAACACGCTGCCGGTCCAGGCCAGTCGAAGCTGATTCTCGATCTCCGGGATCTCATCCCTGACCGCCGGCCCCATGGGGTAGGGGGTCACGTTCAGATGATAGTCGCCCTGGGGGTAGGGATCGTCCATTTCAATGCGATAGAGGCGATGGGCGTGTTCGTGGAATCTGTCGTAGCTGAGTTCGTCCTTCACCCACAGGAGGATGAGCAGGGTGCAGGCCAGGCCCAGTGCCAGTCCGGCGATGTTCAGAAATGAATAACCTTTCTGTTTGCTGAGGCGACGAATGGCGGTGCGAACAATATTATTAAACATAATCAAACTCCCGCGGATGTGCTCCCACCCATAGAGTGGGTACGATTTAATCCATTGGGAAAAGATCCAGAAATTGGCGGCGCGTCGGCTCTTGTCGAGTGCGATCAGGGCGTAGATCTCCTGATAATCGCCCAGCAGGTTTTTATAATCCCTGTCCGGCAGGACGATTTGAAAGAGCCATCGAAAGAAAATGGGAATGTGGTCAGCAGTACGCATAGAATATAATAATCAGAGAACAACACCTTTCCAAAGTCTTTCCTGAATGTCGCGCATCTCCGTGAGGGCGGCCGCACCGGCCGGCGTCAGCTGATAGTATTTAATGGCTTTCCCGCCCCGTGCAGCAGTGGGGGCGCCCATGGCGGATTGGAGCAGGCCGCGATCGGCCAAACGTCTTAAGGGGATATAGATTGTCCCCACATCCAGTGTTTTGCCTGTTAATTCCTTGAGCTTTTCCCTGATATTCACCAGATAGGCGGTGTCGCCCAAATGATAGATGACCAGCAGAATCTGTTCTTCCTGACGTGTTAAAGGTTTCATGGGATTCCCTATTTCTTTGAAAATTACAAAGTCGACTTGTTTCAGTGTACTCGCTGTTTCCTTGAAAGTTTCAAGGTTTGTTTTTTTAGCCAAATCTAATCCGATGACAATAAGGGGTTGTTATTAAGCTAAATCTGAATTATGTTGATGAGAATATAAAAAGGCTCTATGTTGTTTCGTGTGGATTGGGATGATTTTTTATATAGATGCCTGAGATTTGCGTTATTTAAATCAACGGCCACACAATGATGACTGGCGCCTGTTGAAGCGTCTCTAATATGCATTGTTCGGTTCAATAGCAACTGACTGGAATAAGTCTTTCGGAGACGATACTTCATTCGGTTTTGAATAGCGATTGTCCAAGCAAAAGCAAGAGCGAGTTCATACTTTTTGAGGGGCAAAAAGTATCACCGAGTCCCCGTATGGGGGAAAACCCCCTTGCGCGGTTGAAAAGCATTATCTTGCACGGTTGTTTACAGCATGGACTGGCGTCCCCATTCCACACCCCGTCCTTCCCTTTCTCTTGGCGAACCCCGCTGGGGAACGCGGGGCCACTCGGCTCTGTTTTACGCCGGCCCCCCTCCGGGTGCTCGGTGGTTGGCGGGCAGATTTAAACAACCGCCCTTTCGGTCCAAAAGGCGGTCCGAAATAGGAAAAGTGTCGGTGCAGGATTCTAAGTATGGGTGTCAGGCCCACACGATTCGATATAGAAAAAAAGAGAATAGCATGCGGTTGAAATGGGTTGCTTTTTTGATCGGAATGACGGGATTATGCCAGGCGCAGACCTATTTGAAGGGCTACGCAAACATCTTGCGCGGTGAGGTGCTGGCCTATGAATCGACACAGCCTGAAGCGGATCAGGCGCTGCTGCTCCGGTCGCTGGATGCCATTCGCTCTCCACGGAGATCAGGCTGATAGCCGGTTTGAAGCGTGTGGACATCATCAATCGCCTGGACAAGGAGAAGATTTATCGCCCCGAAGGCGTACCCATTTCCAACCGGCAGAGGTTGAGCGTCATGCCAGGGCGGTGACGCGTCCGCTTTTGGCCTTTGAAGGCATTCTCTCAGGAACAGTCATGCCAGCATTGCGTATGACCTATGAGGCTATTCTGTTGGATACCCTCAGCCCGCTATCATCAACGTTATGGCGAGTCCGGCTCGTGAATGTGAGTCACACGCCTCTAAGCTTTAAGTTGGGGGGCGAGTTTAAAAGCGAATGGACGGCATCCGTGCAGGGTTTTCGGCAGTTTGCCCGGATTGAAAATAGAACGCTACTGCCTTCAGAGACCGGTTTCTTCCAAATGAAAATCGAGTGAGACGGCCTGTCTCTTGTGAGCAGATTTGTGAAAAACGGCTGTATATCTATGGTGTTTTTTTGTATACTTTAGTTTACTTCATTCCAGGAGGAATTATGAAGACATGGATGATGGGCTTGATGTTCACCGTTATGGCCCTTCCCGTCATGGCGCAACATACTGAGCCGGCGCCTGTGAAAGCTGCGCTTCTGGTGATTGACGTGCAAAATGCCTATATGCCCTATATGGATGAGGCCAATCCCAAATCCATTTTTGATCGGATCAATGGGTCGATTGCATTGTTCCGGCAGTTTGATCTGCCTGTGATTCGTGTCTATCATTCTGATCCCAGGTGGGGCACTGAAGTGGGAACCGACGCATTTCAATTTGATCCGGCGGTTTCTGTGAATGACAGTGATCCCAAAGTCATCAAACATTATCCCAGTGCCTTTAGAGAGACGGAATTGCAGCAACTACTGAAGGATCAGGGCATCAATACCCTTTTCTTGACGGGTCTCAGCGCCACAGGCTGTGTGATGGCCACCTACTGGGGCGCCATTGGGCATGACTATGATGTGTTTTTGGTGCGCGATAATTTATTCAGCGGCAATGCCGTGCACACCAAGCAGGTACAGGAGATTTTGCAGTCTGTGAGCTATGAGGCGGTAAAAATTATTTTAAAGGCCTCCGCTCAATAGTTTTTTGTACATTTTGTGATACAAAGCGATTCATTGTTCTGATGTTTATTTTTTTGTTATTAGCCAGGAGGTTGTTCATGTTGCGCCGTATGAGTGTTGTCTTAGCTGTTTTAATGTTGGCCCCTGCTCTGAGTTTTGGCGGGGGGCCTGTTCGTTTTGGTGTTTCACTTTCTGGTGTATTTAGTGATTTGCACACTGGGGCTGAAATTGATTTTTTCCAGCAGTACTCAGGACTCGGTGCCGGCGTTTTCAGTGAAATAGAAATGATGTCCTGGGTTTCACTGGGGGTGGGGGCGGAGTTGCTACAGGGTGGATTTACTGAAGAGTACGGTGAGGATATACCTGGTGATGACCACACCAATATTGTGGAAGCCACAACACGTCTAAATTATTTCAGTGTGCCGCTTTATGTGAAATTTAATCTTGTTGATAATAAATTCGTTCCTTATGTATTGGGGGGAGTGCGCATGAACTGGCTGATGAGCCATAAAGCAGGTGTGGCCGAGTATGAGAATTTTGATGACCAGGTTAGCCCCTATGCTTCTCTTATGAAAGACAGCCATAAAAGTTGGATTCTTGGAATTGGGATTTCTACACCTGTGGCTGATGTGTTCCGTTTGGATATTCAGCTGAGCCATAGCCGCGACACTGAGGATGTCATGAAATCGGGTAATAGCGATGTCGGTAACGGTCGAAATTATATTACAGCCTTAACCCTGCGTTTTGCTCGATAGGTCCGTCAGGTTCTATATTCTCCAAGTAAAAAAAACACCGCCTGGGCGGTGTCTCGACTATCCAGGAGGTTTCTATGAAATGGTTACGTTATTTAATTCTCTGTTTTTCAATGATTGCGGTCACTGTGTGGGCCGATGAGACATTGATGCTCAGGCAGCCCCATGTACACGGCGATCAAGTGGTTTTTGTCTATGGTGGCGATCTCTACACCGCCCATATCACCGGCGGCACAGCCAAGCAATTGACCGCTTTCGATGGATTTGAGGTTTTTCCAAAATTTTCACCTGACGGTAAGTGGATTGCGTTCTCAGGTGAGTATTCGGGCACGCGGCAGATTCATGTCATCCCCTCAAAGGGCGGTACGCCGCGCCAGTTGACCTTCTATCCTGATGTGGGTGTGATGCCGCCTCGCGGGGGCTGGGATAATCTGCCCTATGACTGGACAGCTGACTCCAAACACATTTTAGTCCGTTCCAACCGAACCCCCTACGGAGAGCGTATCGGGAAATACTTTCTCGTTTCCATTGATGGAAGTGGATTGGAAAAAGAGCTGCAGATTCCAGAAGGGGGACCGGCCACGCTCTCACCCGACGGTCAGAAAGTGGCCTATTCGATTAAATCCCGTGAATTTAGAACGTGGAAACGGTACAAAGCAGGATTCGCCATGGATATCTGGGTCTATGACCTGGCCGAGAATCAGGTGGAGCGGATCACTGAATATGCCGGTACGGATAATTTTCCCATGTGGGTGGGTGACCGCATTTATTTCAACTCCGACCGTGCGGATGCCGACTCTAAAAATCCGCGTACTCTGAACCTCTACGCCTATGATTTTGCCACCAAGGCCACACGCAAGGTGACGCATTTCAGTGATTATGATGTCATGCGCCCCAGTCGGGGCAAGGGGGGCATTGTCTTTGAAAATGGCGGTGCCATCTATTATATGGACCCGGCCACGGAGAAAGCCGAGAAAATTTCAATAGAAATCAATAATGACCGCCGATACACCCGGCCTGCCTACAAAGATGCATCGAAGTATGTCGACAGCTGGTATCTCTCGCCCAGTGGCAAGCGGGCGCTGTTTGCGGCCCGTGGTGATCTCTTTACAGTACCGGCAGAGCATGGCGACATCCGCAATATCACCCAGACCCCGGCCATCCGGGAGATCAATGTGGACTGGTCGCCGGACGGCAAGTATCTCTCCTATGTCTCAGAGGCCACGGGTGATTATGAACTCTACGTCCAGGCCCACGGTAAAATGGAGCCCCCCATTCAGTTGACTGAGAATACCGGCTCATGGATCATGGGTTATCAGTGGTCGCCGGACAGCAAGAAGATTCTGGTTGGCGACAAGAAGAATCGTCTGCGCCTGGTGGATGTGACCACAAAGAAGGTGAAAACCATCGATACGGGCACGTACTCGCAGATCTCTGGATACCGTTGGTCACCGGACAATCAGTGGGTGGTCTACTGTAAGAATGATGAGAATTGGCTCTCTGCGCTGTGGGTGTACTCGTTGGCGCAGGACAAGGCTTATCGCCTGACTTCAGACCGATACAACGATGCCAGTCCGGTGTTCAGCGCCGACGGCAAAACGTTGAGTTTTGTTTCTGCCAGGGATTTCAGTTTCAGGAATCGGAATTTTCAGGCCAAACTCTATATCGGCACGCTGACGGCTGATCTGGAGAGTCCGTTTAAACCGCGTAGTGATGAAGAGGCCCTTAGCGAAAACAAAACGAATGGGGACAAGAAAGAGAACGGCAAGGAGGAGAAGAAAGCGGCCATGCGCATTGATGTGGCTGGATTTGAGCATCGTGTTGTGGCTTATCCGCTGCCCACCGGTGGGTATTTTGGCCTTGCAGCTTTGAAAGAGGGGCTGCTCTATCAGCGTAACGGCGCACTGTACAAGTTTTCAATGGACTCCCGTAAAGAAGAGAAAATTATGTCCGGTGCAAGGGGGATCAGCCTGACGCCGGATGGCAAGAAATTCATGTACCGTGCCGGAGCCAATTATGGAATTGCCCCGCTGCGTGCCGGTGTCAAGCCGGGCACAGGCAAGTTAAACCTGGCCGGCATGAAGATCAAGGTCGATCCCAGGGTGGAGTGGAAACAGATCTACACCGACGCCTGGCGGATCATGCGTGACTGGTTCTACGATCCGGGCATGCACGGTGTGGACTGGCAGGGGATGTATGACAAGTATCTGCCGTTGGTAGAGCATGTGGCCCACCGCACAGATCTGAATTATATCATTGGCGAGTTGATCAGTGAGCTCAACGCCGGTCACTGTTACGTGAACAATGGCGACGAGCCACAGCTGGAGCGTATTGGTGTGGGCTGTCTGGGCGCTGTGCTGAAACCCGGTGGTACGTTCTATCAGTTTGCCACTATTTACCCCGGCGCCAACTGGGACCCTGCACTGCGCAGTCCTCTGACTGAGGCCGGCATTCACGTGGCCGAGGGTGAGTATCTCATTGCCGTTGACGGTCATGAGATCAGCACCAAGGAAAATCCCTACAAGTACCTTGAGAACAAGGCCGGAAAACAAGTCACACTGAAGGTCAATGACAAACCGACGCTTACGGGCGCCCGTGACATTACCATCCGTACCATTGCCTCTGAATTGGCCCTGCGCCACCACGCCTGGGTAGAGCATAATCGCGCCATTGTTGATGAGCTTTCGGGTGGGAAGATCGGCTATTTTTATGTACCCAATACCGGCTTCCCCGGTTTCAAGGCGTTTTATGAGGGCTGGCAGAGTCAGTTTCATAAAGAGGGTTTGATCATTGATGACCGATACAATGGCGGCGGCAACCTGCCCCACCAGATGGTGCTGGATATGGCCTATCCGGCCTTGCAGTACTGGTCACGTCGGAATCTGCCTCTGTATTCATCCCCGGTCCGCACCCATGAAGGACCCAAGGTGATGCTGATCAACGGCCGGTCCAGCTCGGGCGGCGACGCCTTTCCTGATTATTTTCAGGAATTGAAATTGGGGCCGCTTATGGGCCAGACCACCTGGGGCGGACTCATCGGCTACTCTGGCAGCCCCCGTTTTGCCGATGGCGGCGGCATGGCCATTCCGCAGTTTGCCTATGTCAACCGCGATGGTCGCTGGGATGTGGAATATTACGGCGTCCAGCCCGATATTGAGGTCTTTGACGATCCCGCCCTGATCCAGTCAGGCCGTGAGCCCATGTTGGAGGAGGCTGTGAATTATATTCTGGATGCCCTGAAACAGCAGCCTGTCAAGAAGATACAAACACCCAAGCATCCCAATCGTCGATAAATGCTGTCAACATCCCCCAGGCACTGCGCCTGGGGGATGTTTTTTTGAATCCACCCGTTAAAAATTTTGATCCTCCGTGATTTCTCTCTATATTTATTCTTGTCGGATCTGTTCTGGTTTCGACGCTTCTCTCTGTTCAACCTGTATGTGTGCGAGCTGAAACAGGAGATTCAGATGAAATCCAACCCGAGACTTGAAGGGAAACGGCTGATTATTCTCCGCGTCAGCCTTCCCGCCCTGCTCACTGTCGTTCTCTTTGCGGTCTCTATCTTCGGTGTAGCCCTCCCCTCTCAGCGTAAAAATCTCCTGGCCTCCAGAAAGCGTATGGTCTATGAAATGACGCATATGGCCTGGACACTGCTGGAGCATTATCAACAGCGTGTTGAAACCGGTGAGCTCAGCCTTGACGCAGCGCAAACGCGTGTGGCCGAGCGGATTCGTTTTTTGCGCTACGGCGAGGAGAGCAAGGATTACTTCTGGATTAATGATACGCTGCCGCGCATCATTATGCACCCCTACCGGACTGACCTTGAAAATACCGATGTCAGTGGATTTGCCGATCCCCATGGAAAACATCTCTTTGTTGAGTTTGTCAATGCCACGCAACATCAAGATCATGCCTTTGTGGAGTACATGTGGCAGTGGAAAGATGATTCGACACGTATTGCCCCTAAGATCTCCAATGTCCGTATTTTTCGCCCCTGGGGGTGGATTGTCGGTACGGGCATGTATATCCAGGACGTCGATGAAATGATTGCTGCCCTGGTGAACCGAGTGATGGGACTGATCGGTGGTATTTTGGTTTTCGTCTTGGCGCTTTCCGGGTATATGATATGGAGAAACCTGATCAGCGAAGGACAGCGCAACCGCGCTGAAATTGCATTGCGATACAGTGAGAAACGATATCGCGAGTTTCTTGAGCATGCCAACAGCCTGATTATGCGCTGGGCGTTTACCGGGGAGATTAGCTATGCCAACCCCTATGCAGAGATTTTCTTTGGCTATGATGCGGAGGCGCTCAAGGGGCTCAATGCCTTTGATCTTCTGTTTGCCAATGAGAAAGAGGCGGAGGCGCTGAGAAAGCAAAGTCAGCTCGACGATAGAAGACAGGGGGAGATCTGCAGGAACCGGCGGAAAAATGGTGACGTGGTCTGGGTGCATTGGTTTGCAGAAATAATGCGGAACAGTGCAGGGGATCCCATCGATTATCTGATGGTTGGCAATGATATAACGCAGCGCATGCAGTCTGAAGCAGAGATCAGTCGAATCAAGAGTTATCTGCAAAATATTATTAATTCCATGCCTTCGGCATTGATTGGTGTCGATGCCGATGGGCAGGTCAATCAATGGAATCAACAGGCGGAAAAACTGCCTGATTTTCATGCCGCTATCGAATCAGATGCTCATATTTCTGTGGTGCTTCCCGCCTTTCCTCAACTCATCGGTCACATAAAGCAGGCCATGATACGTGGGGAGGCAGTCATAGAATCGCGTCTGAATCTCAAGGCCCCCAATACAGAGCAATGGGTTGATATTACAGTTTATCCGCTGGCCTCCGAAGGCACTGAAGGGGCGGTTATTCGTATTGATGATGTGACTGAGCGCGTGGCCTTGGAAGCACGAATGATCCAGTCGGAAAAGATGTTGTCCGTGGGGGGGCTGGCCGCAGGCATGGCCCATGAGATCAACAATCCGCTTTCAGGGATACTGCAGAATGTCCAGGTGATTCAGAACCGTTTGAAACCCGAGTTTAACCGGAATGTCATTCTGGCCGATAAACTGGGACTCTCTTTAGGTGATATCAATAATTATCTGAACGCCCGTGGAATTACGGAGATGATTCAGTGGGTTCGCGATTCTGGATTTCGTGCCGCACGGATTGTAGAAAATATGTTGAGTTTTGCCAGGAAAAGTGATATCGATTTCCAGCGCATTGAAATTGTTGATCTAATGGAGAGAACGCTTGAGTTGGCTGCCGCTGATTATAATGTCCATAGAAACTATGACTTCAAACGAATAGATATTCACCGAATATATTCTGAGCCGTTGCCGCAAATCAACGTGGAACCGGGACTGCTCCAGCAGGTGCTGTTGAATATGCTCTTAAACGGAGCACAGGCCATGGCGGAGGGAGAGACTGAAAATCCGGCGTTCTGGCTCCGTATGTTTACTGTTCCCGAATGGCTGGTGATAGAAATCACAGACAATGGCCCCGGTATGGCCAAATCGCTGCAGCAGCGGGTTTTTGAACCCTTCTACACCACAAAACGTGTTGGCTCCGGTACAGGACTGGGTCTTTCAGTGGCCTATTTCATCATCACTGAGCATCATCAGGGCCGGCTTGTGGTTGAGTCTGAAGAGGGGGTGGGTACCACATTTCATATCCGCCTGCCGCTGGATTGAATCACACAACGCCCCATGATTAACTTGGCCCCGCCCTCTACGCGGGGCTTTTTTGTCGCCTCTATTTCCATCTCATCCCATTGGATCCGCGTTTCATCGCCAAACCCTCGTTTCTGTTGCCGTATTTCCTTTTCTTGTGGGTGTTCACTGTTTCGTTTACCTTTGAAAAGGAGAATTCCATGATAATTTGTAAACGTGTCTCCCTGATACTCTGCCTGATAGCAGCCAGTATCATTCAGGCCCAGCATATTGACTGGGAAGCAAAAGTTGACGCCGATCCCAAGAATGCCGCTGTTCTCACTGAGGCCGGTATCGCCTGCTATGGCCTGGCCGCGTCCGGTCAGCAGAAAGCCGGTGATCTGGCCGAGGAATATCTGGGCCGCCTGCTTGAACTGCAGCCACGCAATACCCTGGCCATGGTTTACTATGGATCGTTGATGTCACTTTTTGCCCGCGATGCCGAAGAGCCCTGGGAGAAGATGGAGTACATGCAGACCGCTATTGCCAAGATGGATAAGGCCGTGGCCCTGTCCCCTGAGAATGCACAGGTGCGCCTGGTCCGTGCTTCTAATGCCCTTCACCTGCCTGCCATGTTCAACCGACTGGGCATGGCGCTCTCGGATTTCGCTGAGATTGAGACACAGATTCAATCCGGAATGAGCAATCTTGACAGTGGCGCTCTGGTGACGTTTTACTTCAATTACGGGGTCGGTCACAAGAAAAAAGGACGGCAGGATGAGGCGCAGGCCTGTTTCAGGCGCGTCGTGAAAATGGCCCCCGAGTCCCCTTTGGGGCAGCAGGCGAAGACGGCCTTGGCAGCCATGGTGCCGCAGTCATGAGTGCACCGGCTTTGATTCATATGGAGGGCGTCAGCAAAGACTACGCCCTGGGCAAGACCGTGGTGCATGCCCTGCAAGACATTGAACTGTCCATTGCATCCGGAGAATTTACTGTGATTGCAGGCAGTTCAGGCAGTGGAAAGACCACGCTGCTCAACCTGATCGGCCTTATTGATACCTGCGATACCGGACGCCTCCGCCTGGGGCATCTTGAGATAGACGGAGACCCGGCCAGTCTGGCGAGGCTGCGCCGCGACAGGCTGGGTTATATCTTCCAGACGTTCAATTTAATTCCCGTGATGAATGTCTATGAGAATGTGGCGTACCCGCTTATCCTGCAGAAAGTACCCACGCGTGAGCGCCGGGAACGGGTGGAAGAGATGCTGGCGGCCGTGGGCCTGCACGACAGGCAGCGGCACAAACCCCGAGAACTTTCCGGGGGGCAGCGGCAGCGCGTGGCCATTGCCCGCGCCCTGGTGAAACATCCCGATCTGGTACTGGCCGATGAACCCACAGCCAACCTTGATTCGGCCACGGGCGAAGAGGTGCTCAACCTGATGCAGCGGCTGCATCGGCGTTTGAACACCACCTTTCTCTTCAGCTCTCATGACCCGATGGTTATTGCAAAGGCCACACGCGTCATCAGGCTGCATGACGGTATGATCGCTTCAAAAGAGGAGGCCGCATGACGTTTATGGTTTTAGGATTCCGCAGTCTCTTTCGTCAGCGGCGGCGCACACTGATGACCTTGCTGGTGATCACCTTCGGCATCGGCAGCCTGCTGCTTACTCTGGGGCACACGGCCTATATCGACTGGGGCCTCCGAGAGAGTACCATCCATTCCGAAACCGGTCATCTTCAGCTCTTTCATGCGGATTATTTTGACCGGGAGGAGGAGACCATTCTCGAGCTGGGCGTCAAAGACGCCGCTGCGCTTGAGGCCGGACTGAACCAGTTCCTGGAGGTTCAATTGGTGCAGGCACGCATCAGTCTCATGGGGCTGATCTCCAACGGCGAGAAGTCAGTGGCCTTTGTTGGCGAGGCTGTAGAACCGGCCAAGGAGCGGAAACTGCGCAATCTCTTTGGCAACAGCGGCCATGGTTTCGACTCATTGATGGTGGCTGATGCAGCCGATAAAATCGTCCTGGGCCGGGCTCTGGCACGCTCTCTGGATGTGGGCGTCGGTGACTGGGTCACACTGATGACCAGTACCACAGACGGGGCCCTCAATGCAGTGGATCTGCGCGTGGCCGACACATTTTCGGCCACGGCCATTGAGTATGAGAAACGCGCCGTGCGCCTCACCATTGAGACCGCACAGACCCTGCTTCTCACCGACAAGGTGAAGCACCTGGTTGTCACGCTGGACAAGACGGAGCATACCGATCGCCTCTGCCGGGAGATTGAAGCCTGGGCCAAGGAGAACGGTCATGCTCTGTCGCTGCGAAAATGGCATGAGCAGGCCGCCTACTACCATCAGGTGCTGGAGTTTTTCCAGCAGATTACGGGTTTCCTCTCGGCCATTCTCTTCATCATTGTCTTCTTTGCCACGGCCAACACCATTGTCATGTCCATTGTAGAACGGACACAGGAGATCGGCACCCTGCTGTCTGTGGGCACCACGCGTTTTCAGACGTTGAAGATGTTTGTCTTTGAAGGACTGTTTCTCGGCCTCATCGGCGGCCTGCTGGCCGTGGGATTTGCCGCGCTGGCGGGCACGCTGATCAACAGGGCCGGACTGATGATGCCGCCCCCTCCAGGGGCTTCAGAGGGGTATCAGCTGATGGTTCGGAGTGAGGCTTCAACCTTTGTCACTGTATTCAGCGCCACCGTGATAACGACCATTGCCTCCAGCCTGACCCCGGCTTTCCGCGTCACCCGGATGAAAATTGTCGATGCCCTGGGGCATATTTAAACCAACGTGCATCGTATTTTTAGAAAGATGAGGTTCAAATTCATGCAGAAAGTACTGCTTCATTCACTGCTCATCGGGTTGCTGATGACTGTCGGTGCACGGGGACAGGTGCGGCCGGGCACGCTGGAACAGGTCGATGCCTTTCGTATCCCTCATACGGCCTTCATGGCCAGAACACGCATCACCTCCTTCATTGACAGCACAGCCGGGGAGATGGCGGTGTTTGAGGCCTATATTGCGGGGCCTGAGAAAAGTCTGGTGATTCAGAAGGCGGGGAAGAACCGGGACATGAAGATTCTCTATCGCAACGAGAAACTCTGGGTGGCCCTGCCCGGTTCGCGCCGGCCGCTGCGCATCACGCCTATTCAGCGGTTGATGGGGCAGGCCTCCAACGGCGATGTGGCCCGCATCGGCTGGCAGACGGACTACAGCGTCACGTCTATCACAGAGGACACAGTGAAGTCCACCGCCTGTCGGAAGCTGAAACTGAAGGCCAGAAAACGGTCGTCTACCTATGCGGTGATCGACCTCTGGGTGCGCCAGAGTGACGCCCGTCCTGTGAAAGCCGATTTTTTCATGGCCTCGGGCAAGAAGATCAAGTGGGCGGTGTATGACCGCTATGAAACCTACAACGGTCGGCCGCTGCTGAAACAGATGACGCTTTATGATGCACTGCGTCCCCGTGAGAAGACGGTATTCCTCTATGAGAAAGTGACGCCGCAGCGCCTTCCGGATCGTTATTACAATAAGAATTATCTCGTTCATGTCAATGGGTTATGAGAATGTATCGTCATTTGATTCTCGTCTTCTGGTTTTTCGTCACAATGCTCTCGTGCGCCACAGCCCAGACCCGGTGGGAACACCGAGGTCTGGCGCGGGTATCTCGGACGGTGTTCAAAGCCTCGCTGTTCAATCCCCAGCGGATGGCCACGGCGCGGCTGGGCTTTCCAGAGGAAGCGGGATCGGCATTGTATCGTTTGGGTTTTGACGGGCGCAAAGGGGGGGTGAGTGCGAATGTCGTCTGTCGTATGATGATGGCCCGTGACACAGCCTGGGTCGGTTCATTTCAGTTTTCGGAAGCTGCGCTTACTGTTGAAGCCGGAAACTGGGTGCTCATGGCCGGTCGAAGCCTGCTTAGGTGGGGTACGGGTTATGCCTACAATCCGACAGATTTCATGGCGCCGGCCAAGTCGCTCTCCGATCCTGAAAACCGTGACGGCACGGCCGTGGGCAGGGAGATGATCAAGGCGGAGTGCTTTCTGGACAACCTCTCGCTGGCTCTGGCGGCCGTACTGCCGGTGGCGGGCCGGCTCCGAGACCGTCTGAAGACGCCGGCCCTGGTGGGGCGTGTCTATTCCTGTGTGGGCGGCATTGATCTCTCCGTGCTCCTGCGCCTGCAGCGGCGCACGCCGCTGCAGATTGGCCTCAACGGCGCCTATGTCATCGGGCAGCGGCTGGAGGTGCACGGCGAGGCGCGCTGGGCCGCTCAGGCGGCTACGCGTGCAGTAATGGCGGGTTTTCAGATCACCCTGCCAGGGCGGGTGCTGCTGATCGGCGAGGCGTGGATGCAGGGGGAGGGGCTCAGTGTGGCCGGGTGGTCTGAGAAAGTGAAAGCAGCGGAAGCAGCACGATCGGCGTGGCTGTATACGCCCACCCCGGCTACAGCGGGGCGCATTCTCTCTCAACTGACCCTGTTCCAAAGCGGCAGGGCCATGCGTCACTATGGGTTTATCCATCTGCAATGGCCGGCTGTACCGAGGATTGACCTGCGTCTGAGCGCCATCATCAATCTTCACGATGCCAGCCGCATCCTCATGCCGGAGATTGACTGGAGGTCTGGAAAATACTTTACTTTATTTGCACGGGGCACTATCTTTGGAGGCGCACCCCGTTCAGAATACGGTGGCCATTTTTATTCTCACAGTCTCACTGGAGGTGTAAGATTTCACGGATAACCAATTCGCGGTTCATAATAAATATGATATTTATTATTCTGGCCATCACAGTATTGAGCAGCACAGTCGATGCACTGGTCTCCAATAATCCTGCTATGCTTCCAATTATTTTACAGAATTTAGTTTACACCGTGAGCTGTTCGCTTTTCTGTGCGGCGCTGCTGGTTCTGGTCTATGCCCGGCTCTGTACGCGGTACAAACTGCTTCAGTTTTTGGTTTTTTTTGCCCTGGTTTTTCTCGGCGTTTATCTGGGGATGAGTGTGGCCTATGCCCTTCTGCATGGCCGGTTGGCGGCCATGGGGTGGCGGAGCCTGCTGGTGCCCATGATTTTTGGGGCGATCGCCAGCTCCGTGATGACCATGTATTCCATACTGAATATCCGTGTCGAAGAGAAAGTAGCCCGGTTGCGTGCGGCTGCTGAGGAGAATGAACAGCTTAAACGCCTGGAGTCTGAGGCGCGACTGGCCAGTCTTCAGGCCAAGCTCAATCCGCATTTTCTCTTCAATACCTTGAATTCACTGGCGGCGCTGGTCTATGATGACCCTGAAAAGGCGGAGAATGGCATTATCAAACTGTCTGAAGTTTATCGGCATGTGCTCTCCATCTCAAACCGACAGTCCGTGTCCTTGGCTGAAGAAGTGAGATTAATTCATGACTATCTCGAACTCGAACGCCTTCGATTTGAGGAGAAGTTGAGCTATTCCATCGACCTGCCCCCGGGGCTGGCCATGCTTCAAGTACCGGGGCTGCTCATGGAGCCGCTGGTTTCCAATGTCATCAAGCATGGACTGGAGAAGACAGATCAGCCGGTTCATATCGATATCTCCATCTCTTCCGATACCCGGCGACTGACACTGAGTGTCATTGATAACGGACCGGGATTCGATGCGGAACGCGTGAGTCGGGGCTACGGTCATCTCAGCATTCAGGAGCGGCTCGCATTGCTCTATGGCGATGATTTCACGTTTATTCTGCACAGCGCCCCGGGCAAAGGCGTGAAGGTAGAGATTGCCTTTCCGCTGCCCAAGTTAGGGCCGACTTTGGCGGAGGCGTGTTTATGAGGCTTCGTGTATTGATTGTCGATGATGAGAAATTGGCCCGGTCACGCATGCGGCGGCTGCTCGGGACGTATGAGGATATGGAGATCTGCGGTGAGGCCGAAAACGGCCGCGAGGCCTTGACGCGCATTCAAGAACAGTCGCCTGACCTGATCTTTCTGGATATCCGCATGCCGCTGCTCACTGGATTTGAAGTGCTGGCGGAGCTGGATAGGGCGCCTTGCATTGTTTTCACCACGGCTTTCAATGAGTACGCATTGCAGGCATTTGAAGTGAATGCCCTCGACTACCTGCTGAAACCGATCTCAAAGGATAAGCTGGACCGGGCGTTGGAAAAAGCGCGTCGTCTTGTGGGCGCGTCCAGCACGGCACTGCCTGATATCAAGAAATTGCTGTCAAGTATTGAATCCAGGGAGAATCAGTTACGGCGATTCTCATCGCGCACTGGCGATAAAGTCACATTGATTCCCTCAACGCAGGTTTGTTATTTCAGGGCTGAGGATAAGTATACGTTTCTCTATGCCCCGGAAGAGAAGTGCATTGTGCCTTATACGTTAAGGGAATTGGAGCAACGGCTTGATCCATTGCATTTTCTGCGCGTGCACCGCAGTGCCATTATCAATCTGGACCGGGTTCAATCTGTTGAAAAATGGTTTGGTGGTAAATGGAAGGTTTTGTTTGAAAACGGGGACTCTGTGCTGGTTTCGGCCAATTATGCGGCGGAATTTAAACGGCGAATCGGTCTTTGACTGAATGTCAATATGAAAAAGGGAGAGCCAGGCGGCCCTCCCTTTTTTGGTCATTTTCGCTTATAATGCTTTGATATATTTCTTTGCACGCTCGATATATTCTGATTTGGGATAGGTCTCTATCAGGGTGTTGAAGACGGTCAGGGCGGCGGCGTTCTCCTCCAGGTTGGAGAGGCAGAGGCCTTTTTTGAGCAGGGCATCGTCCAGTTTGGGGGAGTTTTTATGCATCAGAACTTGATCAAATAACTGAATTGCCTGCCTGTACTGCCCCAGGGCAAAGTGCGATTCACCGGCCCAGTACAGGGCGTTGCCTGTCAGAGTGTGGCCGGCGTCAACATCGATCAAGGCCTTGAATATCTGCAGGGCATTTGCATATTCCACGGCTCTGAATTTTTCCAGCCCCTGCTTGTAATGGGTTTCGTAACTGGCCGCATCCACAGCCACTGCCGGGGTGGCCGTTTCAGTCTTGTGCGTTGTCGGACCTGCTGATGCTGATCCCTGAATAGCCTCAATGGAGTGGGCGTTGGATTTGGCCAGGGCTTCAACCATCTCGAGCCGGCTGTTCATGGCACTGTCCTCGGTTTGTAGCTCGGGGCCGGTGGCTCCGCTCTCCTCACGGTTGGCCATGAAGGTATTGAGGTCTTCGTAGTAGTCGCTGTTGTGGGGGGGCTGACCTTCTTTTTTGCGCAGATTAATGGCCATGCCGACTTTCCCCACCCAGTACTGTGGTTTGGTATTTAAAGAGGAGAAGGCGCCGTAACGATAATCGGCACTGACACTGAGCCGGTGTCCTGATTCCGTCAGCGTCACCTCTGCCGCAAGTCCGACCACCACACTGCTGGAGTAGCCATTGTTGCTGCCGTCCCAGTTATCGGTGATCATATTTTTGACTTTCACCTCTTCGCTGTACACATGCACCCCTGCATAGATATAGGTGGCAAAGCTGGGCGACGGCGCCAGCTTGTAGGAGACCCTGGCTTCAATGGAGGGCAGGAGAATGGCTTTCTGTTTGTTGGCTTTAAAAACGTCATCGGTGGCAGTCATATACCCGGCGCCGATATTCAGATCCAACCGACTGCTTAGGGGGTAGCGGAGAAAGATCTCTGCGCCCAGACCGATGCCGGAACCGCTCATCTGAGAGGCGTCCTGACGCGTTCCGATCATATGAAACCCTACATGCGAAGGGCGTGTAATTCCAAGATCCCTGGCACCCACAGTGCTGAAAGCCAGGATTAATGAAAGGGTCAATGTAATGGTCTGATAGCGTTTCATAACTTAACCTCTATATTTTCAAAGACTTGAATTTTAGATACACGACAAATTGCATATACTGTGCCAAAGATTTGTACGTGAGGGACTGGCTGGTTTTTATTGCAGAGTCCTCTGGCAGACTGGAATATGCCTTTCAAAATGAAACGAAGGACCCTTCTGGCCGGGAATAGTGAAATGTAATTGATTCATAACAGTCGGCCCTGCGTGTGAGGCATTGGAGCTGGTGAACAATTCGCTTGAAGAGAGGCACGGAGATGTTGTATCTTTATAGATAATTTTGCAACTATTTATTATTGCACGTCCGTTACAATTAATATAATGAAGTGATTGATGGACTGATACCCGGGACGCCAATCTCTTCTTTCAATGTCGGCCTGTTCGTCTGTCCCGGTAATACGGCTTCCGGACATGGTGTGCTGCTTAAATACTGTGGAATAAAGAAATAGACTGCGACTGTACTTTTTTGTCTTGCACTGAAACCGCTGTATGGGAACCAGGCTGCACGATCGCAGTGACCGGAAAGAACATGAAAGAATGAACCGTAAATAATGAGGGGGCATGATGTCACTTGAAGTTCAAGGCCTGTTAATCTCTTTTGCCTATCTCTTTGGCGTTGTAATTGTCGGTGAGTTGATTCGCGCACTGTGGCGGCTGCCTTCTGCATTTACCCGCAAATTTATCCATATCGGTGTGGGATTCTGGGGGTTTATCGCGCTGCGCTGGCTGCCCAATCCCTGGATGGCAGTCATTCCACCGGCCCTGTTTATTCTCGTCAACGCCCTCTCGTTCCGGTGGACACTGCTTAAGTCCATGGAAATAGAGGACAAGCACAATCTCGGTACTGTTTATTATCCATTGTCATTGAGTCTGTTAATTCTCATCTTCTGGAATGCACACCCCGACGTGGTGTTGGTAGGGCTTTTGGCAATGACCATGGGCGACGGCGTGGCGGCTATCGTGGGTCGGAGGTGGGGGCGTCACACCTACCGGGTCTGGGGCGTTAAACGCACAGTGGAAGGCTCTGCAGCCATGGCCGTTTTTGCTTTGATCGGCATCATGTTGGCGCTTGAATTTTCAACAACCCTGTCGTTTTCTGTCTTGATGCCAAGGGCCTTTGCTATTGCAATCCTGGCCGCATTTATTGAAGGTGTCAGCCCCAGGGGAAGTGATAATCTAACGGTTCCGTTGGGATGTGCCGTCATTTATTCGTTTCTATTTTAGATATAAATTCTTGGTTTTATTCGGGCCTGTATAGAAGAAATTCAGGCCCGTTATTGCTTTGTCAGGGGCGCTGCAGGGAAAATATCCTTGCGCTATGGACGAAAAATCCTTATTTTATTTAATCCCTTTGCCTACCTGCCTCACCACAAAGCACCGTCGATTAAAATGAGGAATTAAAAGCGCCGAAGGCTCTGCAGCGCAGACTATGGGTATTTCTGTCACAAAATCAACCTTGGCCAAAGGATTTTTGGCCTTTATACTTCTGTCCCTTGCCATCATGGTGGGCATTTTGATATGGACCACAGATGGAGATACGTGGACCAATCTGGCTAATTTTCAGTGGGCCTATCTGCCGCTGATTCTCTTCTTGGCGGTGATCCGTTGGTATTTTGACGGTATGGCTTTTGTCACCATGGCCAAGCATGGTTCTGTCTCCAATGTAGGCTTAAACCGCGCTGCCAATATTCGTCTTCAGGGTACTTTGGTGGCCAGTGTGGTACCGGTGCTTGTGGGCACGTTTTCCATGCACGCCTATCTTCTTCATAAGGAAAAGATGAAGCTTAGTGAAGCCATGGCAATTACCATTTTGCGGGCCATCCTTCCTGTTCTCATCTTCTTGCTCAATATTCCCATTCTGATCCTCATGAAGGGCCAGTTAATGGGCGATCAATTCTTTGTGAAATTCATTGAAGTGATCAGTCTGCCGGTTGTGGTGATCATCGTTTTTATGGTGATTACACTGTTTTATCCGCATAAAATCAAAAACGCTGCCTCATCTATTGTTCGCTGGTGGGGCCGTATCCGCTTTATCCATGTTGAGAAGATCTTTGCTGTGGAAGAGCGGGTCTTTCATGAGATTGACCAATTCAGTAAGATCTTCTGGATCTATCTCAGGAAGCGTAAGAACATGATGCTCCGCGCTGCCTTATGGATTATGGCCGCCTTCACCGCTGATTATTTCATTGCCATTGCCATTCTCTGGGGGTTCGGCTATCAACCTGAAGTGATCCCCGCCCTTGGAATGCAATACCTGATGCGGCCGATTATTTATTTTGCATTTACTCCCGGTGGTGCGGGTGTCTGGGAATTTACCTATGTCGGTTTCTTTTCCATGTATATGCCCAAGTCGCTCTATGGTATCAGCGTTCTGCTCTGGCGGCTCTTTGTCTCTCATTTGCCCAGCATTCTCGGTGGGATTTTCCTGCTGAAGGAATTTAACAAAGATCAGGGTTTGAAGGATATGATTTTGCAGAAAGGGCAGCTGCCCGATGAAGATAGAGATGTCCTCGATGAGGTCATCGAAGACGAAGTCTCAGACTAACTGCTCGGTTTCAGGAGAAGGTATCATGATTGAACATGTGGTCATGTGGAATTTTATGGCCTTTGCCAACGGGAAATCCCGTAAAGAAAATGTCCTATACATTAAAGCGCAGCTTGAATTGCTGCCCAATGAAATTCCCGGAATACTGGCGTGGAAAGTCGGTGCCAACACCCAGGTTCATGATGATGCCTTTGACCTGATTCTGATCAGCCAGTTTGACAGCTGGGAGGCGCTTGAGACCTATCAGAACCACTCCGCCCATATCCGCGTTCGGGATGAGATTCGTAAAGTCAGACTGAATCGTCGATTTGTTGATTTTGAAAGTACCTGCTGATGACTATTGCAAAATGAAAAAATGACCGCCTTATGCGGTCTTTTTTTTTCATTTTCAAAAGAAAATGGCTTTATTGCCACTGTGGAATGGAATTTGCCAGTATGAAAAATGCAGACAATCCCTGAAAGAAGTGTCGATTTTTCGGCCAGTTGATCTATTGACGCGACCACCGAGGAGTATTTGATGAGCAAGATAGGTTATTCTGAATTTCGCCAGCGTTTCGATCCTGACCTCTCGAAAGACCTGTTGACGATCTGCATTGCCAAAGGACTTGAGCTGAAGGCGAAATTTATCGATAAAGATTTTGTGACCAGTGTGATCAAGCAGGATCTGGAAGCCAAGACGCCTTATATGGTGCTCTCCGGTCTGGCACCGCGTGAGGGAAACCAGCTGGCCCGGAAGCGTAAGGAATTGCAGGTTAAGTTCGATTTTATGTTTAAGGGCCTGCTCTATCACGCCCGTTTCAAAACGATTCTTTGGGACGTGCTGGAGGCCAAGGATAAAACTGAGACTGTGTTGGCTACGCCGCCTCTGGATATTAAACTGGCCAGCGAGTTGTTTAAGGGAATTCCGACTCCCACAAATCCTATCCGGGTTAAATTAGATCTCTTCGATAAGGAACAACAGGTCCCCGTACAAGAGGTTGATGCAAAGGGACTGGTCATTGAGGATCGTCTCATTGCAGACGCCCTGCCTGTATTGACGAAGATGAATTCAATATGCCTCAGTTTTTCAATTCATCACGAGATTTGCATCCCCGGTCAATTCATTGCCGGTGGTGAGAATCAAGTGGTATTCAAGTTTGGAAAGATGCCGCCGGATGTTCAGAAACCGATTTCTGCGTATCTCGAGCAACTCTATCTCGAACATCTTAAGGAATTGGCTGAAATTGAGAAAGAGGGTTTAAAAAAGACAAAGCGACACAGTGCTTCAAGTTATAAGATTTTAATGCTCACACAGGACACTGAATATCGTAAAGAGCTTGAAAGTGTTTTCTACGGTCGTGATGTTCGTGTTGTACAAGATGCGGCGATTGAATCCTTCAACGAAATTTTGGCCCGGCAGAATTGGGACTTGGTTCTTATTGATGGCGCCTTCCCCGAACTTGATCTCTGGGAGCTCTCTAGAAAGATGAATGAAATTCTCGAACATCGCGGGAATAATATGCCGCATAATTTATTGCTTGCAGAGGATATGAGTGAAGATGCTCTGGTTTATGCCCAGTACTGCGGTTTTGAACATATTTATGGCCGGGAGGGATTTTTTACCAGGGCTGTGAGCAATGTGGGCGAGGTTTCAGGACATCACGACTGGGTGACGATGAATGCCGGTGAGAAGGCTGTGGTCATTATTGATGATGATAAAAATGTAACATTTACCCTGCAACACGCTTTGAATCGTGAGGGGTTTCATCCATTTGTGATTAAATCGGGAAACGATGCCGTACGGGCGGCCAAGCAGTACAGGCCTATCTGTATTCTGATTGAGCTGGCTCTGCGCAGCGGAGATGCCCTGGACGCACTGCGTGTGATGAAGCGTATGCCTTACACCAAGGACATCCCCATCATAGTATTAACAGTCAGCAAGGACCCTAAAGATGTGCAGGCCATGCGTCAGCTGGGCGTGATGCAGTATCTGAACAAACCCGTAGAAACGGATAAGATTGTACAGCTTATAAAAAGTATTGAATCTGGAATACCGGAATAATTGAAAAGTTAAAAAAGCCCGGCCGTTTTGGCCGGGCTTTTTTTGTGTCACTCGCCGCGCATGGCGGCAAATGGGCCGATGATTTCATCGTCAGTGAACCGGCGGTTCTCAATCACCGAGGCTTCAACCCGGCAGCGATGGCCAAGTACAGTGTCACGCAGTGTGGTCTGGGGGCCGATCACACAGGATTCACCGATGCGGGTCTGCCCCAGCAGGGAGGTGAAGGGGTAGAGTGTGCTGCCGCTGCCCACTGTGACATCGGCCTCAATATAGATCTGACCGGCGTCGGGAATGATGACATCCTGTGCACGCAGCGCCTGTATCTTCTTGGCCTTGAGTGCGGCTTCCGCTTCAACCAGCTGCGCCCTGTCGTTGATGCCTTTCAGCATATCGGGGTCATCTTCTGTCAATGTCTCAATGGAGGCCTGCTTCTCAGCCAGCATCTCAATGACATCGGTGAGGTAGTACTCGCCCTGATCGTTGTCTGTGCTTAACGCCTTGAGCAGGGGAAAGACATCCTCTGAACGGAAGATATAGTGTGAAGTGTTGACCTCGGTAATTTTCTTCTCTTCCGGGGTGGCGTCACGTTCTTCTACAATACGCAGGACGCGTCCCTCGTTGTCGCGGACAATGCGGCCATAGGCCGGCGGGGGATCCATGATGGCCGTCATCATTGTTGCCGAGGCCTGGCTTTGCTGGTGTTTGTCAACCAGGGCTTTGATGACTTCCGCAGAGAGGAAGGGGGCGTCACCGACGAGCACCAGCACATCTCCTTTGTAGTCATCGCCTAACTGCTCTGCAGCCGTCATCAGCGCATGCCCTGTACCCAGCTGTTCGGTTTGAATAGTGTATTCAATGGCGCTGCCGAGCGTGGCTTTGACAAGCTCCGCCATATGCCCGATGACGAGCATGGTGCGGCTGACACCGGCGCCTCGACAGGCGTCGATTACAAATGAGACCAGGGGCTTGCCTAAGAGGGTGTGCAGCACCTTGGGAAGGTCGGATTTCATACGTGTGCCCTTACCGGCGGCCAGGATCACGGCAAGGGTTTCGCGGCCAGTGTGGCTCATCTATTTCTCCTTATTGTATAAATTGTTTCATCATGATTCCCACAAACAGCGCGATGAGTACCACCAGCAGATAGAATCCCACTGACTGAGCCAGGCCGGGCATGGCCTTGAGCTTTCGTTTTGAGATCCAGCCGCGCCATTGACAGTCGTGGCAGCGGTAGAGTTTCAGTGGGAGAAACCGGCGTATCAGCTGCTCCACGCCATTGCGTGCGTGCGACCGATAGAGCCGCGTCTCACCGCATTTGGGGCAGGGTGTCATGATTTGCTGCATTGTTTCCTCGCTTTCCGGGTTGCCTGTTGGGGAGAGAGCGTCACGCGTGCCGCGTGAGGCGTCCCAAGAAATAAAGAATGGTACTTTTCAGCTCATGCAATCATGCCGTGGGGCGGTTACCCCCAGAAGACCTCTACGGCCTGTTTGAGACAGTCAATCTCCAGCGGGGTGATGCCCAGGAGTTCACCATCCGGTGTCAGCACCTTGGCCGGTGTCGTTTCAATTTTGATCGATTTTGCCTTGAACACTTCCACCTCGGGTTCATGGACATGCTCCCCGGTAAAGACCTTGGGGAAGACTTTGAGCAACCGCCGTCGACTGAGGTTGTTGGCCAGGGTAATATCGAGAAAACCGTCGTCAATTTCAGCCTGAGGCGCCATCAAAAAGTTGGAGGTGTAGCGCGTATTGGAGACCTCGACAAAGAGGTTCTTCCGTTTCAATGTCTCGCCATCAATGGTGATGGTGAGTTGATGCTGCGGGAGACGCAGCGTCTGATAGAGCACACCCAGTGTATAGGAGGTGTTTCCAAAGACCTTCAGCTTCTTGGCGGTTGCGGTCACATCTGCCACAAAACCCAGGCCCAGAATGTTCATGAAATAATAGGTCTGTCCGTGCGTGGTGAAACGACCCGCATCCACCTTGCGCGTCTTGCCCGCCACAATGATATCCACGGCCTCTTCCCAGTGATCACGGTCCAGGTTCATGTCACGCACTGCAGCGTTGCCCGTACCCACAGGCAGAATGCCCAGTGGCGGTTTCTTGTCGACTGGGTTCTGGAAATAGCCGTTGAGTACCTCAAAGAGTGTCCCGTCGCCACCGGCGGCCACCACACCGTCAAAACTGCTCAGGTCCATCTCACGGACCAGGGCGATGGCGTGTTCGGGGTAGTCGGTACGGCAGAGGTGAAAGTCGACGCCGCGTTTTGTGAAGGCGGCTTCAACCTCGGGCAGCTGCTTGTCGGCACGGCCGTGTCCGGCATTGGGATTGTGGATGTAAAGCAGTTTCACGCAATGGCTCCCTTCTGGCTTCGTGTACTATCGGATGGCAATGGGACGCGGGAAGAGAATCTCATGCGCCGCCTGCAGAGCGTAATGGTCGGTCATGCCGGCCACAAAGTCGATAACGCAGCGTCTGCGCTGTGCGTCATCGGCGTAAAGTGTTTTGCGTTTTGAGAAAAAGGTCCAGAACCGCTGGTCAACGCGGAACGGCGAGGTCTGATAGGCCTTGCCGTCCTCTCCATACTGTCTGAAGCGTTGGTCGAGATGGTGGTAGAGGCTGTGGATCAGATTGTTGATGGCCGTATCGCTCTCCTTCAGCCGGGGGTGGTTGTATATCCGTTCGTAGTTGAAGTCTTTGAGCCGGCAGAAGAGCTGATAACGCTGGTCTGAAAAGGCGATGGCATCGCTATTTTTTGAGGCATCGACCACGTCCATCACCAGGGTGTCAATGATCTCTCCGTTGGTTGAGCCCAATGTGCGTTTCAGCTCATCGGGTACATCTTTTTTGGTGATGAGTCCGGTGGAGATGGCATCTTCAATGTCCCGGCCCAGATAGGCAATTTTATCGGCCATGCGCACCACGCAGCCTTCGTAGGTGAGCGGGGCGGCCTGTCTGTTGGTAATTGCGTTGAGGTCTTTCTCGCGGGTCTCGGGGCGGCTGACCTGTTGAAAGTGTTCTCCGCAGTGCGAGACAATGCCGTCTCTCACGGCATAGGTCAGGTTAAGCCCCCTGCCGTCACGGGTGATGCGGTCTACCACGCGCAGGCTGTGTACCTCGTGAATGAAGCGGCCGAGGTCATTGGCCTTGGCCAGTTCGTCCAAGCTGCGCTCGCCGGGATGCCCGAAAGGGGCGTGGCCCAGATCATGCCCCAGTGCAATGGCCTGGGCCATCTCGCCATCCAGTCCCAGGCCCTTGCAGAGTGTGGTGGCAATAGTAGAGACGTGAAGCACATGTTCAATGCGCGTGCAGACATGGTCGTTTTCAGGCGCAAAGAAGACCTGTGTTTTGTGTTTGAGGCGCCGGAAAGGCTGGGCGTGAATGATGGCGGTCTGGTCGCGGAAATAATCGCCGCGCAGGTCCGGTTTTCTCGGCTTGAGTCTGGAGTGAAGCCGCGTGTTGTCCAGCGTGTTGTGCATCATGGCGTCGGCCCTTCCCTGTGGCTGGAAGCCTTTGGCGGATAGATGAGGAGTCGGGTCCGTTGATTGGTTTTCCTGCCGGCCTCGGTGTCGTTTTCTGTCAGCGGCGCGGTGCGGCCCATGCCCAGCGCCACCACAGTGAGCGGGTCAATCCCTAGGCGGCGGATGAGCCTGCCTGCCAGCTGATCGGCCTGGAGCTGTGTCAGGCTCCTTAAATAATCATCTGTGCCCCGGTTGTCCGAATAGACTTCAATGATCAATCTCGAGGGGGCTGAAAAAACAATGGCGGCGGCCAGTGTGTCGACCCGCCGGTCGCCGCGAGGTGTCCAGGCGCTGCTGCGCGTTTCAAAGAGTGCGGCAGTATTTTGACGCAGTACCTGGGGACCGTTGAGGGCCTGGGCGGTTTTTATGCGTATTTTGCCCGACCCGGTATGATAACGCAGCCTGAGGTGGCTGTACAGCACGCCCTGTGGGGCCTTGTGATTGAGATCGATACGCAAAGACCGGCTGATGTCGCCCAGCGGAATATAGTATTGTCCATCCGCACTGATCCAGGCGTTCAATGCGCCTGTTATCGTAGAGTCCACCTGTATTTCAAGGTCGGCGCCTGGTCCGTCGATGATCAGGTTGTCTTCAAACACAAAGGTAAGTCGCCCTTCATCAGCCAGCAGCCAGCCCGATGTCTTGGAAGAAAGACGCACCGATGCTTGATTTTCATGGGCAAAATCGACAAAGCCCTGACGGTAACCAAGAACCGTGTCGGCCAATGCTACCTGCTGCATTTTTTGTCGCTGACCTTGTGTGGCCACCGTGTCTTGGGCCGCTGAACGAGGTGCAGAATGAAATGCCAGGATCAGGATGAAATAGAATGGAATATGTCGAAAGATCATGATTGATAATCGTTTGTAAAAGTCCGTAAATTTATGAAATATAAAGAATAGTCTGGAAAATGACAAGTGCTTTTTCCAATGAAGTGTGTCTGGGAAAAAGTGCCGTTTTTCTTGACATTTCTCTTGACAGCCCCCTGTTTAAATGTTATATTTATGCTCCAATGGCGCTTTAGCTCAGTCGGTAGAGCAACGGACTGAAAATCCGTGTGTCCCCAGTTCGATTCTGGGAGGCGCCACCTAGGTCCCGATCATAGATCGGGACCTTTTTTTATATTCTGCCGCAGCGCATGTCTGTCTTGGCCCTGGGAATTCGTCACGGCACTTCTGGATTTTCCTCTCATGCCTCTTCCGCTCACATAAAACAGACTTTCGTCGGATTTTTAATACTTGGCATGTGCCATTCACAGATTCCGGTTGTTTTTGTGGCTTAAATTATTTAATATTAAATAGCACATCACTGGGAATGATTCTTACCGCATCTTCGAGGACATTTCACATGAACACACCTCCCGATCCTCAGGTCCTACCCGCAATCCCCAAAGCATTACAGAGCAAATGGCAGCGTATCGTCCATCTTATGAAGAATGTGATGCAGGTTGATGTCGGTTTGATGATGCGCCTCGATGAGAATGTCATCGAGGTCTGTACGCTTTCAGGTATTGCTGAAGGTGGATTTCAACTGGGCCAGCGCCTGCCGGTTCACAATCGGAATTACTGTGACGCAGTGCTCAAAACCGGTGCCCCGGTGATTATTGCCAATGCCGGTAAAGATCCTCAGTGGAGAGAGAGTGTTGCAGCGAAGAATGGCCTGGTTTATTATCAGGGGTATCCGCTTCACTGGCCAGATCAGACTCTTTTTGGGACGCTCTGTATCTTTGACAGGCATGAAAATGCCCCGGCCACAGAGAAACAGGAAGTCATGCTCGATTTTGCATTTATGGTAGAGAGCGACCTGCAGCAACTTCAGGAAACCACGCAGCATCTAGCGGAGCGGCGTCAACTTGCCCGGCAGGAGGCGGAGCTCAGCGCCCTCTTTCAGAATGCACATCATGCCATCACAGTGGTTTCTAAACGGCATTTTGTGATGGTAAATCCCGCTCTCGTGTCGCTATTTGGGTATGAAAATGAATCTGATATCGTCGGTAGGCCTGTCTCTGACCTCATTGCCCCTGAGGAGCGGGCAAAGATAGACCGCATACAGACAGGAAGAGCACAGGGACACACGCTGCCGCTGGCCTATCAATCCAAAGGGTTGCGTGAAGACGGCTCGCTCTTTGATATGAGTATTAAAATTTCACGGTATCATCTTGAAGGGGTTGACTATACAGTGGGTATGGTGGATGACGTCACCGTGGCCAACCAGACTCTGAAAGCCCTGCGAGAGAGTGATGAGCGCTATAAGTCGTTTGTGGAGCAGGTCTCAGATGGTATCTATCGCCTGGAGCTGGATACACCGATTGCGCTCGACCAGCCGCCTGAAGAACAGGCAAGACAGATCTTTGAATTGGCCTATTATGCCGAGTGTAATCAGGCCCTTTGTGATATGTACGGGTTCTCAGCGCCGGAGGCGCTTGTGGGCAGCCGGCTCAGCGATACGATCAATAAGCCCGACCCGGCTGAGCAGATCATCGGTATTCAAAAGACAGTTGAGAGCGGGTATCGTATTGTTGACCTTCAATCCATGGAGATTGATCAGCATGGGGAAGAGAAGTATTTCAACAACAATACAATTGGTATCACGGAGAATGGCTTTCTCAAGCGTTTATGGGGTACGCAGACAGATATTACCGCCAGAAAAGCCGCAGAGGAGAAGGTGCATGCCTCTCTCTATGAAAAGAGTATTCTGCTCAAAGAAATTCATCACCGTGTAAAGAATAATCTGCAGGTGATCTCCAGTCTGCTCAGCCTGCAGGCCAACCATTGTGACGACGCCTCTGTCCGCGATGTCTTTGGGCAGAGCCGTGACCGTGTCCGTTCCATGGCCTTGGTGCATGAGCAGCTTTACCAGTCTAAAACCTTTTCAAAGATTGAGATTGGCCAGTATTTAAGGAAGCTGATCAAGTCGCTGCAGTTTCATCATCAGGCCAGTGAAAAGAGTGTGGCCCTGCATCTCAGCGTTGAGAAGGTCTACTTGAGTATTGAAAAAGCCATTCCCTGCGGATTGATTGCCAATGAATGTATCACCAATGTATATAAGCATGCTTTCCCTGAAAGCCATACAGAACCAGGCGAGATGAAGATTACACTGCGTCAGCTTGATAAAGGCACCCTTGAGTTGGTGGTGGCGGACAATGGGGTGGGGCTGCCCCGCTCATTCGATAATACCGGCAGCCAGTCTCTGGGGATACGGCTGATCCGCATGCTGACCGAGGATCAGCTGGATGGCACGCTGGACTTCGTCAGTGAGTGTGGTACAGTGGTGACCATTCAATTTCCCATCGCTGATCGACCGCCCCAGGCCGGCCGGCGTCTGCAGGCCTAGTCGTTGTGGCGGCAGTGTCATCGATTCCATCTTTCATTACTCAATACAGGAAAATCCTCCGTGATGATTCTCGCTCAACCCTATCCAATGAAAAATAAAATTCAGCATTATGCGTGGGGGTGTCGTGGTCTGGAGGCCTTTATTCCACAATGGCTCGGTGTCCAGCCGACAGGTGAGACACCCTATGCCGAGCTATGGATCGGGGCCCATGCCAAGGCCCCTTCAACAGTCGATGTCAACAATGAAGAAGTGCCGCTCGATGTATTGATCACACATTACCCGAAAGAGGTTCTCGGGGAGTCGGTGCGAAAACGTTTTGGTGACAGACTGCCATTTCTTCTGAAAGTGCTCTCGGCAGGCGAGCCGCTCTCCATTCAGGCCCACCCCAATAAGGCGCAGGCTGAACGGCTGCATCGTCTCGATCCGGCGCATTACCCCGATGACAATCACAAACCGGAGATTGCCATTGCGCTGGACAGCCTGACGGCGTTGGCCGGTTTGAAAACAGCCGGTGAGATGGAAAGGCTGCTGGAAAATTATCCGGAGATTGCCGGTTTCATCGAGTATACCGGCGGTGTGGTGGATGTACATCTACGCTTCACTGAATTGCTTCATCGGTCTGTCTCTGAACCTGACAGCCTCAAATCGGCCATCGAGGCCCTGGCCCTTCGGTTGGAATCACAGACCCACTTATCCGAGGCTGATCGGCTCTTTTTGAATCAGCGGCTCATTTATCCCAAGGGTGATGTCGGTCTGTTTGCGCTGTTTTTTTTGAATCTGCTTCATCTTAAAAAGGGTGAGGCGCTATTTCTAGGCGCTGGCATTCCTCACGCCTATCTCCAGGGCAACATTATTGAGTGCATGGCCAACAGCGATAATGTGGTCCGTGTGGGGCTGACCCCCAAGTTTAAAGATGTGGACAGTTTGATAGAGATCATGGATTGCCGGCCGGGGCTGGCGCAAATTCAGCATGGCACCCAGGGAGACAATCCCACGGTGTATCGGGCCGCTGTCGATGATTTTTTCATCGAGCAGTGGTCGGCCGGAGTAGATTGTTACGTTGAAATGAACACCGGAAATCAAATTGAAATAGTGCTGGTGGTTTCCGGTCAGATGCAATTGACCTGGCCGGATGGTGCAGGGAGCGGCCGGGCCGTCTATTCGCACGGTGAAGCGATTCTCATCCCGGCATTGATGGGCACCTATCACATGACGCTTCAAGCACAGAGTGAGGTGTTCAGGGTCAGAATGCCATGAAAATGGACACGGTCACACCCTACCAGCCCGGCTTTTGGCCGGGTTTTTTGTTGGGGGACTGCTGCCTGGCCGATTCGGTCATCGTGGAATATGTATACATTTTCCACGGTGTGGCCTTGCATTTCCGGCAATTTCCGAATAAGTTCAACTGTTACAATTAAGTGACTCTTTTTTTATTTTCTTTCGCAATCGTTTGCGGTGTCGTTTGCAAGCAGGCAGTATCCACTGAAATTGCCTGAGGATGGCCCCTTGATTCTGCACCGTCTCTTTTGAATACGCCTGTATTTTTAAGAACAGGATGGGTTCCATGGAAGGTCACGTCACATTAAAAGACCTCGCGAAGCAGTTGAAGGTTTCTCCTTCAACCGTTTCCCGTGCATTGCGGGGCCATCCTGATATCAGCGCGCAAACCCGCAGCCAGATTCTCGCCCTGGCCGAGTCGCTGGACTATCATCCCGATAATATTGCCCAATCTCTTAAAAGTGCCAGAACAAAGAACATCGGCGTGATTATTCCTGAAATCAAGCACGATTTTTTTGCGTCTGTGTTGGACGGCATCGAGGATGTGACCTACGAGGCCGGGTACAGCATTCTGGTCTGCAAATCCAATGAAAGCTATGAGCGCGAAGTGATGAACACCCGCGTACTGGCCTCAAATCGAATCGCCGGTCTGGTGGCGTCCATCTCTCAGAACACGCAAGATGCCGGTCATTTTAAGGCTTTGGAGCGCCGACGCATTCCGCTGGTATTCTTTGACCGTGTGTTTGAAGACGCAGCCATCAGCAAGGTCATTGTCAACGATGAGGAGGGTGCCTTCTCCGCCGTCGATTATCTGTTGCGCAAGGGGTATCGGAAAGTGGCGCATATTGGCGGACCGCAGCATCTCTCTATTGGAACACAGCGATTTCACGGATACTGCCGGGCCCTGGAGGCCCATGGCATCTCATTGGATATGAATCTTGTTTACTTTGGTGGATTGTACGAAGAGGATGGCAGTGTGGCTTTTGAACGCCTGTGTCAATTTAAACCCGATGCGGTGTTTGCTGTCAATGATCCTGTGGCCATAGGGGCCATGATGAAGATCAAGACGCAGGGGTTGAAAATTCCTGGAGATGTGGCGGTGGTGGGATTCAGCAATAACTCCGTGGCTGCCATGGTGGATCCGCCGCTTACTACGGTGGCGCAACCGGCGTATGAGATTGGGGCCTCGGCAGCGCGATTGCTTATGGAGGCCATCGAACAGAAGAACAGTGCACGAAAAGCCGTTGTCGAAACACTGAAAACTGAGTTGATTATTCGGGAATCGGCATGATTCCTAAGACGTTTTGAAATAGCGATATAAAGGGACGGGCAGCACATTCCCAATGTGACAACGACTGGTCCTCGTTGCCGCATCACTTTCAATCGGCGTTCTGCGATCGAGTAGAATTGCGCTGCCCTTATTATATTATAATAAAATTTAATTGTAAAAACAAGGCTAAATTTACTCTGTGAAAGGAGCGCGAATGAGAAAAGCCAAGACATGATAGTGAGAGAGGAAAGGGTGGGACTGTAAAAAGACCTAGAAGGAGAAAGGTAATGAGAAAATTTTTGCTAATGTGCTTGGTACTGCTCATGGCTACTTCCGCCATGGCGCAGCAGGGCGTTGTCAAGGGCGTGGTCGCCGATGAAAACGGTGCGCCGCTGGCCTACACGAATGTGGTGATTCTGGACAGTAATTTTGGTGCAGCCACCAATATGAATGGTGAGTTTGAGTTTACTGTACCGCCTGGCCGCTATGATATGCAGGCCTCCTATGTCGGCTATGAAGTTCAGATAAAAAAAGAGATTACTGTGGCTGCCGGCGCCACTGTAACCGTTAATTTTACGCTGAAACTCTCGGTGGTTTACGGTGAAGAGATTGTGGTTGTGGGTTACGGTGTGCAGCAGAAGAAAGACCTCACCGGTTCCGCTACCACTGTGCGTATGGATGACGCACAGAAAATTTCTGTGACTGAAGCCTCTACAGCGCTTCAGGGTCGTGCTGCCGGCGTCAATGTGGCACAGGCAAACGGCGCTCCGGGTTCTGGTGCCAATATCAAGGTGCGCGGTGCGGGTACGCTGGGGAATACAACACCCCTGGTCATCGTAGACGGTGTGCCTTCCTCGCTGGCCTCGGTGAATCCTCAGGATATCGCTTCCTTTGATATTCTCAAAGATGCTGCCGCAGCCGCCATTTACGGATCCCGTGCCGGCAACGGTGTGCTGATCATCACCACCAAGCGTGGTAAAGAAGGCCCCATCAAAATTGACTTCTCCACCAAGTTGAGTGTCCACTCCCTGGCCAAAAAGTTTGACCTGGTCACTGATCCCGATGAGTACATCGAGATTGTGAAGATGGCCGCAGACAACGGTGGCGTAGACTACCCCGCCTTTGTGGCCATGTATGAGCAGAATCCCGGCCAGTTTTCCAAAGGCACAGACTGGCAGGACGAGTACTTCCGTTCAGCCCTGATGCAGGATTATGACCTTTCCGTCAGCGGCGGCAGTGACAAAATGAACTTTGCCGTAGGCGCCAACTACTCCCATCAGGAAGGTATAGTCGTCACTACCAATGATGAGCGCATGGGCCTACGTATCAACTCTGACTTCACCAAGGGCCGCCTGAAGCTGGGCGAGTCATTTTCTGTCAACCGTTTCCGCGGCAAAGGCCGCTATCATGCCGACGAGAGCTTTTTCTCTTTAAGCGGGCTCTCACCGCTGGTGTCTGTGCATGATGCCACCAACCCCACAGGCTGGGCGGGACAGCACCCGGAAATCGGTTTCTACCGTGAGATCGACAATATTGTGGGCAACATGTATCTGCGCGACAATGAATACGACAATATTCATATGCTGGCCTCGGCCTATCTTGAATACACGGTTATGGAAGGGTTGACCTACACGGCCCGTTTCAGTCAGAATATCTACAACAATTATGGATATTCCTTTGCCCCGGCTTTTTATCTCTCCAAATTGGACCAGAACAAGAAGACGACGATCAGCGAGAGCCGTAGTCGTAAATATCATACTGTAATGGACCATGTATTAGACTATCACTGGGAGAATGAACAGCACAGCTTCACCGCCATGGGTGGATACTCGGAAGAGAAAAGTGACTACCGCAGCACAGGCGGATCGGTGGCATCTCCTCCCAGTGACGATCTGCGTGTTTTAGGGGCCGGCACCGAAGATGACGATGCCTACGGCAGTGCCAGTCAATGGCGTTACCGCTCCTATTTTGGACGTTTGAATTATTCGTATATGGACCGTTATCTTTTCCAGGCGACAATTCGTCGTGATGGCTCCTCGCGTTTCTCCGAGAACAACCGCTGGGGCAGTTTCCCCTCAGTCTCTGCGGCCTGGCGCCTCAGTGAAGAGTCGTTTTTTGATGTAGACGCTATCAATGACTTCAAACTCCGTGCTTCCTATGGTGAACTGGGCATGCAGGAGTTTGATGATTATATGTACTACGCGCTCATTTCATCAGACAGCAACCGCGACCATAACTATCCCTTTGGCGGTGGTAAAGAACAGCCCATCTTTGTGGGCGCCCGCGCCACTGAATTCCCTTCGGTGGGTCTCAAATGGGAAGCGTCCAAGCAGACCAACATCGGTTTTGACGTGGCCATGCTGGGCAACAAGCTGACCCTGGAGTTTGACTACTATATCAAGAAGAACTCAGATGTGCTCTACGCTGCGCCCATTCCCCTTTCTACAGGGGCTTCAAACTCTCCGACGATCAATGCCGCCACGATTGAGAACAAAGGCATTGAGCTCGCGGCCAACTACCGCAATATGGACAATACGTTTAAATATGAAATCAACCTGACCGCCACCACCTATGACAACGAGGTGACCCGTCTTGGTTATCAGGGTACAGAGGTGATCTGGGGTGGTTATATTTACTGGGCCTTTGACGATGTCACCCGTTCCGAGGTGGGGCGTCCCGTAGGTTCATTTTATCTCTATGACACCGACGGCATTTTCAAGAGCCAGGATGAAGTGGATGCCTATCTGGCCGGCGGCGGTGCCTACTTTGAAGATATAACCCCGGAGCCCGGCGACCTGAAGTATGTAGACACCAATGGCGACGGCATGATTACAGCCGACGACAAGAAGTACTTCGGCACAGCCGCACCCGGCGCCGAGTTTGGTCTCAACTTCAACTTCTCCTACAAGCAGTGGGACATGAACCTCTTTTTCTATGGTGTGACCGGCCGCGAGATGTACAACGGCGCCTCTATGCAGACCTACTGGACCAACCATGCGCCCGGCAACTACCATAAAGATATGGCCGACGCCTGGACGCCGGAGAACAGCAACTCCAACATTCCCCGCGTGATTCAGGGCGACGACCGCAATGTGCAGGCCAGCGATTACTTCCTCGAAGACGCCGACTATCTGAAGCTGCGCCATATCGAGGTTGGCTACACGCTGCCCGCGTCTGCCATCTACGGGTTTGGCATTAAATCACTGCGTTTCTACGCTGCCGGTGAAAACCTCTTGACCTTTACAGGGTACTCAGGTTATGATCCGTCTATTGACTATGGCAGCCTCTTCTCCCGCGGTGTAGACCGTTCGCCCTACCCCGTGCCGCGTCAGTTTATCACCGGCGTGCAGATTGGCCTGTAGACTATAAGGAGAATAATTATGAGATTGAAGCAATATGTACTGGTCTTTGCTGCCATTCTCATGGGATTGTCGATGACAGCCTGTGACAAGGACTTTCTGGACGTCACCAATCCCAATCAGATGACAGTGGAGAGCTTCTGGCGCAATGCCGAAGATGTGGAAACCGCGCTGACAGCAACCTATGCACTCCTGCAGCATCAGTGGTGGGGTGGTTATTGGGCTCCCGGCGAGATGTTTATGACCCTGGAAGTGCAGAGCGACCTGACCCAGGCCGATATCTTTTATCCCATCGGCAATGGCGGTCATAATGAGTACAACCCCACGGGAAATATGTATACCACATACTATTTCTGGCGCGGTAATTATAAAATGCTGTTTGCTGCCAATCAAGTCATTGAGAACGCTCCCAATGTGGAGGGGCTCACAGAGGCGCAGGCCAATGCATTTGTTGCAGAAGCCCGGTTTTTGCGTGCCTATGCCCATTTCCAGTTGCAGCAGCTCTACGGCAACATCATCCTGGTGACTGAACTGCCAGAGAATCCGGATCAATTCTACAAGACACAGACTGCGCCGGATGTGGTTTACGCCCAGATCGAAGAAGATCTGCAGTTTGCCAAAGCGCATCTGCCTGCAGACTACCCCGAAACCTGGCTGGGACGCGCCACCAAGGGTGCGGCTGCTGCTTATCTGGGCAAGGTCTATCTCTATCAGGAGAAGTGGGCCCAGGCTGCGGCTGAGTTCCAGGCCGTCAGCGGTATGGGCTACGCGCTGGTCAATGATTTAGAGACGCTTTTTACCGGTTACAATGAATTCAGCAGCGAGTCGATTTTTGAGATCAATTTCACCAATGATCACACTGGCGATCGTATTGAGTCTCAGTCTGTGGCGCCCAACTTCAACGATTGGCTGGGCATCTGGCCTTCGGCTTACATGAAGTCGATTTTTGAAGGCGACACCACTGCTCAGGGTGAGCCCACGCATCGCGCTTTCTCAACATTTGTTTTTGACCATCCCCAGTCGACTTCCTGGTTCCTGGGCGAAAAAACGTTTGAAGAGAAATACGGCCCTGGCCACGAGCATATCTACTACAAAAAATACGGCTTCCACAATCCCGAGCTGGACGATTGGGGGCACGAGAGCATTGGCACCAACTTCATCATGATGCGTTACGCTGACGTGCTTCTCATGCAGGCCGAAGCCCTCAATGAGCAGGGACAGAGCGGTCAGGCCGCCGCCCTGGTGAACCAGGTGCGTAGTCGCGCCGGCGCCACAGCCATTGATGAAGGCATGGGCCAGGCTGCGCTGCGCATGCATATCCGCGAAGTGGAGCGGCCATTGGAGCTCTGCAACGAAACCAATCGCTTCTTTGACTTGGTTCGCTGGTATAAAAATGAAGGTGGCGTACGTGCGGCTCTGCAAGCGCACAGCGCGCCGCATTGGGATAGTTTTACAGATGGCGTGAATGAGCTGTGGCCCATTCCCCGTTCTGAGATGCAGGCCAACCCCCAAGTCGTACAGAATCCCGGGTATTAATCCTTTTCCAATACCCCTCTGATCAAAACCCCGGACACCTTGGTGTCCGGGGTTTTTTTTGTCCAATTTGAGGTGGGCAAGAGAAAGATCTTGATTTATACCTTTTTTATACCTATCTTGTTTTCATGCATTTGACAGAAAAACAACAGGCCGTTTACGCCTACATCCGGCAGTATATCGAACGCAAAGGCACCTCGCCCACTTACGATGAAATCCGTCAGCACTTTGGGCTCAAGTCCTTTCAGTCTGTGCAGAAGTACCTGGCCCAGCTGGAGAAAAAGGGTTATGTGCGCATTCCGGAGCGCAACAGAAGCCGCATGATCACCCTGGTGGAGCACGGCAGTCGCACGGTGGCGCTGGATCTGGCAGGCGTGGTGGCCGCGGGCAGTCCCATTGAGGCCGTTGATCAGCACGAGACTGTGGATGTACCCGAGGAGATGCTGGGCTGGGGCGACTATTTTGCGCTGAAAGTCCGCGGCAACTCCATGATCGAAGAGGGCATTCACGACGGCGACACCATCATTGTACAGCGGCAGAATACCGCCCATAACGGCCAGACCGTGGTGGCGCTCATCGACAATGCGGCCACGGTAAAGAAATTTTACCACACCGGTAACGGCATTGAACTGCGGCCCGCCAATGCCAGCATGACTTCTATCTGGGTACGCAAGGGTAACTTTGCCCTGCAGGGCGTGGTGGTAGGGCTGCTGCGGCGGTATTGAGAGCAATAGAACACGGATGACACGGATTGGACTGAGCCAAGGGGGAAACGAGACGATGACTGATCAGCAGACCTACAAAGTGAATACGACCTATCTGGCGGGGTACGCCGAGCCGCTTTCGGCGCAGAGAGGCGAAGCGGTTTTCTTCAAACGTCGCGATCCGCAGCTGACGGGCTGGGTGTGGTGCGAGTCGGCCAGCGGCGGTCGGGGCTGGGTGCCTGAGTCCTGGATTGTCATCCGTGAGAATGCCCTGGTGCTGGAGCGCGACTACAGCGCCATCGAACTCTCTGTGGACAGCGGGGAGGAACTTCGCGTGGATACTGTCGAGTCTGGCTGGGGCTGGGCTCATGCCGATGACGGCCGTGAAGGCTGGGTGCCCATGACCTGTCTGGTGGCGTGTAATTAAAGGAGATGCGCAGATGCGGAAAGTCAAACTATACATTGCCACCAGTCTGGACAATTTCATCGCCCGGCCCAATGGGGATATCGACTGGCTTGAGTCTATTCATGCTGCTGAGGATGAGGATTACGGCTACGGCGCTTTTTACAAAGGGATTGATACCACGGTGATGGGCATGGCCACTTATCGTCAGATTCTGGGTTTTGATGTGCCCTTTCCCTATCCGGACAAGCGCAATTATGTGCTGACGCGCCAAAAAGGCCTGGCCGGTGATGCACATGTGCAGTTTGTCTGCGATGATATTATCGGTTTTATCAAAACGCTAAAGTCTAAGCCGGGCAAGGATATCTGGCTGGTGGGCGGAGCGCAGATTAATACTCTCTTTTTAGAACACGGCCTGATTGATGAGATGATCCTCTCCCGGATGCCCATTCTTATCGGCCGGGGCATTCCACTTTTTACCGACCATGCGGCTGAACAGCTTTTCCATCTGGATCAGTGTAAAAGTTTTAAAAATGGCGTGGTGCAGCTGACCTATAAAAAACCATAGGCGACTTTTTTCGGAAGGAGCCGCAGGACATAGAAACTCGGGACAGCCGTTTTTGGCAGTACTTCGCTGAAGAGGTTAAGAAAGGGTGCCTTTTGAATCGTTATGTTTTTATTGGGCACCATCCGTTTTGAATATGAATCGAACCGTTTTACATATGCGTATTGACGGGTTTCCCGTGGCCGTGGAGCGGTTGCGGGATTCTTCGTTAAGGGGGCGGCCGGTGGTGGTCTGTCCCCGGCATTCCCCCCGGTCGCTGGTCTTTTCGGCCTCGGCTGAGGCCCGGCGTGAAGGGGTGTGGGAGGGACAGCCACTCACGCTGGCGCTGAAACGCTGCCGGCGGCTTGTGGTGCTCCCGCCCGACGAAAAACTCTACGCACGGGCGGGTGCGGCCATTGTCAAGGTGCTTTCCGATTACTCGCCGCTGGTGGAGCCCGGGCGCTGGGGGCGCTTCTACGTGGACATGTCGGGCATGGAGCGTCTGTTCGGGTCATTGCAGGACGCGGCCTTTCGCATGCGCCGCGAGGTGGCGGAGCAGCTTCGTCTGCCCGGCACGTTGGGGCTGGGCGCCAATAAACTGGTCAGCGGCGCCGCGGCCCGGGTGATTCAGTCCCACGGTGATCTGTACACCGTGCCCCAGGGCAGTGAAGCCTCGTTCATGGCGCCTTTGCGCGTGCAGCGCCTCCCGGCCATAAACAATCGCAAAGACCGTGAACTATTGCGTGAATTGAACCTGCATCACGTCCATGAGGTGGCGGATCTCTCGCTGATGCAGCTGGCCGCTGTTTTCGGAAAGCGGGCGGCTGTGCTGCACCGCCAGGCCCTGGGCATCGACGACAGACCGGTGCAGGCACCGTCATCCAAACCTTTCGTCTTAGAAGAAGAGACGCTTGCTGAAGACAGCAATGACGATGCGCTGCTCCTCGGCCTGATCCATCTGATGATGGAGCGCGCCTGCCGCCGCATGCGTCAGCAGGGCCTGCTCCCCCGCACGGTGTGGATGCATATCCGTCACGCCGATGGTGTGGACGTGACGCGGCGCATGAAATTGCCGCAGCCCACGGTGACAGACCGTCTGCTTTTCCCGTCGATTCAAGGGCTGTACCTGAAGTGCAGCGCGCGGCGTCATCGCGTCCGTTATCTGAGTCTCACCTTCACCGATCTCATTCTGCCCACGCAGCAGATGATGCTCTTTGATCTGCCTTCCGAAAATCCCAAAGAGGAGGCGCTGGTCACGGCCCTGGACCGGATCAGACAGCAGTACGGCATGATGGCTGTTGGGTGGGGACGGATGTCTAATTGAAGTGACTATCGGAAAGAGCAATGGTACACGGATGACACGGATTTAGGGGAGTCACGTGGATAAAGACTATGATGGTTTGGGAAAAAGGGTTTAAGTTAAGGAGGGGAAGCGCTTGGGGAGGAGGGTGCAGAGAGAAGTCAATTGAGTAGCGTGCATATTTTGTTTTTGCTTTTATTCTAAAAACAGATCCGCTCTTATCCGTTTTTCCGTGTCCGCCGTGTTCCATAGCTCTTAAAAAAATGGCATTCATTCATCTACATACGCATTCCACTTATTCGCTCATGCGGGGCAGCATGGGGCTGGAGGATCTATGCCGGGCCGTGAAGCGCATGGGCGTGGAGAGCGTGGCCCTCACAGACACCAACAGTCTCTACGGGTTGGTGTTTTTTCTGCAGATTGCCAAAGAGCTGGGGCTCAGGCCCATCATCGGCGCGGAGGTGGTGACAGGTACAGAGCGGGCTGTGCTCCTGGTGAAGACAGAGCGGGGCTACGCCCATCTCTGCCGGATTTTGACGATGCGTCATCAGCAGGCGGGGTTTTGCCTGTCGTCGGCGCTGCTGAAACACGGCGGTGATCTGGTCATTCTCAGCGACTGCATCGATCTGCTCGGGAAACTCAAGGGCCATGCCGACCTCTACGCTGAGCTCATGGCGGGCCGCAGCCATCGCCCGGTGCTGCGCTTTGCCCGCACCCACGGCATTCGTCCCGTGGCCACGGCCGGGGTGTATTTTCAACGCCCCGAGGACCACAGACTCCATCGTCTGCTCAGGGCCATCGACCTGAACACCAAGCTCTCGCGCCTGCCCGAGTCTGAGTGCGCGCCGCCGTCAGCGTGGCTGATGCCGGCCGAAACGGTCGCCTCTTATTTTCCCCACGTGCCTGAGGCGCTGGCAAACACGGCACGCATCGCCCAGACCTGCCGTTTCACCGGAACGCTGGGCCGCATCGTCTCTACGGGATTTGAGGGGCTCAATCAGCAGCACATCATGGAGAAGCTCAGGGCCAAGGTAAACACCGGCGCAAAGTGGCGCTATGGGCAGATCACTTCGGCTGTACAAAAACGCATGGATTTTGAGATGGAGATCATCGAAGAAAAGGGCTTTGGCGCTATCTTTCTGGTGGTGCAGGACATCGTCAAAGAATCCCCGCGTACCTGCGGCCGTGGCTCTGCTGCGGCGTCTATCGTCTCCTATTGCCTGGGCATCACCCATGTGGACCCCATCGAATATAATCTTTATTTTGAGCGATTTCTCAATCCCGGGCGCACGGATCCGCCGGATATTGATGTGGACTTCCCCTGGGATGAGCGTGACGGCATCTTGGATTATGTGTTCGATAAATACGGGCCCAAACGCTCGGCCATGGTGGCCAATCACGTGGGTTTCCGGCCCCGTGCGGCCGTGCGTGAGATTGCCAAGGTCTACGGCCTGCCCGAGGTGGAGATCAAAACCGTCACCGATCGATTGGCCCATCTCTGGCACTGGACAGGGGAATCTGTGGAAGAGGTGATACAAAGCCATCCCGTGTTCAAGGGGCTGAAGCTGGACGATCCCTGGCCGGAGATCATCTCCCTCTCCCGCCGGCTGGACGGCAAGTTCCGTCATCTCTCCGTACACTGCGGCGGCGTGGTGGTGGTGCCTGACGACCTCTCCCAGTACGTGCCCACGCAGACCGCGCCCAAGGGCGTGAACATCATCCACTGGGAGAAGGATCAATGCGAAGACTCAGGGCTGGTGAAGATCGACCTGCTGGGCAATCGTTCCCTGGCGCTGATCCGCGACGCCCTGGCCGCCGTGCGCCGCAACACGGGCCACGTCATCGACTATGCCCAGTTCAATCCGTTGGACGACGCCAAGACACAGGCGCTCATTGCCCGGGGCGACACCCTGGGCGTCTTCTACGTGGAGTCGCCGGCCACGCGGCAGCTGCAGAAGAAGGCGGGCGTGGGCGACTTTGAACATCTGGTCATCCACAGCTCTATTATCCGGCCCGCGGCCAATACTTACATCAATGAATACGTCCGCCGCCTGCACGGCGAACCCTACGCGGCCATTCATCCCATTTTGGAGCGCGTGCTGGGCGAGACCTACGGCATCATGACCTATCAGGAGGATGTCACCAAGATTGCCGTGGAGATGGCGGGGTTCAGTCCACAGGACGGCGACGGGCTGCGTAAGACTTTATCGAAAAAGAGAAACCACCAGAAACTTGCGGCCTATCGCGCCCAGTTTGAGGCGGGGGCACGGAAGAAGGGCATCGGCCCTGACGTGGTCGATCCCGTATGGGAGATGATTCTCTCCTTTGGCGGGTACAGCTTCTGCAAGCCGCACAGCGCGTCCTACGCCATGGTAAGTTTCAAATCGGCGTATCTCAGGGCCCATTATCCCGCTGAGTTCATGGCCGCGGTGATCAGCAATCAGGGCGGTTATTACACCACATTCGCCTACATCTCCGAGGCCCGCCGCATGGGGCTGGAGGTGCTGCCTGTGGATGTGAACCTGTCGGACAGGCCTTACAAGGGCAGAGGCCGCAAGATCCGTATGGGACTGATGCAGCTCAAAGGCGTCAAGGCCAAAGCCATCGATGCCCTGCTGGCCGCCCGGGAGCGGGATGGCGATTTCCTGTCGTTCGAAGGTTTTCTGCGCCGCACGCGCCTGCACCCCTCGGACAGCCGCATTCTCATCAAGGCCGGCTGCCTGGACAGCATCGCCGCCGGACGCAGCCGGGCGCAGCTCTTGTGGGAGACCGAGGCGTCACGGCATGAGCGGCCCGCCGCGGCCCAGTCTGATCTGGGGCTCTTCGATCAGGAAGTGGTCGCTGTGCCCCGTCTGGAACACTACGACTTACGCACGCTGCTGCGCTTTGAGATCGAAACGCTGGGTTTTCCGCTGCGCGTGCATCCGCTGGATCTCTATGACGAGGCCATTGCCGAGACGCCGCATATCAAGGCCTGTGACATGCACCGGCATGTGGGCCGTCGTGTGCATATGATTGGCTGGTGGGTCAGCAACAAAATGGTGTACACGCAGCAGGAAGAACCCATGGCCTTCATCAGTTTTGAGGATCGATCCGCCCTGTATGAGACGGTGTTCTTCCCGCCGGCGTTCCGGAGATACGCCAGTCGATTTACGCCGGTGCGGCCCTATGTGCTCTATGGAAAGGTGGATGATGAACTGGGTGCAGTGAGCCTGCATGTGGAGGAGATGCGCTTTCTGGGCCGTCAGGAAATTCGCCGCCGCAAGAGCAATCGCCCAGGCGAGCAGACGCGTCTGCCGTCGCCTGAGAAGAGGGCGGGGGGCATGGCGCGCACGGTTTGAAACATCCCCGGACAGTGGGTATTGTCCGGGGATGCTAATGATGATGCGGGGCTATTCGTGTTTCAGAGCCTTTACAGGATTGGTGCTGGCCGCTTTGAAGGCGCGGTAGCTCACGGTTAAGAGGGCGAGGCCCATGGCCCCCAGTGCGGCGACAATAAATGGCGTCATGTGGATCGTCATGCGGTAGGGAAAAGAGGCGAGCCAGCGTCGCATGATGAGATAGGCCGCGGGCCAAGCCAGGAGGTTGGCAAGAGACACAAGGATGATAAATTCACGGCAGAGCATGGCCACAATGCGCTGCATGGATGAACCCAGAACCTTGCGTATGCCAATCTCCTTGGTGCGCTGTTCAGCCGCAAAACTGGCCAGACCCAGGAGCCCCAGACAGCCGATGAATATTGAGAGACCGGCAAAGAGCGCAAAGATCTTTCCAAGTTGCGTCTCTTTGCGGAAGAGACCATTGTAATGATCGTCCAAGAAATAATAGTCAAAGGGGTTGTTCGGCGCTATTTCTTTAAATCGGTCACGAATCGAATTCAGGGTTTGATTGACGGCGTCTGTGCGCACGTGCAGTGTCATACAGTGGGCCTTGTCCGGAGAAAAGTTGAGCATGCTGGCCCCCACTTTATGTTGTACAGGCCTGTGGTGAATATCCTCAAAAACGCCAATCACAATCTTAGGGGTCGTTTTGGAAGCTTTGTTGTACAACTTCTTCCCAATGGGATGGGTCCAGCCCAGGGCTTTCAGCGCTGTTTCATTGATCAGAACGGAGCCATTGGCATCGTCTGTGTGTGATGCTGAAAAGTTGCGGCCCTGCGTGATGTTGATTTCATAAGTCGGCACAAAGTCTTCATCAATAGAAAAGATTTCCATGATGATGCCGTCATCGGGGCCGGCCCCTTCAGGGGCAAAAACTTCCGCTGAAAAACTTGGGGCACTGGGTACCATGGTGGAACCGGACACGGCCATAACGCCGTCAATATTCTGGAACTCTGATTTAATCAATTTGAGTTTGCCGCGTGTAACATCGTCCCTTAATGGCAGAATAAGGCGCTGCGATTTGGCAAAGCCAAGCCGCATGTGGCGCATGTGATTGAGCTGGCTATGAATGAGAAAGGTTCCAATAATCAGGGTAATTGAAATGGCAAACTGCAACACCACAAGCACGGCTCTGAACCGGGCGCTTCCAGCGCCTTGCCTGAATCGGCCTTTGAGTGTGGCCACGGGATTCAGTGCAGAGAGCATCAGGGCGGGGTAGGCGCCTGCGGCCAAACCGGCAAAGAGTATAATGCCCAGTATGCCGGCAACCATGCCCGGTGACCAGAGCAGGCTGATTTTCAGGGGTTGTGCGGCCAGTGCGCCAAAGGAGGGCATGGCCGCTGCGCTGAGCACAATGGCTATGGCCAGTGAAATAAAAGCCATAAACATGGATTCACCAAGGAACTGCGCCTGAAGCCTGTGCCTGGAGGCGCCAAGTGTCTTTCTCAGCCCCACTTCCATGGCCCGGTGCGCAGAACGGGCGGTGGAGAGGTTCATGAAATTGATACAGGCCATGAGCAGTACAAAGACGGCAATGACGGTCAGGGCATAGACATAGCGGATATCCCCGTTGGCCGAGAGTTCGTTATCGAGGTGAGAGTGTAGATGAATGGCGGTGAGGGGTTGAAGCGTGCTGCCCATTTCTGCGCCAATGGATTTGACGATCTGTCCTATATATTTATCGTTGAATGCGACCAGTTTGGCCTCCAGAGTCTTGGCATTCACTTCTTGATCGACAAGAATATAGGTGACATAGTTCCAGCCTATCCAGCTCATGACGCCGGGATCTCTTTTGATCAGGGTTTGAAATGAGGCGACCATTTCAAAATGGATATGGCTGTTTGCCGGCGGGGGGGCAATAATTCCCGTGACTGTGAACGTCTCTGAGTTGTCATAGGTCAAGGTCTGGCCCAGGGCATTTTCACTGCCAAAATATTTTTGAGCCAGTGCCGGTGTGAGCAACAGACTGTGGGGGGCTGTCAGTGCGTTTTCTTTGTTGCCTTCAATGAGATCAAACGCAAAGTTTTTGAGGAAGGCAGGATCGGCGTAGATCATTTGGTTTTCATAAAAGCGGCGGTCGTTGCGCGAGAACAGGGCTGAACCGGATTGACGGATGCGGAAGGCGTCCAGGACTTCCGGGAAATCGTTCACCAGGGCCTCAGCCATGGGCGCGGGCACCGTGGGTATGGCAAATGAACGCCCCGAAATCTGGCCAGAGGTGACCAATCTGTACATGCGGTCTGCGTTGGGGTGAAAACGGTCATAGGAACGCTCATTGGCCACCCAGACCATAATCATCATACAGCAGGCCATGCCAATGGCCAAGCCGGCGATGTTGATCAGTGAATAACCGGGTTGACGACGAAAATTGCGTACTGCCGTTTTATAAATATTCTTAAACATCGATAAACTCCCAATGATCTCTTGATAGAGTGAAATAGCAATGACCTCCAGGGCTTGTCGTGAAGCCTGGGCTGTGGCCACGGTGCGGCCGCGTTCTACTACGGTCGCATTGTATTTTTGAAAGGCGTATTCCTTGAAGGATGCTGCCACATCGGCGTCGCCCCATCGACTGCTCAATTGGAGAAGCCATTTGACCAGATTGGGAGGATTCATGATAAGTCTGGCCCCTGCAGCTTGGGTACGCCGGCCCATATGGATTGATTGACGCGCTGTACTACAGAGAGTTGTTCCAATCCCAGTGGAGTCAGTTGATAGTAGATGCGCGGCCTGCCGACACCCTCTGTTCTTTGTTTGGCTGCTGTTGTATGGACATAGCCATTTTTTTTGAGCCGGGTTAAAGCACCGTAGATAGAGCCTGAGAGCCAGCGCAGTTCAGTCTCCTTTTCCACCTGGTCAAAAATAGCCGCGCCATAGGCGTTTTCTCCCAGTTTCCAGATAATGAGAAGAAGAATTTCTTCTACTTTTGACAAAATACTCATCCAGGGTCTCCTTGTGATCTCGCGATAGATATACTATGTATCATGGGATACGCTGCAAGAAAAAAAAGGTTACATGGCCAATATGCAGGGGCATTTGTCCTGTCACAGAGGCATTGTTCCTAAATGCGGGGTCTTGTGGCGGGATTGGGCTTGCTTTCCCAAGGGGGTACGTTGTAAATAGAAACAGATAATCACCAACGCATCAGGAGGTAGCATGAAGAAAAATGACCCGCCCGTTGTGGTTGAACAGCGGTTTGAAGCTTCTATTGAAGCGGTCTGGAAGGCCATTTCACAGATTGATGAAATGAAAATATGGTATTTTGCTGACATTCCCGATTTTAAGGCGGAGATCGGGTTTGAAACGCAGTTCACTGTGAAGAGTGGGGGGAGGGACTTTCTGCATCAATGGAAGGTCACCGAGGTTGTTCCCCTGAAAAAAGTGGTTTATCAGTGGCGGTATGCTCAGTACGACGGTCAGGCCACTGTTGGTTTTGAATTGCAGCCCGATGAAGCGGGTACAAGGTTGACAGTCAGTGTGTACACGACGGTTGATTTCCCCGTTGACATCCCTGAATTTACAGAAGAGAGTTGCCGCAGCGGTTGGGAATATTTTATTCAGCAGCGCTTACAGTTATATTTCGCATCCCGCTGAATTCAGGGCAGCGGGCGTGGCTATCCCAATAGCCGGACTACAATGCCATAGCCCAGCAGGGTAATTATGATAATTCCAATCAAATTCAACCACAATCCGGCCCGGATCATCTGGGCCATTTCTATTTTTCCAGAACCAAAGACAATGGCGTTGGGCGGTGTGGCCACAGGCAGCATGAAGGCACAGCTGGCGGCCAGGGCCGCAGGAACAATGAGGGCCAGTGGGTGCAGGCCCAGCCCCGCGGCAGCGGCATAGAGCAGGGGGACAAAGGTGACTGTGGAGGCGGTGTTGCTGGTGAGTTCGGTGAGGAAGATCATTAATGCAGTCACCAGTAGAATGATGAGTATCACAGGTGCATCGGCCATGCTACTGACACGGGTGCCCAGAAAAGCGCTGACGCCGTTGGCCTGCAGTGCCGCAGCCAGGCTCAGTCCGCCGCCAAAAAGTAACAACACGCCCCAGGGCAGTTTCCGTGCGCGTTCCCAGTCCATGGTCTGCAGGCCGGTCTGCCTGTCCACAGGGAGGAGAAAAAGCAGCAAGGCGCCAAGAATGGCAATGCCGGAATCGGTGAGACCCGATAACGGCTGCATGGCGCCCAGAGTCATTCTGTTGAGCAGAGGACGCGTGATCCAGAGCAGGGCGGTTAAGATGAAAACAATCAGAGTGTTCCGTTCACCCTTGGAAAATGGACCCAGTGATTTGTAGGCGTCTTGGCAGAGTATGCGTCCCGATGCCAAGGGGTGGCGCCCGCATTTAAAGAGTATGCGTGTCAGCAGCAGCCAGCTTAGAGGGAGCATGATAAAGACCACGGGAAGCCCCACGGCCATCCATCGTATAAAGCTGATTTCTACGCCTTGGCTTTTCAGAAATGAGGCGAGAAAAAGATTGGGTGGTGTGCCGATAAGCGTGCCCATGCCTCCAATAGAGGCGGCATAGGCCACGCCCAAAAGCAGGGCCGGCTCGAACTTGCCGGCCTGCGCATCCGATTGATTCTGCCGCATCCAATGGGAGACGCTGAGGGCAATGGGCAGCATCATCATGGCTGTGGCCGTATTAGAGACCCACATACTCAAGGCAGCGGTGATACCCATGAATCCGCCGATAATGGCCGTCGGCGCGGTGCCCACATGCTGAAGGGTCTTGAGGGCGATTCTTCTATGGAGATCCCAACGTTCCATGGCCTGGGCAATGATAAACCCGCCGAGAAAGAGATAGATGAGATGATGCCCGTAGGGGGCTGCGGCCGCCTTGGCCGATGCCGCACCGGTTAAAGGAAAGAGCAACAGGGGGAGCAGGGCCGTGGCATAGATTGGAATGGCCTCTGTCATCCACCAAAGCGCCATCCAGATACCAATAGCGGCAGTGGCCTTGCCTGCAGTAGTCAGAATTGCTGTGCTGCCGTCTGATAAAGTATAGACATCCGGAAGCATCGTGTAAAGAATGACAGCCAGCAAGGGGCCGCCCAGAAGACCGATGACAGTAAAACGGTGACCTGTTTGCACGAGTACTCCTTACCTGTAGAGATGGGGGATGAAAGGACCAATATACGGTGCAGACCGAAGCAATGAAATATTTTTCTTGACATGGGCAACAATCCAGTGTATACTGTCGTAGTATAATTGACCGGCGGGTCGGTCAAAAATAAAAAGAGAGAAGAATGGCCCCCAAAATTGTCAACAAATCCGAGAAGAAAAACCAGATCCTGCGGGCAGCCATCAGGGTGTTTGCCCATACCGGTCTGGCCAATACCAAGATGACTGAGATTGCTGAGGCCGCGGGCATTGGCAAGGGTACCATCTATGAATATTTTAAGAGCAAAGACGAACTCTTCTGGATGGCTTTTGAGATTTTCACAGAAGAGATAGGCATTTTAATCGAGCGCAAACTGTTGTATGCCGAGGATCCTGTCGAGCAATTGCATATCTACATCACGGCCTGGGGCGAGATGATGGGGACTGAGTTCCGCGACTTTGCCAATATGTTGATAGAGATCTGGGCGGAGAGCATGCGCAAGGGACAGGACAGAGGTCGTGCCCTGATGCAGGAGATGTACCATCAATATCGGCTGCAGATCATAGACATTCTGGAGAGAGGTATGGCCTCCGGGCAGTTTAAGCCGATGAACACCACGGCCGTTGCCTCGATGATTATCGGGGCCATGGACGGTCTCTTTCTGCAGTATGTCATTGACAAGGATCTCTTTCCTGCTGATGTGGCTTTGAATGAATTTTCCACCATGGTTGTTAACGGTCTGACATTGGATAATTAGCTATTTTTTTCGGTTTAAACTGACCGGCTGGTCGGTCAAGGGTGAAGGAGGGGACAACATGGGAACACCATCGCGTTGCTTCGGTGCAGTGACATTTTGGATGCTGCTGGGGGCGCAGTTACTGTCGGCACAGCAGATAGACGGCGCTCAAATCATCAGTCGTGTGAATCAATTGATGAATCCCCGGTCCAGCCAGGCGAGAATTGAAATGGTAATCCATGGAAAAGGGGGGAAGAGCCGGACATTCGTCTATGATTCCTGGAGTATGGATGCGGGTGAAAAGACATTGATCCGTTACCTGGAACCGCGGCGCGTCAAGGGCCAGGCCACATTGATGCTCAACCATGCCGATGACATCTGGATGTATTTTGTCCGTACAAAGCGGGTGCGCAAGCTGGCCAGCCACGCCAAGAAACAGAAGATGGAAGGCTCGGATTTTTCTTATGAGGACATGGGCTCCGGCCAGAGCTTCATTACGGATTACACGGCCACTCGGCTGGAGGATGCCAGGGCGCAGGGCGCAACATGCTTTGTCGTCTCCCTGGAGAAGAAGGCCGCTACCCATGTCTCCTATTCCAGAATTGTGATGCGTGTGCGGCAGGAGGATTTTCTCCCCGTGCAACTGGATTATTACGATGAAGATCATCCCGACCGCATCAGCAAGCGGCTGACGCAGTCTGACATCCATGTGATTGACGGTATTCCTACGGCCATGCGCATGGTCATGGAAAATTTAAACGACGGCACACGTACCGTCATGTCGCTCAGGGAGATTGCCTATAATATGGATCTCAAGGCCTCTTTGTTTACCGAGCGGGGGCTTCGGCAATGAGGCGGCTGGGAGTGATCTTGGTTCTGTGCCTGCACTTTGCGGCGCATGCACAGGAAACCGTTGCCCTGTCCGGTTATTTTGAGCCGCAGTTGATGGGCGCCATGATCAACCATGGATTCATCCAGCTTCAGTCTAACAAGCTGCGTGTGGATCTGGAGGGCCGGGTGACAGATCAGGTGACATTTGGCGCCAATTTCAATGCCGTGACCTATCACGGACAGACACAGTGGCCGGTGCTGGATCTGCTGCCGGAACGGGTCCGTGAAGAGGCTGTCTCAATGACTGTGCTGGGCCTTGCTGTCGATCCCTATGTCCTGCCCTTTGAAAATAGAATTTATCTGGACAACGCCTATATCAAGATAGCGTTGGCCCGCGTGGATCTCACAATTGGCAGGCAGCAACTCTCCTTTGGAACCGGTTACGCCTGGAATCCTACGGATATTTTTAACGCCAAAGACATGATGGACCCCGCCTATGAGCAGCCCGGGCACAACGGAATTCGGCTGGATTGGCCACTGTCGAATTCTATGACAGTGACGGCTGTGTACGCTCCAGAGGCCCGTTGGAAGCAATCCACCAAACTGCTGCAGCTCAAAGCCACCGTCGGCCGATTTGATTTGGCTGTCATCGGTACAGAGTCGGCGTGGCGCCCCCATGACTACACCCGGCTGAGTATGAATCCTTTCTTGCCGGGCTTTGTCCAGCTGGAAGACAGGCGGCGCATGGCGGGGATCAATCTGGCCGGTGAACTGCTGGGCCTGGGGGTCTGGGCTGAGGGTGCGCATCAGCAAATGACCCTCGCCAAATCCTATAATGATTGGCTCTTCGGTATGGACTACACCTTTGACGGCGGCCAATATGTGATGGCCGAGTATTTCTACAGCGGTCAGGGCCACTCGGATAAACATCGATACAAGCTCAATGACTGGATGCGTTTTCTGGCGGCCGAGCAGAAGACCATGGCCCGTGAACAACTCTATGTCATGGCCCAGTTTCCTGTGGGCGATCTCATGACGGCGGGCATTGCAGCCCTTGCCGTGCTCTCCGACGGCAGTGCCGCCCTGATGCCTTCTCTGAATTGGAGTGTATTGGAGAACGCTGAGTTGACGGTTTACGGCAATCTCTATCTCGGGTCGGATCTGGCGCTTTATAATCCCAATCTGGGCAACGGTGGACTGATGCGACTGCGTGTCTATTTTTAAAGAACAGTGCAATTCTTTCAGCCCCGCGTCAACGGATGCGGCGCTGTTCCATATACAGTTTCAAGCCGCCTGGCGGCATTTGTTTCAAGGAGTCACCTCATGAAGATTGCAGAAAAACACCCAACGCAACAAGCCGTGCATCATCAATTCCCCTGGTCTGTTGTTCTCTTTCGGGGCCTGCTGGCCCTGACATTCACTGCCTCCAGCCTCAAGGTGATGTCCGGCGCCGGGCATGCCGTGTTTATTGTTTATATCACGCTTATGGTGTTCACATTCTCGGCCATTCTCTTCTTTGCCTGCCGGCATTGTGATTATTACGGCAAGCGTTGCGATCTGGGGATCAGTCTCCTGGTCAGCCGGCTGTTCAGGCAGGGATCGCGTCATGATCTTTTTGAGAAAACCGGGCGGCTGGCCAAATGGCCGATGATCATCCTGGTCATGGCCCCGTTGAGTTTTGGCCTGATACACGCCATGGATCTGGCGTCTCCGAGAGAGGCGCTGCCTTTTCTGCTCAGTGGGCTGTCGCTGGGGTTGATTGTTATGACCTCAGCGTATTGGCGTTGTCCCCGCTGTCTGAAGCGGGATCAGTGTCCCTTTGTCCCGCATAAATCGCACAGCTTCTAAACCACCGCAGGGGCGGTGTGTTGTCCGCATTGACTGTTCTAAGGAGACTGTCACATGAGAGATCGGATTTTAAAGCATTTCGCCCAATTTCATGCTGCCCATCCCTGGCGTATGGCTGCTGCCGCCCTGTTGATGACGCTGCTGGCGGCTGTTTTGTCCACGCAACTTTCCGTAAGCATGCGCTGGTCCGATCTCCTGCCCAGCCATGATCCGCGTACTGTGCAGTATAATAAAATTATCGACGAATTCGCCACAGCCACCAGTATTGTCATTGTGGCCCAGGGTGATGAGGCAGAGATTAAGGCCTTTGCCAATGCACTGGCGCCGCAGCTTTTGACCTTGCGGGACACATCGCAGAATCAGAACATGCGGAAACAGATCGACAAACTGCGCAGCAAAAACGCTGCGGCTGAGGCGATTGCCGCCTTGCAGGCCCGTATTGACAAACCGCTGATCCGGCGCGTGGATTACAAGCGTGAAGTGGGTTTTCTCAGAGATCACGGGTTGCGCCTCATCAAGGCCGATGATCTGAAAAATATCCAGGAGGTCTTCACAGATCCCAACCTTTCCGGCTTGCTCTTCAATCTCAATAATGCCATGGAAAAGGAGTACACGCAGCGTGAAGAGGCGCTCTCATCCCGCGAGAAAGAGGACGGGGCCGTGGCTTTTCTCGACGGCCTCTCCGGCGTGGTGGACTTGCTTCAGACGGCTGCCGCTGGCGATCCCGTTCCAGATCGCATGATCGACGCCGCCATTGACCGCCTGCTGATTGGCGAACCTTACTTCCTCTCCTATGATCGCAAGGCGCTGATCTTGAATGCTGTGCCCACGTTCTCCGTGGTGGATATGAATTTGATGGTGCACGGTACAGACGCGGTGCAGGCGCTGGTCGACAAGACGCTAATGGATTTTCCCGGTGTTGAAGCCGGGCTGACCGGCATGATCCCCCTGGGCCGCGATGAGATGGTTTACTCCGAGCAGAGCCTGGGCGCCACTACAGGAATTGCCGTGGTGGCCATTCTCGTGCTCCTGATTGTGGCTTTTCGCATGTGGATCGCCCCGCTGTTTGCCATGGGCAGTCTGCTTCTGGGCATTGTCTGGGCCATGGGCCTGACGGCGGTACTGGTCGGGCAGCTCAATATCATGACACAGATGATGTCTGTCATCCTGCTGGGACTGGGCATTGATTTCTCCGTGCACATGATCTCAGGCTTCACAGAACGCCGGGCACTGGGGCATTCCATTGAACAGGCCCTTGAGCATACCTTTGTCACCAATGGCAAAGGCATTATCACCGGCGGCATGACCACGGCTTTTGCTTTTTTGACATTGGTGATCTCCAGCTCACGGGGCATGAAAGAGATGGGCCTTGTCACCGGGCTGGGTCTGCTGGCTATTCTGCTGGCCACGTTTCTCATCCTCCCTGTTTTTCTGGTGTTTCGCGAGCGGGCCGTGGATCGCAAAGTGGCGCGGGGCAAAAAAATCATACAGCAGAAAGACCTCTCGTTCGCTTTCATGGGACGCATTGGTCAGGCGTTGTCCCAACGGAAATGGCTGGCCCTGGGTACAGCCATCGCATTCACATTGTTGATGGTCTGGCAGGCGTCTGAGATCACCTTTGACCAGAACTATCTCAACATGGAGCCCAAGGGGCTGAAGTCGGTCACGCTGAACGATACCATTCTGGACAAATTTGACCTGTCCATGGACTATGGATTGATCCTGGCGGATTCTCCTGAGGAATCCGGCCGATTGGCCGCGGTGGCGCGTCAGCTGGGCTCTGTGGCCATGGTGGAGGAGATTGGCGCTTATCTGCCTTCAGTGGAAGCACAGGCAGAGCGGGGAGCGCTGATTGCCTCCATTGCACAGGAACTCAATAAAACAGCCACGCGCAGCCGTTTCACTCGAACAGATTTTGAATCGCTTTTGACAGAAGTGGCGCGTCTCGAGATGAATGTCATGGAAATGCAGGATATGGCCTTTATGGGGCTGCAGTCCAAGGTTGAGAACAAGTGCGCCGAGCTGGTGGGAAATCCGGACCGACCCGAACTGGCCAATCGGTTTACACCGCTCAAGTCGGCGCTGACGGATGCATCTGTCCGGCCCGGTCTTGAGGGATTGCATCAGAAACTGGCGCCACGCTATCGTGCCGCGGTGAGGCGCATGGCGCAACCTGCCGTGTTGACACTGGAAGATCTGCCGGAGTCTGTGGTAGACCGCTACGGCAACAAAGACCGATCGCAGTTTTTGATGACCGTCTATCCCAGCGGCAGTATCTGGTCTGATCTCAGCTTCATGGAAGGTTTTACATCGGATATGGAGGGTATCACACCCAACGTCACTGGCATGCCGTCCATATTCCACGCCCTGATCCAGGTCATCGGCCGTGACGGACGCAATGCACTGCTGCTCACCGTTTTGGTCGTTTTCTTCCTGTTGTGGCTGGATTTTCGCAATCCGCGTCACGCCCTCTTGGCTATGATTCCCCTGGCCGCGGGCGTGGTCTGGATGGTCGGTCTCATGAAAATAGTCGGATTGCAGTTCACAGTGATCAATGTCATGGGCCTGCCTATGATTGTCGGCATTGGCATTGATGATGGGGTGCACATTGTCCACCGCTGGGTGGCCGAGGGGAGAAGCAACCTCCGCCTCGTTTTTGCCTCCACTGGCAAGGCCATTTTGCTCACCTCGCTGACCACCATGCTGGGCTTTGGCTCTCTGGTGTTCTCAATCTACCGGGGTTTCGGCTCTCTGGGCGGGGCATTGTTCCTGGGCGTGGCCGCCTGCTTTATGACCACGGTGCTCTTTCTGGCGGCGCTGCTCAGACAGAAGTAACTTGCTTTACTACATCAGATGTTACAGCCGGGTGCATGTTTTTTGCACCCGTTTTTTTGCACTCAAGACCGTTTTATGACGCTTTATCCCTGTATCGATCCGCTTATCCCAGAATATTATCATTCGGCCTGTGGGGATGGTATCTTTATGGGGCGCCGCAGGCTGCGTTATCGCATACATTCGATTTGGCGCGAATGTCGTTCGGACTCTGTTATGCTGTTCTCATCTGGGATCAGTGTATCGCTTGTAATATAATGTTGGAGGAGATCCATAGTGAAAGGACATCGCATTTCTACTATCAATCTGTTGCTGTTTGCGGGCCTTGTACTCTCCTGTGCTCATTCTGATTCGCAATGGCCGCAGCGTAAAGGCCTGTATCTGGGGCAGACCCCGCCGGGCTCTGTGCCTGAATTGTTTGCACCGGGCCTCATCTCCACGCCTGACCACGAGCACAGCCCCATGGTGATCTCACCCGACGGGCGGCAGATCATCTGGGCGCGCATGCCTGTGCCTCTGGACAATCGGCGTCAGGATCTCTTCGAGGTGCACTGGAACGATGGCCGATGGTCGGCCCCTCTGCGCCTCTCCTTCACCGTGGAGAACCGATGTGGTGCCCCCGTACTGTCGCCCGATGGTCAATCGCTTTACTATAAGGAGACGATTCGCGATTCAACAGGCAGAACGAGCATTCTTTGGCGCGTCGACCGCATCGATGATTTTGGCTGGGGTGCGCGCCAGCGGGTTACCGGCCTGCTGCCGGAGGTCAAAGGGCGGGTGTGCATGCGCTTTGGCTTTGCGGAGAACGGCAATCTCTACTATGACTCAGGCGGCCCCGGCGCCGATGGATCGTGGACCTGGGAGATCTTCATGCGTCCGTTTGAAAACAGTGATTACGGAGATCCCGTCAAACTGGACGGCGGCATCAACGTAGGGACAATCAACTGGACGCCGTTTATCGCGCCGGATGAGTCCTATCTCATCTTCTCTTCAGATCGCATGGGCAATGGAGATGTCGGGGATCATTATATCAGCTTCCGTGGGCAAAATAATCAGTGGTCCAAACCGTTAGCCATGGGAGAAACCGTGAACACGCCCCGGCAGGAACGTTTCCCTTCTGTCTCGCCTGACGGCCGTTACTTCTTCTTTGCCCGACACATGCCCGAGCAGTACAATGATATTTTCTGGGTGGATGCCGGGTTCATCCGGGAGCTACGGGGCAGCGCAATAGAGTAGTAGGTTCTCTTTATGGCAGGTGTCGGGCCTGTCATAAAGAGTGGTGTTATTCCAGTATAATGAATATTTTACTTGTTTTTAGAGCATGTTTTACCTATATTTTATCCCCACCCAATTATTTTAAAAATATTTATTTTCGGCTGTAATGATAATGTGTCAACTCCATAAAAACGGGGCTGAGATGGCCATTGAATACGATATTATTGATGAAAGCGACCTGCTCCGCGTGGTGACTCGGGGGTGTGATGATGGGCTCCCTGAGGCCATGGCCTATGTGGAATCCATACACCGTGTTGTGAACCGAAGCGCCTGTAAGAAGATATTGATCGATGAAACCAATTTCATAACATCGCTCAGCACTACAGAGCTCTATCGGCTTGCGGAAGTGGTGGCGGAGATCACGGAGCCGGGCGAGAAGCTGGCATTTTGCTGTCAGCCTTCAAGTGTAGCGGATATGCAGTTTTGGGAGACTATTCTGCTTAACCGAGGCAGGCGGGTGCGTTTCTTTACCTCCGTTAAGGAGGGGGAAGCCTGGCTAAGTGATTCAGGTTGTGGTGTCCAGGAGGAGGGACGGTGCGGTGTCGACTATGAACCCGATTTTTTCCCATCTGAGTTCCCAATATCCTAACCGTAAATGCGTCCCGCCATTGCGAAACAGTTTGTGTTAAAATGAAAGATTGCAATGGCTATTGTCTATGACATAATACATGAGGGTTCGTTTTTACGTGTGATTTCACAGGGGGCGATTGATAACTTGGGAGACATTGCCGGTTATGCAGCGGATGTACACCAAGCTGCCACACGCAGTACATGCAGAAAGCTATTGATCGACGAGACGCAACTGAAGAATCAGCTCAGCATCAGTGATCTTTACAATGCGGCTGAAATGATATCATTGGCGGATTATCCCATTGTTAAAGCCGCCTTTTGCGGCAGTCAGGCCTGTGAGCAATTTATTCAGTTTTGGGAGAATGCCATGGTGAACCGGGGGCGGTATGTCCGGTGTTTTGGCAGTATCGCCGAGGCCGAGGCGTGGCTGGGGTAGGTGTAGCCCTGTGTCATATGTTCCAGCCTCGTAATTTTTCCAAAAGGATGTCCGAATATTTAAAATTTATGCTCCGCAGAGGTGCTTGCCGCTCTGGGCTTCATAAACTGCAGGGGGGGGATGCGTCGGTGCTGGTCGGCTAAAGGAGTCACTCCCGCTTCTGGCACTTCCTTGTTTCCTCTCTCCCCATTTAAGCTCCATGGGCGAGGCGTGTTCTTCTTTTCCCCGTACATTCCCCAATTGATTTCCCTGATTCAATATTGTACATTGACGCGGCCCGTCAAATGGCCGTCCTTGTGACCCGTCTTTCGGCCCTGGCTGATCGATGTCATACGTTTCGTACCGTTGGTTACGGTTGGTGCGTCACAAGGGATAATTGACGCGGCCCCATTTGATTGAGGCAAAGATCTGGTTTATAGAAAGGGAAGTCCCGTGTCTTTTCAAGTGCCACCACCGTCTTCATGCGCCATCATTCTCTCCTATCAATGCTCAAGCCGCTGCAGACACTGCATCAACGCCAGTTCGCCCTCCTGGGTGGAGTGGGCGTCGCGCAGGGACATAGACCGGCAATTTGAAGCCTTGGCCGCCCACAGTCAGTACCTAAGCCATCTCTATATCAGCGGGGGGGAGCCCATGCTCAAACCGGCGCTCACAGCCTATGCCGTGCATCGGGCGCTGGAGCTGGACCTGCCCCTGGAATACGTCGAAACCAATGCCTTCTGGTGCTGGGACGAGGAGCGGGCGCTGGAGGGATTCATCCGGTTGAAGGAGGCGGGACTGAAGAAAGTGGCCATTAGCATTTCGCCTTTTCACGCTGAATTTGTGCCCCTGCCCCACACGGAGATTGCCATGGATGCGGCCCAGGAGGTCTTTGGCACCAACAATGTGATACTCAACACGGCCGAGTATTTTCAGGAGCTCTTTGCCATGGAGGTGGAGGACACGCTGGAGCTGGAGCACTATATAGAAAATAAAGGGGCGGAAGAGGCGGCGCTCTCCTTTGCATCAGAATATGAGTTGATTCCCAACGGCCGTGCTGCCGTGGCCCTGGCCGATCTTTTCAACCGTCAGCCGGCTTCGGCCTATTTTGGCGAAGCCTGTGAAAAAGAGCTGAGCAATCCGTATCAGGTGCGGATGGACCATGAGGGGAACTATATTCCCGGTCTCTGCGCAGGCATTGTGCTGGGCAGTACGCATGATCTGTCTGCGCTCTTCGCCAAGAGAGACTGGTCGGACAGACCTTTGATCAATACGTTGGCCAAAGGTGGCGTGGAGGCGCTTCTTGCCTGGGCCAAGTCGCACTATGACTATCAGGAGGATGTGATGGGCTACACCTCCAAGTGTCATCTCTGCCTGGATATACGTAGGCATCTGGTGCGTTCCGGCGTTGTCTTAAAGGAATTGAAGCCATTGCCGTTTTATGATGAACTAGACCCCGAGTCATTTATCGATATTCATTAATTCGCTGACACCCTGGACCGCCCGGTTCGGGGTGTAACCTTTCCACGTCATCCCCGTAATATCATACATCGTCCCTCAAGCAGCGCCCGGGGAAAATTTATCCATTATTTATTGAGACGCAAGTTTCTTTACGCTTCTGGGTTCTAATGATACAAAGCGGCAGAATGCCCTATTTGTATTTTTATTTTCAGGAGGTTCTATGCGTCAATTTTTTCCCGTTTTCATGATTCTGATAATTAGTGGGGCGCTGCCTTTACAGGCTCAATCCGTCAAGGATTTGGTGGAAAACCACATTGAAGCCGTGGGCGGTGAAGCGGCGCTTGAGGGGATTGAGTCTCTGATTATTCAGGGCGCCCGGTATTCTGATGAACAGACATCACAGTACAAACTCTACAAAAAAGGCGAGAAGAAATTCCGTTATGAAGTGACCACCAACGGCGACACCCGGATCTCGGGCCACGACGGCAGCAATTTCTGGCGTGCAGGTGAAGCGCAACAAATCGGCGGAGATGCCGGTCCAATGGGGCGTGGTGACGCGTCCACAGGTGGCAGAGGCGGTCGGGGCGGTCGCGGAGGACGCCGCGGGCAGATGGGGGGGATGGACCGCGATGGCATGCGTCAGCGTATGGCCGGTCGCATGGGCAGGGGAGGCGGTGGCCAGCGTGACATGGCCAGTGTCAAGAGCCCCTTCTATGTCGCTTTCAAAAACGGCGACAAACTGAAATTGAAAGGCAAAGCCTACGTGGACGGCGTCGAGGTCTATCGCATTGAGGGCAAGGATAAGAATAAGAATGTCACGCAGTATTTCATAGACAGCGGGTCCAGTCTACTCCTTAAAATTGAATCCGTACGGAAGATGCGCGACAGGACGATTACCCAGGTCACAGAGTTCAGCGACTTTCAGGATGTGGACGGTATTATGGTGGCCCATGCCTGGAATCAGCGTACAGTTACTCCTATGGGCGAGCGTGTCACAGACACGGTGCTGGCCTCGCTTGAACTCAATGTCGATCTGGATGATCAGCTCTTTATCAAACCCAAAAAATAATATTTAAACAGCAATTGTTTCCGGAGTCAAGGAGTCTCATGCAAATTTCCATTGAACAGCTGACAAAGACCTATTCCAACGGAAAAACCGCAATTCATGATATCAATCTCGATATCAACAGCGGCATGTTTGGCCTCCTTGGCCCCAACGGAGCAGGCAAGACCACGCTGATGCGCATATTGGTCACGCTCATGGGGGCGTCTGAGGGCCGGGTGCGCGTCAACGACCTGGACCTGGTAAAAGACCGCAAGGCCATTCGATCGATGCTGGGCTACCTGCCCCAGGATTTCCGTTTCTTCTCCAAACTCAGCACCTGGGAGTTTTTAGACTATGTGGCCGCCCTGGCCGGCCTCAAGAAAACGGCGCAGCGCCGTGATGCCGTAGACGCCATGCTGGAGAAAGTGGGGCTGTTTGAGGTGCGTGACCGCGCCGCCAACAAACTGTCCGGCGGCATGAAACGGCGGCTGGGCATTGCGCAGGCGCTCATCGGAGATCCCAAGATCATCATTGTGGATGAACCCACCACCGGACTCGATCCCGAGGAGCGCATCCGCTTCCGCAATATTCTCTCCGACCTCTCTCAGCAGGAGGTGATTATTGTGCTCTCGACGCATATTGTCGGCGATATCTCCAGTGCCTGCTATCAGATGGCCTTGCTGCACGAGGGCCATCTGGCCTATTGCGGCTCTCCTGAGACCCTGGTGGAGAAGGCCAAGGGCCATGTCTGGCGCATTCAGGCGCTGGACAGTGAACTGGATAAGCTCAATCAGGCCTTTCCTGTGATTGCCACCATTCCCGCGGAAAACGGCTGGGAGGTAGAGGTGGTGGCCCAGCACCTCAACGGGTACACCGCAGAGCCTGTGGAACCCAATCTGGAGCATGCCTATGTCTATTTTATGGAGTATGAGGTGGGCCACGCCTGGCATGAGAATTAGTGGATGTACACGTTAAACTGCGCACTGTTCCAATCAAAAATAAAACCATATTGTCTGTCGCTGTAATCATGAGGATTGTCCATGCTGTCTATGCATAACCTGTGGGTGGTTGCCCGCTATGAGATGAAAACACTGCTGCGGAGCTGGTTTTTCAGGATTTTTTCCGGCCTGGCGCTGTTCATGCTCTTCTGGATGGATTTCGCCTTTCTGACTATTGGCGAGGTGCCCTGGGCACTGCGTGCGCTGCCCTCTACCGTGCCCTATATGAACCTGATTCTGCTCAACACCGTGCAGGCGGTCATTGCCGTGTTTTTGGCCTCGGATTTTCTGAAGCGCGACAAAAAACTCGATACCACAGAAGTGATATATATGCGTGACATGTCCAACGGCGACTATGTCTTTGGCAAGACACTGGGCATTGTTTTGGTCTTTTTGGCGCTGAACCTGGCCATGCTTGTGATTGCATTGCTTTTCAATATCATCTCTTCAGACGTCTCTGTCGCTCTGCCGACATACCTCTACTATCTGCTGGTGATCAGTCTGCCTACGCTGCTCTTCATTCTGGGGATCTCCTTCCTCTTGATGGTGGTGATCGGCAATCAGGCGGTGACCTTTATTGTGCTCCTGGGGTATATCGCCCTGACGCTCTTCTTTTTGGGCAAGAAAATGCACCATGTCTTTGACTACATGGGCTTCTATATGCCGCTGCTCTACTCAGATCTCAGCGGATTTGGCGACCTGGGCAAGATCGTCCTGCATCGCGGTATTTACGCGGCTGCGGGTCTGGGCGGCATTGCCATGACTGTGCGCAGCCTGAAGCGGCTGCCGCAGTCCAGATGGGTCAGTGCCAGTGCCACTCTTGTTGCTGTGCTCTGTTTGGCGGGCAGCCTCGTGATGGGGGTTTTCTACGTGAAGCAGAATTCGACGGATGAGGCCTATCGTCGCCAGCTGCTGGCCACGGCCGAAGCCTATGCCCAGGCGCCTGAGGCCACCGTGTCTGCGATGACACTGAACGTCACCCATCTCGGCCATACCCTCGAGGCCGAAGCGCTGTTGTCGCTGGGCAATCTCTCGCCGGCACCCATGGATTCCATTGTCATGCAGCTCAACCCGGGGCTGACTGTGACCTCGGTTTCCGAACAGGGCCGGGCGCTGACCTATCATCAGCGTGACCACCTGCTGGTGCTGAACCGCCCGCTCAATATCGAAGAGACGGCCACGCTTTCACTCCGTTACTCAGGGGGCATTGATGAGCGTGCCGCCCATCTCGACGCCGCCCAGGCCTATCGCGACAAGGATTTCAGGGTCTGGATCTATCGCATGGAGAAGCGCCACGCCTTTCTGCAGCCCGACTACGCACTTCTCACCCCGGAGGTGCTCTGGTACCCCGTGCCCGGTCCCGGTTACAGCCGCGCCCGCCCCTGGCCCGTGAAGCGTGATTTTGTCCGTTTTGATCTCACGGCCACCCCGCGTCCCGGGCATCTGGCCATTGCACAGGGCGCCACGGCAGACTCTGTCGGCACCTTCCATTTCACGCCTGACACCCCGCTGCCCAGCCTCACGCTGGCCATGGGACCCTATAAAAAACAATCGATTCAAGTCGACTCAGTGACCTATCATCTGCTGACCTGCCGCTCGCACAATTACTGGGAGCCGCATTTCGATCAGGTGGCCGATACACTGGGGGCGGTGATCCGTGAGCTCCGTCAGGATTATGAGAATCAGATTGAGCTGGTCTATCCTTTCAAGCGTCTCAGTATTGTAGAGGTGCCCATCCATTTTGTCAGCTATCCCCATCTCTGGGAGGGCCATCAGGCCACAGTGCAGCCCGAGATGGTGCTCTTCCCTGAGAACGGTATGGGCATTGAATGGGCCGATTTTAAACAGATGGCCAAGCGGATGAAGCGGCGTTCCCGCTACACCAATGAAGTGGTGACGCCGGAAGAGTCGCAGACGCAAATTTTTCAGCGTTTTGTGATGAATACCTTTGTCAGCACCCAGGCGTCGCGCCGCGTTGATGACGAGGAAGAGGCCACCATTGCCCAGCCCTACACGCTGACGCCTAATTTCTACGCCTATGTCACGGCGCTCAATGCCCCGGAATGGCCGCTTTTAGATGCGGCGCTGGAGGCCTATATCGGTGGCCGTGTGGAACGCCCTGTAGGTGGTTTCCGCCGGGCATTTATGGGACTCACCGATGAGGAGAAAGTGAACCAGTCGCTGCGTGACAGGAGCCTCGTCGATTATCTGGCCGATCCCGAGGATGCCGAGTTGGCCCCCAAGGCCATCCAGAATAAGGGGAAGATGCTCTTTACGCTGCTGGAGTCCCGCCTGGGTGAATCCGCCTTTCAGGAGCTGATGCAGACGCTCTGCAAACAGTATCCCTACGCCCCCGTTCCGGTAGATTCCGTGGTCAGCGGCCTGGCTGCTCAGCATGGTCTCAATCTGGCTGAGATGCTGTTCCAGTGGCATGAGGGCACACGGTTGCCGGCTTATCGCTTTACTAATTTTCAGGGCTACCTCGTACGTGACGGCAACCATGAGCGGGCGCAGATCCGTTTTACCGTTGAGAATATGGCGCCTGTGGACGGCATGATCAAGGTCACCATCCGAATGGGGGGTGGTCCCGGCATGCGGGGGCGCGGCCGACGGGGCGGCTTTGGCGGCGCCGGTGCCGACAACGAGGAGTGGCTCTTCTCCATGCCGGCAAAAGCGGTGAAGGAGTTTGGCCTGCTGCTCGACGGTCAGCCGCGCATGGTGAATATTGAAACCCAGGTGGCCGAGAACCTGCCCCAGTCTCTGGGCCATACCTTTGAGTCCTATGAGTTAAACCGCCGGGCAGAACCCTTTGAAGGGGAGCGCCTGCTAGCCGCATTCCCCAACCCTGAACCCACGGCCATCATTGTGGATAATGAAGATACTGGATTTTCCATCTCCCAGGAGGACAGGCGCAGTCCGCTTAAGAAATTGCTGCGCATCAAGAGCAAGTCCCGTGACCGCTATACCGGGATCAATTTCTGGCGTCCACCTACCTACTGGCAGGGCATCACCCATGCAGAATTTAACGGCGACCGTGTGAAGTCGGCCATGTACACGCGCAACGGAGACGGCAGCAAGCGGGCGGTATGGACCACGCCGCTGCCCGGTGCCGGTGATTATGATGTCTGGGCCTATTATACCTCCGTGAGGCCGCCGTGGCGCAGACGCCGCGACTCGGACAAGGGACGCTACCATTATTACATCCACCACGAGGAGGGGATTGATGAGACGCTGCTGGATGTGGGAAGTGCGGAGGAGGGATGGAATTTTCTCGGGACATTCTATATCAGCAGTGACTCGGCCCGTGTAGAGCTCTCCAATGAAAGTGCAACACGGATGATTGTGGCCGATGCGGTGAAGTGGATCAGGCGATAACCTTTGGCAGAAACGAGGTTTTTCGTCTGCGGCAAATTCTGCGCTCCATAGAGTTACTGTCGTTTTTCAATTGATCATGACGCGCCGGGCGGCATGCCGGCCTGAACCAGAGATAATACTGAATCAAACCCCGATGAGGGAGGCACATGAAAGATCTGAATTTGCATTGGACGGCCCGACTGGCCCTGATGGCGGGCTGCCTCGGCGCAGCAGCGCTCTTTGCCCAGCAGACCATCACGCTGGAACAGGCCCTGGAGATCGCCCGGAAAAACAGTCCCGAGATCAGGCAGACTGAATTCAACCTGATCCGCAGCCAGGAGAATCTGGCGGCGCAGAAAGCCGGGCTTAAATCTCGTTTTTCGTTGAATCTGACACCTTTTGAATTCACGCAGGACAGAACCTTCAACGACTATTTTTCCGAGTGGTTCACCACCAAGAACACCCAGTCGTCGGGCCAGCTGAGCGTAAATCAGCCGATTCCCTGGACAGACGGCACACTGGCCCTGATGAACAATTTTTCCTGGCAGGATTACTACAGTGAAGTACAGGACGAGAACCGGGCCAGCTTCAGGAACAATCTCTATGTGCAGTACACACAGCCTTTTTTCACGCACAACCGGACCAAGCTGGCCCTGCGAGAGATGGAGCTGGATCTGGAGAACACGCAGCTTGGCTTTGCCATTCAGCAGTTGGCGCTGGAGCGCCAGGTAGCCGACGCCTTCTACTCGGTGTATCAGAACCGCATGAGCCTGGAGATCGCACGCGAAGAGCTGGAGAATCAGCGGCAGAGCTATGAGATTATCAAGAATAAGGTGGATGCCGGTCTCTCGGCCAAGGAGGAGCTCTATCAGGCTGAGCTGAACCTGGCCACCAGTGAGTCCAATGTCTACAATCAGCAGGTGGTGCTGGAGAATGGACTGGACCAGTTCAAGCGCCTTATCGGCCTCTCTCTCTTTAAGGATATCGATGTGCTCACCGATATCAGCCATCGTCCTGTGGAGGTGGTGCTTGAGAAGGCCATTAACCACGGCCTGGCCCACCGCATGGAGCTCAGGCAGCGGAAGATCAATATCGAATCCGCCCAGTTCAGCCTCATCCGCACCAAGGCGCAGAATGAGTTCCGCGGCGATGTGACCATGGCCTACGGCCTCATCGGCACCGACGAAGAGTTCAATACCATGTACGACAATCCCACCAAGAATCAGAAATATTCGCTGAGCTTCAATATCCCTTTGTTCGACTGGGGGGCAAAGAAGGCGCGCATCAAGGCCAGCGAGGCCACCATTCAATCGCGCGAGCTCTCTTTGGAGGATGAGAACAACAACATCATCATCTCCATTCGTCAGGTCTACCGCAACCTGCTCAACCTGGAGAATCAGATCAAGATTGCCGAGCAGAATGAGCGCAACGCCCAGCTGACCTATGACATCAATCTGGAGCGTTACCGCAACGGCGATCTGACCTCCATGGACTTAAGCCTTTTTCAGAACCAGCTCTCGCAGAAGAAGCTCAACGCCATTCAGGCGCTGATCAATTATAAACTGGAAGTGCTGAACATGAAGATTCAGTCGCTGTGGAACTTTGAACGGAATGAGTCTGTGGTGCCTGAAGTGGCGGCAAGTAAATAATCCATATCGAAAATAAGTATATTATATAGAGGAGTTCATCGTGAAGCGTTTGGCATTGCTTTTACTGGGGTTGGGCCTGCTGGTGATAGGGGGCTGTGACAATGAAGACAGCGGAATGGACACAGAGATCTCTGTGCCGGTCTCTGTGCAGGAGATCAAGCCGCAGCCCATTGAAGAATATATCACTACCACGGGGACAGCGGTGGCGGCTGAGGAGGCGGCGTTGAATTCGGAGCTGTCCGGTTACTACCGTATTCTGAACAATCCGGCCACGGGCCGCGCCTTTGTGCTGGGAGATGCCGTGAGTAAAGGGCAGGCGGTGGTTGAGATTCGTGATCCCGAGTACGCCAACAATATCAAAATAGATTCACAGAAGCTTAACCTTGAGATCTCTGAGAGCGAGTACAACAAACAGAAGTCGCTTTATGAGAAAGGTGGCGTGACGCTGCGTGAGCTGAAGAATGCCGAAGTGGCCTATATCAACGCCAAGTACAGCTATGAGAATGCCCAGATCCAGATGGCAAAGATGCGCATTGCCGCCCCCTTTGAAGGCCGCATTGTGGCCATGCCCTATTACACCTCGGGCACACGCGTGGCCGCGGGTCAGCCCATGGTGACGTTTATGAACTACACGGAGCTGGTCATGGAGACGCAGCTGGCCGCCAAGGAGATGGCCCGTATCGATAAGGGCCAGCGCATCCGGGTGATGAACTACACCCAGGATGAAGATACGCTGATCGGCCGTGTGGCCCAGGTCTCTCCGGCTATTGACAAGACCTCGCGGACATTCAGGGCACTGATGACCATCAGCAACCCCAGTATGACCCTGCGCCCGGGCATGTTTGTCAAGGCCGAGATCATTGTGGCCCGTGAGGATTCGGCCCTGGTGATTCCCAAGGATGTCATCCTCTCCAAGCAGCGCGGCAAGACCGTTTTTATCGTTGAAAAAGGCGCGGCGCAGGAGCGGGTGATCCGTACCGGTCTGGAGAATCCCAAGCAGGTGCAGATACTCCGCGGCGTAGAGGCCAGCGAACGTCTGGTGACCAAGGGCTTTGAGACGCTGCGTCATCGCTCCAAAGTGAAAATTGTCCGTTAACCCGGCTCATCGAAACCTGGAAATGATCTTGCTATGAAAGCACTGACCCGTTTTTCGGTAAAATTCCCGGTCACCATTGTCATGCTCATGCTGGCGGTGCTGTTGCTGGGTTATATCTCCTTCAGCAAGCTGGGTGTTGATCTCTTGCCCGACCTCAACAATCCCCGTATCTACGTGGAGATTGAGGCCGGCGAGCGCCCGCCTGAGGAGATTGAGAAAGAGTATGTGGACCGTGTGGAGTCTCTGTCCAGCCGTCAGAAGAAAGTCACCGACGTCTCGTCGGCCTCCCGCGCCGGTTCTGCACAGATTATTGTTGAATACGCCTGGGACACAGATATGGACGAGGCCTATCTCGATCTGCAGAAGGCCCTGGCCTCGCTGGCGCAGGATGCCGGCCTGGACGCCCTGACCCTGACCCAGCACGACCCCAACGCCCAGCCGGTAATGTTGATCGCCCTCAGCCATCCCGAGATCAGCGATATGAACGCGCTGCGCCGTGTGGCCGAGAATTATATCCGCAATGAGCTGATCCGTCTCGAAGGTGTGGCCGAGGTGGAGCTGGCCGGACAGGAGATACGCGAGGCGGTGATTGAGACCGATCCCTATCTGCTGGAGGCCCACGGCGTGTCCGCCGATCAGGTGGCCAGCCAGATTCAGAGCTACAACCTCAACGTCTCCGGCGGCTCTATCGTCGACATGGGCACGCAGTATATCATCAAAGGCGTGGGTTCTCTGAATTCACTGGATGACCTGCGCAATCTCGTGGTCGGATTCACACAGCAGCCAACAGTGGCCGGCGGTGAAGCCGAGCGTGTGCCTGTGTTCTTAAAAGATGTGGGCCGCATCCGCTACCAGAACAAAGACCCCCAGAACGTGGTGCGCTTTGATGGGCGGCGGGGCATGGGGCTCTCGGTGTTCAAGGAGACCAAGTACAACACGGTCAAGGCGGTTTCAGATCTGAACACGGCGCTGGAGAAGATTCGCAAGGCGCTGCCGGGCTATGACTTTACCGTTGTGCAGAATCAGGGCGCGTTCATCAACAGCGCCATCGGTGAGGTCAAGGAGACGGCGCTGATCGGTATTCTGCTGGCTGTGATCGTCCTCTTTGTCTTTCTGCGTCGGCTGGGTTCCACGGCCATTGTCTCTATTGCCATCCCCATTTCTGTGGTGGCCACGTTCAATCTGATGTACTTCAACGGACTGTCTTTGAACATCATGACCCTGGGCGGACTGGCCCTGGGGGCCGGTATGCTGGTGGACAACGCCATTGTGGTGATGGAGAATATCTTCCGCCATATGGAGCGCGGTCTCTCCATCAAGGAGGCGGCCATCGAGGGCGCGGCGCAGGTGGGCGGGGCCATCACGGCTTCCACTTTGACCACCATCGTCGTTTTTCTCCCTATCGTCTATCTCCACGGCGCCGCCGGTGAGCTTTTTAAAGACCAGGCCTGGACCGTGGCCTTTGCACTGCTCTCTTCGCTGGTTGTGGCCATTCTGATGATTCCCATGCTGACCACCAAGCTCATACGCAAGCCGCAGAGCACGCCTAAGTCGGCGCTGCAGTTTCACGGCTATCGCCGTTTTCTCAGTGGTGTGCTTGACCGCCGGAACAGCGTCATGATGGCCGCACTGGCCCTGGTGGTGCTGACTGGTTTTCTGCTGCCCCATGTGGGCTCTGAGTTTCTGCCCAAGGCGGACAGCGGCAGTTTTACCGTGGACTTCAGGCTGGCCGAGGGCACTGATCTGGCGCGGACCACAGAGACTGTGGCCGGTCTGGAGGCGCGTGTGCGGAATATCGCCGGTGATGACCTGGCCCACCTCTACAGCCGCATCGGTCCCGTGCAGGGGCTGGCCAGCAGCGCCTCGGATATCTTTGAGGACGAGAATACGGCCACCCTACATGTCATGCTGAAGGCCGAGCACAGCCTCTCCAGCCAGGTGCTGGTGCAGCGCCTGGGCACGGCCTTTGCCGACGTCCCCGATCTCGACGCCCAGTTTGACCTCGATGAGTCCGCCCTGGCCACGGTGCTGGGCACGGAAGAGGCGCCCATACTCGTCGAAATCAAAGGCGATGACCTCGATCTCGTTGCGGCCTATACCGATACAGTGCGCGCCGCCATGGCATCCATCCCCGATCTGATCAACCTGGAAACCAGCTTTGAAGCCGGTGCCCCTGAGGTGGATGTGGTGATCGACCGGCTCCGCGCCGGCATGCTGGACCTCACCGTGAATCAGATCACCTCGCAGCTGCGTGACGTGCTGCAGGGCAAGGCCGCCGGCACATGGGAGAATGAGGGGGAGCTGGAGGACATCCGCATCTCCATTCCCGACGTCACCCTGGATCAGCTGGCGGGCCTGACCTTTCAGACTGCATCCGGCAGCCGGGTCCGTCTGGACGAGGTGGCGAAAATTGAGATCACACGCGCCGCCCGTGAGATTCACAGGCGCAATCAGTCGCGTGTGGGCAAGGTCACCGCCGACCTCCATGAAGGCCGCGCCTTAGATCACGTGGTTGCCGATATCCGCACGGCCATCGCCTCTGTGGACTATCCCTCCGGTATCCGGGCCCTTGTGGCCGGCGAGGAGGAGAAGCGCGCCGAGGCCGTGGCCAATCTGAGCTTCGCGCTGCTGCTCTCAGTGATTCTGGTGTACATGGTGCTGGCCTCTCAGTTTGAGTCGCTGCTGCATCCCTTTACCATTATTCTGACCATTCCGCTGGCCGTGGTCGGCGCAGTGCTGGCCTTTTTCTTTCTGGGGCGCAGCCTCAATATCATGGCCTATATCGGCATTATCATGCTGGTGGGCATTGCGGTCAATGACTCGATCATTCTGGTGGACGCCATTCTGCAGAACCGGCGCGAAGGCCTGGACCTGCGCGAATCCGTACTGGCGGCTGGCCAGCGGCGTATCCGGCCCATTATCATGACCTCGCTGACCACTATTCTGGCGCTGCTGCCGTTGACCTTCGGTTTCGGTCAGAGCGCGGTGCTGCGTTCGCCCATGGCCCTGGCGGTGATTGGCGGATTGATCACCTCCACCGTGCTGACGCTGGTGGTGATTCCCTGTGTCTATTATACTTTTGATACCCTTCGGGAACGTGTGGCCGGCGGACGCTGAGTCTGTCGCCAGCAAGCACTGACCCTGAATCTGTAGCCGAGAACTTATATTATGCTCAAATGGCTCATACAACGTAAAATTTTTATCTCTATGCTCTTTCTGGCGCTGATGCTGACGGGCATTATCTCCTACCGCAATCTTGCGGTGGAGCTGATCCCCGAGGCCGAGCTGCCCGTGCTTTTTGTGCAGGTGGCCAGCCAGGTGGAGTCCGATCCGGCCTACGTGGAGCGCCAGGCCATCATCCCGCTGGAGGGTGCCATTGGTACGCTGGAGGGCATTGAGGAGATTCAGTCCTTTGCCGAACAGCGCGGCGGCATGATTGTGATTTACTATAATCAAAGCGCCAACCTCAAGTACGCCTATCTCAAGCTCCAGGAGAAGGTGGATGCGGTCAAGGGCTCTCTGCCCGACGTCTTCTTCACGCAGGTGGTGAAAGTAGACACAGACCAGCTGAGCAATCAGTTCATGAGTCTTGAGGTGCGCGGCACCGGCGGCACAGACCGGCTCCGCCGGCTGGTGGATGACGAGGTGCTGACCGATCTGGAGAATATCGATGGCGTGGCCAATGTGGAGGTGTTCGGCGGCCGGCAGAAGTCTGTGGAGATCATTCTGGATGAGGCCGCGGCCGAGGCCCACCAGATCACCGCTTCACAGATCCGTTCGGCCATACGCGGCGGCAATGCGCTGCGCGTCTACACCGGTCAGGCCATAGACGGACAGCGGCGTTACTACGTCAATGTGGCCGCTGAATTTCAGGACATCACCGACTTGGAGCAGATCGTCCTCCGTGAAGAGGGCCCTGTACTGCTGCGCGATGTGGCAGAGGTGTTCTTCGGTGTGAAAGAGCCGGAGAGCTACAGCCGTGTCAACGGCAAAGAGGCCGTCACTGTGCAGCTGGTGCGCGACAGTCAGTCCAACCTCATCCAGCTGAGTCATTCGGTTAAAGACGTAATCCACGGGCTGAATGAGCGGCTGGCCGCCCATGATGTCAGTATTGTCATCCAAACCAACAGCGCCGAGGTCATGGAGGAGAATATACAGCTCATCATTGAGCTGGCCCTCACCGGCGGCATTCTGGCGGTGATCATACTCTGGCTCTTTTTGCGCAACCCCTTTCTGGTGATCACCATCGCCCTGGCCATTCCCATCTCTATCTTCACCGCGATGAACTTCTTCTACGCCACGGGCGTTTCGCTGAACAGTCTGACCCTGGTGGGCATTGCGCTGGCTGTGGGAATGTTGCTGGACAACAGCGTGGTGGTCCTTGAAAATATCTACAGGCTGGCCGCGTTGAAGCGCGGCACGGAAACCGCTGTGATTCAGGGTACCAAGGAGGTCTGGCGCTCCATCTTTGCGGCCACGGCCACCACCATTGCCGTGTTTCTACCCTTTGTCTTCACCTCGCAGTTTGCCATCAGGCTCATGGGCAAGCACATTGCCACTTCCATTATCTCCACACTGCTGGTCTCGCTCTTTGTGGCGCTGCTCTTGATTCCTATGATCACCTTTCACTATTTCAAGCGGAAATCCGGTGAACGCGGCCCCATCTTTGAACGGGTCTCGCAGAAGAACCGCTTGGTGCAGATCTATACCGTGCTTCTAAAAACGGCCATGCGTTATCCGGCACGCACCATTGTCGGCGCGCTGGTGGCCTTCTTCCTCTCTATCTTCATCAGTCTGGCCCTCAGCCTCAATACCACGCAGGAGACCGAGGACCCGGCCATCAATCTCTATGTGACCATGGCTTCCGGCTCCACGCTGGAGAATACGGATCTGGCGGTGCAGGATCTTGAGAAGCGCTTGAACAGCCTCCCTGAGAAGAAAGAGCTGGTCAGCCGGATCTATGCGGAAGAGGCCATTCTCACCCTGAATGTTGTTGAGAAATACCGCAAGGTGCAGGGCCGCTCCCTGGCGCAGATCAAGAATGATATTGAAGACCGTGTAGATGATTTCAGACTGGCAGAGGTGGGTTTTGAGCAGCCGCAGGCCAGCCGCAGGTTCAGAGGCGGCGGCGGATCCAATCCCGGCATGGGCTTTGAACGCATGCTGGGCATTGGCAGCCAGACCGAGAAAGTGGTAATCATCGGGGAGGATTTCGATCGCATGCGCGGTGTGGCCGAAGACCTCCAGGTCAACCTTGAGGATCTGACCACCATGGAGTGGGCGCGGCTCAATGTACAGGACAACCGTCCCGAGGTGCATCTGGAGTTCGATACGCGGCTGATGAGCGAGTACAACATCGCCCTGACCGCCGTGATGAACGAGCTGGGTACTTTCCGGTCCAGCTTTGACTCCGGCACGGAGTTCCGTCAGGGCAATGAGATCTATGACATCACCATCCGCACCTCCCGTGTGGAGGAGGCGTCTGACAAGTCCATGGACGATCTTCAGACGTTGGACATTCCTGCGGGTGCGGCGGGCACGTTGCCGCTTTCACAGTTGAGCAAGATCATCTACGCCACAGGCCTCTCCAGCATCAACCGCGTCAACCAGGAGAAACGGATCGAGGTCAGTTTCCGCTTTCAGAGTGAGGTGAACGGCAGTAAGGGTTTTCTCGAGGCCGCACGCATGGAGGTGGATGACCTGGTGGCCAACACCAAGCTGCCCGAGGGCGTGGCCGTGGAAGTGGTGCACGATGAGAATGATTTCTCTGAGTTCTACTATCTCATCGGCGCCGCCTTTGTGTTGATTCTGATGATTCTGGCCTCTGTGTTCGAGTCGTTCTTTCTGCCCTTTGTCATTCTCTTTGCCATTCCCTTTGCCGGCATCGGGTCTTTCTGGGGGTTGAGTCTCACCGGGCACTCCATCCTCAATATGAATACGCTGACTGGATTTGTCATCCTCCTGGGCGTGGTGGTGAACAACTCCATTATTCTCATCGACTACACCCGTATTCTGCGTCAAAGTGGCATGCGTCGCAGCCGGGCGCTGATGCAGGCGGGCCAGGCGAGGCTCCGGCCCATTCTTATCACGGCCATCACCACAGTGATTGGCATGTTCCCGCTGGCCCTGGGCAAGGCGCAGTACGTGACGCAGATCGGCGCGCCCTTTGCTATCACGGTGATCGGCGGTCTCTCGGTGAGCACCATTCTGACGCTGGTCTTCATTCCCACGGTCTACTCCGGTCTCGAAACCGCCCTGGCCTGGATTCGCTCGCAGCACTGGCGGATCAAGCTGGGTATGCTGGCGGCTTTCTGTCTGGGGCTCTGGGCGGTGGAGACGCGCATTGACGCTTTTCTCTGGAAAGCCGTGATGACGCTGATTCTGTTGATGGTGATTCCTGCGATGACCTATTTCGTCAAGAGCAGCCTGCGTCGTACGGGAACCCGGCTCATCGGCGAGGAGGACACGCTCCATATCCGCATACGCAACATGGTAAAGATTTATGACCGGCCCGGCCGTTTTGCCCGCGAGTGGAACAAGGGCAAGGCCATACGCCGTCACGCCGGTTTAGACCGTCCTGCAGAGCGGCTGAGTGACCTTTCGGCCCTGCGCTGGCAGCTGCCGCTGCTGGGTTTTCTGGTCTATTTTGTCTACTATCATATCACCAGTGGGTTCTTTCTCTTCTTGCTGTCGCATTTTGTCTATCTCATGGTGCTCTCTGTGTGGACGCCGGTAGGCGAGCTGTTGACACGCTTACCGGGCGTAGAGAGACGGCGAGGGGCCTCGGCACTGGTCAGGCGCGTCCGCCCGCTGATCTACTGGGGCATGCCCGCCGGCCACCTGGTGCTCTTCATGCTGCGCTGGGAGAATGTGGCGTCTGTGGCCTTTATTGGCGTGTTCTGGGCGCTGACGCTGGCCGTTTATACTACTTCCAATCGTCTGCAACGGGAAAAGATCAACATCGGCCGCATCACCGGTCGTTTCTCCGGTCTGCGCAGACGCTTCTATCGTATGGTCAAGGCCATTCCGCTGATTGGAAAACGCAAGACGCCTTTCCGGGCGGTGAATCAGGTCTCGCTGGATATTGGCAAAGGCATGTTTGGTCTGCTCGGTCCCAACGGCGCAGGAAAGTCCACGCTGATGCGTATCATCTGCGGCATCCTGGAACCGAGCTACGGCAAGATTCAGCTCAACGATATCGACCTCATGGAGAAGCGCGAGGAGCTGCAGGGGCTCATTGGTTACCTGCCCCAGGAGTTTGGCATGTATGAAAATATGTCCGCCTGGGACTTCCTTCAGTACATGGCGCGGCTCAAGGGAATGACCTCGGCAGAAAAGCGCGATGCCCGTATCGAGTATGTGCTTAAGTCGGTGCATATGTTTGAGCAGCGAAACGACAAGATCGGCTCCTTCTCCGGCGGCATGAAACAGCGTATCGGCATTGCACAGATATTGCTTCATCTGCCACGCATCCTGGTCGTCGACGAACCCACGGCCGGGCTGGACCCCCGGGAGCGCATCCGGTTCCGCAACCTGCTGGTGGAGCTGAGCCGCGAGCGCATTGTCATCTTCTCCACGCATATCATTGAAGACATCTCCAGCTCCTGCAACAGGCTGGCGGTGATGAACCAGGGCGAGCTGAAATACGTGGGCGAGCCGGTGAAGATGACGCAGATCGCTGAGGGCCATGTCTGGCAGTTCAATGTGCCCATAGGCCAGTTCGAGGCACGGACTGAAGGGCTGCTGGTCATCCATCACATGCGTGACGGGGAGACCATCCGTGTGCGTGCACTCTCTGAGTCTTCACCGCATGAGGGCGCAATAACCGTACGTCCCACACTTGAAGATGCGTATCTGTGGCTGCTGCGCGGCCGTTCACGCTCACACGCTGCGACTGTTGAGGTATAATTATGGCAACTGCATGGCAACGTCTCAATGTTAAGACCCGATTCTCCAATCTCAGAGAGATGTTCGGTTTCAATCAGAAGATCATTTTTGCCAACAAGTTTATCTATTTTCTGCTGGCAGCCGTGGCATTTTTCCTGCTGGTGGTCTTCATTAACCTGTTCTCTGACTCCAATCCCTCGGCTTCGCTGGTCTATGCCTGGCTGCTTTTTCCCGGGATACTGCTGATTTTCTATCCAGCCACCTTTGGCATTCAGAATGATCTCGACGCCCGCATGCTGGAGATGATATTCGGCATTCCCGATTACCGTTACAAGGTCTGGCTGGTGCGGCTGCTCATGATGATCGCCGTGGTGTACGGCCTGATCCTTCTGTTGGCCGTCTTAAGTTCTGTGGCGTTGGTCAAAATACCCATCTTGGAGATGTCGCTGCAGCTGATGTTTCCCATTGTCTTTCTGGGGACTTTAGGATTCGCACTCTCCACGGTGGTAAAGAACGGCAACGGTACAGCCGTGGTAATGGTGGTCATTGGCATGATATTCTGGATCGCCTCTGGCATTGTTGAACGCAGCAAGTGGAACCTCTTTCTCAATCCCTTCTCTCAGCCGACGGATATGAATGAAGCCCTGTGGCGGAGTATTGTGACCAGCAATCGTGTGATCCTGCTCGTGGGCATTGTGCTCACCACACTCTGGGGATTGTTCCGTCTCCAAAAGCGTGAAGCACTGCTGAATTAACGTAATATGGCACCGGGCATTTTTTTGCCCGGTGCCTTTTTATGCAATGACAGCGCCCTGCCTAACAAAAAGTTTTTCTTGACTTTTCCGCCTCTTTATCCCCATATTGTAATCCAACCCCCGAGCACACATTCGGCAGAAGATCCGACTGTGTCCAAAACGCCATGGAGACCGAAACACCATGGATAAAAGGCCTTTAGGGAAACCCAGGATTCTCGTAGTTGAAGATGAGCGGCTCATCGCCGAAGACGTCAAAATGCGTCTTGAGTCGATGGGGTATGAAGTCACCGCCATTGTGAGCAACGGCGAAGAAGCCCTGCGTCAGGCGGCGGTGACGCAGCCTGACCTCGTACTCATGGATATTGTGCTCCATGGCGAGATGGATGGCATTGAAACCTCTAAAGCCCTCAAAGCCCGCTTTGACACCCCTGTTGTCTATCTCACCTCACATACCGATGATGAGACGCTGAATCGCGTCAAGCTTACTGAACCCTATGGGTATGTGGTCAAGCCCTTTGTGGATAAAGAGCTGCAAGGCGTTATTGAAACGGCGCTCTACAAAAGCCAAATGGAATTTGCACTCAAACAACGCGAGATGTGGCTGGCCACCACATTGGGGTCGATCGGCGATGCCGTGATTGCCACCGATGCCGAGGGGCGGATTTCTTTTATGAACCCCGTGGCTGAACGGCTGACAGGATGGCCTCAGGATGAAACGGAGCGCCGGGCAGCCCATGAGATTTTTGAAACCCGCACTGAGGGGAAGAGACGGGGCAAAGACCCCGTTGAACAAATTCTCAATGATGAAATTCCCGATTTCAGCCAGCCGACATTTCTTGTCCGTCGCAACGGTGAAGAGCTGCCTGTTGAGGTGACGGGATCGCCTATACGCAGCGGCACAGGACAGACGCAGGGGGCCGTCCTCGTCTTTCGAGACATTTCCAAGCGGCTTGAGAGTGACCAGGCATTGAAAGAGAGTCAGGCCAACCTCGAGGCGCTGATCGAAAACACCACAGACCTGATCTGGTCGATTGACAGACAGTATGCACTGCTCACCTACAATGAGCGATTTGCGGCAGTAATCAAGAAAGCCTATAGCCATCGGGTGCAGATAGGAGACTCCTTTCTGAAAATTGTCCCTTTGGAGAGATTGAAAATCTGGACACTCTGGATCGATAAGGCCCTGAAACACGGCGCGTTTAAGGTGGAAGTGGATGACCTTTTGCCCTTTGGCCCCGGCATTGCCGAGATTTCATTCAACCCGATCCGCCAGCGACGCAAGGTGACCGGCGTGTCTATTTTTGTGCACGACATCACCAAACGTAAACAGGCGCTGCAAGACCTTGAAAACAGTGAAGAGCGTTTTGTCAGCATCTTCCAGAGCGCCGGCGACGGGATTCTCTATATCGATAAAAAGGGGAATGTGCTCGAGGCCAATGAGGCGTTTTCCTTGATTACCGGCATGCCAAATAAAGAGGTTGTGGGGCGCAATGCCACCGATTTGGTTGCCCATTTTGCACCTAAAACCTCCAAAGCCAATGTCACCAAGAAAATCAAGGCGTTTTTGACCGGTGACCCCATTGCCCCCTATGTGGTTGAATACAACCAGCGTTATCTTGAACTCAGTTCGCCACGCGGTATGACGCGGGGGGGGATTACGGCCATTGTCCGAGATGTGACTGAGCGTCTGCAGGCCAGTGAAGCGCTGGAGGCGGAGCGTCGGCTTCTGGCGCAGCGCGTGGAAGAACGCACAGAAGAGCTCAGTGCGGCCAACGCGGAGCTGGCCCGGGCCGTTCGGTTGAAGGATGAGTTTCTGGCCAGTATGAGCCATGAATTGCGCACGCCGCTCAACGCCATTCTGGGGATGTCTGAGGCACTGCAGGATGAAATATACGGCCGTGTCAATGACAAGCAGAAACAGTCGCTGCTCACGGTTGAGGAGAGTGGACGTCATCTCCTTTCTCTGATTAATGATATTCTGGATGTGTCTAAAATTGAAGCCGGCAAACTGGAATTTCAGATGGGTTTTGTCGGAACGGCCTCTGTGGTCGATGCCAGCCTGGCGTTGATCAAGCAGGCCGCCCAGAAGAAACAACTCAAGTTGCATCGCAGCCTCGACGCCCAGGTGGAGTTGATCCAGGCCGATGAGCGCCGCTTGAAACAGATCTTGGTGAACCTGCTGAGCAATGCGGTCAAGTTTACACCCGTTGGAGGTGAGATCGGCCTTGAAGTGACCGGTGAACCGGCCACCGACCGTGTACATTTTACGGTCTGGGACACGGGGATTGGGATTGCAGCGGCAGATATGTCCAAACTGTTTAAGGCTTTTGTACAGCTGGACAGCCGTCTCTCCAGAGAACACGCCGGGACCGGTCTGGGATTGGCGCTGGTACGCCGGTTGACGGAACTTCATGGCGGTGGCGTGCGTGTGGAATCGGAGAGCGGCAGCGGCAGCCGGTTCATTGTGACCCTGCCTTGGTCAGCCCAGAGACAGCATGATCTGCTGGAGCGCCAGGAACCCGTAAAGCCGATCGCTGAAAGGAAGCCGGGGCGTCTCAAGCAGTCCGGCATCATTCTCCTGGCTGAGGACAATGAGGAGAATATTAGAACATTTACCGGTTATCTCGAGGCCTATGGATATACACTGCTTGTCGCAAGAAACGGCACTGAGGCCGTGGAGCGTGTACGGGAGCGTCGACCTGATTTAATTCTGATGGATATTCAGATGCCCGGCATGGACGGACTGGCGGCCATCGCTTTGATTCGTAGCGAGTCGCGTTACAGCCGGATACCGATTATCGCAGTCACCGCTCTGGCCATGCCTGGTGACCGTGAACGCTGCCTCAAAGCGGGGGCCAACGATTATCTCAGCAAACCGGTTGGCTTGAAGCAGCTGCTTCATTCTGTCCAATATCACCTGAATACGGTGTCTATTGATAGTGTAAAACGTGTTTAAAATAATTCTCTCGTTTTCAATCATCAAGAAAAAATGAGATTTTATGCAGAATGAGATTGTACAGCCACAAGTGCTCATCGTGGATGATGAACCCAGTGCCCGGTCCACACTTGAAGCCCTGCTCTACCCAGAGGGATTTGAGCTGCGCTTTGCCAGCAGCGGTGAAGAGGCGCTGGAGGCCGTTGCAGAAGCGCCGCCAGATACAATTCTGATGGACTTGATGATGCCCGGCATGGACGGGCTTGAGGCCTGTCAGCGGATCAGAGGAAACCCGGAATGGGCACATATTCCCATTATCCTCGTGACAGCGCTGGACAGCAAAGAAGACCTGAGGCGCGGACTGGCCGCCGGTGCAACGGATTTTATCTCCAAACCGGTGAACGGCACAGAGATTCGGGCCAGAACCCGTTCGATGCTTCGCATCAAAGACCAGTATGACCGGCTTCAGAAATTGCTGCAGCTCAGAGAAGACATGGCCAACATGGTGGTGCATGACATGCGCAGCCCTTTGACCTCTATTCTGGGTTATGCAGAACTCATCCGGAAAAATCTCAAGCAGCCGCAGGACGTGGCCGATCTTGATAAAATTACCAGCGAAGCCAGGCGCATGAACGGCTACTTTTCAGACCTGCTGCTCATGGCCAAGATGGAGAGTGACAAGCTGATGCCCAATCGGGCGCCGATGGCCGTGAATCCAGTGGTTAATAAAGTGCTGGGCCACCACCGCATTATCGCTCAGGCCAAATCTATCCAGCTCTGCACGGCATTGGGCAACCACCTACCGATGGTAATGGCCGACAGCAGCCTGCTGGAGAAAGTCATCGACAATCTCGTGTCCAACGCGGTGAAGTATACGGCGGAGTCCAGCAGCGTGACATTGAGAACGCGCCTGATTGAGCATGCGGGGCACAGCGGTGTGGAGATTCGTGTTGAGGATGAAGGGCCGGGTATTGCAGAAGTTCATAAACATGAAGTTTTTGATAAATATAATATTGTTGATATGAGGAACCGAGGCGTGGCTCAGATTGGATTGGGATTGGCGTTCTGTAAGCTGGCCATTGATGCCCATGGTTGGCGGATTCGCGTGGAGGATAACCTGCCGCGTGGCGCCGTTTTTATTCTTGAAGCATTTGCCTTTGCCCATGAGGGGGGGGATGAGATATGAAATGGAGCGATCGGTGGCTATTGACGACGTTGCCTCTGCTGTTATTGGCGGGGGGATGCGCGACCACACAGTACAATTTGGGGCGCAAAGCGCTGGATGAGAAAGCCTATGATACGGCAATGACGCATCTGGTGCAAAGCATCCGCCAGGGGGATCATGTTTTTGAATCGACCCGTGACCTTGGGATTTTATTTTATGAGCAAGGCAAGTTTCCCACGGCACAACGTGTCTTGGAAAAGGCCATGGCCATGGACTCTACCGATGGTCGCTCGCTGCTCTACATGGGGGCCACCTATGAGGCGCTGGCCCAGTATGACAGGGCCATTCAAACGGTGCGACTCTTTAACCGGGTGAGCCGATTCTCAGAGGAGCGGGCCGCCATTGAGGCCAAGCTCGATGAATTGATGCAGAAGAAAATGACCGCTGACGCCCAGCAGGCCCTGTCGCAGGAGGCCATGCTCGATACAAGGGCGCTCTCAGACAGCACCGTGGCGGTGCTCTATTTTACCAACCTGGGGGACAAGCGCGGTCTGGACCCGCTACAGAAAGGCCTGGCAGAGATGCTGATTACCGACCTCTCCAAGGTACCGGGCATTCATGTGGTGGAGCGGCTCAGGCTCAATAGCATGATGCAGGAGATGCAGTTGAATCAGGCGTCTTTGGTCGACGCGGCCACGGCCCCGAGACTGGGCCGGCTTCTGGGTGCCTCCAAGATTATCAACGGCAGTTTTATCGACCTATCGGGCCGCGACCTCCGCATTCAGGCCGGCCTCACGGCCACGGCAGGGGACGCTCCGTCGCGCAACCTCCAGGTGCAGGGCGCTTTTACCGGCCTCTTTGAGCTGGAAAAGGAGATGGTTTTTGACCTGGTAGACCGCATGGGCATCTCACTCACGCAGGCCCAGCGTGATGACATTGGGCGCATTCCCACGGAGAATATTCTGGCTTTTGTGGCCTACTCAAAGGGCATTGACTTAGAGGACCGCGGCCTCTTTGACCAGGCGCAGACCCAGTATCAGCGGGCGTTGTCGCTGGATCCCAGTTTTAATACCGTGGCCCAGGCTTTGACCCGCACGCAGGTGAAGGCCCAGGGCCCGGTGAAGCTGACCACGCTCTCCGCACCGGCCTCCAAGAAAAGCAAGTCAGCGCAGAAGCAGGGGCAGCCGCAGCCACAGAAGAAAGTGGCCGACAACAAAAAACTTCAAATGCAGCATGCAGGCAATGTGCTCAACCAGCGTTTTCTTCCTGGCGTGGACGCCAGGGCGCCGCAGCAGGAGCAGCAGGCCTCCACCCTGGGAGATGCCTCCATCATCCATATGATCATTCCATTAACCGGCCTTGAGTAGGGAGGAGGAGACGATGACGATGAGAAAGACCACAATCCTGCTCGCCTTTCTGGGGCTGACCACAGCCGTTGCCGCCCAACAGGGGAAAGGGCCGCGTCTTCTAACCGATCGATTTGCACAGCTGGGCATGCAGTTCTCCTCCTGGTCAGTCAATGAAGACCGGTTGACGCAGATGGCCCTGCCGGTGAGCTATCGCATGCCCATGGGTGAAGAGGGACAGCTTTATGTCTCCACCTCACCGGCGTTTTCGGGGCTGAAGCGCGACTCCCTGGATTACAGCCTGAGCGGACTCACCGATGTACGCATCGGCGGCAATCGCTTCCTGTTCAACCACAACTGGCTGCTCACCTTTGGTGTCAATCTGCCCACGGGCAAGAGCGCCCTTGATCCCCTTGAAGAGGTAAAGGTCTGGCGCGAACTGGTGCAGCCGGCCTTTCATTTTCCCGTGGCTGTGTATGGGCAGGGGCTCGATGTGAACCTGGGCCTCTCCACCGCCTATGAACTGGGCGACTGGATGCTGGGTGCGGGCATCGCCTATCTCTACAAGGGGGCCTTCAAACCGATAGACGGCGCCAGCCTTGAATATGATGCGGGAGATGAGATCATCTTCACCGTGGGGGCGCAGCGCGAGAACCTCATGGCCGACCTGATGGTCACCTACTACGGTGTGGATCAGCTGGGCGGTGTCGATCGCTTTCAGTCCGGCCTGACCTTTCTGATCCAGCTGGCCGGCCGCTGGGAACTGGGGTGCTGGCAGGTGGATGTGCTGGCTCGCGATCAATACAAGACCAAGAATAAAATTTCAGCAGGTACAGGATTGATCACAGAACGCACCACATTGAATGGCAATCAATTTGAATTTCATGCCCTGGGGCGACGCCCCATGCAGAATCACCTGGATCTTCAGGCCGCCTGGGATCTCCGTGTCTACGCCAACAATGGATTTGGCTGGGGTGGCTCTATGTTCACCGGTCCCGGTGTGGGGGTGAAGTGGCGGCTCACAGACAGCGTGTCGCTTGATTTAATGACTTTGATGCTCTTCGGCAAGATCAATACGCTGGCCGGATCGTTTGACGCATCGGGCCTGACCGGCAGGGCCGGTCTGGCCGTGCAGTTGTAGGAGGCTGTAATGAAACGTGAACTGATTGTTTTTGCCTTGATCTTGCTGACGCTGGCCTTTGTGGCCTGCGACATGCTCAGCCCCGAGCCCTATGAACCGGCGCTGATTGCCGTCAAAATGGGGCGACCCGCCGCCTTGCAAAAGGCCAGTGCCATCGATAAGGTCTGGGCCATGGTCGTGGATTACAACCCCTTCCTCTGGGAGGAGAACGAGCAGCAGGGCGACTACGAGGAAGGTGAATTCGTCGAGCCGCCGGACTGGGATCTCGATCGACTCTTCCTCTCTCATTTTGACACGGGACTGGATCAGTGGGTTTTCTCCGATTCTGCCGGGATTTTTCAGCATCAGATGGACAGGCTCAATGGATGGCGTGAGTTTCTGGGAAAACGGGGGATCACGCCGGTGACAGAGCAGTTTCTCACTGTTGTCAATGATACGGCGCGGGGCACACTCACCGGCGTGGATGGGGCAAATTGGCTGATTGTGGGGTTTGAGTGGGAGCAACGCGTGAGCTATTTCTATGATCGCGTCATCACGGCCAAAGCCGGTTCGACCTCGACCCTGGATCTGACAGGCATCACATTTCAAGGTGTGCCTTATCGCCCGGAGTTTGATTTCAGCAATCAGTAAGCGGATTCGTACAAATTGATGGAGCCGGCGCTGGAGCATCAACGACTTCTCATCAACGGCATTGTACAGGGTGTGGGGTTCCGCCCCTTTGTCTATCGTCTGGCCACAGAGGAGGGCCTGGCCGGGCAGGTGGCCAACACCTCGCAGGGGGTGGTGGTGCATGTGCAGGGCGGGGCCGAGGCTGTGCGGCGGTTTGTTCATCGCCTTCAACATGAATTGCCGCCGCTGGCCCGTATCGATCGCTGTGTTACAGAAGCGCTTGACCCGGCACCTTGGCACGGCTTTATCATTGCACCCAGCCACAGTACAGAGGCCAACCAGGCACTCGTCCCGCCCGATGTCTCTGTCTGCGCCGACTGCATGGCCGAGTTCAATGATCCGGCCGACCGCCGCTATCATTATCCCTTCATCAACTGCACCAACTGCGGGCCGCGCTACACCCTGATCCGTGCCGTGCCCTATGACCGCCCGCTGACCACCATGGCGACCTTTCCCATGTGCCCGGACTGTCTGGCTGAATATGAGAATCCCGCCAACCGCCGTTTCCACGCCCAGCCCAATGCCTGTCCGGTCTGCGGGCCCCGGCTCTGGCTCACTGGGTCAGACGGTGTTGAGGTTCATTTTGACGATCCTCTGGCCGAGGCGGCTATGCGCCTGTCTAAAGGTCAGGTTCTGGCGGTCAAAGGCGTTGGTGGCTTTCATCTGGCCTGCGATGCCACAAACCAGGAGGCTGTGAACCGGCTGCGTCTGGGCAAGGTGCGTGAGGCCAAACCCTTCGCCGTGATGGCACGCAATCTGGTGCGTGCCGGAAACATCGCCTGTATTTCTGAAGAAGAGGCCGGGCTGCTCAGTGATCCGCGTCGTCCCATTGTTTTACTCGATCAATCCCCACAGTACAGTCTGGCTGAGGCTGTCTCGCCCGAGAACAGCCGTATTGGCGTGATGCTCCCCTACACGCCGCTGCACGCCCGGCTGATGGCACTGGGGCCTGACGTGCTGGTGATGACCAGCGGTAACTGCGCCGATGAGCCCATGGCCTATGAGAATGAGGCGGCCGTAACCCGCCTGGGCGCCCTGGTCGATGGATTGCTGTTGCACGATCGTCCCATCTACAACCGCTGCGATGACTCGGTCTTTCAGGTAGTGGCGGGGCAGTCGTATCCCCTACGCCGTTCTCGGGGATACGCGCCTGAACCTCTGGCGCTTTCCACTTCCGGGCCAGACTGTCTGGCCGTGGGTGCGGCGCAGAAAAATGCCTTCTGCCTGGTCCGGGGCCAGTCGGCCTTTATGGGCGTGCATATCGGTGAGTTGGAGACCGTTGAAGCACTTTCTTTTTTTGAGACTTCGATCCACCGGATGCGGCGGCTTCTGGGGGTGGCCCCTGAACTTTTGGCCTGTGATCTGCATGCCGATTATCTCTCGACGCAGTGGGCCCAGGCGCAAACAGCCCTGCCGCTGGTCCGTGTTCAGCATCATCACGCCCATATCGCCGCAGTGCTGGCCGAGCATGGACGGCGTGATCGCGTCATCGGTTTGGCCATGGATGGCACCGGTGCAGGCCCCGATGATACCATTTGGGGGGGGGAGGTTCTCATTGCTGACCAGGCTGGATTTGAACGGCTGGCCCATCTGGCGTGTCGCGGCATGCCCGGCGGCGATGCGGCCGTGCGGCAGCCCTGGCGCATGGCGCTCTCCTATTTGTGGTCGCTGTGGCGGAGCGAACAGGGTAAGTTAGACTGGCAGGCGTTCTGGAATTGGCTTGCGTTCTGGCCGCTGCGTGACCACATTGGTGAAAAGGCACTGCGTGTGGTCTGCGGTCAACTGGAGACCGGCGTCAATACCCCGCAAACCTCAAGCCTGGGCCGGCTCTTTGATGCGGTCTCGGCTTTGATCGGCCTGAAGGCTGAGGCGGGTTATGAGGGGCAGGCGGCGGTAATGTTAGAGGCGGCTGCCGGCACGCATCGCCTGCTTGATCAGGGCTATGCATTCGATTTGGAGGCGGCATCCGAACATCTGCATATCGCCCCCAATCCTGTGATTCAATCGATTGTCAATGATCTTTGTGCGGGGGTGCCGGCCCCGGTGATCAGCCGGCGTTTTCATGGTGCTGTTATCGATATGCTGGTGGCAGTCAGCCGGTATGGCCGTGCTCAGACGGGGGTGCATACCGTGGCGCTGGGGGGGGGGTGTTTTCAGAATCGCCGTCTTTTGAAGGCGCTGCCGCTCCGTCTTGAAGCCGAGGGTTTTGAGGTTCTGATCAATCGACACGTGCCCCTCAATGATGGCGGTCTGGCCCTGGGGCAGGCGGCTGTGGCAAGGGCGCAATGGCGCCAAAGCCTTTGAAAAATTTTGATTTGGAAATGTTCTCTATTTTTACTAACTTCACCTTTACAGTCGATTTGATAGTAGTTTTGAGATGACATCGACTTTAGAAATGATTGATGAGAGCACTGAAAATCGATAATTATTCCCCCCATATAAAGAAGCAATTCTTTTCGGGGAAAAATGTTTTGGTACTGTTCTCAGTGCTTGTCCTGTCCCTTGCAGACGGCATGCTGACCATGTCGCTTCTGGAGAAAGGGGCATGGGAAGCCAACCCCGTGATGCGGTTTGCCCTCTCTATCAGCCGTGAATTTTTTTTGATTCTGAAATATTTTCTAACAGCCGGCGGTGTTCTTTTTCTGCTGCACTTTGGAGATATAAAAGTCTTCAGAAAGCGAATTTCTCTAGAAGAGATTGCCGGGCTGTTTATCGTTTTCTACGAAGGATTGGTCATTTACGAGATTACTCTCTGGCATTTGATTCGATAGGATATTGACCATGTGCCTGGCTGTTCCCATGAAATTGATCGACAAGAGAGAGACGCGTGGTGTGGTTGAAGCCGGGGGCGTCCGACGCGAAGTGGGCCTTGAGATGGTGCCCGGCGTGGTGCTGGGCGACTATGTGATTATCCATGCCGGTTTTGCCATTCAGCGGCTTGATGAAGCGGAGGCGCTGGAGACACTGGCGCTCTTCAAAGAGATGGATGACCTGGCTTGATTGACTTCAAGCCTTTGCGCGCCGCGGGAGCGGCCCGCGTGCTGGCCGATAAGATTGCCGAAATCAGCACCGGCCAGCCAATGCGGTTTATGGAGGTCTGCGGCACCCATACCATGGCCATTGCCAAATATGGGCTGAGGACTTTACTGCCGCCGGAAATCCGGTTGGTCTCCGGGCCTGGATGTCCGGTCTGCGTGACGCCCAATGCCTATCTGGATCATGCCCTGCGGCTCGCAGAGCGATCTGAGATTATCATTACCACATTCGGCGATATGCTCCGCGTGCCCGGTACGCTGGGCAGTCTGGAGTCGGCCCGCTCAGAAGGGGCCGATGTGCGCATGGTTTCATCCACGCTGGAAGCTCTGGCGCTGGCCGAGACCCATCCCCAAAGGGAGGTGGTTTTTCTCGGTGTGGGGTTTGAGACCACGGCGCCTACGGTGGCCGCCGCCCTGCTTGAAGCCCAAAGAAAGAGGCTCACTAATTTCAGTGTGCTTACGGCCCATAAAACCATGCCCATGCCGCTTCGGGTTTTGTCAGAAGACACACTGCAGATTGATGGTTTCATTTTGCCTGGTCATGTCAGTGCCATTATTGGGTCGGCGCCCTACTCTTTTTTAGTGGATGAATTCAATACCGGGGGTGTGGTCAGTGGGTTTGAACCGCTGGATATTCTGGAGAGTCTGTATCGACTGGTCCGCCAGGTGAAGCAGCGGCAGCCTGCCATTGAAAATCAATATACCCGAGTGGTCAGATCCGAGGGCAACACTGCGGCTCAGGCGCTCATCCACCATACATTTATCCCGGACGATGCGCATTGGCGTGGCCTGGGGATGATTCCCGGCAGCGGTCTCTCCATCGTTTCAGATTACGCGGCTTTTGATGCCGCTGTGAAGTTTGACATTTCTGTGCCTGCATCAAAAGAGCCCGATGGGTGTCGCTGCGGTGAGGTGCTGAAAGGCGTTATTGAGCCTCCGGCCTGTCCCTTGTACGGTTCGCCCTGTACGCCAGAGCATCCCGTAGGGGCGTGCATGGTCTCTTCAGAAGGAACTTGTGCGGCCCATTATCGGTTTTTAAACAGGACGCTGCAATGAGTCACACGCCTGAAAAGAAAGTACGGCTGGCCCATGGCGGTGGGGGACGGCTCTCCCGCCAACTGCTGGATGATGTTTTTCTGCCGGTTTTCGGTAATACCGATTTGAATCGACTGAATGACAGCGCCATTCTCCACGCCGGCCCCGGACAACTGGCCTTTACCACGGATTCATATGTCGTGGATCCACTCTTTTTTCCGGGTGGGAATATTGGCAGCCTGGCGGTTTGCGGGACGGTGAATGATCTGGCGGTCATGGGGGCTGAGCCCCGCTATCTCAGTGCGGGATTCATTCTCGAAGAGGGATTGCCGATCGACACGCTGCAGGCGGTGGTGCACACCATGGGAGAGACGGCCAAAGCAGCGGGTGTCTCTATTGTCACTGGCGATACAAAGGTTGTTGCACGGGGGCAGGCCGATGGGATATTCATCAATACCGCGGGGATCGGTTATATCGATCACCGGTCACGGGTCAGTGAAAGCCGACTCTGTGAAGGCGATGTCATCCTTGTCAGCGGTCCCTTGGGCTGCCATGGCATGGCTGTGATCTCAGCGCGAAAGGCCTTGGGTATTGAGAGTGAAATTCAATCCGATGTCGCCCCTTTGAACGGATTGGTCAAGGCCATGATGAACGCATCGCCTAATATTCACGCCATGCGTGATGCCACGCGCGGTGGTCTGGCCTCTGTACTCAACGAAATGGCGGATCAGGCCGGGTTGCATATCGAAATCAAAGAGGCAAAGCTTCCCATACGTGACGAGGTGAACACGGCGTGTGAGCTGTTGGGATTCGATCCGGTTTATGTCGCCAACGAGGGGGTGCTGGTGGCTTCGGTGGCACAAGAAGACGCTGAGGCAGTGCTTCATGCCATGCAGGGTGTTACGGTCGGTGCGGAGGCGAGGATCATTGGACGGGTCTGCCAGGGGACGGGGAGTCGCGTGACAATGGAGACCACACTGGGAACGCATCGTATTGTGGATATGCTCAGTGGTGAACAGCTGCCCCGCATCTGTTAATGCCGGATTTTGGCTTTTTCTGCAGATTGACGGTCCAGTGTGTTGAGCACGTCGGTATAGAATTTACGCCACTGTTCAGGGTTGGCCTGATACCAGGACATGGCTTCATCGTAACCTTTTTGGTCGAATCCATGCCGGTTGCAAATGGCCTTGATTGAATCTGCGGGCACTGAGGTCGGCTTGGAGAAACGTTGCTGATAGTTGGCCAGTTCAATATAGAAACTGCGGAAACGTGCCTGGTCATTTTTGCTGAACCCGCCCGTGTCAGGACTGCCGCAGGCTGTGAATATCAGGAGAAAAATGGCAAGAAAGCGCATGTCATTCCTTAAAAAGGTGTTCATTGGGACGGCCATAATTAACGTAATTACCCTCTGATTTGCAAGACTTTTCCGCGATTTTGACCTAAAGCCGAATTCAGTGGCTTGTTGAAATTGTTCATTTATAGACAGGTCGTCTCCGGACGGCAAACAGGTAATCGACAAGGATATTGTTATTATATGACAGAAGCATGGCTTGATCTCCATGTGCACACCTACTATTCCGATGGATTGTTGAGTCCTGAGGTTGTAGTAAAGAAGGCCAAGGAAGCAGGGTTGGCGGGCGTGGGCATTGTAGATCACGATACAATTGCAGGTATCCCAGAGGCTGAAGCTGCCGGAAAGAAACTGGGAATTACCGTGGTGCCTGGCGCAGAATTGAGCAGTCAGCATTCAGGCCGGGATATTCATATCCTGGGTTATTTTATGCAGAGTGATCATCCCAAACTCATTGAATACCTTGAGCTTTTCAGGGTAGAGCGTTACCGGCGGGCTGAACGTATGGTGCAGAAGCTCAATCAGATGGGTGTGAATATCAGCATGGAGGAGGTGGAGGGAAAGGCAAGCGCCCATAGCATTGGAAGACCCCACATTGCCGAGATTCTTACAGAAAAAGGATATGTGGAGACATTTCAAGAAGCCTTTCACAGATATATTGGTTACGGTGGAAAAGCCTATGAGGAAAAATATCGCATCACACCTCAGAAAGCCATCGCTCTGATCGCTGAAACCGGGGGGCTCTCTTTTCTGGCCCATCCCAGTTCCATCATCGATGATAAGCTGCTTCTCGAGATGATTAAGGCGGGATTGGACGGCATAGAAATTGTGCATCCCAAGCTTTCACAGGACAGGACGCGTTTTCTTCAACGTGTGGCACAGAATCATGGCCTTCTTGTCAGTGGCGGTTCAGACTGTCACGGGGGAAGAAACGGCATGCTGAGTATCGGTCGATATAAAGTGCCTTTAAGTATTATTGATGAGATGAAACAGGCGATTGCGTTACGGCGCGGCTAGATTGATCTGATCGGCATCCGCGACGGTTGTTTGGGCAGTCAGCCTGAAGGTCAGTAAAGCATTGATTTCCGGAGGGGACTGGACATGCATTCCGAGACCCTGGCCGTTGAGCCTGTCTATCTCACGATCAAAGAGTGGCCCGAGGGGGAGCGCCCCCGCGAGAAGCTTCTGACGCATGGTCCCAAGCCCCTGGGTGATGCGGAGCTTCTTGCCATTCTCATTGGCTCCGGCACACGCGGCGCCACCGCCTTAGACCTGGGACAGACGCTGCTGCATCAATCTGATGGCCTGGCCGGGATGGCCCGATTAACGCCGGCAATGCTCTGTCGACTGAAAGGGGTCGGACAGGCCTCTGCGGCCCGCATTGCCGCAGCCGTGGAGATCGGTCGGCGACTGGCGACCGGTGATGCCGGCGACAGGCCCAAGCTGGCCACACCAGAATCTGTGGCACGGCGTTTCGGCCCCGGGCTGCGTGATCTAAGGCAGGAGATCTTCAAGGTGGTCTTGCTGGATGGCGGCAACCGTCTGATCCGTGATATTGACATTACCACTGGCATACTCAACGCCAGCCTTGTCCATCCCAGAGAGGTTTTCAAGGCGGCTGTAGATTATCACGCGGCAGCAGTGATATTGGTGCATAACCATCCCTCGGGTGAAGCAACGCCCTCGCCAGAGGACCTGCGCGTCACCCGTCAGCTTTCTGAGGCCGGTCAGATTATGGGAATCCCCATCCTGGATCACGTGATTATTGCCCGACAGAAGCATTACAGTTTTGCCCAGCATGGAAAATTGAATTAAAATCTATACATTGTAATACCAACCATAGGGAAGAGAGCATATGCGTTACGATCATGAGCATCAGGGCGAGTTGACTGTCGTCCGAGTGCGGGAGGATAAGATTACCTCACACGAGGCGGCCGATGTCAAAACAGCGTTTCTTCAGATCATCACAGAGAGTCAACGGATTTTGTTGTTGAACCTTGCGGATGTGCAGTATATGGACAGCACCGGTCTCGGTTCTTTTCTTTTTGGTCTGAGACAGGCAGATGCCAATGAGAAAGAGATGGTTTTCTGCGGGCTGACTGAACGTGTTCAGTCTTTGATTCACATTGCCCACCTGGATACCATTCTTGAAATTTATGAAACTGAGGCAGAGGCCGTTCACGAAATTATGGATGATTTGGCTGAGGAGAAGGCCCAGTGACCCAGCCGCCCGCATTGCTTGTCATCGATGTAGGCAATACCCATGCTGTGATTGGGCTCTACCGCGATGAGGTACTGCAGGCGCATTGGCGGCTCTCCAGCAAGACGCCAAGAACCGAGGATGAGATGTGGAATCATCTGCGGCTCTGGACTGAGGAGGCGGGTTTTTCCGCCAAGCAGATTGGCGGCGTTGTGATTTCCTCGGTGGTGCCTGCTATACAGTCGGTGTTGATACGCATGTCAAGGGAGAAGTTGAATCTGGAGCCTCTTGTGGTTTCGGCTGATCTTCCACTGGATATGTCCATCCTTTATGAGCCGGCCAGTGCCGTTGGCGCAGACAGGATATGCAATGCAGTGGCTGGGTTTCATCGTTACGGCGGACCTCTGATTGTGGTTGATTTTGGAACCGCCACCACCTTTGACGTGGTCTCAGCGTCAGGCGATTATCTGGGGGGCGTCATTGCGTTGGGATTGATGGGCGCTTCTGAAGAGCTGCATCGTATTTCTGCTAAATTGCCCCGCGTGGCGCTTGATTTTCCCGGCAGTGTCGTGGGCAAGACCACGGAAGCGAGCATGCAGTCAGGTATTCTTTGGGGGACGCTGGCGATGGTGGACGGCATGGTCAGGCGGATTAAAAAAGAGCTGGGTGCCCCCAATGCAGTGGTGGTCGGTACCGGAGGTATTGCCAGAATATTTCATGATAAATCAGAAGAAATTCAGTATGTTGCACCCTTCCTCACTTTGGATGGCATGCGCATTATTTACAATCATGTAAGATCATCGCGTTAAGAAAGGACAAACGGGATGAAAGAACTGAACGAGAAAGTGTACAAGATTATTGGTGCCTGCATGGAAGTGCATCGCATTCTGGGGCCGGGTTTTCCTGTAGAATTTTATCGAAAAAGCATGGCCGCAGAACTGAAGGCCAAGGGCCTGAAGTTTGAAGAAGAGAAGTCGATTGAGGTCAAGTACAAAGACTTGGTTGTGGGAGAATTGACCATCGACTTCATCATCGAAGGTGAAGTTGTTCTGGCTGTACGTTCACAGGATCTGCTGCTTGACACTGAGGTACAGCAGATGCTGCGGTGTCTGTCATTTTCCAATACGCCGCTGGGCGTTCTGGTCAATATGGGGCAGGCCAAGATTCAGTACAAACGCATTCTTCCCAGCCGACAACAGCAGAGCCAGAGTCATCATGCGCATCCCAACGCCCAACAGTCACGCGATACACGGAAAGAGGTCTCATATCGCATGCCTTCGCCTCGAGGCACGGGACGGACACGGGAAAATAATCCAATCCGCTAGTCCCTCTTTTTTGAATAAATGTTTCAGTGATCGGTTCATTCCCCTGTCCGGACAGTGCTGCACGCCTGCTGTAGGCCGCATTGCACTGTTCTATGGAATCATTAAAAAAAGAGTATTTTATGAAACGATTGATTCAAGCGGCTGCCGTTGTTTTGCTCATCACCGCGTCTGCGGTTCAGGCGCAGTTTCCCAAACAGACCGGCTGGGTGACTGACAACGCCGGGCTCATCGGTTCAACCGAGAAACGTCAGATAGAGGCATTGGCCCAGGAACTCAAGCAGAAAACAGGCAGCGAACTTGCAGTGGTCACGGTCAAGGATATGGGGGGAGATGCCATTGAACCCTATGCTGCCAGACTGTTTGAAACCTGGGGGATCGGTCAGAGCGGAAAAGACAATGGCGTGTTAATTATTCTGGCCATGGCGGAGCGTCGGTTTAGAGTTGAAGTGGGTTATGGTTTGGAGAGCATACTGCCCGATGGCCGGGCCGGCGCCATCCGGGACGAATATATGTTGGAAGATTTCCGGGCAGGCCGCTACGGGGCCGGATTCTTAAGCGGTGCACAGGCAGTGGCTTCTGTCATCGCCGACGATGCCGGTGTCACTTTGGCCAGTATGGGTAAGCGAAGCGTGCCGGTGCGCCGGCCCGCCAGCCGTCGGTCCAGACGTTCGCGGTCTGGCAGCCCCCTGGGCATTATCCTGATAATTTTTCTGCTCATTGTGACACGCGGTCGCATTCTCCCCTGGCTGCTGCTGAGCGGCATGATGGGCGGTGGCGGACGCAGCAGCTACAACAGCGGCGGATTCAGCGGCGGCGGTTTTGGTGGTGGATTCGGCGGATTTGGGGGCGGCATGAGCGGTGGCGGCGGGGCTTCGGGCAGTTTTTAACAGATGATTATTCCGAAAGGGATTGAATATGTCAAACAATTCACTGGATGTTTTGTGCAAGGTCTTCCGCGAAGAGTTAACGGCGGTTTTTAGTGACCATTTGCAATCGATAATTCTTTACGGCAGCGCCACCGGGCCTGACTATATCGCCGGTGTTTCCGACCATAATTTTTTGGTCGTTCTCGATGATACCGGCATGGCTGAGCTGGACAAAGCCCGTTCACTGGTGACCGGATGGCGCAAGAAGAAAATTGCCATGCCGCTTTTTATGTCTGAACAGTATATCCAGGCGTCCTTAGACAGTTTTCCCATCGAGTTTCTCAATATGCAGCTCTCGCGCCGGGTCGTCCTGGGTGAAGATGTCATTGCTGAGTTGGAAATCAACAGCGAGCATCTGCGGCTGCAGGCGGAGCGCGAGGTCAAAGGATACCTGCTGAAATTGCGTCAGGGGCTTATTTTGTCTCTGGGAAAGGCCAGTGAGATGCGGGCCTTGGTGATCGATTCACTCTCGGCACTGACCTCGCTGTTCAGGGCGCTATTGGTTCTCAAGAACCTTGAGGTTCCAGAAGTGAAGCAGGAAGTGATCATGGCGGCCTGCCAGGCCTTTGGCCTTGACGACGCCTTGTTCCGCCGGCTCAATACACTGCGGAGTAAATCCGAAAAAATTGATAAAACTGATCTTGATGCACTGTTGCATCGATACATCGATGAGGTGGCAAAGCTGACGCTTCAGGTTGATCAGTGGAATGTTCAGTAGGTAGATTTTTATAAAGGAGTGGCAAATGGGTAAGCTTGGAAAAATTCTGCTTGTGGTGGGCGTACTCGTTCTACTGGCAATGATGCTGGGTTCCGGGTACAACAAACTCGTGGGTATGGATGAAAACGTCAACACCAGTTGGGCGCAGGTACAGAATGTCTATCAGCGCCGTGCCGATCTCATTCCCAACCTGGTGGAGACTGTCAAGGGTTACGCGAAGCATGAGAATGAAACGCTTACAGCCGTGACGCAGGCCCGCTCGCAGCTGGGGGGCGTGACACAATTGCGTGCCGAAGACCTGACGCCGGAAAACCTGGCCAAGTTTCAGAAGGCACAGGCCGGTCTGGGTTCGGCATTGCAGCGGCTGATGATGCTTCAGGAGCGTTATCCAGATCTTAAGGCGAACACCAATTTCACACGGCTTCAGGATGAACTGGCGGGTACTGAAAATCGTATCGCTGTTGAGCGACGCCGTTTCAATGAAGCGGTACAGTCTTACAACAAGGCCATCAGAAGTTTTCCGCGAAATCTCATGGCCGGCATGTTCGGTTTTGAGCGCAAGGCCTACTTTGAAGCGGAAGCCGGGGCGCAGAAAGCCCCTGAAGTCAAGTTTTAACGTTTTAAAATTAATTCATTATTTAACCACAGAGCCCGCTGCCCGGCGGCGCTCTGTGGTTTTTCCCGTTTGATCCCTAGGAGTTGAGCGTGCAGGCTGTTGTACTGGTATTGATCGCCATTGTTCTTTTTGCCGCCGGTTATCGTTATTACGGCCGTTTTCTCAACCGGCGATTCAAAATTGATGACAAACGCCCCACGCCGGCCCACACTGACGCCGATGGTGTCGACTTTGTACCGGCCCGAACATCGGTACTGCTGGGCCATCACTTTGCTTCCATCGCAGGGGCGGGTCCGATACTGGGCCCTGTTTATGCCGCCGCATTCGGCTGGTTGCCCGTTTTTCTGTGGATCATCATCGGCAGCCTTTTGTTGGGAGGCGTGCACGATTTTTCAGCGCTGGTGGCCTCCATACGGCATGGCGGCCGATCAATCGGGGAAGTGATTGAAACCCATATCGGCCTTTCCGGCAAACGTCTCTTTTTGGTCTTTACATGGTTTATGCTGATTCTTGTTGTGGCTGTTTTTTTAAAGGCCGTGGCCGCCACTTTCATCCGGGAACCTTCAGCCGCCACATCGTCTTTCCTTTTCATTGCTCTGGCTGTTCTTTTTGGGCTGGCTGTTTACCGCTGGAGATTGCCGCTCTGGGCCGCCACAATAACCGGCGTCACTTTGCTTTTTCTCTGTGTCTTGTTTGGATTGAAATTCCCTGTCAGCCTCTCTTATGAGATTTGGATGGTGCTTTTGTTGGGGTATATTTTTGTCGCTTCCGTGACCCCGGTTTGGATTCTTCTGCAGCCGCGTGATTTTTTAAATTCGTTTTTACTCTATTTCATGCTGATCGGTGGTGTTGTTGGACTGTTTGTCGCCAGACCGGTGCTCGTCTTTCCCGCTGTTACTACATTCAATACCTCGGTCGGGCCGCTTTTTCCCATGCTGTTTGTCACTGTGGCCTGCGGGGCGATCTCGGGATTTCACGCCCTGGTCTCCTCTGGAACCACTGCCAAGCAGTTGAGCAGAGAGCGGGATGCCCTGCCTGTGGGCTACGGCGCCATGCTCATTGAAGGATTACTGGCCGTCCTCGCCTTGATTACCGCAACCATGCTCATTCGGTCAGACTATCTCTCTGCGCTTGCCCGGGAAGGCGGCGGTCCCATTGGAATTTTTTCCCGTGGCATTGGTGGATTCATGGCTGCGCTGGGACTCCCGCTGGAGGGGGCCGTCACGTTTTCCGCATTGGCGATTTCCGCTTTTGCACTGACATCGCTCGATACCGCCACCCGTCTGGGCCGATTCATTTTTCAGGAGTTTGTCGGGCGGTCAGAGGCCGTCCGTTTTAAGGCAATCAATAATCGTTACATCGGGACATTGGTCACAGTGGGAGGGGCCGCCCTGTTCGCTTTTTCCGGTACTGGCGATACACTCTGGCCGCTCTTCGGGGCCTCCAACCAGCTGCTCGCCGCCCTCGCCCTCTTGGCCGTGACTGTTTGGCTCTCGCAATCCAAGACACAAACCGGCTTTCTCCGTCTTCCAATGATTTTAATGTTCTGTGTCACGCTGGCGGCATTGGGGAGTCTGGTCTACAGGAATGTTCTTGCCTCGAATTGGGTGCTTTCAGCCATGGGCCTCCTGCTTCTGGCCGTGGCCATTGTGCTGGCGGTTCAGGGGGGCAAAGCCCTGAGGCGTACGACGTAATCAATATCTTTTATGACGTTGAAAAAAGTAAGGAGTCTGTATGGAGTCGACGACACTGTTGGTGGTCATGCTGGCCTATATGAGCGGATTGATTCTCTGGGGACTGTATCAGGGGCGGCATGTGAAAGATCATTCGGATTACGCCATTGCAGGCCGGGGATTGCCCGGCTGGGTAGCGGCGCTTTCTGAACGGGCCACTGGGGAGTCCTCATGGGCTCTATTGGGCCTGCCGGGTTTTGCCTATGCCTCGGGCTTGACCAGCATCTGGACGGCCATCGGTTGTGTGGTTGGCATTGTCACCGCCTGGTGGGCGCTGGCGTGGCGGCTGCGCAATGAATCTGAGCGTTATCAAGTGACTTCATTTACACAGTATATCGCCCATAAACACCCAGAAGTCGGGGTGAACATCCGTCGTGTGGCAAGTTTTGTCCTTGTGTTTTTCTTCTTTTTCTATGTGGGGGCGCAGTTTCTTGGCGGCGGCAAAACCCTGCACTCGATGTTTGGCCTTGACCCCCGGCTGGGCATGCTGATTACCGCTGCCGTAATTGTGCCCTATACGGTTTACGGCGGCTTCCGCTCCGTGGTCTATACCGACGTGGTACAGGCCATTGTCATGATCACGGCGTTGGTGGTTGGGCCTATTGTCGGGCTTTGGACCATTGCCCACAGTCCGGATGTGTTTGCCTCCTCTATCGGCGAGGCCCTCAGCAAGGCCGGCCCCGGTTACGGCAGTGTCTGGGGAGGGGCTTCAGGATTTATGATCGGCACGGTGATCGCCGGCTTCTCCTGGTTTTTCGGCTACCTGGGCGGCCAGCCGCAGCTCTCTATGCGATTCATGGCCATACGCGACGGCCGTCAGTCCAAACAGGCGCGGAATATTGGTATCGCCTGGACGCTCCTGGCCTATGTGGGCGCCCTGGCCCTGGGCTGGATTGGCATCGCCCTGTTCGGACCCCAAGGCCTGGCCGACCCTGAGTATGTCATGCCCCAGGTGATGCTGCGCATCTTTCCACCGGCCATTGCAGCCATACTCATCACCGGTGCGATAGCCGCTATGATCTCTACGGCCGATTCCCTGCTCATCCTTTCGGCCACAGAGTACACTGAGAATCTAATGAAATCATCGAAGAAAGACGGCGCCAATATGCTGAAACGGTGTCGAATTGTTACGGCTGTGCTGGCGGTGATTGCCCTCGGCGCAGCGTACCTGTCGCCGTCACAATTGATTTATACGCTGGTAGGTTATGTCTGGGCAGGCATTGGCGGCACATTTTCAGTGGTCATCCTGCTCAGTCTCTTCTGGAAGCGATTTCACGGCCGCGCCGCATTGCTGACTATCGTTGTGGGGATTGTGTTCACCGTACTTTGGATCAGCACGGGCATGGATGCCAGAATCACCGCAAGGATCATGACTTTTGCAGTGGCGGCTCTGACAGCCGTACTCTCGACACTGTTCATTCCCAGGGGCACGGCCTCAGTTGGGGCTTCGTCTTAGCTGTATCCATTTAGGGGGGGCCAAGAGAGAAATAAACGGTCTTTCAGAGACAAAATGATCTTTATGCATCACACCCCGGCACTGCGCATGCCGGGGTGTTTCTGTTGGCAAATGATAGAATTATTTCTTATCTTGTTTTAATCCTTGATGTGTTTAAAAAAATGCCAATCAGGCAGACTTTGCATAGCAAAATCAGAGACACTGCTGTCGTTGTACGCCTTTGCAACTGCGGCAGGCAGTGACTGCGTTGATTGTACACAGGAGGGAGGATGAAAACACCATTGAGATCGGATCAGGTGGCTTTTCTTAGGGCGCGGTGGGACCGTAATTTGATCAACCGCATTGTCAACGGTTTGAATGCGGGGGTTGGGGTCGCTTCGCTGCTTCAGGATCTGAAACAGCACGCAGAGGCGCCGCCGTTCTCTGGCCGGATTGATTTGCGGGGGATCGATCTCTCCCATCAAAACCTGCGCGGCCCGTGGATATTCATCGATGAGATTAAAAAGCGCAGTGGAATTGCGCTGACCATGGCCGATCTCAGTCATGCCAATCTCGCCTGGGCTTTGCTGCCCAGAGCCGACTTCAGGGGCGCCCTGATGGAGGATGTACGGCTTGATAGTGCCGAACTCATCCATGCTGATTTCTCCGGCGCTGAACTGACTGGCGCCACCTTTGAGGGGGCCTGGTTACTGGATACACGCTTCAAAGAGGCGACGATTGAAGAGGCACAGCTCAAGCGTCGGCGCAAGTTGGGCCAATTGGATTTTGACTATCACGCATTTTCTCAATAATATTTAGAGAGGTTGAGCATGGAACTTTTTGATGCCATCGCCGCCAGACGTTCCATTCGTCAATACAGTGACCGGCCTGTTGAGCAGGACGTCTTAAAGCAAGTGCTTGAGGCGGGGCGACTGGCCCCTTCGGCCAAGAATATACAGGACTGGCGATTTATCGTGGTGCGTGACATAGAAACCCGGGCCCAGCTTGTTGAAGCGGCGGCAGGACAGGCTTTTGTGGGCAGAGCGCCGGTGGTCATCGTCTGCTGTTCGACTGCGTCGACGTATAAAATGCGCTGCGGTCAGCCGGCAGGCACCATTGATGTGGCCATCGCGATTGATCATATGACACTGGCGGCCACTGCCCTGGGGCTGGGCACCTGCTGGGTGGGGGCTTTCTACGCAGATTGTGTGCATAAACTACTGGACATCCCGGCCGATGCCATGGTTGTAGAACTGCTCACACTGGGCTATCCCGCAGAAGATCCTGCAGCCCGTCCGCGCCTGCCATTGGAGGAGTTGGTCTATACAGAGCGGTGGGGGAATCGTTAATTTGTCGCATCGCCGTCCGTTTTTTGTCCTGTCATTTGCGTTGTTTACAGCCATGCTGGGGGCGGGTGTCATTGCACCCACCATGCCGCTATATGCAAGAACGCTGGGGGCAGGCGGCATCGGGCTGGGATTGGTTTTTTCGGCTTTCTCCATCTCTCGTGCCGTGTTCATGCCTTTTACCGGCAAGCTCTCAGATCGGCGTGGACGTAAGGTCTTTATCGTTGCCGGCCTGACCATTTATTCTTTGGCCTCTCTGGGTTACCTCTGGAGCGGATCTGTGGTCGAACTGACCTGGGTGCGCGCCATGCACGGCATTGGTGCGGCCATGATTGTGCCCATTGCGGCGGCGGTCATTGGCGATCTCTCTCCGGCGGGTAAGGAGGGCACATGGATGGGCAGCTTTAATGTTGCCTTGTTTCTTGGCTACGGTGCAGGCCCCTTGCTGGGCGGACTCGTCCTTCAGGGCTGGGGCCTTTCAACGGCTTTTCTGGTCATGGGCGGACTCAGCCTTCTGGCCCTTGTGATGGTGGCCTGCTGGTTTCCCGAGCCCCGGTTGCCTGCACATCATCGGATGAAACCAGTGTCCCGCCTGTCCGTTGTTTTGAAGGAGTCCTCGTTCAAGGGCCTCATTGCATTTCGATTCACCAATGCCGTGTGCAGGGCATCGGTTTTGGCGTTTCTGCCCATTTACGTCAAACGGCTGCATGTCTCAGATGCGATGACAGGATTTCTCGTCGCATTGAATATACTGCTGGCCGGCGCCGTGCAATACGGATTTGGGCGTCTGGCGGACCGGATGAGCCGTCGCGTGCTGCTTGCTGCCGGGAATGTTCTGACCGCCGTTTCTTTGATACTGATTCCCATGGCCGACTCAGTCGGTGATCTCATTGCCCTCGGTGTCATCATGGGGCTGGGCAGCGGCGTGGCCTTTCCTGCTGCCGGGGCGCTGGTCACCGAACTGGGACGAAATCACGGCATGGGCAATCTCATGGGCTACTTCAATCTGGCCATGAGCCTGGGGATGATACTGGGGCCGCTGGCCTCAGGCGGTATCATCGATCTGTTCGGCCAGAGCTGGGCCTTTCTTTTCAGTGGTTTTCTGGGGCTGGGCGGCAGTGTGCTGGCCTATCTCTGGATTGGAAAAAGTCAAATAAAAGTGACATCATCCTGAACGATTGCGGAGGCTACTATGAAATCTGTGAACCTGCCCAAAAGTTTTGATCAGCTCATCACCGGAGCCGATAAACCGGTACTCGTGGATTTCTGGGCTGCATGGTGCGGACCGTGCCGCATGGTCTCGCCTGTCATCGAACAGATCGCCAGGGAATTCAAAGGTCAGCTGATCACCATCAAAGTCAATGTGGACAAGAAGCCTCACGTGGCCGCCAAGTTTGAGATTCAGAGCATCCCCACCATCATGCTGTTTAAAAAGGGTCAACCGGTGATGCGTCAGGCCGGGGCCATGCCCTATGAGACGTTAAAGGCACAGATCCTGCCGCATCTTTAATCAGAGGAATTGATCGATTGTTATGAAAAGAATCTATGTCTGGCTGCCCATTCTCGTTGTGCTGCTGTTCTGGCGGCTGAGCCTCAACAAAGACGAGACCACCGTTTTTCGCCTGCCGCTCAATGACCAATGGACATTTCATGCGGCCGGCGACACCATCCGCCGAAGTGCTGAGGTGCCGGGCAATGTGCATCTTGATCTCATGCGTCACGGTCTCATTGAAGACCCCTTTGTCGGCTTGAATGAGGAGAACGCGCAGTGGGTGGGCGAGACGGACTGGATCTATGAGACCGTCTTTGAGATCAGCGGCAGGGAAAGGGCCCATGAACAGGTCCGCCTGAAATTTGAAGGCCTGGATACACATGCCCTGGTCACGTTGAATGGCTTTCTCGTGCTCCAGGCGGACAATATGTTCCGCACCTGGACGGTGGATGTGAAAGAGTTTTTACGCGTCGGCACCAACCGGCTGCATATCCATTTCCACAGTTCGGCCATGGAGGATTCGCTCAGGGCAGCCCAGCTCGACTATGCTTTGCCAGAGACGCGGGCGTTCTCTCGCAAGGCACCGTATCAGTCGGGGTGGGACTGGGGGCCCAGGCTGGTCACTGCCGGTGTATGGCGTCCTATCACTTTGGAGGCCTGGGACGGCCCGAGAATAGACGCCATGCAGATCGTTCAGCAGTCGCTATCCGATGAGCGTGCCGAGCTGCTGGTGCACCTGACGCTGAATTCAGAGATCGAAACGATGGCCAAGTTCTCTATTGGCCTTGAAACGGGTGAGACGCTGGCCCGTCGCACCGTCCCGGTGGCATCCGGTAAAAGCACGGTCGAGATCCCCGTGAAGATTGAGCGCCCCGTGCGTTGGTGGACGCATGATCAGGGCCATCCGCATCTCTACAGTGTCATCGTCTCCATGAAGAGTGAGGACGGCGCCCGGGACCGCATGGAAAAACGCATCGGCCTGCGCACAGTCGAAGTCGTGCAAACCGCTGACTCGGCAGGCGCCTCCTTTGCTATTCATCTCAACGGCCGGCCGGTGTTCATGAAAGGTGCCAACTACATTCCGCCGGACAGCTTCATGCCCCGGGTGACGCCAAAACATTATCGTGCATTGGTTCAATCGACTCAGGCCGCCCATATGAACATGCTGCGCGTCTGGGGCGGCGGCGTGTATGAGGCCGATACATTCTACGACCTCTGCGACGAGGCCGGCATCCTGGTCTGGCAGGACTTCATGTTCGCCTGCGCCATGTATCCCGGAGACAGCGCGTTTGTCGCCAATGTCCGGCAGGAGGCTGTGGACAACGTCCGGCGGCTCAGGCATCATCCCGCTATTGCCCTGTGGTGCGGCAACAATGAGGTGGATGAGGCCTTTCACAACTGGGGCTGGCAGCAGTCGCTGAAGTGGACCGATGCGCAGGCGGCCGCAGTGTGGGAAGCCTATGAAACGGTTTTTCATCAGACGCTGCCTGAGGTGGTGGCCGCAGAGCATCCCGGCGCCTTCTACTGGCCCAGTTCTCCCAAAACGGGATGGGGACACGACGAGGCTTTTCAGTCCGGCGACGCCCATTACTGGGGCGTCTGGTGGGGACGTGAACCCTTTGAGAAATACGATGAAAAAGTGGGCCGCTTCATGACTGAGTACGGCTTTCAGGGTATGCCCTCGATGGAGACCATGTCCACTTTCGCTGATTCGGCAGATCTCACCCTGGGATCGCCTGTGCTCAAGGCCCATCAGAAGCACCCCTTTGGCGACGCCAATATTGCCGAGTACATGGCCAGAGATTTTATCGTCCCGCAATCCTTTGAAGACTATGTCTATGTCAGCCAGTGTCTGCAGGCCCGCGGCATCGGGCGCGCGCTGGAGGCCCATCGCCGCAACAAGCCTTATTGCATGGGTACGCTCTACTGGCAGCTTAACGACTGCTGGCCCGTGACCTCGTGGTCCAGCCTGGAGTACAGTGGCCGCTGGAAGGCGTTGCACTACGAGGCCCGCCGGATGTTTGCACCGCTGGCGCTGCTTCATCAGCGGACTGAAAATAGCCTGTCTGTCTATCTGAATAATGACTCATCCAGACGGGTTTCGGGCAAACTGATTTTAACGTTGATCTCATTCACCGGCAAGGTGTTCAAGACCTGGGAGCAGAGTGCCGCGGTGCAAGGGGGGGGCAATGTCCGCCTTTGGTCGGAAAATTTAGAGGATGTGCTGGCGGGCCATGAGGCCGGAACCGTGGTGCTTTTGGCCCGGTTTCACTCAGAGGATGGCAAAGAGATGCATCGTCTGATCCATCTGGCCAGGCCCAGGGATCAGCGTCTGCCAAAGGCAGAAGTCGACTGGCGCATTGTCACAACGGGAGAGCGAAGCTACATCGAATTACATACAAACGCATTGGCGCGCTATGTCTGTCTGAGCAGCGGCAATGCCCATTTTGAAGACAATTATTTCGATATGGCCGCCGGGGAGACGCGCCGCATCGAAATGACATCCACACTGAACACACCGCAGCTGGAGGCGGGACTCCGTGTCCGTCATCTGGCAGAAATCCGTTAACACCGATGCCGTTTGGGGAGAGCCGCATGTCACGAAAAGTAGTACTCGGAATATTATTGGGTCTGGCCGTCAGTGCCGCCGCGCAACAGAATCTTACACAATGGGTCAATCCCTTTATCGGAACCGGCGGTCACGGGCACACCTTCCCCGGCGCCACACTGCCCTTTGGCATGGTACAGCTCAGTCCGGACACGCGGCTTGAGGGCTGGGACGGCTGTTCAGGCTATCACCACTCCGACTCCACGGTGTACGGCTTCAGCCACACCCATCTCTCGGGCACGGGCTGTTCAGACTACGGCGATATTCTGCTGATGCCGCGCACGGGCGAGGTGGTCTGGCAGAACGGCTACGGCCTGCCTGCAGACAGCGGCTACGGTTCGCCTTTTTCCCACGCCAATGAGAAGGCTTCCCCCGGATATTACGCTGTGCACCTGGACGACAGTGGCATTGTGGCCGAACTGACCGCTACGGCGCGTACCGGTTTGCATCGCTACACCTTTCCGGCAGGCGAGGGCCATGTGCTCATCGACCTGGCCCACCGCGACCTGGTGCTGGCCTCCAGCATGGAAGTGGTCGGCCAAGATGAAATTGCCGGCTTCCGGCGCAGCAGCGCCTGGGCCCAGGATCAGCATGTCTACTTTGTGGCCCGCTTCTCCAAACCCTTCAAGTCAGTGCTGTTCCATCGTGAAGGCACTATGGCCGCCTCGTCCACACCCATGCAAGGCAAAGCCCTGAAAGCCGCTGTGCAGTTTGACACCGAGGCTGGTGAGATGATCCTGGTGAAAGTGGGCATCAGCGCCGTGTCCATTGAAGGGGCGCGCCGCAATCTCGATGCAGAACAGCCGGGCTTTGATTTTGAAGCCGTCAAAACCAAGGCGAATGCAGCCTGGGAGAAGACGCTCTCCAAGATCGTGGTGGAAGGGGGCACGGGTGCCGAGAAGACCGCCTTTTACACGGCGCTGTACCACAGTTGCATTGCCCCCAATCTTTATCAGGATGTGGACGGCCAGTACCGCGGCCGCGATCTCGATGTGCATACAACCAAGAAATTTGACTACTACACGGTGTTCTCGCTCTGGGACACCTTTCGCGCCACGCATCCGCTCTTTACGCTGATTGAACAGAAGCGCACCGTGGATTTCATCCAGACCTTTCTGGCCCAGTATCAGCAGGGCGGGCGGCTGCCGGTGTGGGAGCTGGGCGCCAATGAGACCGACTGCATGATTGGCTATCACAGCATCTCCGTCATTGCCGATGCCTACATGAAGGGCCTGCGCGGTTTTGACCGGCGCCTGGCGCTCAAGGCCATGCGTGCCAGTGCCGAGCGTGACGCCGACGGTATTGCAGAATATCGCGAGTTCGGTTATATCCCCGGTGACCTGGAACCTTCATCGGTTTCAAAGACACTGGAATACGCTTATGACGACTGGTGCATTGCCGTGATGGCCAAGAAAATGGGTGAGGAATCCATCTACCGTACTTATATCGATCGCGCCCAGTATTACAAGAATCTATACGATTACGACAGCGGATTCATGCGCGCCAAACTCAACGGCCAGTGGCAGACGCCATTTGATCCGGCAGAGGTGAATTTTCATTTTACAGAGGCCAATTCCTGGCAGTACTCGTTCTTCGCTCCGCAGGACATCACCGGCATGACGGCCATGGTCGGCGGCGCTGATCATCTGGCGGCCCGGCTTGATTCGTTGTTTTCCGTCAGCAGTGAGACCTCAGGACGACATCAGGCCGACATCACCGGCCTGATTGGCCAGTACGCCCACGGCAATGAGCCCAGCCATCACATGGCCTATCTCTATAACTATGCGGGCCAGCCGTGGAAGACGCAGGCCATGGTACGGCGCATCATGGATACGATGTACTCCGATCGGCCCGACGGCCTCTCCGGCAATGAAGACTGCGGGCAGATGTCGTCGTGGCTGGTGCTCTCGGCGCTGGGTTTCTATCCGGTCACGCCGGGGCAGCCGCAGTATGCCGTGGGCACACCGCTCTTTGACAAGGCCACGCTGACCTTTGAAAACGGGAAGCAGTTTGTCATCACCGCGGATAAACCCTCGCCTGAGACGCCATACATCCAGTCGCTGACGTTGAACGGCCAGAGCCGTGATCTGTCGTACATCACCCACGCTGACTTGATCAGGGGGGGGCGGATGCATTTTTCCCTGGGCGCCGCGCCCAATGAGAAGTGGGCCGCTACGCCCAAGGCTGCCAATCCCACCAGCATCATCGATGAACCGCTGACGCTGGCACCGGTGGTGACTTCCGGATCCACCACATTTTATGATGCACAAACCATCACGCTGAAGGCCGTGCCCATGCACACCATCCGCTACACCACAGACGGCAGTCTGCCAGGCTTTCAATCGAAACGCTACACCAATGGGATTTCTATGAAGCAGTCGACCACGGTCAAGGCCGTGTCTATCAGCCCCAAGGGGGCCATGAGCCATATCATGACGGCCGAGTTTAAAAAAATTCCCAAGAGACGCAGCATTGCCTACGCCATTGCCTGTTCACCGCAGTACACGGCGGGCGGAGACAAGGCGCTGATCGACTTCATCCGAGGCGGCAATGATTTCCGCACAGGCCGGTGGCAGGGGTTCTGGGGCACGGGCTTTGACGCCACGGTGGATCTGGGTGCCGTGCAGCCGGTCAAGCGAATTGCGGCCGGATTTCTTCAGAATGTGAAGTCCTGGATCTGGATGCCCGCAGAGATCGTTTTTGAAATATCTACAGACGGCGAGACCTTTGAGACGGTGAAGCGCGGCAGCCTGCATCTGGCGGAGGACGCTTACGGTGCCATCGTCAAGGAATATTCGGCTACGCTTCAGAGTAAGAAAGCCCGATACGTGCGCGTCACGGCCCAGGACGGCGGGGCCATTCCGGCGTGGCACCCCGGCGCAGGCAACAAGCGCTGGATCTTCATCGATGAGATTGTCATTGAATAGTCGACCCGTTTTATGAAGGATAGTATGACGATAGAAAGCAAATACCTGGCCCGACGCTTCCGCGATCCCGAGGCCGAGGCCCTGCGCATTGCCCAGTTGCAGGAGAAGGAGTTGCAGCTCCGTAATCAGGGCAAGGTGCATATTGCCGGCGTGGATGAGGTGGGACGCGGCCCCCTGGCCGGACCTGTGGTGGCGGCGGCCGTGGTCTTTCCGCCCGGTGTGACTGTCCCCGGTATTGACGACTCCAAGCGGCTGACCGCCCGTCAGCGCGAGGCCCTGGTACCGGTGATCGAGGCCGCTGCCGTGGCCACCGGCCTGGGGCGTGTCGACGCTGAGGTCATCGACACGATCAATATTCGTAAAGCCACGCACATGGCCATGATGGCCGCCGTGGATGATCTGGGCATCATTGTCGACCATGTGCTCATTGATGGAAACGGCGTGCCCAATGCGCCGTGGCCGCAGACGGCCATACACGGCGGGGACCGCTTCTGCTATTCCATTGCGGCGGCCTCCATTCTGGCCAAGGTGCACCGCGACGGCTTGATGGTTGAATTCGACAAACGCTATCCTGAATATGGATTTGCCGGACATAAAGGCTACGGTTCAGAGGCGCACTGTGCGGCCATCGCGCAGAATGGCCCCTGCCCTCTGCACCGCCGTTCCTTCAGCTGGGGACAGGGCCGGGCATGACGCTGGCCCGGAAAACCCTGGGCCGTCAGGGTGAAGACGCGGCGGCCCGTTATCTGTCGTCCAAGGGCTACGCGATTATTGAAACCAACTGGCGGTACGGCCGGGGTGAGATCGATCTGATTGTAAAAAAGGCGGCGGTGCTGGTTTTTGTTGAGGTGAAGGCGGGCAGTGGTCGCGGTTTCGGTCCGCCCGAAGCGCGTGTCGATATCAGAAAGCAGCGGCAGATTGGCCGCGTGGCCCAGGGGTACCTGGCCCAGTCTGACTGGCAGGGAGACTGCCGTTTTGATGTGGTGGCTGTGACCGGCGCGCCCGGCCATTGGGAGATCCGGCATTTTGAGGATGCCTTCTGGCTGGCACCTGAAAATGAGTGAAGCGTCCGGGAAAAAAGGTGACGGTTGGCGGTCTGTGCTGTGGGAGGTGGGGCGCTGGGGGCTGGTCATCGTCCTGCTCTTGCCGCTGAGGCAGGCAGAGCCGGGGCCTATCGACGCCTATCGCGTGGCTTTGGGGATTTTACTCTTTGTCATCTTTGGCGGAAAACTGCTCTACGATATCATGATTGCCGATATTTTAGAGCGACGCAGGCAGTCTGCAGCAAAGGATGTGGTGACACTGGTCGGTATGGTGATTGTCGTGACTCTTGTCGTAGGACTGTTGATGGTGTTCAGCGGGTTTTTGCTGGTCAAGCTGGTGGCGCAGGCCCGGTCACCCGGCGGTGGTTAATCGAGGGATCGCGACGACACAGAACGGCGGCGGAAGGGATGGCCCCAGGAGAGCAGCATGGCGGTCAGTGCGATGATAAAAAGTGTCGATAACATTTTTAATCCCTCGGTTAATTCTCTGTTCAATACTATAGACAGTGTGAATTAGAAAAAGGTTGCAGGTCATGATGTTAAAAAATGTAAAAGCTGTGATCGCCGGCCTCACCGTGGTTTTGCTGACCGCAACGGGCTGTGACAGGATCAACAATTGGCGCCCGGTTCAAGACCTGCCCGTTGTACTCTATCGAAGCCCTACAGCGATGAAGCAGCCCGCGTGGCTTGCTGTGGGCCATCGGACGCCGCAGCTTTTCTTCCTTGAAGCCGACAGCAGTGGCGGTTGTTTCACACTCCGTCGTCTGGTAAAGGGGCAGTCTCAGGCGGTTCCCGGGCTGGACCTGCCCTGGCCGGTTGATGCCTTTTCAATAACGGCCCTCGAGAATGAAAGTGTGCTCCTGGCCTTGGCCGTTCATTTACCGGGCAACGCCGGGGCGGCCCTGTTCCTATCGCGCTCCTATGATTTGGGACAGTCCTTTGAACCGCTGCAGCGTCTGCGCCTTCCGGGTGGGCCGCAGTTGGCTGCGCCAGGTCAAATCGCCTTGGGCAATCAAGGTACACTGCTCTTGCCGATGATGGCGGCAGATTCGTCGGGGCGTTATCGTCCACTCCTGGTGCAATCAGGAGACGGGGGGGCGCACTGGACAGTGCAGCCTGCTTTTGGCAACGACTCAGAATTTTCAATGCCCCGACTCTTTCATGATGCGGAGCGTGGGCTTCACGGCCTCTTTCGGCATAGCGGCAACGGTCTTCTATATATAGTCGATTATGATCAGGCAGACGCGTCATGGAGTGTGCCGCGCTGCATTGGAATTGCAGGCAGTGAAGCGGTGGCGCTGACCCTGGCTGACCGAACGCGGCTCTACTGGATGCACCGCGAGTCGCAGGGCCTGGGAGAAGCCATCAGTTTTGATCGGGGCCGGATTTGGAACCAGGCACGGATTCTCCTGGCTCCGATAGACGCAGGTGGATTCTCGGTGACCGGTGATAGATCACGGCTTCAACTGGCCTTCACGCGTGACAAGGGGCGTGAATTGATGCAGGTTGAACAGAAGCTGGGAGGCATACAGAGAATACAGGGCATGACCGCAAAGAGTCAGCACGGTCTGACAGAAGTCCGTTGGAACAGGGTCAAATCAGCCCTTTTTTATCAGATTTATCAGAAGAACGGCGCCTCAACATGGCAGCTGGTTTCCACGGGGACTGCGACGCGCTATCATACGGTTGCACCCGATTCAGGTGAGACGCAATCGTTCTCTGTGGCTGGCATACAGACGCTGGGCGAGGTGCGCCCAGCGGCGGTGATTGCCACTTCTGACACTGTGGTTGTGACTGGTGGAGAGAGGCCATGACTTCCAGAACCCATCCCCCCCGCCTGGGCATTACCCTGGGAGATCCCGCAGGTATTGGACCGGAGATTGTACTCAAAGCCTTGAAGGGGCTTGACAGTGCCCTGCTGAAAGGCATCACGCTCTTTGGGGACAGTGTCGCTTTGCAGGCAGCTGAGGCCCAGACCGGTCTGCGGTTGCCCCGGGGCATTGTCTTGAAGGAGCCGGGCGTACTGAATCAGCCTCCTGCCATGGGCGTCATAAATGCACAGTGCGGCGAGTCAGCGCACGCGAGCCTCTGTTTGGCGGTTGAGGCTGCGGGGCGCGGTGAGGTTGATGCCCTGGTTACCGGCCCGATTCACAAGGCGGCGTTTCGCGCTGGCGGCTCTGCGGACCTGGACCATACCGCCGTGCTCAAGCGGTTGACCCGCGCCGACGATGCGACCACTGTCTTTGTACTGGAACAATTGCGGGTTTTTTTTCTCACCCGGCATCTGGCGTTGCGTGATGTGGCCGATGCAGTCACACCCCCGCTTCTGGAGGCCGGTATTCGTCAGAATCTTCGCTATCTCAGGCTGATGGGTGTCGAAAAACCCCTGCTGGCTGTGGCCGCTTTGAACCCCCACGGCGGAGATGGCGGGCTTATCGGCAGAGAGGATGATGAGGTGATTGCACCGGTGATCTCACGTCTCGTTGATGAAGGGTTGCGTGTCACAGGCCCTGTCCCCGCTGACAGCGTTTTTCATCTGGCAAAAATCGGCCGTTATGACGGTGTGCTTTCGCTCTACCATGATCAGGGGCATATCGCCATTAAAACCTTGGATTTTCACCGCACTGTCAGTCTGACACTGGGACTTCCTTTTCTCAGAACCAGTGTGGACCACGGCACAGCTTTTGACATCGCCGGCAAGAACAGCGCCGAAGCTTCGGGGATGGTTGAGGCCATTCTGATTGCCGCGCAGCTTGCGGGCCGATTTAAAGTGAGGTAGCGTATGGTGACGTTGAGCATTATCGTGCCTGTGCTGAATGAGGCGCCCCGGTTGACCTGGCTTCTGCCTTATCTGGAGGCCATCGCCCCGGAGGCCCAGCTGATTGTTGTTGATGGCGGCAGTGTAGATAAAAGTCACGATGCCGCCCTGCCCTTTGCCACAGTGGTGGACGCGGCGCGTGGGCGGGGGGTGCAGATGAATGCCGGTGCCGCCATTGCCAACGGCGATGTCCTGTGGTTTGTATACGCTGACACACATCCCCGGCCGGACAGTGTTGATGCCTTGGTCGAGAGCATGGAGAATCCAAAGGTTGTGGGCGGGGCCTTTGAATATGTCCTTGATGCGCCGGGGCAGCATTATCGTCTACTCGAGCGCTGCTCCAACGTCAAGAACCGCATGTTCCGGCAGATTTATGGGGATATGGGGATATTTGTCCGGCGATCGGTTTTTGAGAAACTGGGGGGTTTTGCACCGCTGCCGCTGATGGAGGATGTTGATTTCTGCCGTCAGCTCAAACAAGAGGGGAAAGTCGTCGTTCTTCCACAGGCGATCAAGACTTCGGCCCGGCGTTGGCTGGAAGAGGGTTTTATTCGGTATACGATGAAAAGGCGACTGCTGCAGACAGCTTGGCGCCTGGGCGTACCCGCTCAAAAGTTGGTCAAGTTTTATCGGTCTTTTTAGTTCGTCATTGAAATCTTCGTCCTTTAACCACAATCAGAGGCTGGGATTTTGGCGGATGCCGCCATGTGGGGTAGAAGTGGCTCAACGGATCTCTTGTATTCAATTTTTCCAGCCAGCGGAAGGGGCGTTCATCGTATTAATGACCAAGCTGATCATGTGCATTTAGTTTGTAGCATACCCCTGAAAGTATCAGTGCCGGATTTTCGAGGCAGGTTAAGCCGGGTCTTTTAAATTCGGTTTTTTATACGAACTGCTGCAGAAAATCGAGTAACCCTTCCAGGCGTTGGGCGTAGGGGGCCTGGGCCCGACCGGAGTATTCCAGGTTGTAATACGGGTCGATTTGGGGTTTGGTCAGGGCGATGCGCATGGGGATATTGAGGCGGCCGCACAAAAATTGATAGCCGCGATTGGCTTTGGGATCGATGTCGATCAATAGGTCAAAATGTTGCTTGCGGAGGGTATTGATCTGAGGGTGGCGCCACAATGTCCAGAGACTCTGGTGGGCAGGGCCTATATTGATCATTGGACCCTTGGTGGGCGCCTGTGCACCTGTGACCAGTAACTGTGTCTTCTTCCCTTTGAAGCGCTTTTGAAACGCCGCTTCAAACGCTTTCGCCTCTGCAGGTTTGCCGGTTGGTGATACTGTAATGAGTATGCGGCTTGTCTTTTTAAAGTGAGCCCTGAAATTGATAGGACGCGGTCTTGGGATTAATATTTTTTTCAGCAGTGTGTCTTCAATACCCATTGGATTTGCCTACAGCTTTGAATTTGTGATTGAAGATCAATATAGCCAATGACAGAATGGGACGCAACATAAAGTTGTTGAACACGGCGGCTGTTTAAATGGACGGAGAGCCAGATATGGATGTAAAAACCAAACGGATTGCATTGGTTGCCCACGACCACCAGAAACCGGTGTTGCTCAACTGGGTGGCCGCGCATCGTGATGTGTTGAAGCATCACACGCTTTTTGCGACAGGGACGACCGGGCGGCTGATTCATGATCAGCTCAAACTGGAGGTCACCGCCCTGGAGAGCGGGCCGCTTGGAGGTGATTTAGAGGTGGGTGCCATGATTGCGAGAGGGCAGGTAGACATGTTGATCTTTTTTTGGGATCCGCTTGAATCTCAGCCGCATGATCCCGATGTAAAAGCACTGCTGCGTATTGCCGTGGTTTGGAATGTGCCCGTGGCCTGCAATTTGGCCTCAGCCGATTTCTTGATGACGTCGCCCCATTTTAATGGGGCTTATACACGGATTGTCCCAGACTTCAGTCAATACAGGCGTCGATTGAAAGACGTTGTTTCTTAAAAGCCCGTGTGACCGGGTTTGTGCTTCTGGAGATAGTGGTCAAGCCAGGCGATCAGGCCTGCAGCCACTCCGGCAACGGGAAGCAGTGTCAGGCTGCGTCCGAACCGGGAAAGCATGTCGGTCAGGAGATGGTTTTGAGGCAGCCGCATGTTTCGCAGGCCGGCACCTGCCTGTTCAAGGCTGGTCAGCACGGCTGTCCAGTCGATGAAAAAGGCAGAGACGCCCAGCCCTAGAAAGCCCAGTCCGAAAATCAAAATGGCGTCTTCTCCCAAAGGGAAGCGATGCGGGGGTGTTTTGTGGAGGGGCATTGCCGCTGAGACGGTTTTTTCTGCAAAGTCAACCGGAAGCTGAATGGAGGGCGCCGTGCTCAGTCCGGCATAGAGCGTTTGGTAAAGCGTCAACTTGTCTTTGCACGCGGTGCAGCTTTCAATATGATGAAGAAGCTGCTGTCGGCTGAGTGTGCCGCTGTGATCCAGATAGGCCTGGATCTCTGCATCTGTGAGATGACCGGTCATTGTAATTCTCCGGCGTATTCTGTTAATAGCATTTCTTTGAGTTGTTTACGGGCCCTGAAGAGATGGCTTTTTACTGTGCCTCCCGGCAGTCCCATAATTTTTCCAATTTCAGTATATGACATGTGCTCCAGGTGAAAGAGCGTCAGCGGGAGGCGATATTTTTCATCCAGCTTGAGCATGGCGCTTTCCAGTTGCGTCTGAAGTGTGCTTTGTTCCAATGCCATTTCCGGACCCGGCAGCGTGCCAGGCAACGTGTCCAGGCCGGCACCGCCTGAGGCATCGGTATAGAGCACGGCCCGCTTTTTTTCCAGGGCATTCAAAGCCGTGCGATAGGCAATTTTGGCAATCCAGGTGGAGAGCTTGCAGTCGAATCGGAATCGGGGCAGCGCCTGATAGACCTTAATAAAGACGTCCTGGCAGAGATCGTTTCTGTCCTCGACGTTGTCAATGAGCCGGTAGACCATATGGGCTACCAGCCTTTCATGCTGTTTGATCAGCGTTTCAAAGGCCTGATTGCTTCCGTTCAGGATATCCTGTATGAGCGCACGCTCACTGTCTCTGGTCAATATCTGCATCTCAAAAGATTAGACTGGCTTATGTTAAGAATGTTGCACTGAAATAAAAAGGAAAAAGTGCAACATCTGTGCGAAAATCCGGTCTGATGATTTGAGAACGCAGAATCGCACAAATAAAAGGAGTCCATCATGGGCAGCGAAGTCATTATTGTACCCGCCATTTTTTTCTCATTTGTAGCCATGGTGAAGATACTGTCTGACAACAGAACGCGCCAGATGTTGATCAAGCAGGGCCAGATTGATGAAAATGTCAAATACCTCTATCAGTCCAACCTGGCCGACCATGTGCCCTCATCGATCAAGTGGGGGCTGGTACTGATCGGTATCGGTTTGGCCTTCATCGTCGGTCAGGCTGTACCGCATGATATTCAAGGCGAAATCACAGTGGGCAGCATTTTCCTGCTTTCCGGTCTTGGCTTGGTATTCTACTACTTCCTGGCGAGACACTGGGCCAGAAAAGAGTCGTAAATATTTTGGAAAACTGATGTGGTCGGCCTCCCCCGTGAAGGGGGGGGACGGCTTCTCTTTTTTCTTGACATGGAATCATTGTTTTTGTACTTTATCCGGCGCTTCAAAGCGTCACATTTGCCACCCTAGCTCAGCTGGCAGAGCAGCTCACTCGTAATGAGCAGGTCGTCGGTTCAAATCCGACGGGTGGCTCCAATCAACTCACAGGGCGCATGGCGCCCTGTCTTTTTTTATGGAGGCTTCATGAGACAGAATGCACTGATCGTGATGCTTCTGGCCGTCCTGGCCTTTGGCGTATTTCCTGCATACGGTGATTCTCCTGAACGCGCCGGATTTGACGTGCTTACCTGGGACACCGGGGCTCGGGCCTCGGCCATGGGCAGCAGTGTGGCCGGCCTCCGTGCCGACCTGCAGGTTCTGGCCTACAATCCCGCTTCGCTCTATGGGATACCCGATGGTCAGCTCAGCTTCAGCTATCAGCGTCGTTTTGCCGATATACAAGGCGGCATGCTGGCGGGCAGCAAGCAGATGCTGGGGTATACATTCGCTCTGTCTCTGCGGTACGCCAATTATGGTGAAATGCGTCGCACCGATGTATTGATGAATGATCTCGGTCGTTTTTCGCCTGGAGATATGGTCCTGGGTCTGAGTGTGGCTGACAGCCTTTCCTTTGGACTGATCTGGGGCGTGACCGCCCAGTATGTGCATTCCAGTTATGACGGTTATACGGCTTCAGCGGCTTGCCTGGATTTTGGTTTTCAGTATCCTGTCAGTGCACAAGCCATGGTCATTGGGGCCTCTGTAACCCATCTCGGTGTGGCATTGGATGCCTTTATCGATGACAAGGAAAAATTGCCGACAACTGTTCGTGTGGGCATGGCCAAACAGCTGGCGCATCTGCCCCTGCTTTTCAACGTCAACCTGATTCGATACATGGACCACGAGAGTGGCCATCTGGCGGGCTTTTACTGGAGTCTCGGCGGCGAGTTCACGCTGTCCGAGTCGCTTTATTTCCGTTTTGGCTACCACTCCCGCGGCCGGGAGCAGCGTGTGACCGAGAATCAGTCGCGGCTGGCGGGGCTCTCATTTGGTCTGGGGCTGGAACTCAGCCATCTGACCGTGGATGTGGGGTACGGCCTTTACGGGGCCCTGGGTACACTGCCCTCAGTATCCGTGGGCTATCAATTGTAATGAATGGTTTCTCTGTGTATTGCCCCCAGTCGGTCTGGGGGTTTTTTTATGCCTGCAAGCGACCAAAAAAACTTGATCTTAGAGCTTGAGACCCTTACATTGCGTGTTATGCTAAAAACCGCCATGATATGCCTCGTCTCCCTGCTTCTATGCAGCTCCCTTCATGGGCAGGATGCGGCCTCATGGCGGCGTTTGTCAGAAGGCCCCAGGCAGATGTTTTGTCAGCCGGAAGACATAGGATACGGGCGTCAGCTTCTTCAGTGGACACAGCAGTGGCTCAAGGATTTTCACCACCATCACGGCGCCCCGCCTGACTCGGTCACGCTCATCGTGGCCCCTGACCGTCTGGCTTTTCAGCGCATGACCGGTGGGCGCGTGCCCGACTGGGGGGCCGCTGCGGCATTGCCTGAACAAGGTGTGGTGATTGTCTTTGGCCTTGAACCCTGGACCTCGCAGGAACGGGCCCGGCAGGTGTTGGGCCATGAACTGGGCCATTTGATTTTGGCCCGTTGGTGCCAGGGGCCTGTGCCGCGCTGGTTCGATGAAGGTGTGGCGCAGCTCTGGGCGGAACCCTGGCGAATGGAATCGGCAGTGAGGCTGGCCAGAGCGCATCGCAGCGGCCAGCTTCCAGCACTGATCGATCTGGACGATCTGCTCTCGCTGCCCAGGGACAGGGCCAATGTGGCCTACACCGCGGCCTATGATGCGGTGCGTTTTTTGACTGTGCAATACGGCATGGATGTGATCCGTCAATTGGGCTGGGAGATGACTTCGGGTCAATCCTTTCCTGTGGCTTTTGAGAGGGTGGCCGGTGAGTCTCCTGCCCGGTTTGAGTCGAAATGGCGCACAGGACTGGCGGCGCGATATCACTGGGCGTGGCTTTTGGAGTGGCCCATGATTTTCAGCCTGAGTCTCGTCGTACTTCTGATATTGGCCTTTATTACTGTGCGCCGGCGTCATCGTATACGCCTCTCTGAAATGCAGGAAATGGAAGAGTGTCTGAGTGAAATGGAAGAAAATTAAAAAACGCATCCGACATCGTGCTGAGTATATTCTCGCCAGAACGGTGATGGGGATGGTGCAGCGCATGAGCCTGGCCCGTGCCCTTCGCCTGGGAGACCGCATCGGCGCCTTCGTCTTTGATGGGTTGAAGATACGGCGGCGCGTGGCCGTCAATAATATCGGCCGCGCCTTTCCAGAGATGGATGAGGCTGAGTGCCTGGCTGTGGCGCGTCGCAGTTTTCAGAATATCGCCAAGATGGCGCTGGAGTTTGTCCGTTTCCCGGTGCTGAGCGATGCGGAAGTGCTTGCGCTGGTCGAATTTGAAGGGCTCGAACACTTTGACGCCCTGATGGCTGAGCGCCGAGGCGCGCCGCTGGTGACCGGGCATTTTGGAAACTGGGAGCTCATGGGCGCGGCGCTGGCTGTGCGCGGCTATCCAGTGACCTTTGTCGCGAAAGCCCAGAAAAATAAACTGGTGGACAGATACATCAATGATTTTAGGCGGGGCAAGGGCGCAAAGATCGTCCATCTGGGCATCGGCATCCGGCAGGTGATTAAGGCGCTGCGCAACCAGGAGTTTGCGGCACTGGTCTCCGACCAGGACGCCCGCAAGCACGGCATCTTCGTCGATTTCTTTGGCATCCCTTCCTCCACCCACGCCAGCGCGGCTGCCCTGGCGCTCAAGAACGGCACACCGGTAATCTTTGGCAGCTGCTATCGCCAGGCTGACGGACACCATCGCGTGGTCGTGGAACGCATCGATACAGCGGGGTATGAGGGTGGCGCCACTGCGGAGAATATTCACGCCGTGACGCAGGCCTATACGGCTGCTTTGGAAAAGGCCATACGCAAGGCACCGGATCACTATTTCTGGGTGCACAGGCGATGGAAAAGTAAGCCCAAAACGATGAAAACCGAGAGGCCCTCATGAAACGTGTCATCACTTACGGCACCTTTGATCTCTTCCATATCGGGCATTTGAACCTGCTCAAGCGGGCCCGCGAACTGGGCGATGCACTCGTGGTTGCCGTCTCCACCGACGAGTTTAACACCGGCAAGCACAAGCAGTGCGTCTACCCCTATGCCCATCGCGCCGCCATTGTGGAGGCCATCCGTTTTGTCGACAAAGTCATCCCCGAGGTCAGCTGGGAACAGAAAATCGAGGATATCAAAACCCATGAGATCGATGTTTTTGTCATCGGTGAGGACTGGAAAGGCAAGTTTGATTTCCTGAAAGCATACTGCGAGGTGGTCTACCTGCCCCGTACGCAGAATATCTCCACCACCGATGTCAAGCAATCGGTGCAGAACGGGCAGGTGGTGGACGGAGAAGCCGTGACTCAGCCAGAGGAGCACGGCGCCGGATGACCTGGCTTTTCTATCTGGCCAAGCAGTATGCCCTGCCCGTGGTGGCCCCCTTGGTCGACTACGTCGAAGCACAGGGACTCTCGTTTGGGTTTTACGTCAGCGCCAAGGTTAACCGCGTACTGCCCCAGGCGTGGCGCTGCCACCCAGTGTTCACGGATCTCGCATCGGCCCGGGCCTTTGGTGCCGATTTTGTGCTCTCTCCAGGCAATTTTGTCGACTTCCGTCTGCCGGGTGTGAAGGTGGAGCTCTTTCACGGTATTGGTATTGAGAAACCGGTGCACTATCAGATCCGTCACTTCTTTGACCTCTACCTGACCTCAGGACCGGCGGTGACGCATCGCTTCCAATCGCTCAAAGAGAAGTACGGCTACTTTGACGTCATCGAAACAGGCTGGCCGAAGATCGATTATATCAAGCGTTTTGATGGGCGCGACCTGCGTCGTCGCCACTCAATTCCAGAGGGGAAGCGCGTAGTGCTCTATGCGCCCACGCACAGCCGGCGCATGCAGTCGGCTGAGGCACTCTTGCCGGTGCTGCCCTCGACGATTCGCGACGACGAGATCTGGCTCTGCAAACCGCATGAGCTCACAGACCGCAGCCTGCTGGCCGCGCTGTCTGCCCTGGGCTCGGATCGCTTTCGTATTGTGAACGAACCGGACATCACGCCTTATCTCCATCTGGCTAATGTCATGGTCTCTGACACCTCGTCTGTGCTCTACGAGTTCATGGTGCTGGACAAGCCGGTGGTCACCTATCGCACCTTGGACAGGCGGGACAAGGGCATAGACATTCAGCGGCCTGATCAACTGCGTGCGGCTGTGGACCGCTGCCTGGCGGCGCCGTCTGAAATGGCTGATCAGCGGGCCCGTCACTTGCGTGAAGTCAACCCCCGGTTGGACGGCAACATTGCAAAAACCGTGTTCGAGGCGCTGGCGGCTATCGATCCCAAAGCGCCTCTGGGGCCGCGCCGCAAACCGATGAATCTCTTTCGCAAGGGACAGTTGCTCTATCACAGCCGGTATAAAAAAGGCTATTTACGATGAAAAAACGCATTCTCTTTGATCTCAAAAAAGAGTATTATTTCAATTCGCTCTACCCGCTCTATCAGGCGCTGGCCGAGGACGCGGACTATGACATCTGGTTCCGCGTGGGCGTGAACGACCGGCGCGTGCTGGGCGTGATTCCCGTGTCCGACCGCAAGAAAATCCAGGCATCGCTTCGTCAGCGCGACCTGCAGGTCACAGAGGAGACGCGGGGCTTTGACGGCGTGGTCTGCGGTGACGCCCTCAAGAAACCGGAGCGTTTTGGAAACGTGCCCCGTTTTCACGTGGACCACGGCATGGGCATCAAGACGCTGCGCATCCGCAATATCCACAGGCAGGCCGGCGTGCATTATCATGTTTTTCTGGAGGGGGCGTACTGGCTGGACTATATCAAAAGCCTGGGCTGGCAGGACTGTGCCGATTTCCATCTGACCGGCATCCCCAAGCTCGATCCGTTTTTCCGCCCCGGCAGCTATGACAAGGCGGCGCTGCTTGAAAAGCTCGGCCTCGATCCCCGTCGAAAAACCGTGCTCTTTGCACCGTCTTACAAGCCCAGCTGCATTCCCTTTCTCAAGGAGAAGATTCTAGAGCTCACCGAGGCCTACAATCTCATCGTTAAACTCCATCCCTACAGCTACGGCGGGAAATACGCTCCGGCGTCGCAGGCGCGGCTCTACGCCCAGGCATCCAGGAAGAATGAGGCGCTATGCCTGATTCCCAAATCGGAATACGATATCTATCCCTACCTGGACCTGGCGGACACGCTGATCAGCGACACCAGTTCGGTGATCAATGAATTTCTTGCCCTGGGCAAGCACGGCATTGTCTATGTACTGCCCTATGAAAAATTGAATCATTCAGACGGCATGCCCGTGCTCTCCATCGATCCGGCGGATTGGCTCAAAGGCGCCTTTCCGCAGATGCATGCCCCGGAGGACCTGGAGGCGGCTGTGCACGCGGCGCTCAATCCCACAGCTGAGATGAAGGCCCGTCTCGATGAATATAGAAAATATTTCTTTACCGGCCTCGACGGACGGGCCAGCCAGCGGGTGAAGTCGGTGATCGACAGCATTGTAAAAGGAGAAGTATAGATGGCAGGCAAGGCGGAACTGGTCGGGGAGAATCTGGCTATTTCACTGAAGATGCTTCATGATGTGACCTCGGTTCTTGAAAAAGCGAAAGTGCCCTACTGGCTCGAAGGCGGCACGCTGCTGGGCATTGTGCGCGAACAGCGGCTGCTGCCCTGGGACAATGACATGGACCTCTCTCTGGACAAACAGTATCAGGGACGCGTGCTGCGGCTGCTCTGGCGGCTGGCGCTCAAGGGCTATCGCGTCAGCGTGAAATACTATCGCCAGGACATGAGTCCCTTTCGGAAACGGGAGGTGCGCATCATCAAAATCAGGAATTACGTCTCCTTTCTCAAGCGAGGCGATGCCGTGCTGGACGTTTTCTTGAAGCGGCGTGTGAAAGATGATTTCTTTTGGACAGTGGGCGACAAGAATCCTGTGCTCAAGTCTTCGCCGGCGCCGTTCGGCACTCAGCTGAGCACTGTCGCCTTTAACGGAAAAGACTACAGTATTCCCGCCGACTTTGACGGTTATCTCACCTTTCGCTACGGTGATTGGAACAAGCCCGTCAAGACATGGGACTTCAAGAAAGACGATCTGGCCATTGTTGCGCCGGACAGCAAGGAAACCACGTAGATGAATATTTATTATTATGCTTATAACATGTATCAGTTCTCCTACTCCAAATCGCTTTACGAAAAGGCGGGGGGGCAGTATATTGTCGGAGGCAATTATGCTGTAAAGCGCCTGGACCGCTACGCCCGGTTCAAGTGGTTTTTCCGCCAAATGAACGCCCATGGCAGTCGTCGCGGCGTGTTGAACACCCCCCCTGTGATCTCGCGTGATGTGTCGAAGCCCCAGGATCTGGAAGGGGTGATTTTTTCCCATTCCAATGCCCACATTCACACCGATCCGGCGCGCTGCCCGCGGGTGTTCATCGGCCACGGCACAGGTGACAAGCCCTACGGCGGCAACCGCACAGGCGCTGAGAATTTTCTGAATTATGATTATATTTTCCTCTCCGGTCCCAAGCACCTGGAACGGCTCAAGGACTCCGGCATCGAGATTCCGGAGGAGCGGCTGGTGAAGATTGGCAACATGCGATTCGATCAGGTGGTCAACGGCGACGTGCCCCGGGCCGCCATTCTCGATCGTCTTGGTGTGGTGGATCGATCCCGCAAGAACGTGCTCTACGCGCCCACTTGGCGTTTTGGCAACGGTACGTTCAAGAAGTATGTGCATCGATTCGCCCGGGAGATCACGCGCGATTACAATCTCATTGTACGTCCCCATTTCCACGATGCCAAACATATTCCAAAAGTGAAATTTTGGGCAAAGAGAGAGGGCATTGAGCATCTCTACTTCTCCAATCCCTCGGATCTCCGCCGCTGCGACACCATGGATGATTTTGTGGCGGCCGACATCATGGTCTCCGATACCTCGTCTGTACTGTATGAATACTTGATCACCGGCAATCCCATCATCGTGGTCAACGCACAGTATAAGAAGCTGCACCACATGCCCGATGCGATGAATATCATGACCCTTGCCGATGTCTTTCAGGAAGAGGATGACATTGTTCAGATGATTGCCGATAACCTGGCCAGTGACCGCAAGCGCGCACAGTATCGTCAAATGCTGGAGACCTGTTTCTATTTTAATGACGGCCAGTCCACGCAGCGCGCCATGGACTTTATTGCCTCCCTGAAGGCTTGATTGAATTTGAACAGGAGTTGCATGATTAAGAAGCAAGATTACAATATTGGCTATTACCTGGTCACGGATATTCAGCATATTCCGCCTATGATTCGCCTCTACCCGCATTTGGGGGGCGTGGTGATCTGTAAGAAACGTGAGATTTATGAACGTATTCGCGAGAAATACGCCGATTATCAGGTCAAGGTCTATCACTGTAAGAGTGTAGGCGAAGCGCAGCGTGTGATCCGCAAACATCGCATCCGGCTGATGATCTATCCCAGTTATCACGTTCTTTTTGGCGGCAAGGCCGTAGAGATCTTTCATGGTGGCCTCTCGGACAAAAATTACGTGGAGTCGGTGAAAGTGTTGGTGTATGACTATGTGCTCTTTCCCGGTGAGAAGACCAGGGATAAGGTGGATCGATCCGGTTATCTGAAGCGCATCCCGGAGTGGAAGATCATTGGCTATCCCAAGTTTGATCCGTTGCTGACCAATATGCTGAAAGTCGATCCCCTGTTCGATAACGGCAGGAAAACCGTGCTTTACGCCCCCACCTGGGTGAGTCAGAATATTATATTCAAGATGATCAAATTTTCGCCCCACGGCGAGAGTTCACTGGACCGCTGGGCCAGGGCCATCGTGCAGGCCCTGCACAACGATGTCAACCTGATCATCAAGTATCACAGCCGGATCTATCGCCAGCCCGGCGACATCTATGAGCAGATCGATCAGCTGATCCTGGAGCTGGGTGCCGAGGATCGCGTCAAAGTGCGCGTGGACGACAATATTCTCCCCTACATGGCCCAGGCGGATCTGATGATTTCAGACATCTCCACGGCCTGCTATGAGTGGTTTCATTTTGACAGGCCCATTGTCTATGCCAATCCGGCGCCGGAACACTACACCGTTTCAGATGATATTGCCTCCAACACCTACGCCTGGCAGGCGGGAGACGTGATCAATCGAGAAGAAGATATTCTCCCAATGGTGCTGGCCAACCTGAAAATTGATCGCTATCGAGTCAAGCGGAATGAAATCTTCAACTACACGGTGTTCCAGCCCGACGGCCATGCCACCGAACGCCAGGCGCAGGCCATCATCGATTTTTACAGGCGCTATGAACACGTACCGTACTGGTGGCTTTATATCCATACTTACGCAGTTCGCCGTTTCCGGCGTTCCATCTCCAAGGCCAGGAACTGGTGGTATAGAACATTTGACAAATCCCGCATTGGAAAGTAAATTGATTGTCATCGTCCCCAATAAGGCATCAAACGGAAGGACATTATGAGAGCGATATTAATTGCCGCAGGCAAAGGCACGAGACTCTATCCGCTGACCAAGAATACGCCCAAAAGTTTGCTCGAGGTGGGCGAGGGCGTGACATTGCTGGAGACGCAACTGCACAGCCTGCGCGAGAACGATATCCGTGATATCGTGATTATTGTGGGCTACAAGGCCGAGCAGATTGAGGCCAAGATCCATCAGTACAGAAATGATTTTGAGATCAAGACAGTGTACAATCCTTTTTTCGACTGTTCCAATAACCTGCTCTCTGTATGGATGGCGCGGCATTTTATGGAGGATGAATTCATCACCATTAATGGCGATGATCTCTTTGCCCCTGCCGTGGTGGCGGAACTGCTCAAGAGCCGTCAGAATATTACCATGGTCATCGACCAGAAAGATCATTACGATGACGATGACATGAAGGTCATTCATTCTGAAGGACTGATTCGTGAGGTCAGCAAGAAGATTGACCCCCATCAGGCCAATGGCGAATCCATAGGCATGATTAAATTTGCCGGTCAGGGGCCGGATATCTACAAGAATGTGCTGGAAGAGATGGTGCGCGATCATGACAATCGCAATGTGTTTTACCTCAAGGCCATTCAGGAGCTGATCAATCGCGGTTTCCCGGTGCACTATGCCATGTGCAATGAAGGCGACTGGGGGGAACTGGATTTTCATCCCGATTTATTGATGCTCCGCGAGTATGTGAGCCAGGAAAATCTCGTAGAGAAAATCTTTCCGGAGAAAAAATAGCCTCCATGGAGATATATAAGAAAATTCTTCGCTTTGTCAGGCCCTTTCTGAAGCATGTGGCGCTGTCGCTGCTGTTGACCTTTGTTTATGTGCTGTTGAACAATGTTTCATTATGGGTTTCAGTCGATTTTGTCGGTGAGCTTTTCCTCAATGCCCCCGCTGACACGGCAGTGGTTGAAAGCCCGTCGCCGGAGGGCATTCCGCCATCCTCTGATGCACTGTTACTGGCCGATACCGATTCTTCAGCTGTGGTCTCTCCTGTGAAAGAGGAGAGTGGGAACTGGCTTGAATTTCTTGATTATAAACGGTTTAAAGCCACCATGCAGGGCCTGCTCCGGCAGGAGAGTAAAAGCGATACGCTGCGTGTCATCTGCCTGGTGATCTTTATCACCTTTGTGCTCAAGAATATTTTCGACTACCTGAGGCGTGTGATCAACCGTTATATTCAATTAAAGGTTGTGGTTGATCTGCGTAATCGGCTGCAGGAAACGGCGGTGCGACTGCCGCTGGGCTATTTTACCAGCTCACATACCGGTAAGCTGACATCCATTATCTTTAATGATGTCAAGGCGCTGCGACAGGTATTGAACAACAGCCTGGGCAAGATGATTCTGACGCCCATTCAACTGTTGACAAATATTGCCATCCTCTTTTGGATCAGCTGGAAGCTTTCACTGATTACGTTGATCATTATTCCCGTCAGCAGTGTCATTATTTATAAGATCGGTCAGAGCATGCGGCGCAAGAGCCGTCGTGTGTTCAAGCAGATCTCAGAGGTCATGGCGCTGTTTCAGGAGGCGGTGTCCTCCATTCAGGTGGTGAAGGCCTATACCTCAGAACAGGCTGAAACAGAGAAGTTTCAAGCGGCCAACCGGCGTTTCTTCAAGATACAGATGCGGGCCAACAGGCTAAGCCAGGCCACGTCGCCATTGAATGAGATCGTGGCGGTGAGTGTGCTGGTCGTGCTGCTGTGGTACGGCGGCAACATGGTGCATGCCGGTGAATTTGATGCCGATGATTTTGTGAAATTTTTGCTTTTCCTCTTTACCTGTCTGCAGCCGCTCCGGGAGTTTTCCCGGCTCAATAATATTTTGCAGCGCGGCGTGGCCGCTGCGGAGCGTATCTTTGATGTGATGGATACTGAGCGTGAGGCCTACGCCAAGACCGGCGATCATGTGCTTTCACAGTTTGCGCATGGTATTGAGCTCGAACAGGTGGTCTTTCAATACAGCAATGACGGCCCGGCAGTGCTCAAGGGGATTGATCTTGAGATCAAAAAGGGTGAAACTGTGGCCTTTGTCGGCCATTCTGGTTCGGGAAAAACCACATTGGTCAATCTGATACCGCGTTTCTACAACGTCAATGCCGGGCAGATCAGGGTTGATGGACATGATATACAGGATGTGACTCTGACCTCTCTGCGTGATCAGATTGGCATTGTCACGCAGGAGACCTTCCTGTTTAATGATACCATTCGCTATAATATTGCCTACGGTCTTACTGATGTGGCGGACGAGGCGATCACGGCCGCGGCCAAGGCCGCCAATGCCTGGGAGTTCATCCAGGATATGGATGACGGAATGGATGCCATGGTGGGCGAGCGTGGACTGAATCTCTCTGGCGGTCAGAAGCAGCGTCTCTCCATTGCGCGGGCCATCCTGAAAAATCCTCCCATCCTGATTCTCGACGAGGCCACATCCGCCCTGGACACAGAGTCTGAAAAACTTGTGCAGGACGCCATCGAAAATATTATGGAGAACCGCACTGTGCTGGTGATTGCGCATCGGCTCTCCACAGTGATTCATGCCGATAAAATCGTCGTCCTCAACCACGGGGAGATTGCCGGCATGGGGACACATCATGAATTATTAAAAGGCTGTCCCATCTACAAAAATCTTTATGATATTCAATTTAGAAGTGAACCCGATGAACCGGAAAACAATGACTCATCTCAGAAATCCACAGATTGATGACGCCGTAGCGGTTTTGACGTCTGGCGGTATACTGGCCTATCCCACTGAAACCGTATACGGGCTGGGCGCTGATCCCTACAATCCCGTGGCCGCTGATCGTATCTCCGCTCTCAAGGGCAGGGAGGCCGGAAAAACCTTTCTGGCCCTGGTCGCCTCTCCCGAGATGGCGGCTGATCTGACCCGGTCGCCGGGCCCTTTGGCAGAGGCCTTGATCAACGCATTCTGGCCCGGTCCGTTAACATTGCTCCTGCCGGCGGGGCCGCATTGCCCCCGGGTTCTGGTCTCTGACGACGGTTTTGTCGGCCTGCGCGTCTCACCGGATCCGATCTGTGCCGCCTTGGTTACGGCTTTTGGAAAGCCGCTGATCTCCACCAGTGCCAATCGCTCGGGGGATCGCCCCTGTCGCTCGGCTGAAGCGGTTCAACAGAGCTTGGGCGCATCTGTTGATTTTATCCTTGATGACGGCCCGCGTCAGACGCAGGCCCCCTCGACGTTGCTGCGCGTGGACAACGGCGGCTATGAAATTATCCGCCATGGGGCCATCACACGGGATCAAATTGAGGGCACAGTCAGTTTACTCTGATATGAAGACAATTAACCATATCCTTGTGGTCTGTACAGGCAACAGTTGCCGGAGCCCCTTTGCCGAACAGCTGCTTAAAGCACGGCTGGGCTCCACATTGCCCACTGTCATATCTGCAGGTACGCATGCCCCTGAGGGCAAGGCGCCCCCACAGCAGACCGTGACCCAATCTGCCGTCTACGGGTTGAATCTCTCCAGCCATCGTGCCCGTCAGGTCACACATAAAATGGTGCGGGCGGCTGATGTGGTGCTGGTCATGTCGCCAAAACATAAGACGCTGCTGCATCAGTGGGCGCCCGACAGTCGAGAGAAAATTTTTCTTTTTACAGAATTTGGTCCCAATGGCAAATTAGTGGATATCCCCGATCCTATCGGCCAATCTGATGGTGTTTATCAACGTGTTTTTGCCAGGATAGATGAAGAGATCAATCGTATTTTACCGGTGCTTAAACCGGAGAGGCTGCGCCCATGAAATTCTCTTTTCACCGAATCATCCTGATGTTTTTTTTGTCGGTTATCTCCAGTCTGGCACAGCAACCCGCTGTCACTGATACACTGGGCGCTCTGCCTGCTTACCGTGTGGACGTTGATTCTCTAGATCACACCTTCCGGCGGATTGAGCAGCAAGTGTTCGGCGTGGGGGAAAAACTGGTTTTTGATATCAAATACGGGATGGTTAAAGCAGGGACTGCTGTGATTTCTATTCCTGATACACAGTGGGTGGCCGGGCGTCCCACGTATCGCATACGGACCACCGCCAAATCCACGCCATTCATTACCACATTTTACAGAGTGCGTGACACCGTCCAGACATTTATCGATACCGAGGGTATTTTCCCCTGGTATTTTGAGAAACATCTGCACGAGGGCGGCTATCACGCCGACCGGACCATCACCTATGATCAGCGCAATCATCAGGCGATCTATTTTAAGGGCCGCCTGAAAAAGGGGCGCTATAAGACCAAGGTTGACACGGCCGATATCCCGCCATTTGTGCAGGGGGTGCTCTCGTCACTTTATTATGTGCGCACCCAGCCGCTGGAGGTGGGGAAATCCATTGAGGTGATGGCCTATGGTGACGGAAAACTTTATCCCATGACAATCCGCGTGCATCGCAAAGAGAAAGTCAAGGTGCCGGCCGGTAAATTCAAGTGCATTGTGGTGGAACCTGTGCTCCAGTCCGAGGGCATTTTCAAGCAAAATGGTCGCCTGCGGGTTTGGCTCACCGATGATGAACGGCGCCTGCCGGTATTGATGAAGAGCAAGGTGAAAATTGGCTCTATCGACTGCCGGCTTCGGAAATTCAAACTGTCGCCACAATCTGCCAAAGAGGGCCTGTAATGTCCCGTTATTCAGAGATAGATCTATCCAGAGTCAAAACACTCTCCGTGTCCGGCCGTGAAAGCAAGCTCGATACGGCGCAGATGGCGACCCCGTTGCCTGACGATGTGGACTTTCGGACATTCTTCGAGCGTCTGCCGCGGACTCTGGCTGCGGCAGATCTTCACAAACTGGTTGATGACCTTGTGGCCGCTCGGCAAAAAAAGAAACCTGTACTCGTCATGATGGGGGCGCATGTCATCAAAGTGGGGCTGGGGCCGCTGCTTGTTGACTGGATGAAGAGAGGATTGATTCAGGGCATAGCCATGAATGGCGCCGGTGCCATTCACGATACAGAACTGGCGTTTTTTGGAAAAACCTCTGAGGATGTGGCACACTATCTCAAGGATGGCCGTTTTGGCATGTCCAAGGAGACCGCTGCATTGCTTAATGACACCATCACCTCAGCCTCTGCCTCGAAACTGGGATTTGGTGAGGCGATAGGCAGACGCATAGTCGAAGAGCAGGCTGAATACGGAGCACTGAGTCTCTTCGGCCAGGCCTATGCACTGGGGGTTCCTGTGACTGTGCATGTGGCCATGGGAACGGATATTGTGCATCAGCATCCCAACGCCAATGGCGCGGCCATTGGTGAAACCAGCCTGCGGGATTTCCGGATTTTCGCCCGGTTGGTCCAGGATCTCAACCAGGGCGGCGTCACGCTGCTCTTCGGTTCCACGGTGATTTTACCCGAGGTCTTCCTAAAAGCATTGACCGTAGCCAGAAATGTTCACGGTCCTGTGGAAAATTTTACGACTGCGGTTTTTGATATGATTCGTCATTACAGACCCAAGATGAACGTGCTGGACAGGCCCACACAGGACAGTGGCAGATCCTATCAGTTTACGGGTCACCATGAGATAATGATTCCTCTGCTGGCCGCCGCCTGGCAGTCGGCTTTATCCCGCCATAAATAGAGGCCCATTTGTTTTATGCTAAATATTCAGCATGGGGCTTATGCGCTTCCAACTGTTAATAAAAGTAGACAGCAATGTCAAGAAAAAGAGACAAATCGTCGATGGGGATAGGGATTAGCTCTATAAAAGCAAGTGCCTCAGCGTTGCTGTGAGACTGATTCGATGAAGATTGTATGAGAGTCCGGCATGAGTTTATGGGGTTAAATACTTTAAAATTTTAATTTTAACATTTGCCAGGTAATGTTCTTTATAAAGGGCGCAGCCTTAGCAGTAGAATTTGAATTACAGGGCATAGTCTTTGCCTAATTAAATTTACACATTTCATTTTATCATCATCGTTCGTGTACTATCTGATACGAAGATATTTACATCCACTAGACCTTTTTATTCCGGTCATCAATCATTTATGAGGAAATATATGCAATCATCGGCCAACCGTATCCTAGTGGTGGATGACGATCGGAATCTTTCCAGAATTCTTGTGAATATCCTTGATTTTGAGGGCTATGACAGCGAGTTTGTGAATAGTGGCCAGGCCGCCCTGGATAAAATCAAAGTTGAAAGTTTTGATTTGATGTTGCTGGACCTTGCGCTTCCCGATTTAAATGGACTTGATGTACTGCGCTCTGCAATGGAAATTAGACCGGCGATGCAGGCTGTGATGATATCAGGCCAGGGGGATATTCATACCGCCGTTGAAGCCACACGCAGCGGTGCCTATGATTTTCTGGAGAAACCGTTGGACTCAGAGCGTATTTTGGTGACCATCAACAATGCGCTTGAGAAGGGCAAGCTCCTGAGGAAGACCAATCAGCTACGAGAGGATGTAAAGGGACAGTTTGTAATGATTGGCAAGAGTCCTGAACTTGAAGCCATTCGCCAGCTTATCCTCCGTGCTGCCGCCTCAGAGAGTAAGGTCTTGATCGAGGGCGAAAACGGAACAGGTAAGGAGTTGGTGGCCAGGGCCATCTATTTCAACAGTCCGCGTTTTGGTGAGCCCTTTGTGGCTGTGAACTGTGCGGCCATCCCGGAGAATCTTATCGAGTCTGAACTGTTCGGTCACAAACGCGGCGCGTTTACCGGGGCAGTGGCCGATAAAATCGGAAGATTCCAGATGGCCCACCAGGGGACGATTTTTCTTGATGAAATTGGGGATATGAGCCTGATGACACAGGCCAAGGTGCTGAGAGCGCTGGAAGAGAGCACCATTGAGATGGTGGGCGCCCAGGAAGAGATCACCGTGGACGTTCGGGTGATTGCCGCTACAAACCGTGACCTCCAGAAAGAAATGAAAGCCGGGAATTTCCGTGAGGATCTGTATTACCGGTTGAATGTACTGAATATTCATATCCCCCCACTGAGAGAACGCACCGGTGATATCGCCCTGCTGGTCAATCACTATATTCATCGATTCTGTGAAGAACAGGGTCGAGTCACCAAGAAGATTTCTGATAAAGCCATGGAGCGGCTCAGCCACTATTATTGGCCGGGCAATGTCAGGGAACTCAGAAATGTCGTTGAGAAGATTGTGACATTAATCGATGGGCGTGTGATCCAGCAGAAAGATATTGCGTCGTTATTAAAAAATGATAAGTCGTTGCAGCAGGCCCCTGTGGGCGACGTACCGCTCAAGGAGGCGCGTTTGGCATTTGAACGTAATTATATAATGTCTAAACTGACAGAGTACGATTGGAATGTCTCGCAAACCGCCCAGGTGCTGCAGATTCCCCGGACTTATCTCTATAAAAAAATAAAAGCGCTGGGTATTGATTTTTAGATTTTTATCGGCATGTCATAAAAAAGCACTGTCGTGAGGACAGTGCTTTTTTATTATTCTTCATGCAGGCGTTTTTTTAGCATTTCACGTGCACGAAATATGCGTGCTTTCACTGTGCCCAGAGGGATATTGAGGATTTTGCTGATCTCGTCATAGGATTTATCTTCCTGATGCCGAAGGACAATGGCGCGTTTATAACGGTCTGGCAGTTCATCGATGGTTTTTTTAATCAGCGCCTGTCGCTCAGAGAAAATGTAACTGCTTTCCGGACTCAGTGCATTGTCCTTGATCTGATGATGCACTTCGCCCTCTTTCAGTTTAATGGGGCGGTCGAGTGGCAGCGTTTTGAGTTTTTTCTTGCGAATTGCATCGATGGAATGATTGTAGGCAATTTTGTAAAGCCAGGTTGAAAAGGCATAGGAATTATTGTAACTTTGCAGACTGTTGAAGGCCTTGATAAAGGTTTCCTGTACCAGATCTTCGGTCTCTTCATGATTTTTAATCATTTGAAAGATCAGGTTATAAATGCCGTTTTTATAGCGGAGCAGCAGGCACTCGTAGGCTTTTTGGTCTCCATCCAGGGCTTGCTTAATATATCGTTGTATTTCTTCTTTCAATCGAACCTACTTTCAAAGTCCAGAGTGCAGGGAATGACAAAAAGTACGGACAAAACGCCGATGAGTCAAGCACAAATTATTGAAGAAACTTCGTTTAACAGCTGGCGCAACTGGCGAGTATTTTACTTGCCGCTGATTCTTTATGCGATTGCCATCTTTATGGCGTCTTCTTCAACGGCGCCCCCTGCACCCAACCTGGGCTTTGATCTGCAGGATAAGCTCTACCATCTGTTGGCCTATGGGGTCCTGGGTGTTCTGCTGATTCGATGTACTCAGTCAATCTGGGGGCGGGGCCGGTGGGTTTATGTTGCGTCTATTGCCTTTGGCATTCTCTACGGTGTGACTGATGAATTTCATCAGTCTTTTGTACCGGGGCGTTTTGCCGATGTGTATGACGGATTGGCCGATGCATTTGGTGTGTGGCTCGGTCATGCAGGGTATAGGCGTTGGCAACGGCGGCGGGGCGGCCTTAAAACTTTTTTTAGTTGATTTCACCCCATTATTTTTGAATATTGACAGCATCAATTTAACTGATTTTACTTCGTTTAGATAAAATCGATCTGATCTATACATTGAAAAATAGAATGTGGAGGCAATCCCATGGTATCCATGCGTTTTAACTGCCGTGATCTCTTTCAGTCTGTGCGCATTGCCCTGGGCCTGCAGCGGCTGTGGCTGCAGAGCCTGGGCCTTTTTTTCGCCTATGCCGTTTATTTCGTCTTGACCTATGCCGCCCTGGGCGTCAGTGGGGTCGCGCTGGGTGATTATTTTACCCAGTATGGGCTACTTCCCTGTGTGGCGGGTCAGCAGATGAGTGCAATCGGCTGGCTGCTGGCCGTGCTGGGCATTGCGGGGGCCTTATTCATGGTGATGGCCACGGCTGCCGCCGTCTCCCGCGCCACCTACATGCATCTCAAAGGACATCTCTTCTATACCTGGCAGGAAGCCTGGCGATTTGGTTTAAAAACCAAAGCCGCCAGCTTGATTAGTGCACCGCTGGCCGTTGTCGTGATTATCGGGGCCATTGTGGCCGGGGGCACTGTCATTGGGCTGCTGGGACGCATTCCCGTCATCGGTGCGGTGGGGCTGTCGGTATTTACTGTAATATGGTATGCAGCAGGCCTTTTTCTTGTGTTCACAGCCCTGGCGCTGGGGCTTTCATTGGTTCTCACACCGGCCATTCTGGCCTCAACAGACGATGATGCCTTTGAAGGGATTTTCCAAAGTTTTTCGATCCTTCATACACAGCCCTGGCGGTTTATTCTCTATGAACTGCTCACAGCACTTCTGGCGCTTGCGGGTTTTATTGTCATGGCCTTTTTGGCCAAATTGGCCTGGGGCGTGATGAACCATGTGTTGGTTTTGGGCATGGGCCGACAATACGGTGACCTCTCCTATCAGGCCACAGCCTTGGTGCAGAATTTGATTTATCCTGCAGTGGCCTACGTCAAGGCCATGACAGGGGCCATGGCAGGATGTTTTTTCTTCTCGCAGGACTTTATCCTTCGTGCAATGCCAATGCACATGCAGATCGCGTCGTGGTTGACCGCCGTGTTCATGCTCTTCATCGGCGGCGTGGTGCTGGCTTTTCCTGTGGCCATATGGAATGCCGGGCAGACGATGATCTTTATCATCATCAAGAAAGTAAAAGAGAATGACGATGTGCTGCTGCGAAGCGACCGGGAGGAAGAGGCAGAGGAAGTATCTGCTGAACCAGCGGGGGCTGAAGACGCGCCCCCCGTCAGTGAAGTCTCCTGATCAGTCGCAACGTGTGAAAAACCCAGGCGCCTGCAACTGCTGCGGGCGCTTTTTCTTTATGACACAGGGAGAGACCGGTGCTTTGGCCCAGCCCCATCATTCAAGGTGTTTTTCTGCATCGCCGCAACCGATTTACCCTGGAGGTACAGGTCGGGAATGAAATGGCCCTGTGCCACCTGGCCAACTCAGGCCGGCTGGGTGAACTCCTGGTCAAAGGCCGGCGTGTCTGGCTGCATCCCGCTGAGGCGCCTGAGCGAAAAACGGCCTATGACCTGATCCTGGTGGAGACCGCAGAGGGGCATCGCATCTCCATTGATGCACGCGTGCCCAACGCCCTTTTTGCAGAGGCGTTCAGAGATCACAGGCTACAGCCATTTTCTGGTTTTACGGCGCTGCGGGCCGAGGTGACCGTGGGGGAGAGCCGGCTTGATTTTCAGTTGGACAATGACAGGGAACGCTGTTTTGTTGAGGTGAAGTCCGTGACATTGGTTGATCGGGGAGTCGCCCGTTTCCCCGATGCGCCCACCGAACGGGGGCGTAAGCACCTCAATGAGCTGATGCGGTTGAAAGCGCAAGGCCTGGATGCGGCCGTGGTTTTTATGGTGCAGCGCTCTGATGCGCACTATTTTTCACCCAATGATCGCACCGATCCCGCTTTTGGGGAGACACTGCGTCGGGCCCATGCGGCCGGCGTACTTGTTTTGGCCTATGGCTGTACCGTTCTGGAGACCGGTATTGACCTCCTGGCACCGGTTGAAGTCCGGCTCTAAATAATTAAAATAAAAAAGGGTTGCGTCCCGCATTCCGCCGTCTTATTTTTCACATTATCATTTAAACCAATAGCGAAGCAGGACTCTTTCATGTCGATGAAAATAGGATTTTTTGAAGACATCACCTGTCGCCAATTCCTGCCCCTCACCTGGACGCGTCCGGTGTATGGACTGCGCTGCGGTATCGATTGTTTGTATGAAAAGAGCCTGCGCGCCTACGGCGGGGCTGAAACCGTTTTCTGGGCGCGATCATTGGTGGCCGATGTCTGGCGCGAAGCCCAGGGCGATGCCCGGGTGAATGAACCTGCCTTTCAGGGCGGCCTCTGGCTGAATGGGCGTCTCATGGCAGACAACCGCCTTGAAAAACTGATTCCCGTCGTCGGTGAAGATTGTATCTATCGGGTCGGTGCCGACATCGCCGCAGTGCGGCTTTCCTCACAGCGTTTCAGCACGCTGGTAGATGCGTCGGGCTGCCTCAATACAGAGCAACTGCCCGATTTGCCCAGTAAGACAGTTGATGTCCGTCTGGCCGCCTACCCCTGGGATTTGATTGACGCTGTGGGGGACGAAATTGTGGCTGATATTGCCGCAAGGTCGATCGCCCCGGTGTCTGTATTGCCCCAAGGCGTATTGCAGGTTGGAGAGCATGGCGTCTATCTGGGCGCGGAGACCCGTATCGATCCCGGCACTGTACTCAATACGGTTGAAGGACCCATCTGGTTGGGAGCGGGCGTACAGGTGGACGCCCTCAGCCTGCTTGAGGGGCCGCTTGCCGTGGGCGCCGGGAGCCGCATCAAAGCCGGTGCAAAAATTTACGGTGGAACAACCCTGGGGCCGGTGTGCAAAGTGGGGGGCGAGGTGGAGGGGAGTATTATTCAGGGCTACTCCAATAAGCAGCATGATGGCTTTCTGGGTCACGCCTTTCTCGGAGAATGGATCAACCTGGGCGCCAATACCAATAATTCTGATCTAAAGAATAATTATTCGCCTATTCGTATCCGCATCGATGGAAAAGTGGTTGATACCGGCAGGCAACTGATGGGGTTGATCATGGGCGACCACGCCAAGTCCGCCATCAGCACGCGCTTCAATACGGCCACCGTGGTTGGCGCCTTTGCCAATGTTTTTTCTACGGGCTTTCCTCCAAAGACCGTCCCCAACTTTGCCTGGCTGGGCGAGCATCTGAAAATTACAAGGCTGCCCGAGGCGCTGGAGATGGCGGTACGAATGATGCCGCGTCGTGGTGTTGAAGTAACGCCGGCTTATAAGGCGATGGTGGAATCACTCTATGGCATCAGTGGTTCATCGGGGGGCGCACCGTCGTGAAAACGTATGTGCTGCATACCGCCGCCGCCATCTTGTTGCTGGTCAGCGGTTGTGACTTCTTTTCAACCCGTGAGCCTGAACCGCCTCTCAATCGTCAGTCGAGTTGGCTGATTCCATTGGATGGGCAACAGACCCTGGAGAACCTTCAGGCCTCTGTTTATGAACAGCATCTTGAGAATTTTATGCGGTCTCTGGCCGATACGGCTTTTTCCGATGAGCCCTATTCCTTTACGCCGGATGCAGAGACCGGTGCTGAATATGCAGCGCTCTTTACTCACTGGTCACGCCAGTCGGAAGAAGCGGCCATGCAGCAGGTGTTTACACTGGCCGCCAGTACCGGGGATGTGCATCTGGTGCTGACGCCCGACGCGGAAGAGCACCCCTCCGCCAACCTGATGGTCTGGAACGGTCGCTATAAATTGGAGCTGACCCATACGGCCGAGAGCCTGCCCTCTGTTTATGAGGGCCATGTCATCTGGCATTTGACGCCTGACAGTCGGGGGCATTGGGTGATTGTGAAATGGTTTGATGTTGCGGCAAAAAACCGTGTGAGTTGGAGCCGGCTCAAAGCGGCTTTGGGAGGTTGACCTGATCAAATTGAGAAAGCGTGCCGCCTCTACGCAAAGGAATCCCCAGTACGACTGGCCGATACTCATTGGTCTGATACTGATCGGCGCCATGTTGGCCATACGCATGTGGGTTTGGCAGCCCGCATCCACCCCGCAAAAGTCAGAGCCCCAACGGCTTCAGACTGCGCCTTTGGGAGATAATGACAGCCAGAAAAAAGCACTGGCCGAAGCGCTGTCCACAAAAGCGCTCGCCATTGAGCTCCAGCCTGCCGATCCCCAACGTCCGGAGCTTTGGTATGTCTACGGAACGCCCGGGGAGGCGGTTCTTGCACTGCATCGGACCGTCCGCCAGGTGGTTGACACGCTGCCCATTGATGTGGTGACGGCCATCAGTGAACCGGCCTCCGCCCAGGTGATGCTGTCGCTGGGGCATGATCAGACTGTTTTCTTACAGCTGCGGTTGATTGCGAGGAGACGGACTGTTGAAGTGAAGGGGCGCATCGCGCTTATCATTGATGATTTTGGCGCCCACTGGGACGCCCAGGCTCAAGGGTTCGGCGCGCTGGGTGTACCGCTTACGGTCTCCGTCATCCCCTCGATGAAGAAGGCCTCCACAGTGGCCACAGGCCTGTCGGCACGGGGTTGCGAGGTGTTGCTTCATATGCCCATGGAGCCGTTTGATACGCGTTACAGCAATGAGCCCATGCTGTTGAAGGCCGGGGCATCGCATTTTCAGATCAAGCGACTCCTGGATGAGGCGCTGCGCAAAGTACCCGGTGTTGTCGGCATTAATAATCACATGGGGTCCAAGGCCACCTCACACCGTGAAACCATGACGCGTTTTATGCGGGAACTGAAGCAGAGGCGGCTCTTTTTTGTTGACAGCCGGACGAGCGTTTCCACGGTGGCCTATGATGTGGCTCGGGAGCTTGGGGTGCCCACTGCAAAACGGCAGGTCTTTCTCGACTCGGAAGACACGGTTAAAGCGATCCGGCGGCAGATGCATGAACTGGCCAGAACCGCACGGCAGAAGGGCGAAGCCCTGGCCATTGGACACTGCCGTCGGCGCACACTGGCCGTTTTGAAAGAGAGTATTCCCCGCCTTCAAAACGATGGCTATGAATTTATATTTGTTTCACAACTGACCCGATAGCCCGTCTTTCAGGCGGGATGAGGAGGAATCATGGCGCGACTTGGCGTAAATATTGAACCTGTGGCAGCACTGAGACTGCTTGGACAACGATCGGAAGCCAATCCAGTCACAGCGGCCATTTATGCAGAGGTGGGCGGATGCGACGGCATTGTCTGCCCCTTAACCGAGAATTTTCAGCCCGTTGCAGAAGCTGATCTGCGACTGCTGCGGGAGATGGTCCGTACGCATCTGAATGTCTGTGTCCCGCCTGAAGAGAAAATGATCAGCACAGCACTCTCTGTTTCTCCCGATATGATCACGCTGGTGCCGGGGCAGAAAGCTGGGGGAACGGCAGGCCGGGGGCTTGATATCATGGGCCATGTGCAGGAATATAATAATCGTATTCAGACCATCCGGCATCAGGGCGTGGTGGTCAACCTGCTGATCGAACCAGAGATTCATCAGATTAAAGCCGCAGCCAAAGCGGGCAGTGATTTTGTGGAATTGCATGTGGGGGGCTATACTTCGGCTGAGGAGCATGGGGAGCGTGGGGATCAGTTGGAGAATATTCGCTCTTTGGCCATGGCCGCCGCCAAAATGGGCATGGGTGTCTCGGCTGGCGGGGGATTGAATTATCAGAATGTCGCAGAGATTGCCGCCATAGACAAGATTGAAGAGATCAACATGGGCCATGCCCTCTGTGCACGCGGCCTGTGGTGCGGTTACGAAAATGCCGTGCGCGACATGATTGCACTGGTCCGCTGATTTTAAAATGATGTCAATTGACATTCAATCTGAGCAAAACTGTGTCATTCCTTGGAGATTATCGATGGAAATGAGTGCAAAACGTGCCTTTTATTGAGAATGCTTGATTTTGGTATGATTCTCCAGGAAAATGTTGTATCTTAACCGGCTCTAAACAGGAGCCGGTTTATTTTTATTAAATATAGAGAATGTCATGAGAAAAGAAAATATTCGTAATATCGCCATTATCGCCCATGTGGACCACGGCAAGACCACATTGGTCGACGGTATGCTTCGTCAAAGCGGACTGTACCGGGACAATCAGAAAGTAACAGATCGCGTGATGGATTCCATGGATCTGGAACGTGAGCGGGGCATTACCATCATGGCCAAGAATACGGCCATCCTCTATGGTGATGTGAAAATCAATATCGTTGACACCCCGGGCCATGCCGATTTTGGCGGCGAAGTGGAGCGGTCACTGAATCTGGTGGACGGCGCCTTCCTTCTGGTGGATGCAAGCGAGGGTCCGCTGCCGCAGACGCGATTCGTCGTTAAAAAAGCCCTGGACAAAGAGCTGCCCATTATACTGATCATCAACAAAATTGACAGGCCCGATGAACGGATTCAGGAAGTGATTAATGAGGTTTATGACCTCTTCATCGACCTGGATGCCTCTGAAGAGCAGATTGATTTCCCCATACTGTATACCAATGCCAAGGCGGGTGTCGCCCATTATGATTTGGATGACGGGTCGGAAACACTGAAACCGATGTTCGAGACCATCATCGATAAAGTGCCCGGACCCAGGGCCGATGACGCGGCTTCTCCGCAGTTTTTGGTGACCAACCTGGATTATGATCCCTATGTTGGGAAGATTGCTGTGGGGCGTCTCTTCAACGGCAGCTTCAATATGGGCCAGCAGTACAGCCTCTGTAAAGAGGAAAAAACCGTTTCCGGTATCAAGTTTTCGGCACTTTATACCTTTGAAAATCTGAAACGGACACCGGTTGAATCGGTGGAGGCCGGAGACATCATGGCCCTGTCCGGTGTGGAGGACGTCACCATTGGTGATACCATCGGCGCGCTTGAGAATCCCATCCCACTGGAACGCATCCATGTGGATGAGCCGACGCTCTCCATGGTGTTTTATGTGAACAACAGCCCCTTTGCCGGCAAAGAGGGGAAGTTCCTCACCTCGCGTCATATTCGTGAACGTCTGGATAAAGAGACCCTGGGCAATGTGGCCATCTCCATCAAATCGACAGAGCGCACCGACGCCTTTGAGGTCTGTGGTCGGGGTGAGCTGCAGATGGCCGTGCTGATAGAGACCATGCGCCGCGAGGGCTATGAGTTTGCCGTTTCCAAGCCCAAGGTCATCGTCAAAACCATCGACGGAAAACAGTGTGAGCCGGTGGAGCATGCCTTTATTGATGTGCCTGAGGAATTTGTAGGGGTGGTGACAGAGAAGCTCTCGGTGCGAAAAGGGCGCATGAGCAATCTGGTCAATCACGGTCACGGACGCGTGAATCTTGAATTTATCATCCCGTCACGGGGGCTGATTGGCTTCCGCAGCCATTTTCTGACCGATACCAAGGGCGCCGGTATCATGAATACCATGTTCCACGGATACGAATCCTGGTTCGGCCCCATTCCCCAGAGAACCTCCGGTGCACTGGTGGCCGACCGTGCAGGTCGTGTGACGGGTTACGCCACGCTGGCCATGGTCGATCGCGGTGAACTCTTTGTCGAGGTGGGCACGCAGGTCTATGAGGGCATGATCATCGGTGAACGCAATCGCAATACTGATCTGGAAGTGAATATTACCAAAGAGAAGAAGCTGACCAATATGAGAAGCTCTACGTCGGAGGCCACTGTCACGCTGCGACCGCCAACCATGCTGTCTCTGGATCAGTCCATAGAATTTATTGCAGAGGATGAACTGGTGGAGATCACACCGGAGAATATCCGTCTCTCCAAGATTGTGCGTTCCACTACACAGCGTCATGTTTTGGCAAAACGTGAGAAAAAAGCGGCTGAATAGAATTTATTGCCGAGGATGAACTGGTGGAGATCACACCGGAGAATATCCGTCTCTCCAAGATTGTGCGTTCCACTACACAGCGTCATGTTTTGGCAAAACGTGAGAAAAAAGCGGCTGAATAGATTTTAGAAATATTGAAAAAAGCCGTCCGGTCATTGCGTCTGGGCGGCTTTTTTTATGCGTCTGGATCGATGCCATCCTCTATCCAGGCGATGGCCAGTGCTTCCCATTGCGGCTGTGTCGATGCATCGATATACCGTTCCCGCCGATAAATCCCTGTTGACTTGGCGATGCGTTTGAACTGCATGGTCAAGACAGCGCTGTTGAGTATGACCGCAGAACGCTGCATGCCACTGTCCTGATAAAGTTTTTGACCGGCTTTCATGATTTCCTGTGCGTCCTGGTCCAGTGGGAAGAGTGTTCTCATGTCCACCAATACGCCAAAGCGGTGCTTGACTGATTGCAGTGTCTCAATCGAGTTGTCTATCCATTGACTCATCTCTTCCGCTGAAACAGATTGGGAGAAAGTCAACCGGTATCCCCAGGATGTCTCGTCAATTGTATACATGGCAGCCCTTGTTTATTCATTTAGCGGTTGTATATGCAAGGGGTATGCCACGATTGTTTGAGGCTGACTCACCGGCACGTTGAAAGGGGGGGGGAGGCAAATTTGAACAGGGCCCCGGCGCGTTGTCCAAAATTTCAACTTTTACTTGAATATATGGCTGAACTTCATTACTTTCAGAAAGGCTTCCCGCATTCTCTTCTCTCTTTTTATTTCCAGGGTCCGTCATCCATTCTTGATGAAGCTGAAGCATCTTTGTCGATCTAGCTTGAAGGGTCGACCCGTGGCAAGTTGCAGAGGGGATTACTTTGGAGGTTAATATGTATTGGCTTTTGGCATTTTTATTCGCACTGGCAATGCCCGTCCGGGGATTGTCGTTGGATGCGCAGGGCACAGAAAATCCCTGGTGGGCAGCGGCTCGGCCTCTGGCTACGCCCTGGCCTATCTGCGGGGTATCCGATCTTGACGGCGATGGAGATGTGGACTTGCTCCTGAGAAGTCAGGGCGACTACGCCTGGATGGCCAATAACGGGAGCGGGGTGTTTACGCTTCAAAACAGCATCGCGCTGAACCCGGACGCCTATGCCCCCTCGACTATCGATTATGATTTTGACGGGGACAGAGACCTGCTGCAGCTGCGTATTGTCGACACCTACGATGACAACCGTCGTTTGGTTGAGCTCTATCTCTACAGGAATAACGGCCAGGAGATGTTTGAAGCGGCCGATACCATTTTTTCCGCCTATGGGGGATACTATGGCAGCTTAACCCTAGCCGATTACGATGAAGACGGCGATATGGATCTGGCCATGCCCCTGACGAACTTCTCTTCATTCAAGCGCCTGCTCCACTATTTCAGAAATGACAACAGCGTCTACGCCGCTCCTCAGGTGCTGGACTCCGCCTATTATGTTTTTGGCGGCGTTCGATCCATTGACATGGACAGTGATGGACGCACCGATATTGTGACCACTGAGAGCGATTGCAATTACATCTACTGGTACAAAAACCTGGCGTCCGGCGGTTTTGACCGGCGGCGCCACGTGGTGACAGATTATAACAACAGTGGCTTCAGCGTAGTGGACGTTGACGGCGACGGGCATCAGGATATCCTGGGCCATTTTATGGGTGCGGATGATTTCGGGCTTCATGAAGAGACCTGCAAGTGGTATAGAGGCGACGGCGACGGCCGCTACGCCGAGGCGGGGACTATTCCACTGGCCCGGGCCCAGCGTTATCGGTCCGTATTTGACGTGGATCTGGACGGCGACCCCGATCTTGTGCTGCATTGTCAGGGCGTGCTCTCCTGGCGGGAGAACGTGGAAGGGCGCTTTGACTGGCCGGATGTGCCCATAGACACACTCAATGGCACCGAGTTCAGATTTCGTTCTCTTGACTTGAATGGAGACGGCGCACGGGATATCCTGATTGTTCCCTATGGCGGGGCCGATTCCGGCCCGGCCATATGGTTTAAAAATCTCTCCCCCACGCACAGTCTCGAACTGACAGACCTCAGCAAGACCCTCACAGTCGATGAGTCGCTGACCGTGTACCCACTGCCTGGCAATGGAGAGGGGACGCGGTGGACCACGGCGGTGGACACCTCGGCCACCTTGGGACGTGTGACCTTTGAACCTTATACGTATTTCATCGACTATCGGCCGCCGGCCGGTTTTGTCGGTGACGATCGATTCGATGTACAGGTGACGGACTGCTATGGCCGCAACGGCTGGATGCGTGTCTATATCACCATTCTGCCGCGCTGGATTGACGGTGGATGGTCTGGCCCTGGATTACGGAACAGCCCCGATGCGCGGGTCTATGTCCTGACAGTTTGGGACGATGCGCTCTATTTAGGCGGGGCATTTGAATATTGCGGCACGCAGCAAAGTCCGCGGCTGGCCGCGTGGACCGGCAATTGTTATCGCCGTTTCAACCTGGGCTTTAATAATGCGGTGCGGGCGCTGGAGCCCGGCGCCTGGGGACTGTATGTGGGCGGTGCGTTTTCAGAACCTTACAATCGTCTGCTGCGGCTCGATGCCCAGGGCATCGGGCATGATGTGGATTACGGCGTGGACGGGCCGGTGTATGCCATTAAAAAGAGGCCCGATGACGGCCTTTTTTTTGGTGGGGCGTTTCATAATATTACGGCTGAAATGCATACGGATTATCTGGCCTATTACCATAAATATGAGTGGCAGTGGTACAGGCCCGGTCCCAATGATTTTGTCACGGATATAGAAATATGCGGGGACAGCCTCTTGATTGCCGGGGCGTTTACTCAGGTCGGCGCCAACGCGACACAGGTCAATGGCGTGGCCGGTCTCTATCGCGGTTGGTTTGCGCTGGGCAACGGTCTTGCCGCGCCGGGCTGGAGATGTATCGTCAGAGATCTCTTGGTGGTCTCGGCCAATGAGATCTACGCGGGGGTGAATCAGCGCAAGTCATCCTTTGTGGCGGCCAACGGCGATTCTGTTGAAATTACCACGGTGTACAAGTGGGACGGCCATGCCTGGACAGCGCTTCCCGGACACTTCATGGCGGGGTTGGGCTCACCGCAGATCCACTGCCTGCTCATGCACAATGGATTGCTCTACGTGGGCGGTCTCTTCACCGATCTCCCGGTAACGCTCCAGGACGGCTCAACGCTGGAGGCCGGTGTGCAGGCCAACGGCGTAGCCGTGTGGGATGGCGTCTCCTGGTCTGCCCTGGGCAGCGGCCTCAATGGACGCGTGGAGGATCTGGAGATCTGGGACGGCAGGCTCTACGCCGGGGGGGCGTTTACAATGGCCGGGGGCAATCCGGCCCATCATTTTGCCTGGTGGACATTCCCGGAACCCGGTGGGCCGCCCGTGGCGGTGGATGATCAAATTGACGTGCCCATCGACAGTGCCTGCACGCTCTGTCCGCTGGAAAACGACAGCGATCCAGACGGAGAGGCGCTTCGGATCTGGGCGCTGCTCACCGCCGAAACCGCAGGAACGGTCAGCCTGGCCGCCGACAGCCTCAGCGTTGTCTACACCGCGCCTGCCGGCTTCACAGGAATGGATCACTTCCTCTACGTCGTCTCCGACCCCTTGGGCCGAAAGGATACGGCCGCTGTGCATGTTGAGGTTACGGCCGCGTCTGGCGTTGCTTCTGGGGGTGTCCCCAGGGCATTCGCCTTACATCAGAACTTTCCCAATCCCTTTAATCCTGAGACCACGCTCGGTTTTGATCTGCCCATGGCGGTCAAGGTTAAGCTGATGGTTTATGATGCCAGGGGCCGTCTGGTACAGGCACTGTGCGATGCCGCGTTTCGGCCGGGCCGGCACGAGGCTGTCTGGAATGGCAGGGACAGAGAGAATAGAGAGGTGCCGTCAGGGGTGTATCTCTGCAGAATAGAGGCCGGTCCTTATCAGGCTGTGAGAAAGATGTTGCTGCTTCGTTGATTCTGAATCCATCTATATAAAGGGGACCGTCCGGCTTTGGGGCGGCCCCCTTTTTTTAGAAACTCTGTAACTTTTTCCGATAAAGACAGTCTAAAATAGAAACCCCAAAACGTCATATAGGGAGGCGCTATGAAACGTGCAGTTTCACTGGTTCTGTTGCTGGTCTTTGCCGGGCTGGCTTCAGGACAATCACCGTGGTTTAAAGGCGATCTGAAAGCCGCCAGAGAGGCGGCCAAAGCCGAGGACAGGCTGGTTTTTGTTCACTTTGATTCTGATGGCTGAGGCGGATGCCGATTGCTGGGTCAGCAATATTTTACGAATGAAAAATATATTCCAAGTTTGAAAGAACATTTTGTCGTGTTGACCATTGACCTGGATCAGTCACCGGGCAGTCAGCTGGCTGATCAGTATAGAATGCGATGGTTTCCCTCCACCTTGATTCTCAAACCCGATGGCACGGTGTATGATATTCTCCGCGGCTATGAGGGCAATGCCGACCGCTACCATGCGCGTGTTCAGGCCGCATTGACCGGTGGCGCCAGCTATGCCGAGATCCGGGGCGCGGCAGCGGCCCGTCCCGATGACCTTCAGCGTCAGTTTGATCTGGCGTGGAAATATCTGGACATGATCTATCTCGATGAAGCCGAGGCCAGGCTGCATGCCCTGTCGACCCTTGTAGACACAGCCGGAGACGCCACTGTCACACTCGATGAGAGGGCGTTTCCCTTGCCCGAGGCCGTTTCCTATGCGCGTGGGGTTCTAACGTATCGCGGGGGGCGCAATCCTGAGGGCCTGCTGGCCTTCATCGCGGCATTTCCACAGAGCGCGCTTCGCAATCGGGCCGATACCGATCTGGCCAATGCCTTCACGCGCCGCATGCGTCATCAACAGGCTGAATCTTTCTTCAGGGAATTGATCAACCGTTATCCCGACGATACGCAGATGCACTTCTCTACCGTCCGCTACGCTGTGGGCACGGGCAAGCTGTTGGATCAAGCCGAACCCCTGCTCCTCGGGCTGCTGTCCAGCCATGCGGAACGTGAGGATGTGAAGAAGATGGGCGCAGATTTTTTTATCAAGAAGGACAATCTCCCCCGGGCACTTGACTGTTTTGGTCCGGCGGTGGCTGAAAAACAGTGGGACAATGCCGCAGCACTCAACAGCTACGCCTGGTTCTGGGCGGAGCGCGGCCTGAACCTGGACAGCGCGGAACGTGCCGCCAAGCGGTCGCTTGAACTGGCGTCACTGCACCATGTCTGGGACACGTTGAGCATGGTCTACTGGAAGAAGAAAGCCTTTCAGAAGGCCATCGACGCCGAGGAGCAGGCGGTGAAATTGAGTGACCAGCCCGCCTATCGAGAACAGATCAAGAAGATCAGGGCCGACATGAGTCGTTGATCATGTCCAGAAAAACCGTCACGTTGCTGGCGGTTTTTTTGTTTGTTGCCACAAGGTTCCACTTGCAACGCAACGCGGATTGTTTTATCATGAAATGATCGACGCGACATGCAATCCTGATGATTAAACAGGGGGTGAAGATGTCAGTCTACAAAGTGATACACGGCCATTTTCATGTGAAGGGCTATTCCCCGGACGGCGATTCCATCCGTTTTGAAGCCGATGATGCGGTGCATTGGGAGTTCTTAAACTGGCAGAATCAGCAGAAATTTAAAGCCGCCAAAAAACAGCTCCGTTTTGAGGCCATCGATGCGCTGGAGACGCATTACCTGGGGTTCCATCAGCCGCAGGCCTTTGCCATTGCCGCCCTGGAGACCTTGCTGGCCATGCTGGAAATTACGGCCGTGGAGTACAGCCTGGGCGTCACGCGTATCGTCTCCGCCTGCGACGCCAAGCCCGGCTTTATCGCTGCGGCGGCACTGGACCGTTTTCACCGGCCGGTGAGTTTTGTCTTTCCCGATGACGTGGACCTGGAGGACGGCGCCGAGGTCATGGCTTCGGCCCTTCCCGTGGAGCAGTCGGTGAATTACCGCATGGCCGAGCAGGGGCTGGTCTATCCCACCTTTTATCTGCCGCTTGAGCCAGAGATCATGGCGCATTTTAAACCGGCCATTGCCAGGGCCCGTGTGACCGGACGGGGACTCTGGGCCGTGGACAGAACCGCCGGATTTGAGTTTGACCGCCCGGGCGTCATCGAAGAGGATGTGGTGATCCTGCCCAAGCTCTTCCGCAGGCTGGCCTCCTTTCTGGACCGCCGGGGGGATTTTGATCTGCTGGTCGATTATATCCATGCCGGCAGCGACAAGGTGCGGCTTCTCGATGAGGGCCATGATGTCTGGCTGCGCGACCTGATCCATGTGGATGAGCGCGAGGTTGGCCTGTTGATCGATCCTGAACTGATCGCCTTCCATCCCTGAAAAAGAGCGGGCGGCCTCTTCAAAACAAGTGTTGACTGCGCCTCTGAAATCGCGTATCTTGACGGTCAATCTGAGCGGTGGACTGAAAATTGGAGGGGGGCGTGGCCGAAACTGTCTCGCTGTACTATATTCTGGATCTGTTGGGTGTGGCGGTGTTTGCCGTGTCCGGGGCCCTGGCTGCGGGCCGCAAGGGTCTCGACTGGCTGGGTGTGCTGGTGATCTCCGTGGTCACAGCCGTGGGCGGCGGCACGTTGCGTGACCTGCTGCTAAACCGGCATCCCATCTTCTGGATCGAAGACGCCGTTTATCTGCCGGTGATCGGCCTGGCCTCTTTTTTAACGCTGGCCTATGTCAGGCTGCACAAACCGCCGGGCAAGGCGCTCCTGATTGCCGATGCCCTGGGCCTGGCCTTCTTTACCATTAACGGGACGCAGATTGCCGAGTCTGCGGGGCTGCATCCCGTGATCTGCGTGGTCATGGGCACCATGACCGGTTCTGCCGGCGGCGCCATGCGCGACGTGCTCAGCGCCCAGGTGCCGTTGATTTTACGGCGTGACATCTATGCCACAGCCGCCATCTCCGGGGCCGCGGTCTACCTGATCTTAAAAACAGCGGCCCTGCCGACGTATTGGGCCATGGCCGCCGGATTCTCTGTGATTGTGCTGCTGCGGCTCCTGGCCATTGTCTGGGGACTCCGGCTGCCGGTGTTCCGGCTGGAACAGCCGCCACAGTGAGCTGCCCCTGTATGGGGACTCGGGGATTGCCCGATTGCCGTGTCCTGTGCATTTCTGTATATTATCGCCATCATTTTCCGCTGCCATTCTATCGATGAGGTGCTTCATGAACGCCCCCACTGCTCCCAGTATTTTCAATGATGTGCTCGGTCCGGTGATGCGCGGCCCCAGCAGTTCACACTGTGCCGGCGCCCTGCGTATCGGCCGGTTGGTGTATGACTTCATGGCGGGAGAGATCGATTCGATCCATATTCAATTTGACCCCAACGGCTCGCTGGCTACCACACACGCCTCGCAGGGCTCGGACATGGGGCTCTTTGGCGGACTTTTGGGTTGGGAGGCCACCGATGAAAGGCTGCCGGAATCGGCTTTGTGGCTCGAGAAGGCGGGCATCGACGTAAAAATTAAGATTGCGCCGCTGGCCGAGAAACACCCCAACACCTATCACCTCACTGTCGGCTCCGGCAGGGGGCAGCATGAGATTGTGGCTCTTTCCACAGGCGGCGGCATGGTGGAGATCGTCGCCATCGATGGCGTGGCACTCTCTGTGGCCGGAGATTATCACGAGACATTGATCGGCCTGTCCGGAGCGGGTGATGCGCTCATCGGCTTTCTCAAAAATCAAACCACTGCCGATGCCGTCATCAATCATCAGAACCGATGGGTGGAGGTGAAGTCTCAGGCGTCGTTGCCCGATGCACTCATCGAACAGCTGGGTGCACGCCCAAATGTGGAGACGATTCATCGCCTCAGGCCGGTGCTGCCCGTGCTCTCCAGCGCTGATATGCGCGTACCTTTTCTGACGGCTGAGGCCATGCTGGCCGCCAGTCATCAAACGCCGTTATACCGCCTGGCCCTGCACTATGAGAGCGCACGCAGCGGCCTCTTGCCTGCCGAGGTGGAGGGGCGCATGCTGGATCTGGTGGCCATTTGGGAGCTTTCCGTGGCCCAGGGGCTTGAGGGTACGGATTATGGAGACCGCATTCTCGGGCAGCAGTCCGACGGGTTCCAGGCGGCCATGAGCCAGAAGCGGCTGCTGGATGGTGGCGTGCTCAATATGATGACGCTCTATGTCACGGCCCTGATGGAGATGAAGTCGTCCATGGGTGTGATCATTGCCGCGCCCACGGCCGGTTCCTGCGGGGGGCTGCCCGGTGCGGTGCTGGGGGCGGCCGAGGTGATGGGGCTTCAATCGACTCCCAAGGCCCGGGCGCTGCTGGCCGGGGGCATGATCGGCGTCTTCATTGCCCATCACGCCACTTTTGCCGCTGAGGTGGGTGGGTGTCAGGCCGAGTGCGGTGCAGGGTCGGGCATGGCGGCCGCGGCACTGGTCGATCTGGCCGGCGGCACCGCCCAGCAGGCCGTAGCTGCGGCGTCTATGGCGCTTCAGAACAGCTTTGGCATGACCTGTGATCCTGTGGCCAACCGCGTGGAAGTGCCCTGCCTGGGCAAGAATGTCATGGCCGCGGCCAATGCGCTGAGCTGCGCCAACATGGCCCTGGCCGGCTTTGATGCCGTAGTCCCCCTGGATGAGGTCATCACGGCCATGCACGGCGTGGGTCAGAGTCTGCCCATGGCACTGCGCTGCACGGCACTGGGCGGGCTCTCTGTGACTGAGACCTCCAAAGCCATTGAAAAACGGCTGAACCCTATTCAAATCTAGCCGCTGTGTGCGCTGCACTCAGAGGCGTTCAACACAAGGTGTCGTCTGCACGTTCAGATATCGAGCTATTCTCTGCTCCACAGAGGCCCTTGCCTCTGTGGGTTTTTTTTAGAGACGAGAGCTGGGGTCAGTTGTGTCGATCGGGCAGGGGGCAATCACTGCGCTCTACAGGGTGCAGTCATATTGATAATGATGAAGTTAACACTGTTTTGTGCGCGCTTGATCTCAGCGAGTAGGTTATGATTTTATTTTCAAGTCAATATGTATAAGGTATTTATTGTAGGGCATTTTCCTTATTTATCCCATGAATAAAATTTTATAGGTTATAATATAGAAAATGCTCTTTGAAAATTTCAATGGACAATGTTTATTTTGATGGCTTGTCGGTCAGTTGCTGATTTCAGTTCCAGGATATAAACCCCGGAAGCCAGCGGCAGATTGTCCTTGAGCAGATCTGAAGCTTCAATCATGCCCATATGCAGCCCCTGGGGCAGCAGTTCACTGAAAATTGTTTTGATTTTCTGGCCCATCATGTTGTACAGTGACATCGTAATGATCTGATCCATTTTTGATTGAATGAGTATCTGTGTGCCCTGTGCGGGTGTGAATGGATTGGGAAAGTTCTGTTCAATCCGTATGGTGTGATCGGTGTTCTGAGCGGATGGATAATAGATATCGGGGCTGTTGACAATTAAACCCTCAGTGCCCACGGCCCAGCATGCATCATGTTTCATGAATGTTAATGATCCCTCATGGGGGAGAATGTGAATGCCCCTGAATTTGACATTAGGATACTCATATAGGATTCTCCATGATTCACCATCGTTGTCGCTAAAGTATATCATGGCTTTTCTGTTGTTTTCCTGGATTTGATAGGCAGACATGTAGATTTCTCCACCTTTAAGAATCTGTATGTCGCTGGGCTGAATCCAGTCCCTTTGTAGAGAGTGCCCTGTACTCATCCATGTTTTACCCCCATTTAGACTTGTGAATATTTTGAAGTAGCCAATGGCAGTAATGTGATCATCAGCACTGACAGCCATATCAAATACAGGGCTGCTCACCACGCCCGCATATTGCCATGTTTTGCCTGCATCATCTGTTCGTCTGATAACAGCCTCGCCAAACACATCTCCACAAAAAGAGTTGGCGCTATACCCGTGCTTTTCATCCCGAAAACATATTGATTTGGCAATTAAGGTGTCTTGCTCAAAGATGGTCTCCCACGTCAGTCCACCATCTTCAGTGCGAAGGATTTTATTTTGTTGGGGCCACACCCAGAAATTGCCCATACTGGCCCAGCCGATGTTTTTATTTACAAACTTTATATCGGTGAGTGGCCAACCCCAATCAAAAGGCAAAGCAGCTTCATGCCAATTCCAGCCGCCGTCTTCAGTATAGAGTATCAGTGACCTTTCGGTGTGCCTTCCCGCTATGGATGTATCCTGACGGCCTCCAACAATACCGTGCAGGGCATCGTGAAAGTGTATATGTCTATAGTAAGCATTGGAAATTGAAGGGCCCACATGATGCCAGGTGGTGCCGCCATCGTCTGTTTTTATAATTGTGGCGTTGTTTCCAATGGCCCAGCCCAGTTCCTGGTTAATGAAATGAACATCATATAATTGGTTTGTTGTACTGTTTTGTACGTGCCACTGGCTCAATAATAGACCCGTATTTATAAACACCAAAAGAATTGTCTTGATACGCATTACTGGTCCTTTTTTTAATGGATGCTAATGTTAAATTAACATTATTGATGCGCAAATGTCAATAGGGGAATTGCTTACTTGGCGTATTTATAAAATGTGGCGTGGCGCTTTCAATGCCGTGCGCAGGATCTCAGCGGGTACGCTATGATTGTATTTTCAAGTCAATGTGTATAAGGTATTTATTGTAGGGCATTTTCCTTATTTATCCTATGAATAAAATTTTATAGGTTATAATATTTAAAATGCTCTTTTAAAATCTCAATGGACTATGTTTATTTTGATGGTTTGTCGGTCGGTTGCTGATTTCAGTTCCAGGAGATAAACCCCGGAAGCCAGTGGTTGGTTATCCTTGATCAGATCTGATGGCTCTATTGTGCCCATATGCAGCCCCTGGGGCAGCAGTTCACTGAAAATTGTTTTGATTTTCTGGCCCATAATGTTGTACAGGGACATCGTAATGACCTGATCTATTTTTGATTGGATGAGTATCTGAGTGGCCTGTGCGGGTGTGAATGGATTGGGAAAGTTCTGTTCGGCTAATATCGAGCCATGTTTTGTGGCGGAATCTGATTGATAATACTGTTCGTTTTGCTGGATGAGTCCATCAGAGCCAACAAGCCATATGTCGTGTTTTTCCAGATGGCTGAGTTTGGCTTCATGCGGAGCAAGGGCAACCCCCTTAAAACGGACATCCGGGTATTCATACAGAGTGCGCCAACTGTGGCCATAATCATCGCTTTCATAGAGTAAGCCGCTTCTATCTCCTTCTGCAAATTTGTAGGCAGAGATATAAATATTTCCACCACTGGTCACCTCAATGGAACTTGGCATTATCCAATCAACTTGAAGTTGAAGGCCCAGGGAGTACCATGTCCTCCCCCCATCTGTTGAGTTGAATATGTTGAAGTAACCGATGGCAATAAATCTGTCTCTGTCAATGATTTCAAATTCATAGAGTGCGCTATTGACGTGTCCCCTTTTTTGCCAGCTTTTCCCGCCATCACTTGTATATTCTACCCAGGACTCGTCACCTGTCCCGGAGTAGTAACTAAATGAGGCAATCCCTTCAGACTGGTTGAAGAAATTGATGTTTCGTGCAATGAGCGTATCTCGTTCAAATACAGTCTTCCAGGTTGAGCCGCCATCGTCAGTGGATAAAATTATATTTTTTTTCATTGCCCCCCAGAAATTGCCAAAACTTGCCCAGCCCCTGTTACGATCAAGGAAAAATAAATCCGTCAGAGCCCAGTCCCAGTTCAAAGGCAGCTGCACTTCTTGCCATGTCTCCCCGCCATCCCCGGTTTTGTAGATCAGTGACCGTGTCGTTCGAGAGTTGTTTATCTCTCCTCGTTGCCGTCCACCGATGATGCCATTCTGATTGTCAAAGAAGATAATCTTGTCGAAGAAAGCATTGGGTTTGTCGAATTCCGTTATTTCCCAGGAGCTGCCGCCGTTGGTTGTTCTGATGATTTGCGGCGCTTCAGGGAGAATCCAGCCCGTCTGTGGATTTTGAAAATGGACGACTTTGAGTTCACTGTTTACATTGCAGTTCAATGTTTTCCATTGCGCATGGATAATGCAGAGGGGGCAAAAAGTAAGAATGAAATATGACGTTTCATTTTTTTGGCCTTTATATATCTGATGTTAGTACAATATAAATTAATTATGGATTATAGTCAATAGGTGAAATTCTTATTCGTTGATAACGGATATTTCGATGCTTAGCCGTACCAAGTCAGGGGCGTCGGGTATCCCAGATAATGATGTCTCGTGTGGAATGTGGCGGCAGCCCATGCTGGTAGGCGCAACACCGGGTGTCGCTTTCATGTTCAACTGTCCAGTTGTTCTACGCCCGGAGTCGGGAGGTGCTCTGACTATTCAATTTGAGTGAATTAAAAAAAGAATCCCTGCAGTTCATCAGCGCTGCAGGGATTCATTTGTTTGAGCTGTGTCGAGGATTGGTTATTTGATCAGCAGCATGCGCATGGCATGCGTGGTGCCGTGCATCTCCAGGACGCAGGTGTAGAGGCCCGAGGCCAGGGCGCTGCCGTTAAACTGAACGTCATGGCTGCCCGCCTGCTGCACCTCATCCACCAGAATCTTCACGGCCTTTCCTGTGAGGTCGTAGACGGTGAGCTTCACCGGCGTCGCTTCATTCACATGGTAGCGGATGGCCGTCACCGGATTGAAGGGATTGGGGAAGTTCTGCTCCAGCACCGGTGACTCGGGTTGATGGATGACAGCCTGTTCCTGTTCTACGGCGGTACTGCCTGTGGAGAGGCCAAAGAGCATGGCACCCACGCTGCCGCTGCTCATCTGGGAGGCGGGGGAGAAAAAGCCAAGAATAGCGATCAGTATCATCATGCCCAGGGCTTTGAATGGAATCATTGCAAATAGAATTCCGCCCGGCATGGCCAGCAGGGCGAGCAGGCTCAGCACGGCCAGATTCAGTATGATGAGATGTGTGGGACCAACCGGGCCACCCGTTTCATGCAAGCGCTTCTTCAGCCTGGCCAGCAAGGCGCTGATTTCCGAGTCGTTCGCAGAGGCAATGATCTTGCCTGTGCTGCCCTCCAGGGTGCCCTGTACGGTAGTGTAGACGCGGCCCTCGTCAATTTGAACATCGTAGATGGTGCCCTCTCCACCCACACGGGCCACTTCAGCGGGGGCGCCGGGTGTCTTTATATTGAAAGACTGAAGCGCCCAGGTGCCGGCGTTGAGATTGACGCTGCCGGCCAGGGCCAGTGTGTCTTCTACGCAGAGCGCTGTGGCCAGTCCGTCCAATGCAAACATGCCTGCTTCCTGGATATTGCCCGGGGCCTTGAAATTGAGGATGTAGACCGGGTCGGCGTTCTGAGTGTGTACGGCGGCAAAGACCAGTGAATCGGCGGTTCGGCAGGTAAGGCTGCGGGCTTCGCCGTCAAAGGGGTGTACGGCCAGTGGCGCGGGCTGCGCCGGATTGCTGATGTCCACCCACTCCACGGCGCCGCTGATGGCCCCGCGGCTAAGCAGAATCAGTATGCTGCCCACGGCCTCCACATCGATCAGCTCGCCAACTGTTGAGCTGTACTGGCCCAGCGTCTGCAGGGCGTTGGGCGTACTGTAATCGATCAGTGTGAGGGTGTTTCCCTGCAGCGCCAGAAGGTGGTGGTCTCCTGTGCCCAACCTGAATACATCGTGAAAGGCTGTGTCTGATCCCAGCACGGTGTAACCGCCGTCAGAGGCAATTTGATAGGTCCATATCCGTTCCATGGAGGCCAGAAAGAGTGTATCGCCCAGGGCCGTGAGATGGACGGCGTCCCACGGGGCGTGATAGCCGTCTTCCAGCGCAGGCGCGTCAGGATTAGAGAGGTCGAATCGAATGATGCCCTGGTCTGACGATCCTGTGCTCATATAGGCTGTGGGAAAGTCAATCTCGAGGCTCTTGGCGCTGGGCCAGGAGCCTTCTTCAAATTCCACGATCCCCCGTCTCTGCGGGTTGCTCTCATCGGTGAGGTCGATGACAAAGAGGCTGGCGCTGCCCGAACAGCCCACGTAGGCCATCTGCCCATGGGTTTGAATCTGCCTGGGGTTCTTAAAGGATGAGGTGTTGCCGACGATGATTTTCGTCTCCACAAATCCCAGTCGGCTGAGGTCTTGCGCGTAGACGGAAAGGCCGATATTGGGGTAGCCCTCTGTGCCTACCAGGAGCCGGTCGTTGAAAAACTGCAGGGCCTTGATCTGCGCCAGGGCAATGGCCTGCCGCCTGAGCGGGGGCGATACGGTGTGGTTGTAGAGCAGGAGGCTGTCGGCTGTGGCCACGGCGAGCAGACTGTCATTGACGGCCACATGCTGCGCCGGCACCTGGAGCGTATGGATGCGCTGCGGCGCGGACGGCGTAGACATGTCGAGAATGGCCAGGCTGTCATCCATGGCCAGAAAGAGGAGGTTCTGGGCAAAGTGGCCTTGAATGGGGAACCTGGATGTAATGGGCATGCGGTGCATGAGTTCCGGTCGCCGGGGATTGTTCAGTGAGAGCACCTCAAGCGCGGTGTCTTTGTATGTATAAAAGACGTAGAGGCAGTTGTCGTGGAGGAGGATATTATTGCATTCGCTGCTGAGTCTGAGGCTGTGGACCTTGGTGATGGGTTGGCTGCTGACATCCAGTACACTGAGAAAGCCGCCGTGGGCGTGGTAGAGAACATCCCCGTTGAGGGCGCAGTCAATGCTATATCCCCCCATGTGATTTTCAAATATTTTCTCAGGCGCTTCCTGGGCCGTCGTCAATCCGGAAATAAGAATCAGAAGAAGCAATGAAAGGCCAAGATCTTTTTTCAGGCTCCGATGATACATATTCACCTCCGTTGGCTGGTGCTGCTAACAGAAAATGCAAGAATAATGTTGGGATATGTTAATAGGGTAATCATTGTATAGCGGAAAATCAAGTACAAAGATGGCGGGGGCTTGAATATGCACAGAGTGAACCGTTTTTTCGGGGGGAGGCTCAAATTACGATGGCTCGATTTAAAGAAAGGCGCCGCCACCTCTGAACGACCTGAAAGGCAAATCGGAAATGACAGCATGGGCTGTGCAGGTGAATTCATTTTGAGGGATTTGTGTGTCGCATTGCAACTTGCCCCGGGTTTTGGCCTCTGCCCTGGGCAAGAATGCCTCTCGTTGGGTGGTGCGAGGTGGATTGTCTATTACTGAGCGTCTAACGGCACTGATGCGTCAACGGGACCCATGGACCGGCGGCCTCAGATGACGCATCAGTGGATTGCCTTATTTCAGCAGCAGGCAACGTCCTGTTTTGACCCGCTTGCCGGCTTTCAGCTGATAGAGGTAGACGCCGGAGGGCACGGTTTTCCTCGCATTGTCTCTACCATCCCAAAGGGTGTTGTGCGTACCGCGATTTTTGGGCATATCGGCAATTAATGTCCTGACGTGTTGGCCCTTGATATCGTATACAGCCAGTTTAACGGTCGCTGGAGTTGCAAGGGTGTAGTAAATTGTTGTTGAGGGGTTAAAGGGGTTGGGATAGTTGCCCAGTGAGAATCCCTCTGGCCTCGGCCCGTTGTTGTCATCCACGGTGGTCTGCAGGTCATTGTTGTAGCTTTGACGGCTTACATTGATCCAGGCGTCGTCCCAGCTTTGGTTCAGTATCTGAACCAGCTTCTCATCCTCATAGCTGTACTGGGTTTTGTCTGTGTTGACCCAGGCGTCGGTTTCCCATTGCTGTTGGATTTCTTCAAGCATCACACCAGGCGTTTCAGTCAGCATGCCCTGGAATTGGTTCACCCAGCCGTCCTGATACGTCTGAATCAGCCAGTAGGTGCATTGATCATCGTCATAGGTGGCCTGTTCATAGAGTGAGTCGACCCAGACGGTTTCATGCCACTGTTTGACATGTTCCTCGATAATGTGTGCGCCATCCCAGGTCCATATTTTTTTCCATATGTTTTTCATTGTGCCATCCATCAATGCGAAATCCAATCCTTGCATTGTCCGGCCAAGTATCTGTCCCGTGGCGTTGTAATCGTCATCGATCAGGACAAAGTTCATGAATGGGTTCCCATCGTCTATACCAATGTTCATCTGCATTAAGTCTGTATCCAGATAACCGTTGGCATCGTATGAGATGATACGTTTGATTAGATCCGTCCAGGTGGAATCATTGAGGAAAGAGATCAACTGCTCACTTAAACGATTGTCATCATTGTAAGTATAGGTTAAATGACTGTAGTTGCTCATTTCATCCAGAGTATCCAGTTGGGTTTGAAATGTCATCTCCGCCAGGAGTTGATTGTCTTGATACGTGAGAACAAAACGGGTGCTCAGTGTCCATGCACTCTGTATCCATGTGTCAATATTGACAGCAGCCATGTTTCCCTGGCTGTCTTCATCAACATGGAGGCGTGAGGTATTGGTCCATACATTGTTTTGCCAGGTCTGCAGCAGCCAAGAGAAATCTGTGCCAAAGGGACAAGGGAAAAGGTTAAAAGCGTAGCCCATGGAAGTGGGGTGTTCACGGTCGTATGCGCTGAGAAAGCGGGACACGCTGTCGTATTCATATCCTGCGGCAAGCACCATGCGTTGTGTGTTCTGCCATGCGGATTCGTTCCATTCCTGAAAGATGATTTCCGTGCGGCCGTCTGCCAGGGTTGCCGTTGACATTTTTTGGGGGAAGCCGGGCTTAGCCATTTGATTGGCAGGCGGGGCGTTTGTATGTGAGAGATGGATTTGTTTGAGGTTGATATCTGATAATTGGGTCAGCGTCTGTTGAGTGGCCCTTGTTGTCTGGGCTTTGAGTCCCGCCGTATTGAGTGACAGTATTCCGGAAAGGATCAAGAAACCGAGGATCTGGATCTGTTTTCGCATGTACTCCTCCAAAATGAACATCGTGTACTGGAAATGGAATATGTTTTGGGGGAGAGCGGACAAAATATAGTGCTTTACGCTTGAAATTACAAATGATAAGTCAAATTTATCTGAAGAGGGCTTCGTTCTATGGCTGTGGACGATCATGGGGGATGAGGGAATGGCCGGTTGAAGGGCCATATGAAATATTTACTTGTTGTTATGAATTAGATAGATTAAATTGATATTATTCTTATGGTTTATGTAGAAGACAGGTTTCTGGGATTGGGCCTTTGTGTAGATTGAACCCAAAAAGTTGATTTTGTTAAAGGTGATATGGCCATGATGCGCTGTTTGATTGACTGTCCAGGGATAATCAACACGTCCCGGTGGCTGTATCGGGGGTGTCGTTTGTTTGTCCATTGGTGAATAAGTAACTGTTTTTTATTAAAATATAATGAGATTGATATAAATATTTTACGGCCTGTACAAATTTAAAGAATAATGAAAGGGGGGACATGCCCTTCTCTTTTCCAAAGACGCTGCCGAAATGGTCATTGATTTTGTTCATATTTATTTTTTCCACTTCAGGTCTGCACGCTCAAAATCTTGTGATCAATGAATTGATGGCCCTCAATCGAAGCACTGTACACACAGCTTCTGGGGCGTATGCCGACTGGATCGAGCTGTACAACGGTGGAAGCACGCCTGTTGATTTGACCGGTTACCGACTCAGTGATGATGGCGAATTGGCTTCCGCCTGGCCCTGTCCGCAACAGACGATAGACGCCGGCGGCTTTGTACTGGTCTGGGCTTCGGGGGAGAATGGATGGGTGCAGGGGGAGATGCACACCGATTTTAAGCTGAGCAGCAGCGGAGAGACGCTCTCTCTTTTTCACGCAGACGGCCGGCTCATTGACAGCATCACTTTCCCTGCCCAGCAGGCCGACCAGAGCTATGCCCGTCTTCCCGACGGTCACGTCGCATGGCAGCTCACCGCTTCACCCACACCGGGCGGGGCCAACGTGGCCGACCCGCCGGTAGAATTTGAAGCCTCCGACCCATCGGGCCTCTACAGCACACCATTCGATTTGACCCTGCATGTCAACCTGCCCCAGGCAGAAATCCGTTATGCCCTGGGAGGCGATGTGCCTACGGCCTCGGCAACCCTGTACACGGCCCCTCTACGCATCACACAGACCACCGTGATGCGTGCGGCTGTGTTTGTACAGGGCGTTCAAACCGGTCCCATACGCACGCATACCTATTTTCTCAATGAAACCCCGCACCTGCCGGTGCTGGCGCTCAGTGCTGTCCCCGATGATTTTTTTTCAGAAACTACCGGTATCTATAGACATTGGGACGGGCAGGGCAGTGCGTGGGAGCGCCCGGTGCATGTTGAATTGATTGAGGACAATCAGCCTCGCTTTGAGATTTCAGCCGGTATCCGTATTCATGGCAATGTCTCCCGAAACAAGGACAAGAAGGGCTTGAGACTCTATTTTCGTTGTGAATACGGTATGGAGGCATTGAAGTATCAACTCTTTCCGGAACAGCGCCCCGAACTCGATTGTTTTAAACGGCTGGTGCTCTATCCGCCCTCAGGGGATGATCCCACGGGGAGTAAATACTTTACCCATGTTGCCGATGTGTTGACGCATTCACTTTATGATGAGGCCGGCGGTGATGCCGCTGCGTTTCGCCCCGTCTCGCTTTACCTGAACGGCGCATACTGGGGGATATACTGGATTCGTGAACGCATCGACCGACACTATGTTAATACCCATATGGGCTATGAAGAGATGGATTTGATGCGAATCATTCCCGAGCATCATGGCGCTGAGTTCTCAGAGGGTGATGATCGATTCTGGAGGGAGACGCTGGACTATTTTGAGACTCAGACATTCCGTGTGCACAGCCATTATCAGTATGCGGCGGAGCACTATTTTGATGTTGATAATTTTATCGATTACTATATTTTCAATATTTTTTCTGGGAATGATGACTGGCCACAGAACAATCTGGACATGGTGCGTGACCGCAGCGGCGCCGATGGCCGTTGGCGCTTTATCATGTGGGACACAGGCAGTGCCTGGCACTATCACGGTCCTGATATCCCCATGCTTGCGTGGTGTACACGGAATGGTCTGCGCACCGATATTCGGAGTGATTGGGGCGATTTGCTCTGGTCTACTGTCTTTTTCAAACGGTTTCTGGAGAGTGCGGAGTTTAAACGAAAATTTATCATTCGATATACTGACTTGATGAATACCTGCCTGGCGCCAGACAGTCTGATAAAACGTGTGGACGGCCTTGCCAATTGGGTCAGAAACGAGATGCCAAGAGAGGAGGCCCGCTGGAATTATGTCCATGGCGGTCACTGGGATGAACATCTCTCCAGGATTTATGCATTCTGTGCCGAGCGCAGAGGTTTTCAGCGCAGGGAGATCGAAACCGCTCTGGGCGTCCTGAGAATGGCCAATGTCACGCTGCAGCCCAGTCCGGGAAAGGGCCGGTTGGCCATTAACACGCTGGAGCCGTTTTCAGAGCCGTGGACGGGGCGTTACTTTAAACCTTTGCCTGTGGAGATTCGGGCGCTTCCCGAGCCCGGTTTTCGCTTTGCGGGCTGGACCGACCCCCAGTTGCCGGACAGTGTTGTGATTCAGGTCACCCCTGAACACGACCTGACTTTTGAGGCTGTCTTTGTGGCTGACAGCGTCAATCGTTCTGTGGTTATCAATGAAATCAACTATAATGATGCCGGTGACTTTCAATGCCAGGACTGGGTGGAGCTGCACAATACCTCCGATGATGCGGCGGATCTTTCGGGGTGGCGTTTTACAGTCGGTGACGAGACCGTTGACCTGCCGGAACAGACGGTTCTGGCCGCTGGCGGCTACCTGCTGCTCTGCAGAGACGGTGCGGCCTTTCATGGCTGTTATGACGGCCAAATCATCCATGCTGTAGAGCTGCCCATCAAACTCTCCAACGCCGGCATGCACTTGGCGCTGCACTGTACCGCCGGACTGTTGGTGGATTCCTTGACCTACAGTGATGACGCGCCCTGGCCTATCGAAGCCGACGGCCTCGGTGCCACGCTGGAACTCATCGATGCTGCGTTGGACAACGGGCAGGCTTCAAGCTGGCAGGCCGGGCAGCAATACGGCACCCCCGGCAAGGCCAACAGCGGCGGCTGGGAGACGGGCGTTGAGATTACAAACCAGGCCGATCCCCAGGTTTTTTCTTTGTATCCCGCATATCCCAATCCCTTTAACGGGGAGACGATCATTGTCTTTTCGCTGAATGCGCCTGGCCCGATAGCGCTCGTTGTCTACAATGTGTTGGGGCGGCCTGTGCGCAGGCTTCAACTGGGATGGACAGCGGCCGGCGTCCACCGGCTGTCGTGGCATGGCTGTAATGATAACGGTGAAACCGTTGCCACCGGCGTCTACCTGATTCAGCTGATCGCCGGAAAAAGAAGGCGTCTTGAAAAAGTTGTTTATACACGTTGAAACAAGCCCTATATTAAAATCGTAAATTCTGTGTCGGCGCTGATGACTGCGCCGGACAAACAGTGCAAGATCCGTAATCGCCCCTCCGTCCCTTGTTTTACTCGCGGCCGGTCATAGACCGGCTCCCTGTTGCAGGCCTCCGGCCTGTGCAACCTGATATGTTTGGAGGCGTCTATGAAACGAAGCTTGTTCTCTCTGTTCTTTTTCCTGTTTGTTGCGCTGGTTTCGGCCCAGCAATCCAGCTGGCCGCAGTTTCGTGGAAGCGGCGGCCAGGGCGTGGCCGATGGGAACGCGGCGTTGCCCGTGGATTTTGGTCCTGAAAAGAACCTGCTTTGGGCTGTGGACCTGCCCTACGGACTCTCCTCGCCCTGTATCTGGGGAGACAAAATTTTTCTTACCGGCGTCTCAGGGTCGGAGTTGGAGATATTCTGTGTCAATCGTCATACCGGAGAAAAACTCTGGAGCCGTCAGGCGTGGTATGAATTTATAGAACGTGTGCACCGCGCCAACAGCCCGGCCACACCCACGCCGGTAACTGATGGCAGGCATGTCTTTGTCTATCTCGGCTCGTCCGGCCTAATGTGTTATGACATGGACGGCAATGAACTGTGGTCACGCATTGTTCGCATTCCGCCCAACCTTTACGGCACGGCGACCTCACTTGTCATGGCAGAGGGGCATCTGATTTTCTGTAATGACACGCAGCGCGGCTCGGCTCTTGAGGCCATCAATCCTGAAAACGGGGAGACGGTATGGCGCACGGTGCGAAAAGATCTGCAGTACAATTGGACCACACCCATGGTTTGGGAAAATGGAGACGTTCAGGAGATCGTCGTCAACGGTCAGGCGAGAATGGTCGCCTACAATGCCAAAGATGGCAAAGAACGTTGGAGCCTGCCCGGATTGACCGATGAACCCATTGTGACTCCCATCTCGGCCAACGGCTTGGTGTATATTACCTCTTACAATATGAAAACCAACAGCGAAGTCATCCGCCCGCCGGTGTGGGAAGATCTGGTCAAGACACTGGACACCGATGGCGACGGCATGCTGACCTTCACCGAGAGCAAGGCCAATCGTTCCATTCTCTCCCGTGCCGATGCCGACGGGGAAGGTGATCATCCGCTCTGGGGCTTTCACCGTTTTCTCGATGAAGACAAAGACGGCAAGATTACAGGCAGAGAGTATCAGAAGATTGTCAAATGGGTAGACAGTTTTCCGCAGGCCAACGCCCTGATGGCGGTGAGGCCCGGCGCAGACAGTACGCAGCCTGCGGAGATTGTCTGGAAATATGAGAAGGGCATTCCGGAATGTCCTTCGCCGCTGTTTTACAAGGGGCGGATCTATCTGCTTAAAAATGGCGGTATGCTGACCTGCCTCGATGCCAACACCGGAGAGATGAAATATCAGGAGCGCATGGGTGCCGGCGGACCGTATTACGCCTCGCCCGTGGCGGGTGATGACAAAATCTATACGGCGTCCACACGGGGGAAAGTGGCTGTGATTCAGGCCGGTGACCGGTTCAAGGTGCTGGCGGTTCACGATTTTGATGATCGCATCGGCGCCACGCCGGCGCTGCTCGATGGGATGATTTATCTGCGTACAGGGAAGCGGCTGTATGCTTTCGGTAATAAAGAATAGGTGTTTACACGATCGACAATATAAAGAGGAGGTGCCATGCTGAGTTGTCCCCGCTGTGGTGAACAGGCATTTTCGGCCTGGACCAAGCTGGTCATCGGCCCGGCCACATCGGCCCGATGTCGCCATTGCCTGAAACCCGTCAGTGTCTCATGGATGTCTGTGGGACTGCTCGCGCTGTTCTTTGTGGCCATGATTGGCCTCAGACTGGCGATGAACCCTTCTCCGGTGTACTGGGTCATCGTGGCCTTTCTGGCTGCCGGCTGCCTCTTTGTGCATGTTAAATGGGTTCCGCTTGAGAAGCGCTGATCCCAGACAGAGTCAGTGTTGAGAATAAAACGACCGGGTGTTTGCCCGGTCGTTTTATTTGGCAACCCCAATATATAGCTGTGTTAAGAGGGTTGAATACTATATTTTCCTTGATTTTTTCCGATTAATTCACTACTCTTATACCATCCCAAAATATTTCCCCCCAACGAAGGAATATCTATGTCGCCAAGAAATCAATCCGGCAAGCAGGGTCTGTTCATCGCTGTCGATGCCAATATCGGCGCTGGAAAAACAAACGCCTGTCACGCCATTGCGTCCGCTGCCAATACACTGGGCTGGCCGGCCAAGGTGTTTGAAGAGCCCACACACAGCGATCAGTTTTCACATTTCCTGTCGCGCTATTATGAAGACCTGCGTACGGGCAAGAATACCGGCGGCGGCTTTGCCATGCAGATGTATATGCTCTGTGAACGCTATGAACAACACCGTCTGGCTGTGGAGCTGGCCTGGGGACAGCAGGGTATTGCCGTGGTTCAGGACCGGCCCATCTATGGGGACACGGTGTTTGCCACCACGGCCATGGAACGGGGATTCATGACCCGTGAGGAGTATGATCTCTACGTGAATCTTTTTAGGAACATGAGCCGCGACGTCATGCCGCCGGACATCTTTGTCTATCTGAATGTCCCTGCAGAAGAGTGCCATCGCCGCATGGCCACGCGTGCCCGTTCCCTTGAAGAGGGGGTGCCGCTCGATTATCTTCAGCATCTCGACCGCAACTACCAGAAGATGATCAAAGAGATGCGCCGGCGCGGCGTGCGTGTGCTGACCGTGAACTGGGAGCAGTTTGGCCCGCCTGTCGAATTGTGGAATAACATTCTGAAAATGGTCGGCTCAGACGACTCCTGGTATGAGCAGCTCAGTTTTTCCTTTGCCAAGCAGCCGCGTATGCCTATTGTCGATACAGAGACCCCGGCCGATCCCTCTGGTGAGACCGGCGACTCACCGGCCTAGTCGACGCTTGCCCGCTTCGGCGGGCGTTTTCTTTTTCTTCGCAACGTAGAGATGGAGCTGCCGTGAAAACCTATCAGAGACAGCGACTCTCAGTGATCGGATTTTATCTTTCCTTTGTTCTGTTTTTCGGCGCGATACTTTTTCTTCTGCCTTTCTTTACCGGGCTATGCTACAGAGACAGTTCGCCGGGGCTGCTGGCCAGGGCCTTTCTCCTTCCGGCGCTGTTTTCTGCAGTGTTGAGCCTTGTTCTGCGCCTGGGCTCTAAGGAGCACCCCCTCGCATTGAAAGATGCCATGGCCATCTGCACATTTTCTTGGCTCGGTCTCAGTGCCCTGGGGGCTGTCCCCTTTGTGGTCATGTTGAAAATCTCCTACCTGGATGCCTATTTTGAAACCATGAGCGGCTTCACAACCACGGGTATCACGGTGCTCACCGGTCTGGACCACATGCCACACGCCATTCTCTTCTGGCGCGCGCTCACACAGTGGATCGGCGGGCTGGGCATTCTCAGCATGTTTCTGTTGATGGGCATTAAAGGGGGGGCGGCTGCCAACAAGCTCTTTATGGCTGAGGGCCATAAGATCGCCGGTAAGCAACCCTCACCGGCACTGTTCAGAACGGCCCTCATTCTCTGGACGCTTTATATCGGGTTCACCGTGGCGGCCACGGCCGTACTGATGCTCCTGAAACTGGACTTTTTTGATGCATTGACACACGCATTCACCACGCTCTCCACAGGCGGTTTCTCCATCTACGATCAGTCCATTGCCCACTACCGGGCCGCCGGTGTGCCACATGCCCATCTGATTGAAGCCGTCATCATTCTGTTTATGCTCTTTGGCGGCATCAATTTTTTTGTGCATTATCGCGTCTGGACAGGAGATATCAAGGCGTTCTGGGACAATACCGAGATCCGGTTTTACTGGGGAATTGTGATCGGTGCATCGCTTCTTATCGCGTTAAGTACAGTGAAAACGGGCACCTGGATCTGGCCCTCCGGGGTGGCGCTGTCCATGGCAGTGAAGTCTGTACTCATCCACATCAAGGATATCCTCTTTCAGATTGTCTCTGTACTGACGACAACCGGCTACGCCACCCGTGATATCAATGATCCCTTTTTTCCTGTTCTGGCCAAGCAGATCTTTTTGGTGCTGATGGTGATCGGCGGCTGTGCCGGCTCCACCGGCGGTGGGTTCAAGGTCATTCGTGTGGCCATTCTGACGCGGTTGATTGGAAATCGATTTTTCAGGCTCAACGCCAACCGCATGGTGCATGCGCCACTGACTTTGGATAAGCATAAAGTTGAATCCGATGAGTTGGAACGGATTTTTGCCATTTTTTTGATGTGGCTTGTTCTGCTTCTGATGGGAGGAGGGATTACCGCCTTTTTCTCTGATCTCAATGGCTGGCAGAGTTTTTCCGGTATGTTCTCCGCTTTGGGGAATATCGGGCCGTTCTATTTCTCGGTGGGTGAGATGGCGGCACTGCATCCCATCATCAAGGTGACTTATATTTTTGCCATGCTGGCGGGGCGTCTGGAGATTCTTCCTGTGCTTCTCCTTTTCAGTCGGCGTTTTTATAGATAGGAGGTCGGATGTATATCATTATTGCAGGCGCCGGAAATTTGGGCTATGAGCTGGTGGGGAATCTGGTCAAGCGCAAGAAAGAGATTGTCGTCATCGATATGGACAAGACCCGATGCGATAATCTCTTCACAACGTTTGGCGTGGAAACCATCTGTGGCGACGCCACCAAGATTCACGTCCTGAAAGCGGCGGGCATTGACAAGGCCGATGTGGTTGTCGCCACCATGCGCAATGATGCCGCCAACCTGGCGCTCTCGGTATTGGCCAAGAGTTTCAATGTACCGGAACTGATTATTCGTATGAACAGCAAGGCCTATGCAGAGGCCTATAAAACAGTCGGCGTCAGCCAGCTGCTCAGTGTGGTGGACAATCTGGTAGAGGACATTCTCTACTTTCTGGAAAAACCAGAGATACAGCGCGTGGCGCGTCTGGGGGATGGCCAGGTGGAGATTTTTAATGTCACGGTGCGCAAGGGGAGTAAGGCTGCCGGCAAGACCCTCTCTGAGATTGCCAAGGAGAAGGGGCTGCCTGAAGAGAGCGTCATCATTGGGATTTTTGACAAAGTGAAAGGCATTTTTAAAGTGCCCCGGGGAAACACGCAGATAAGCGGCGATGCTGAGGTCTTTGTGGTGACCCGGCCGGAACTGGTGAAGCAGACCGCCAAATTTCTCATGGGAAAATAATGCGCTCAACAAATAAAGACAATAGAATTTGGGAGACTGTAATGGTAGAGAGACGGAACCGATGGATTGAGATCATTTTGGCCGTTTTGCTGATGTTTCTTGCCACGGGATGCGCAAGTACCGTGAAGATGGAGACGCGCAGAGTGCGTGGGGCCTTTGAGTGTGTGGGTGAGTTGAGTCCCGCCCGTTACGGCCTCTCTTCAGTGGCCGTCGGTCAGGATATCTATCTCATCGGCGGTGCCCAGCTGCTCTCAGCCTACAATGGCGGATTACTCAATTTCATTCAGAAGTTCGACGCTTCCACAGGTGAGTTAGTCGTTGTTAAGACGGGTATTGTCCCCAGGCGATACCACACCTCGGTGTTCCATAAGGGTAAGATCTATATCATGGGTGGGGTGACGGCAGACCGCCCCATGGGGCAGATTCGACTCATTGAGACTGATAAAGTGGAGATTTATGATCTCGCCACGGGGCAGATCTCGATGGGAGCCCCGCTGCCCAGAACGCGTTATCAGGCGGCATCGGCCCTGGTTGACGGTAAAATTTACCTTATCGGCGGCCAGCGCAGTGCCGGGTTAAAGGCGGGGAGTGAACGCCCGGTTGGATCTGTTGATATCTATGACATTGCCTCAGACAGCTGGAGCAGAGGCCCCTCACTGCCGGTGGCCCGGTCTTGTGATGTGGCTGTCAGGAAGGGTAAGATCTATGCGGTGGGCGGGTATAATGGCATGTCGCTGGGGCGTGTGGATGTCTTTGATCCCGCCGTGAATCAATGGAGTCGAGGGACGGACATTCCGGTACCGGTATCTGCGCACCGCTGTTATCTAATGAACAACAAACTCCTGGTCATAGGCGATTACAAGATCTTGAATTTTGTCTGCCAATACGATTTTGAAACAGACAGCTGGACAAAGATTGAAAGTGATTTCAGGGGATGTCGACATCATGCCGTGGCCACCGATGGGGTGTTTGTCTATATTTTTGGTGGCGTGCGTGGTTCAGGGGGGACGGGTAGTGTGGGGAGAAATCTGGTCAGTGTGCCCTACATACAGCGCATATCGACATTGAAACTGATGTAGCATTGGGTTGAACCGGGACCTTTTTGATGGGTCCTGGTTTTTTTGAAACATTTTATTGGTAAATCCGATATAATATTATATCGGAAAAGTCGATAATAAGTTGGAGCGCGTTTTGAAAGAATTAACCAAAATTGAAGAGACCGTTTTACTGGCCATCTGGCGGCTCGAGAACAACGCCTACGGTGTTGAGGTGCGGCGCAGGGTCGAAGAGGTCACCGGCAGGGCTGTGAACTACAGCACGCTCTACGCCACCCTGGAACAGATGGTTCGAAAGGGACTGATCAACAAGCAGTTTGGAGAACCGACCGCCGTCCGTGGGGGGAAAAGGAAGGTTTTTTTTCATCCCACAACCTTGGGGCTAGACGCTCTGAAACGCGCTTTCGAGCGCCAGAAGAGCCTCTGGGCAGGAATCAATGATGAAGCCTTTCAACGGGGCCGCCTTTGAGTTCAGCAGGAAAGAAATCACTGCCTCTGTTCCGGCTTCGGATGCTTGAGAAGCTCTACGCCTTCAGTCTGGGTGAGGGCTTTTCAGGGGATCTGGAAGAGGAGTGGATTGAACGCGTAGAACGGGAGGGCCGGCCGTTGGCCAACCAGTGGCTCTGGCGGCAGACATTGGCGTCTTGTCCTGTCTTTCTGAAGCTCCACTCACAACGAGGAGGGACCATGCTGTTTAGCCATCTGAAGATGTTCTTCAGGAACATCACACAGCATAAATTGACTTCGCTGATCCATTTAACCGGATTGGCACTGGGGATGGCTGTTTTTCTTGTCATCTTGCTTTTTGTACAGAATGAGCGGCAGTTTGACCGTTTTCATGAGGATCATGACCGGATTTTTCGGCTGGTCTCCGGCAACCCTGCAGACAAAAACAGCTATGCGGGCTCGCCTGCCCCATTAGGACCGGCCATGCAGGAAGCCTTTCCCGAGATCGATGCCGTAGTGCGTTTTGACCTCTGGCCGCATGTGGTCAAATATGAAGATAAAAGTTACCGCGAACCCCGTGTGCTCCTTGCGGACTCCACATTCTTTTCAGTGTTTACCTTTCCTTTGGTCAAGGGCGATGCCGCCACTGTGCTGATGGACCCCAACGCGGTGGTACTCACGGAGTCCTCGGCCCAGAAGTACTTTGCAGAGACAGATCCCATTGGCCAGGTGCTGCACTTTGTGGATCGCGGGGACTTCATTGTGCGTGGCGTTGCCAAGGATGCGCCCGCCACGTCTCACTTTCATTTTGACTTTGTCATCCCCTTCCGCCATGTCGGCGGCAATGTGGGGTGGGGGGCGTGGAATTACTTCACCTTTGTCCGGGTTAACAGGAATATCGATCACCAGGCGCTGAAGGCCAAGATAGACGCCTTTTTCAAAGACCGTGATCTGGGCGATGTCACAAAAAGGGTTTATTATCAGCCCATTACCGATATCCATTTTCAGTACAATCGATCCAACCTAGAGCCGTCATTTAATGGCCATTTTCTCCTGATTTTCCAGGGGATTGCCCTGACTGTTCTGCTCATGGCCTGTCTCAACTATATCAATCTTTCGACTGCGTATGCTCAGCGCCGCGCCAGAGAGGTGGGCGTGAAGAAGGCTGTGGGACTGAGCCGTCGTGACGTGATGCGCCAATTTCTCAATGAATCGCTCTTCATGGCCGTGCTGGCCGAAGCGATCGCCCTGGGAGTGGTGGCTGCGCTGCTCCCGCTGCTGAATCGTTTTGCGGGACGCACCATGGGACTCCCGTGGCAGGATGGTGTGTTTGTTACAGGCATAACCGTTTTGGGGATTTTGGTGGGGCTGCTCTCGGGTCTCTATCCCGCCTTTGTGCTGGCGTCCATTCAACCGGCCCAGGTGCTAAAGGGGAAACAGATCGCACAGCAGCGATCAAAACTCCGCGCCTTTTTGGTGGTGGTTCAGTTTACAGCCGCCATTGCGCTCATGGTGGGCACGCTCTTCATCCATCGGCAGATGAGGTTTATCCAATCCCGTGACCTGGGTTACAACCAGGAGGCGGTGGTTGCCCTGACGCTCAACCGTGATTTGAGGCAGCGCAGTCCTGAATTGCGTCATGCGTTTCTCAGCCTGCCCGATGTAATTTCGGCTTCAGTACACAACCACATCCCCAATGAGATCAGCTGGTGTCAGTCTGTCTACTGGGAGGGCCAGACCGAGGATGAGTCTACCACCATGTATCTTTTCAGCGCCGATGCCCACTACTTTGAAACCATGGAGATGGCACTGCTGGAGGGCGGTGACCGCGTGGCCAGATATCAAGCCCGTGAGGGGCGCCGGGGTTATGTGCTCAATTTGGCTGCTTTAGAACAGATTGGCTGGAAGGTCGGTGAAGGACGACTGTTTGATCTGAACCATGATCCATTGGCCGGTGAAATTGTGGGTGTTGTAGAGAATTTTCATTACCGTTCCCTGCACCACAAAGTGGCGCCGCTGGCCATCTATATCTCATCAAAGGGCAATCGACTCAACCTGCGGCTGCGGTCCGGGAATATGGCCGCTGCCATGGCACAGATCCGTGATCTCTGGAAGGAACTGGCCCCCAACTTTGAACTTGAGTACGCCTTTGTCGATGATAAACTGGCCGCTTCTTACCATGCGGAGGAGAAGCTGGGCCAGCTGCTCAACCTCTTCACGGCCATGACGCTCTTCATTGCCTGCCTGGGTCTGATGAGTCTCGCTTCGTTTACCGCGTCACAGCGCACCAAGGAGATTGGAATCCGTAAAGTACTGGGGGCTTCAATCTCAGGGATTACACTGCGTCTGACCCGTGATTTTACGGGATGGGTTCTGTTGGCCACGCTTCTGGCCTGGCCGTTGGCCTGGTGGGGAATGGCACAGTGGCTGAAACAGTTTGAATACAGAATCGGTCTGGAGTTTTCGGTTTTTCTCATTGCGGGAGGCTGGGCACTGCTCATTGCCGTTTTAAGTGTGGGACTTCAGGCGGTGAAAGCGGCCAGAGCCAATCCTGTGCGCAGCCTGAAGTGTGAGTAAAACGGTGCCGTTCACAGAACAATAGTTGAAACCGGGCAGTACGCCCCGCTCTTTTTGCCGCGCCGGATGGATTGATAATCCGGCGTGGCATTTTTATTTCATGCGATCCTAAAAAAATGAAACATATGGCGACGTCCTGTCGTAATCTGATATGTTCCAGTTTATTAGGATTGAAAAAGAGGCTGAAAATGAAATTGTTGACGCGTCCCGAAGAGTTGATTCTGCTCTCGATCTGCCAGCTGGAGGATCAGGCCTACAGTGTGCCCATTCGTGAGCACATTTCGAGAATGACCGGTGAGAACTGGTCGCTGGGGTCTATCTATATGCCTTTGGAGCGGCTGGCCAAGAAAGGGCTGGTCGATTCTTTCCTCTCAGAGGCCACCCCTGAACGCGGCGGCCGGCACAAGCGGATCTACCGTGTCACGCGCGCGGGCAGTGAGGCCCTTCTTCGCGTGCGCAACCTGCACCAGAATATGTGGGCCGGGGTTGAATCGCTGAATTCTGAAGCCTGAGAGGAGTCACGTTATGACGCCGAGAATCCCGCGTATCGCACAGTGGCTGTTGGGCCGTCTGCTCTATGATGAAATCTGGCAGACCCCGCTGGGTGACTTTGAGGAGTTCTTTGCCGACTTGGTGAGGGAGCGGGGTGTTTTCAAGGCCCGCATCTGGTACTGGTCGCAGGTGTTCTACCTCTTGCCGCGGAAAATTGGAGAACAACTACAGATAGGAGTGGATATGATTGGAAATTATCTGAAGATGACCTGGCGGCACTTCAACAGGCGCCGGTTTCATGGGCTGCTGAATCTCTGCGGGCTGACTGTGGGTATGACGGCCGCCCTGTTGATTCTCCTCTGGGTGCGTGATGAAATGTCTTTCGATCGTTTTCATAAAAATGGGGACCTACTGTATCGCATTGTGGCCGACTGGGATATGTATCACTGGGACGGCCTGGAGATGGCCCCCGCACCTTTGGCAGATAAAATGGCTGAAGAGCTGCCGGAGATTGCCCATGTCTCAAGGTACTGGCAGGCCAATCGGCGGGTATTCAGGGCGGGTGACAGATTTTTCTATGAAAGAAACGGCGTCTATGTGGATGCTGATTTTTTCAGGATGTATTCATTTCCCTTTTTGCAGGGCAGTATCGATGAGGCTCTGAATCAGCCCGATGCCGTTGTGATCACGGCCCGCATGGCGACCAAGTATTTTGGTGAGAACAATCCCATGGGCAGGACGATACATATCGAAAATGAACCGTTTCGAGTCAGCGGCGTGATTGCAGATATCCCTGTCCACTCCACTGTGCAGTTTGATTATGCGCAGGGGTTTGAGTTCCAACAGGGCGCGTCGATAGGTTGGAATGCCTTTCAATTCATGATACTCTGTCAGTTGAAAACGGGGAGTGATCCGGCGGCCGTGGGTCCCAAGCTTGATGCGATTGCGAAAGCCCATAACAGCTGGCATGTCAAGAATGGGGTGAGGCTCCGCCTGCAGCCACTGAAAGAGATGCATCTGGATGCCCGTTCTTTTCAACTCTCCACAGTGCAATTGGGCGACAGCAGGCTTGTGAAACTTTTTGCCGCTGTGGCCGCATTTATTGTACTGATTGCCTGTATGAATTTTATCAATCTCTCCACGGCTCAGGCCATGCAGAGGTCGCGTGAAGTGGGGCTTAGAAAAACATTAGGGGCGCGGCGTGCACAGTTGATGGGGCAGTTTTTTGGCGAATCGTTGTTCTATAGCCTATTGGCAGTCGGCATGGCCATTGTGCTGACGGCGCTGCTTCTGCCTGTTTTCAACCAATTGACCGGAAAGACGATGCTGCTCCGGCTCAATGATTCGGGGCTCTGGATGACTGTGCTGGGGTTGCTGTTCTTCTCCGGCCTTTTGTCAGGTATCTATCCCGCAGTATTACTCTCCAGTTTCAAGCCCCTGGCGGTTCTAAAAAGTACGCCATCTGCGGTGACGCGCGGTGCCGGCTTCAGGCGCGTATTGGTGGTGATACAGTTTGCACTGGTCATTATTCTTCTGGTGGGAACCACCGCTATTTTTTCACAGATTCGTTTCATTCAGAGCAAATCAATCGGCTTGGACAAGGAAAATGTTGTTGCCATTCCCCTGAAAGCCGGTTTTTCTACACGCTATGCGGCGGTGAAAACTGAGCTGCTGGCCCTGCCGGGCGTCCATGTGGTCACAGGCGCATGGAATGACGTCAGCCGGCAGACCTGGCGGGGTGCGGGCTGGCAGTGGGAGGGGCGGCCGGCTGAAGGAGAGCGTGAAGTGGATATTATCCAAACCGGTGTGGATTTTGATTTTTTTGCAACGCTTAAACTGCCCCTCGTTCACGGCCGTGATTTTAATCCGGCCCACAGTACTGATTCCACAGCCGCCCTGATTCTCAATGAAGCAGCGATTGCCGAGATGGGGCTGGAAAGTCCAGTCGGGAAGTGGTTTAAAAGGGGGAAGAAAAAATACACCATCATTGGTATTGCTGCGAATGCGAACTTTCGTTCCCTGAAGCAGGAGATCGATCCCCGCATGTATTTTATCTGTCCGATGACCCGATGTGAGGAGGATGGCCAGGCGCTGATCCGGCTCTCCGGATTAGACATGGAGGCGAATCTCGCCAGCATAGAATCGATCTGGAAACGTGTGAATCCACATACGCCTTTTGAGTATCGCCTGCTCGACACAGTCTACAGCGAGATGTATCAGCAAGAGCATCAGGTCAGTGTACTTCTGAATCTACTCACGGGGTTGACTATTTTCATTGCCAGTCTCGGCCTGTTTGGGTTGGCGTCGTTTATCCTGCAAAGGCGGACCAAAGAATTGGGCATTCGCAAAGTACTGGGGGCCGGCGAGCTGACACTCTGGCGTATACTCGCCGGTCAGTTTGTACGCTGGGTTGCCGTGGCCAATGTGGTGGCCTTTCCCTTTGGCTATTGGCTGATCCAGAAGGCGCTCTCGGGTTACGCCTATCGCATCTCATTGACCCCGTGGATGTTCATTGCGCCGGGTTTGGTGGCACTGTGTGTGGCTGTTGTAACCGTCAGTGTACAAACCGTTCGGGCCGCCCGTATACAGCCGGTCAAGGCCCTGCGGCAGGACTGATGAAAATTGTCGCCAGTGTTTGATTTTTCCATTAGCACGGCCCTGAACCGGTTGATAGAATCGGTTGTTGAAAAAAGGGGTAACTCCACAGCCTCCGGTTGCGTAAACAAATAATAGGTTCAAATCATTGCCATTGACCAAGATGCGGGGGTTTTTATGTCATCACATAAAATTGAAGAACGGGACGGTGTGCTTGTTGTCACGGTGAGAGGAAAATTGATGGGCGACAATGAAACTGAAGCCTGTCATAAGGCGATTAAGTCCCAGATTGAGCAGGGAAAGTCGCAAATTGTAGCCGATCTGTCGCAGATGAAGTGGCTGAACAGCCGTGGGCTGGGCATGTTAATTGCCTGTTATACATCCTGTAAAAAGGCCGGCGGTGAACTGCGTGTCACCGGCGCTACCGAGAAAACCAAAAGTCTTTTCATGATGACCAAGCTTTTAGAGGTTTTTCCCAACCACAATTCTGTGGAAGAGGCAATCTCTCGGTTTTAATCTCTCAAAAAATAATAGAAAACGGCTTTCCTGAACTTATGCAGGAAGGCCGTTTTTATCATCAGGGAGCCGACGATAAAAAATGGACTTGATCTCGATGCATAAATTGACTATTATTTGTTATGTATCTATTTTTTCTATTGTTTATTTGTGCGCAAGTTTCAGCTAAAAGGTGACTTTGATGAAGCGAAATGTGGGCGTCTCTTTCTTGATGGTGTGGCTGTGTATACTGTCAGCATTATGCGCCTGTGCGCGGCCTGAAAAATCTGTAATTGAACCAGTAGAAGCACCACCACTTCAAACATTGGCCCGGCCCGTGATTGTGGATACAGATATGGGGTTTGATGATGTGATGGCACTGCTTTTTCTATTGGCCAGACCGGATATTGATATTAAGGCCATCACAGTGACACCCAATGGATTGGCCCATGGTGAAATGGGCGTTGAAAATCTAAAACGCCTGCTTTTTCTGGCGGGGCGTCCCGATATTCCCATTGGACTGGGCCTTTCCACTGAAGACCGTAATCTTCCAGAATTTCCCGAGACTTGGCGTCAAGAGGCAGATTCGCTTTTAATGGATCATCTGCCACCCTGTACAGATTCTCAGCCCGTTCACAGCGCTTTAACACTATTGAAATCAGTGCTTGAGCAAGTGACGCGAAAGACAGAGTGGATTGCTTTGGGACCACTACAGAATGTGGCAGAATTTGTCAAAACGGAACCACAGCTGCTCCCCAGGCTTGCTATGATCACAGTGATGGGCGGCGCGTTGCATGTTCCTGGAAACGCACCGGGCCAATCAGCGGAGTGGAATTTTTATCTCGATCCTGGTTCTGCGAATATCGTATTGCAGTCCAACATACCTGTGACATTGGTGCCGCTTGATGCCACAGCACAAGTCCCTCTGTCAAAGCCGTTTTTTACACAACTCAGCAGGAACCGCAATAACGGCCGCAGGGAGCTACTCTATCGGTTGATGGCTGAACGTTATGAGGCTATTTGCGAGGGGGAATACGATTTCTGGGATGCGCTTGCTGCCGCCGGCGCCCTGGATTGGAGCTTAGGAACGTATAGAGTCATGTCGCTTTCGGTTGAACTTGTACCCGATCACCGGCGAGGGGCGTTGCATGAATGTGAGGGGAACGGAAATGTTCGGCTGATGCTGGGGGCCAATCGCCAAAAATTTGAATCAATCTTTTTGGAGACCCTATGATTGGATTATCAATATAAGTATTCGTGATGTTGATCGATCGTAGCTGATTCTTTTGTTTTAAAAAGTGGCTATCCGCTCAATTCATTTTTAAATGTGAGAACGCAATGCCATCAGATCATAGCATATTGATTGTGGAAGATGAGTCGATCATTGCCTTGAATTTGAAGATGAAACTTCAACAAATCGGCTTTGACGTTTTGCCATTGGCCCACCACGGGCATACCGGCATCGAACTGGCTGTGACTATGAAGCCCCAACTCATATTGATGGACATCATGTTGGCAGGCAATATGAACGGCCTGGAGGCGGCACTTAAAATATTTGAAAGTTATACGCCTTCAATTATATATCTTACTGGTAATGATTATCTGTTAGAAAATATGGAATTGGCTCACTACCCTGTCGGCCCGGTTCTCGCAAAACCGGTTTCAGATTTGAAATTATTAGAAACGATTCAAACCCTTCTGGATATACCGCTTCTATAAACCCTCCATTTTTCCTGTTTTAAGGGAAAAACCAACTTTTTGGCACAGCCTCCGTATACAAACCCAGAGGACAAAGATTGAGTTTGTGACTGAGAGTGGAGCCAGCCCATGCAAAAAAAACAACCTGCCGCAGTGCACGCCACGTTTTTTCTAGCCGCTGCCATGCTTTGGAGCTTAGACCGTACCCCCGTGCAATCGGAGGGGATCTGGCTGTTTACATTGTGTCTGGCTGTCCCGTTGCTTCTGGGATTTCGTAATGTATACAGGCGCAGTCAATTAAATCGACAGCCTGTTAAAATGCGCAGTCGTGATAGCCGCTTCTTTCGCAGAGATCGGAAATACTAGGCAATTAAAATGGCAGTGGTCATGATGAAAATATACAAGTGGAGACCGGTTGTTTTGATTTATTGAAAAGTGACAGTTTGAATAAAGAATCCATTGAACTTTTTCCGGAGTTCATAAAGATGCCTCTAGCCCGGTATGCCCTAACCGGGCTTTTGGTTTCCCCAGAGAGTTATAATTAAGTTTGACGGGTTTTACAATTAACTGCTCGAATATGTAAAAAAATATGATATTGATGTGCGGGGCTTTATTTTCCGTGATATAAAAAAGGCAGATCATTGATCTGCCTTTTTTATATCATCATGTCCATCTGGCCGCAATGGGGATGCGCCGTCCTGAACCAAATGCTTTGCCTGTGATCTTCAGGCTGGGCGCCGCCTGGTTGCGTTTGTATTCATTTCTTCTCACTGTTTTAATAATCCAGTGCACAATTTCTGATTCGAATCCCTCTTCGATGATTGCTTCAGCGGGCAGGCCCTTCTCCAGATACCGGTCAAGAATGGCGTCCAGAATGTCATAAGGCGGCAGTGTGTCCTGATCGGTCTGATCGGGTTTGAGCTCGGCCGAGGGGGCGCGGGTGAGAATTCGCTGCGGAATGATTTCTTTGTCACGGTTTATAAAGTCGCAGATCCTGTAGACCAGGGTTTTGGGTACATCGCCAATCACAGAGAGTCCCCCGCTCATATCCCCGTAAAGTGTGCAGTAGCCCACTGAGAGTTCAGACTTGTTCCCTGAGGCAAGGCAGAGGTGACCGAATTTATTGGAGAGGCCCATGAGCAGGTTGCCGCGAATTCTGGCCTGGAAGTTTTCTTCGGCTTCATTCTCCGGCAGACCCTGAAAATGCGGTTGCATCATGCTGTGATAGGTTTTGAAAATTTCATTGATGGGTATAATTGAGAAATGCACGCCCAGATTGCGTGCAAGGGCCTCGGCATCTTCACCGCTGGCGTTGGCGGAGAAAGGAGAGGGCATGTATACAGCATGGACATTGTCGGGGCCCAGCGCATTGGCCGCCAGACAGCAGGTCAGAGCAGAGTCCACACCACCGGAGAGACCCAGTACCACCGATTTGAATCCGCATTTTTCGATATAGTCCTGAATACCCAGCGTCAGCGCCTCATAGGCTGCGCTCTCAGCCGGAGCGGGGTTGTATTTGAATATGGGGGGGAAA